>Ga0334722_10005222_pt1 | contig 13193 bp, 8 predicted proteins | sample C3_bottom_MG_FD_207210 | JGI IMG/M metagenome (GOLD analysis project Ga0334722, IMG submission 207210) | Sediment microbial communities from Yellowstone Lake, YNP, Wyoming, USA - C3_bottom | ecosystem: Environmental > Aquatic > Freshwater > Lake > Sediment | place: USA: Wyoming | collected...
CAGGTGGCCGTCGAGACGGACGACGACGCGGAGGACTCGTTTCCGACGTCGTCGTAGGCCGAAACGGCGTACGTATACCGGGTTCCGGAGGACAATCCCGTGTCGAAGTAGGCCGTCGTCGTGGTCGTCACGATCACGGAGCCGTCGCGGCGGATGCGATAGCCCGCCACCCCCATATTGTCCGTCGAGGACGTCCAGGACAGATTGACGCGGGCCGCAGAGACGGCCGTTGCACTCAGGCCCGACGGGACGGACGGCGGCGTCGTATCGGGAGTGTAGGTCACTTCCAGATACTGCGGCGAGTTCACGGCCGAGAGCGCGAGGGTCTGAGAGAGCGTCACGCTGGACGTCGAACCGTTGACGTCGGTCAGGACCGCGGACAAGGGAACTTGGGGCAGTTGAAGACTGTAGGACAGCGTCTGCCCATCCAGAGACAGGGTCTGGCCGGAATGGTACTGGAACGGCTTGAAGAACACGTAGAGCTGGCGCGACGTGCCCGTCGACTGGAACTTCTCGACCCAAGGGGCCGCCTCGTCGTCGAAGGCCCCGTTGATGCGGGAAGCGTAATTGTAGTCGTGCAGCTTGTCCCTGAGCAGGCCCACTGCCTTCAGATGCTTCGACGGGCTGCCGTCGGAATTCAACGCCCCATGCTCACTGAGTTGGGAGCCGCGGGGAAATATCTTCAGCGACAGGATTCCGGAAAGGGCGGCGGCCCCCGCGGAGGCGCGCAGCGTCCGGCCCAGGAGGTCGTGCTGGACCACGTAGGCCGCGTCGAGACGGTCTTCGCTATCCGTAAACATCGTCGTGCCGACGCCGAAGTGCTCCGTGTCGATAATGGGACGGCCCTGCCAGCTGTTTGCATCCAACACCTTGCGGATCTCCAGTATCCCCGGGATGCCGGCGTATTTATTGGCCGCGGCCGTACGGGTCGGCGGATAAAATGCGAAGCTCCCTCCCCCAAGACTTTCCGACAGGCCATAGCCGTGGAAGGCCCAATAGTCGAACTTTGCCCCATTGCTCGGGTTCAGGAAGTACTCTATGCCCGAGACCGCTTTGCTCGTCGTTGCATCCAACGTATCGCTCCAGTACTCAAAGCCCGGGGTTCCCACCAGCACGTCTGGATGGCTCGCTTTGATCCGGTCATAGATCTTATTCGTCATCTCCAGGAGTTGGGCGTTCGTGCCCTGCCACCAGGAGGCGGGAAAATCCTCCAGCTCGATGTATTGGATGCCGGCATCGGTCTTGCTTCGGTCCACGAACCAAGACACGAAGTTGACGAAGCGATCTATGTCCGCGGTGGTCACTCCGCTGGCGCTTCTGTCGTAGGTGAACATGGGAACCATGCTCCAACCGTTGGCTTTGTAGAGCTTGACCGTCTCGTCGAGGTTGAACGGAGTTAGGCATGACGAGGGAGTGGGCATGCAGCCGCTCGGAGAATACGTAACTCCCCCGTCGGTTGATGTGAAGTAGTCGTTCTGTGGGCGGATCTTGACGTATTTCGTCTTCAGCGTGCCGTTGATCGCAGCGCGTATAGCGATCTCGGAGCTGGAAAGATTGCCGGCATCGTTGATCACGACCGACCCTTCGGCTCCCCAGAGGAAACCGTCCGCGTCCAGGGAATTGGACAGCGTAGCGCTGGAGACGATGACACCGACGCCGGCTGACGCTCCCATGTTGCCCGCCGCGTCGTAGGCCTTGGCCTGCAAACTGTGACTGCCGACGGTCAGCGACAAGGCGTCCAAAGCAAGGCTGTAGGGACCGCTTGTAGCGCTCGACTTTAAGACCCCGTCGACATAGAGCTCAACCTTGGTCACGCCCACGTCGTCCGAAGCCGAAACGATGACCGTGGTGGAGCCCGAAATCGTGGAGCCGTTGGAGGGGCTCGTAATCGAGACGGCAGGAGAACTGACGTCCACGGCGGGGAAATAGGCGAAGTAGAGGGGCCCCATGATGACATCGGACAGGATCACGGCGCTCGTGCTCGGCGACGTCGCGTAGTTCTGGATGACGGTGATGTTTCCGTGCTGCTGGGTGTTGTAGGTATTGGCCACGTAGGCGCGGCCGTCCGGGAAAAAGGCGATGTCGTGAGGCTGCTGGGAGGAAGGCAGGGAAACGCTCATATCCTGCACGGGACTCGTGGCGATCGAGGTATCGAAAAGCAGTATCTCGTTGGTCGTCTGGCCTGAGATGTAGAGACGCGATCCATCCGGGGTGGCGTGCCCTCCGCTCGGGGAGGGAGGGCCTTTGCCCGATTGGATGGCGACCTCGGCCAGACGGCTTGGGGGGCTTAAGTCCATATCGAGGACTTCGATCTTATTCTGCCCATGAAGGGTCACGTACATGATGTTCCGAGCGGGATTAAGATCCATCCCCTCGGGTTCGGCCCCGGTCGTCAAATCGAGTTCAGTGACGGTTTGGTGGGTCGTCACATCGATGACGAGGATCTTCGGGGTCGGATCGTCGCGAACGCTCACCACGACGTACCGCCCGTTGCGGTCGAACAGGGCGCGGATCGGCTGCTGGCCGACCGTGACGGAGAAACTCAGCGAAGCCGTGGGCGGCCAGACGTCGGGATTGAGCGAGACGATATCCACGCGGTCGTCAGGACTGCGGGCGCCGTCCGCGCCGTGATTGACGACGGCCAATGTCTTTCCATCCGGACTCAGCGAAGAAAACGAACCGTCCTTGCCGAGGCCGGAGAGCGCCAGGGTCGCCGTCTGCATTGAGTCCGCTTTGAGGGCCGCGACCGTGTCGGCGACCGGGAGGTAGGCCAGGCGGCGGGTAACGTCAATAGCGGGCCGCCCAGGATTGGAGCTGAAGCTGATCTGAGACACGATCTGATCGAGAGAGGGGTCGATCTTGTAGAGGCCCCCGCCCGAGAACGGGGCCACGAGAAGATAGGAAGAGGGGCTCCCGTTCGGGACGGTGACATGGACATCGGACGACGTCGTGACATGACCCGCGCCATCGTAGGCCTTGGCTTGGAGGGTATGGGAGCCTGCGGCCAACTGCGTCGTGTCTAAGGCAAAGATCAGGCTTGAGGCTGAGGCGCTCGACTTGAAAACCCCGTCTGCAGACAACTCGATCTTGGTCACGCCCACGTCGTCGCTGGCCGCAATCGAGACCGACATCATGCCCACGGCCGAGGCGCCGTCGGCGGGCGAGACGATCGAAACCGAAGGCGGGGCCAGGTCGTATGCGACCTCGAGATATTGAGGACGGTTGACCGCAGTCAGCGCGATCGTCTGCGACGGCGTGACGGAACTAACGTTGCCGTCGATGTCTGTCAGCACGGCGGAGGTCGGCAGGCTCGACAACGTCAGGGAATAGGCGGCCGTCAAGCCGTCGATCTGCGCGTTTTGCCCCGAGACGTAGGTGAACGGCTTGAAGAAGATGTAGAGCTCCTTGCTGCCGGACGCGAACTTCTCGACCCAGGGCAAGCTTTCGTTGGAGGCATTCCCATTGAGCCGCGCGTCGTCGAAGGCTCCGCTGAGATGCGAGGAGTAGCGGTACTCCTGCAGCTTGGTCCACAGAAGGCTCACCGCCCGGACATTCTTGCTCATCGTGCCGCCCGCGTGAGCCTCATCGTAGAGCGAAGCCCACTCGAACTCGCTGGCGCCCTTTGGCTCTATCTTCATGGCCGAGACCCCCGCAAGCGCGGCAGTCCCAGAGGACGTCCGCAGGGTCTTTTCCAGGACCGACGCCTGAACGAGCCAGGCGGCCTCCAGTTGGTCGCCGCTGTCTGTCGGCGGCAAAATAAAATAGTCTCCGGCGTGCTCGGTGTCGAACATGGGCCGATTCTGCCAACCGTTGGCGTCGAGAGCCTTGCGCACCTCGAGGATGCCGGGCACGCCGGAGAACGGATTGGTGGACGCCTTCACGGTCGGGGCGTAGCGAATGTATTGGCTGGGGCCCAGGTAGTCCTCGACGACATATCCATGGTACGCCCAGAAGTCGAACTTCGCCCCGTTGGCCGGGTTGAGCATCGCGTTGACCTGCGCGAGCGCGCCCTGCAGCCCTCCATCGCCGGACGTGTCGCCGTGGTACTCAAATCCCGGCGTCCCCACCAAAACATCCGGGTACTTCGTGTGGATCCGGTCGTAGACCTTGTTCTGAAGCTCCACGAGCTGGAGTGCGGTGCCTTTCCACCACGAGCCCGGACAATTCTCCAGCTCGATGCGCTGGATGCCGCCGTCCGTCTTGTAGCGGCCGACGAACCAGTCGACGAAGTTGACGAAGAGGTCGATCTTCGCGCTGGTCGGGCTCGTATCGGTGGTGTCGTAGGAGATCATCGGCGCCAGCGTCCAGCCGTTGGCCTTGAAGAGCTTGATCGTCTCGTCCATGTTGAATCGGTCCGAACATTGGCCCGGCGAAGGCTGGCATCCGGCCGGAGAGTAGGTGGTGCCTCCGTCGGTCGTCGCGAAGTTGCCGTTGGTGACGCGAATCTTGACGAAGCGAGTCTTCACCGTGTTGTTGATGGCGTCTTGAGCGATCGTCGCCGTGCTGGTGGGGGTGTTGAAATTGCTGATCAGCAAGGTGCTTTCTGTTCCCCAGGGGAAGCCGTCGGCGTCGGTGGAGTTGGTCAGGTTCGTCGTCGGCGTCGGCACCGGAGGCCCCGCGACGGTCAACTGGAAGCCGACGTACGTGGAAGTCGACGCATTGCCGGAGACGTCGAAAGCTTTCGCCTGAAGGATGTGGCTCCCCCAGGCGGGACTCAATTGAGTGGTGTCGAGGGTGAAGGAATACGGCGGAACCGCGATCGAGGCCTTCAGCGTGTAGTCGACATAAAACTCGACCTTGGCCATGCCCGAGGTGGCGTCCGACGCCGAGGCGGTGATATTGAGCGTCGACCCCACAGAGGCTCCATCGGCCGGACTCGCAATCGAGACGCTCGGCGGGGTAAAGTCCACGAGAACGTTCAATTGCCCGGTGCCGGTACCAACCGGGTTGTAAGCCTCGGCCTTGCCCAGGTGCAAGCCGGTGGTGGTCGCCGTGGCGTAAAAGACGTAGTCATACGGGGGCGTTGCGGACGGATAGACCTTTACGAGCGCACCGTCAAGAAAGAACGCAACTGACGACACGCCCGAGCCGGTGACACCCGCGCCGATCTTAATCTCCCCGAGTTTCGGGATCGAGCTGCTGATGGAAACGGTCGGCGGCAGCGGGGCCGCAAAAACAGAAACAGCTCCCCACCCAGCAAGGAAGATCGCAAAAAGGCCGACGTTTGTCCTTTTAAAAACGCTCAATGGGAACCAGAGAAACCGCTCCTAAGCATAACGGCTGAGGCGGGATTTTATTGCATCGACGGTAGTAGGCAGTGTGTAGCCCCGACCCTCCAGGACCGCAAGATCGTTTTTGTGATCTGTCACTTGCGTTATTTAGGGATCATCGCCCAGAGCGAGGGAGGACGGCCCGGAGCAGCGAGGAAAGGGCAAAAAAGGCTCCGAGTGCGGCGATGATGAGAGGCCCCAGCGGCAGGTCGAAGCGGTAGGAGAAGTAGAAACCCGCGAAGGCGCTCAGGCCCCCCGCCGCCGAAGATCCGACGGAAAGGCTCTTCATGCCGCGCGCCCAGGGCAGGGCGATCATGGGCGGCACGACCAGCAGGCCGAAGATCACGAGAGGCCCGACGGTCATCACCCCGAGCGAGATCGTCACGCCGATGAGCAGATAGAGCAGGCCGTCCCAGAACGCGACGTTGCGCCCCAAGGCCACGGCCATGTCCCGGTCGTAGGAGACGAGAAGGAACTCGCGCTGGAAGAGGAACAAGGCCGCGCAAACGCCCAGCAGGATGTTCAGCATTCCATGAAAGTCGGCCTCCGAGATCGTGACGATCTCTCCCTTGAGCAGGCTCAGCATCTCGGTCTCGCCTTGGGCGTTCCAAGCCACGAAGAGGATGGCCGAAGCCGAAGCCAGGGCGTAGAGCGTTCCCACGCGGCCCTCCGAAAGCCCCTGAGAGCGCTGCTCAAGCCACGTCAGCGCGAGGATCGCCGCGACGGTAAAAACCACCGCACCGAGGATGGCGAGATGCTTCTCGCCCGTCTCACCGCCCGCAAAGAGGGTCAGGCCGAAGCCCTGGAGCATGAAGGCGAAGGCGATCCCTGCGGCCGAGACCTGAGGCAGCGCCACCCCCCAGAACACGAGTCGGCGAAGGACGAAATAGACCCCGACGAGGGGACAGACGAAGCCGACGACGATGCTGCCGTACAGGGCATGGTGGAGAAGGAAATCGGGGCGGAGCATCGCCAGGAGCTGGCTCACGGCTCGTCTCCGAAGACTTCCGTGATGTGGCGCGCGGCCAGCATCCTCTCGGCGGGCCCGAAGTCGGTCTTGCCGTCCTGGACCCAAGCGATGTGAGTAAACAGGTCGCGCTCGGCCTGCAGGCGGTGGCTGACCATGAGGATGCTCAGGCGCTTGCGCTCCTTGAAGTCCTTGAACAGCTTGAGCAGGGCCTTCTGGGTGGGCACGTCGATGCCCGCCAGAGGCTCGTCGAGAACGAGAAGTTCCGGCTCGGCTGCCAGAGCGCGCGCGATTAGAACGCGCTGGCGTTGGCCGCCCGACAGGTCGCTGTAGCGCCGCTCGGCGAGGTCCCACGCTCCGCACTCCTTCATGCAATGCCGAACCAGGGTCTCGTCGGTTCCGCCGCGAAGGCGCTCGAGCAGCACGAATCGCCGGTAGGTCCCCATCGCGACGACCTCCCGCGCGGCAAGGGGGTAGATGACGTCGAGCTTCTCCTTCTGCGGGACGTAGCCGAAGCGCGGCGCCCCGGACGATGCTCCGTGGCGCCCGACTTTCCCCTTGAGCGGCGGGATGAGGCCGAGCAGGGTCTTTAGGATGGTCGATTTGCCCGAGCCGTTGGGCCCCAGCACGCCGAGGAAGTCCCCGGGCAAGAGCGTCAAGTCCACGCCAGACAGCACCGCGCGCCTCCCGTAGCCGAGGGAGGCGCCCGCGAAACGGACCAGCGGCTGCTTCTCGGAATTCAAGGGGTCTTGCCGACCGCCGCGAGGATCGCCCTCAGGTTGTGCTCGTTTATGCGGATGAAGGTGTCGGCGTCCGGGAAGGCCTTCGCCATCGTCCCGATCGTCGCGATCTTGGCGCCGGTATGCTCCGCGAGGAACTCGGGGAACTTCGGGTCGTACTGTTGCTCGCGCACGATGAGACCGACCTTCTCCCGCTTCATCTTCTCGACAAGCTTCTCGAGATGCGTCGGCGTGGGGGCCACGCCGGGCTTAGGCTCGAGAGTGCCGACGAACTCGAGGCCGGTGAAACGCTCGAGGTAGGCGACGTCCTTATGGTAGGAAACAGCCTTCAGCCCCTTGAGGGGGGCGACCCACTTGCGCCATTCGACGAGCTTGGCGTCAAGCTCCGCCAGATACGCCTTCAGGTTCTTCCGGTAGTCCTCCGCGCGCGCGGGGTCGACCCGCGAGAATCCCGCGGCGATGTTGCGCGCGATAAGGGCCCCGTCCTCCGGATCGAGGTTGTAGTGCGGGTTGCCGAAGGGATGGATCTCCCCCTCGGCGCGGCTCAGCGACTCGGGCTTCTCGAGCACGACCAGGCCCTCCGAGCAGTCGATGCAGCCCGGGCCGACGCACTGCTTGACCGCGTCGGCGCGCAGGTTCGGGTTGGCCGCAACGTTGAGCAGGCCGGGCAGGAAGGAATGCTCGACGGTCAGACCGAGGTAGACGACCGCGTCGGCTCGGTTGAGCTTGGGGACCAGGCTGGGACGCATCACGACCTGGTGGATGTCCTCGGTGCCGCGGGCCAGAACGTCGATCTTAGCGTTGGCGCCGCCGATCCGAAAGGCGATGTCGCCAAGCTCGGGGATGGTCGCGACGACCTGAAGGGTCTTCGCGCGGGCCGCAATGGCCGCAGAGCAGACGAGGCAAAGAGCGAGGATGATCTTGGTCTTCATGCGTTCTCCGTTCATGTTAGGAAATGTGCAGGTCAGCGGTCCCGGAAGCCGTGCACGTGGTTGCCGAACACGGCCGTCCACTGCAGGGCGACGGTGCGCCTCTTGGGGCCGGGCGCGTTGACCATCGACTCCGCATAGGTCGCACGCAGGCGCTGGAACTCCGTGACGTCGTAGGACAGGAAGCCGGTGAGGGTCTTGGTGAGTTTTCGGTTGTCGTCCTGGTCCTCGAGCAGATCGGCCATCACGCCGCCGCGCAAGTGACGCCCGGACTTGACCTCGACGAACGAGTTGCCCGCATAGGAAGGGCGGCGTCGCGTTGGGAGGTTCGTGACCGGGTCGATGCGGCGCTCGTCGTTCTGCAGGAGCTCGGTGCCCCACAGGATTCCCTTATAGAGACCGCCGACCGAAGGCTGGTAGCGGTAGGTGAGGTCCAGGCCGGTCAGCGTGCGCCAGGTGTCCCTGTGGAGCGCGTCGCCCCCGGCCGTGGGGACCACAGTGCGTTTCGGCGTCCACGCGGAGTCCACGCCGAGCTCGACGCTGTGTCCATCCGCGAGTTCCAGGTAGGTGTTCAGGCGTGCGAGGTAGGTGAACTCGTCGAGCGGCCGGGAGCCCGCCGCATCCTGGCGCGCGTTGTTGGCGCCCAACTTATCGTACGCGCCGAAGGTCGCGGTCATGAACAGGTCGGTCGGCAGGAGGCAGGAGACCTCGATGCCGTCGGCTCGCGTCTCCCCCCCGATGTAGCCGTCGAGCGAGCCCGGCCGGTCGATGACCGGCAGCTCATGATCGTGAAAGTGAGCCAGGCGCCCGAAGGCGGCGAACAATCGGCCGCCGCGCGCGGTCAGGTTGTGCGGCAGAGCGGTGGTCTCGACCGTCGCCTCCTCGACGTCGACGCCGCCGTTGGAGCCCGTGATCACGCCCCAGGCCTTGAGGTACGGGTCCACCGGCGCCTCCATGTTGAGTTCGAGCGCGCGGAAGTCGAAATTCGCCTTGTCGTTCGCGCTATGGAACGTCGCGTCGAGCGCGGCCCCCATCGCCGGGTTGAACGAACTCAACGAAGCCTTCGCCGGCGCGCCCTCCAGTTTTAAAACGCGCTGTTGCAGGTCCTTGAGCAGGTTCTGCGTGTCAGAGACGGGAACGTCTTGCGCCCGCGCCGACGACGCGAGGGCTGCAGCCAAAAATGCGATCAATGTAAAAAAAATCCGATGGGACATGTATCCTCCGAGAAAAATCGACCGACGGACGACGGGCCTAGGCGGGGAGGGCGGGAGGCGCGCGGGCGGCAACGGCGGAAGCTCGCGCCGCGAAGGCTCGAGGAGCGGCCTCCTCGGCAAGAAGGACGCCCGCAGCCCCCGCGACGACGATCCGGGGAGCCGCGGCGACGGGAATGCGGGACTGCTGAGCATGACAGGCCTCGCAGGAACCCTCCGAAAGATCGGGGTGGGCGAGAACATGAAGCGCCGCCGTCGAAAGGAGCAGGACCGCAAGGACGGCCGAGAGTCCGCGTTTCACGCATCGAGTATAACACTTCCCTTTCGCCTTGAAAATGACGCACGACAGGGGTACAATCCGGGCGTGAGTCTAGACGAGAGAGCCCTGCGCAGCCTCGTGGAACTCCTAGACGACGAGGACTCCCGCAGCCTGGACCTCGTACGGCGGCGCATCCTGGAAACGGGAACCCTGATTCTGCCCTACCTGGAAGATGCGCGCAGGACCTGCGCGCCGGCGATGTCCGAACGCTTCGAGCAGATGAGCGAAGACGTCCGGTTCCAGGATCTTAGGAAGGACTTTCTCGCCTTTTCGGCCCAACGGGCGCCGGACCTAGAGGAAGGCTGCTTCCTGCTCTCGCGCTTCGGCCATCCCAACTGCGACCCGGCGCAGTATCGCGCGTGGCTTGACCGCGTCGCCGCCTCGACGGCGGCAGACATCCCCGCGGAGGCGGGAGCGGCCGAGTCGGCCAAACACCTGGCCGTCCACCTTTTTCAATCCCTGGGCTTCTGCGGAAACGAGGCCAATTACTACGACCCGGACAACAGCTACCTCTGCCGCGTCATCGACACGCGCCGCGGCATCCCGGTCAGCCTCTCCTGCCTCTATATGCTTCTGGCCAAGAGGCTTCGTCTGCCCGTCTACGGAGTCGGCACCCCCGGACACTTTCTATTGGGCTACAAGGAAGACGGCGAGCCCCGGTTCCTCGATTCCTTCAAGAGGGGCAAGGTCCTGAACCTCGCCGAGGTCCGACGCATGCTCGTGCGCAACGGCTACGAGTATCGCGCGGAATATCTGCGTCCCTGCGGAGCGCGAGAGATCCTTGCGCGCATGATGCGCAATCTCCTCTCCATCTACCAGAAAACCGGAGCCGCGACGCGCGCCGAACGCCTCTCGACCTTGGTGGAAATCGTCCTGACGGGCCGAGCGCCCGAGGAGGCCGCGTGAGCGCCTTCGTCCTTTCCTTGCTTCTCGCCTCGACGGCCGCGGCCGTCCGCCCGCTGACGCCTCCCGCCACGGAGTTCACCCCGGGGGCCGCCTGGATCAACGCCAAGCCCCTTTCGATGGCGCTTCTGCACGGCCGCAAGGTGACGGTCGTCGCCTTCATCAACCCGACCTCCGTCAACTCCATTCGCGCGCTCCCCATCCTGCAAGCCTGGTTCGATCGCTACGCCTTGAGCCAGCTGATGGTCATTGGAGTCCTCTCGCCCGACCTAGAAATGCACCGCGACCCGGTCTGGGCCCGAGAACGCCTCAAGCGCCTGGGCGTGGAATTTCCCGTCATGCTCGACAGCGACCGGCGCGTTTGGAAGGGATACTCCAACGAGGGCTGGCCGGCCTTCTACCTCGTCGACCACAGGGGGCGGGTCGTCTACGACCACCTTGGAGAAGGAGGCTACGCTGAATTCGAAAAGGAACTGCGCTCCGCTTTGGGCGGCCTCGTCGATCCCGACGACCTCCCCGCCCCGGTCAACGCCCCCGAGCCGACGACCGCGCTCTGCGGGCCATCGACGCCCGATGTGCTCCTCGGCGCACGATCCAAGAAGGCGGTCTTGCCGCTGGATAAGGACCTCTCGCGCCGCGTCTCCATGATCATCGAGGCGCGCGTCGGAGAAGTGGCCTCTCGAGGGCGGTGGAACCTGGAGCGCGACGGGCTGAGGCTCGATCAAGCCAACGCCGATCAGGGAAATTTCCTGCGCGTCGTCTACATGGGCGCCCAGGCCCTGGCGGTTCTGGCCCCTCCTCCCGGGCAGAAAAAAACGGCGCGATTCTTCCTCAAGCAGGACGATCTCTGGCTCCACGAGGGCAACGCGGGCAAGGACGTCCAATTCGACGACGACGGACGCAGCTTCGTCCCGGTCGAAACCGCACGGCTCTACGATTTGGTCCGTGATCCCGACGGCCGCCCGCACGAGCTCTACATCATCCCCGAGCGCAAGGACTCCGGAGTTTATGGCCTCTCTTTCCCCGACTCCTGCACGGTGACGAACATTCCATGACCCGCTCCGCGGGCGCGGAGGTCGTCAAAATCGACGCCCGAGCCTTCCGAGCCGAGCTCTCCGAATCCTTCGAGATCGCCGGCGGCTCGGCCCACCGCCATGAAGGGGTCTTCGTCCGCCTCAAGCTGGCCGACGGGACACTGGGACACGGAGAAGCCTCCCCCCTTCCCGCATTCAACGGTGAAACTTCCAAGGGCGCCCTGGCCGAGGTCGAACGCGCGGCCCACGGCTGGCTCGGCCGAGACGCCTCGGCCTGGAGAACTCGTCTCCTGGAGCTTGAGGAGACCCTACCCGTTGGAGCGGGATCGGCGCGGGCGGCCCTCGGGATGGCCCTGCTCGACGCCTGGACCAGGCGCGCGGGGCTGCCCCTGCGGGTTCTCTTCGGAGGTGCGCAAACGCGCCTGTCAAGCGACATCACCGTCACCCTGCTGCCGCCCGAAGCCGCCGCGCTCGCCGCGCGCCGGATCCGGGCCCTCGGCGTGAGGCGCGTCAAGATCAAGGTCGGCCGGGACCCCGAGGCGGATGCCGAGCGCGTCGCCGCAGTGGCGGGCGTCGACCCCCGCTTCGAACTGAGCCTCGACGCCAATCAGGGCTATGGCCCAAGGGAGTCCTTGGCACTTCTGCGGCGCTTGAAATCGCGCGGCATCGCCATCACGCTCTTTGAACAACCGGCCGAGGCCGAGGATTGGGACGGCCTGGCCCGGGTCGCGCGCTTGGGAGGAGTCCCCGTCGCCGCCGACGAATCCGTGCGCGGACGCTCCGACGCCCTGGGCCTGGCCCGGCGCGGCGCCGTCCAAGTCCTCAACCTCAAGCTCATGAAGATGGGGCTGCTCGAGGCATGGGACTGCGCCCTCATCGCCAAGGCCTCGGGCCTGGGCCTCATGATCGGAGGCATGATCGAGACCTCGCTCTCCATGGCCTGCGCGGCCCACTTCGCCGCAGGCCTCGGAGGGTTCTCCTTCGTCGATCTCGACACCCCTCTCTGGCTTAGAAAAGATCCCACGAAAGGCCTGCGCCTCGCCCGCGGCGGGGTCTACGACCTGGCGCGGGTCCGGGCCGGCATCGGGGTGCTCCCTCGAACTTGACAAATGCCGCGGGGCTTGCTATTGTTTAACCGGACGGTCAGTCAATTCTATGGGGCGAAAACCGAACCTGGCGGCCCGCGAGAAGATCCTCAAAGAGGCGGAGCATGTCCTCCACCTCAAGGGCTTCAACGCCGCCTCCATGGACGAAATCGCCAAGGCCTGCGGCATGACCAAGGCCAACCTTTTCCACCACTACGGAGCCAAGGCCGACCTCGCGCTGGCCGTCTTGGACTTCAAGATCGCGGAGTTCCATTCCCGCCGGGTCGAGCCGCTCTGCGCTGAAGCCGCGCCGGAAAAAGCCGTGACCGCCATGTTCGAGCAGGCCGCGAAATTCTTCGGAGGCAACGGCTGCAAGGCAGGCTGCTTCGTGGGCAACATCGCCCTTGAGATGAGCGATCTCAGCGAGGCCTTTCGCGAGCGCGTGGGCCGTTTTTTCGCCGCATGGGCCGCGGGAATGGCCTCCTGCCTGGAGCGGGCCAAGGCCGCGGGCTACTTCCGGGCCGAGCTCGACAGCAAAGCGACGGCCGAGGCCCTCGTCGCGCTCTATGAAGGGTCCATCATGCTCTCCAAATGCCAGCGCGACGCCCAGATCTTCAAACGGGTGGGGCCGGTGGCCCGCTCGATCCTGGAGCAATACAAAGTCGTAGAGAGGAGGAAGACTAAAATGGGTCCCAAGACTCCCTGCGGGTGCTGAACCCCGGAAACTGAAGCCCC
>Ga0334722_10005223_pt1 | contig 13193 bp, 16 predicted proteins | sample C3_bottom_MG_FD_207210 | JGI IMG/M metagenome (GOLD analysis project Ga0334722, IMG submission 207210) | Sediment microbial communities from Yellowstone Lake, YNP, Wyoming, USA - C3_bottom | ecosystem: Environmental > Aquatic > Freshwater > Lake > Sediment | place: USA: Wyoming | collected...
GACATTTCCGTTCTTCCTGACGCAGTTGTGGCCGGCCCCGGACAGATCTCCGTCATGTTTCTGGGGCTGGGTGTGACTTCCTTCCGGATGGCGTGCACCTTTGTCCACGAACTCCCCTACGGCTACAACTCCGACCGCGAAGACCTGATGGTTCTCTTCCGGGAGAAGAGGGGGACCTGCACTACAAAACACGCGGTGATCGCTACGTTGGCGGAGGAGCTGGGTCTGTCCGTGAGAAAAACCGTCGGAATCTACAAAATGACGGAGCCTCTGGTTACCGGCACCGACAAAATTCTGGAACGACACCGCCTTCCCTATCTGCCAATGATTCACTGCTTCCTTGCTTGGGGGCCACATCGGGTCGACCTGACGGAAGGGAATCGAAACGGGAAGAACGGGCCGGTCAACACCTTCCTGTTCACGCAGGAAGTTGCGCCGACGTTCAGCGAGAAGGAGGAGTACCTGCTCTACCGGCGAGTGCTAACTAATCAAATCCTCCCCCTGGAGGAGTTCCGCGGCGTCGATCTAAAGACCGTCCTGCTCGCGAGGGGTGAGGGCCTTTCGCTGCTCAAGGCCCATCTTTCCTGGCCTCGGGGTTTAGGAGTTTTGCCAATCGAATGAGGCTTCGTCCAACTCGCTTCAACCTGCATTCTGCTCAAGCAATTATGAGATAGGTTCTAGTGTCACGTATCAGAAGTCATGCTAATATACTGGCCATGTACACTCTCTCAAGGGAGGGCGCATGGCCAACCACTCTCGACCGATTGTGTTGGAGCAAGACGAGCGGGCGGAACTGGAGAGGCTCCAGCGTTCGCCGTCCGTCGCCGCGGGGCTCGCGCGGCGTGCACGCGTGGTGCTGCTGATGGCAGACAATGTCTCGGGGGTTGAGATCGCACGGATGAGCGGATACACGGTCGTCCAGGTCAGCCGGCTCCGCCGTCGCTTTGCCGAGGAGCGGCTCGCCGGGCTCGAAGACAAGGCTCGTTCGGGACGACCCCTGAGGATCAACGCCCGCAAGCGTGCCCAGGTGGTTGCGATGACGCTCAAGCCCCATCCTGTCGGGATCACGCACTGGAGTTCGCGTGATCTGGCGAGCGAGGTCGGGGTCTCCCACAGCACCGTCCACCGGATCTGGCGCGCCCATGACCTGCAGCCGCACCGGATCCAGACGTTCAAGTTCAGCACCGATCCCAACGCCGAGGAGAAGATCCACGATGTTGTTGGGTTGTACCTCAACCCGCCGGCCAATGCCGTGGTGCTGAGCGTCGACGAGAAGACTCAGATTCAGGCTTTGAACCGGACCCAGCCGATTCTGCCGCTGCGACCTGGCTTGCCGGCTCGCCAGACTCACGACTACCAGCGCAACGGCCTGACCAGCCTGTATGCCGCCCTTGAGGTCGCCTCCGGGAGGGTGGTGGGCAAGTGCAGCGAACGCCACACCGGAGCCGACTTCCTCCGGTTCCTCAACGTCCTCACGCGTAGTTACTACAAGCGAGACCTGCATGTCATCCTCGACAACTCCTCGACCCACAAGACGCCCGAAATTCGGGCGTGGCAGGAGGCGCATCCCCGGGTTCATTTCCACTTCACCCCCACCGGGGCCTCTTGGCTGAACATGGTCGAAGCCTGGTTCGGCATCCTGACCCGCAAGTCGGTTCGCCGGGGTTCCTTCGACACGGTCGGCGCCTTGATCAAGCACATTCGTCATTACATCGACCGGTGGAACGACGACCCCACGCCCTTCATCTGGACCAAGGAACCCGCCGCCATCATCAAGAAGGCCCTGCGGCGTGCCCATTAACATGACTTTCAAGACGAGACACTAGTGACCCCGGTGATCAAGGAAGGCTCGGGTATGAATAACGCGATCCACATCCATCTCGTGTCACGAACGAGCAAGGCCGCTGGACACATCGACGATATTGCACTCGGGGAAAAATGGTGCTGCGCATGCCGACACCATAATTATTGGGGGAATGCCCCCTCGGCTCGTCGAGCCAAGGGGGCGTGTTTGTTTATCCGACGAAGCAGACGTGATGTGTTGTCTTGCGTAATCGCCTATCTGCCGAGCATCCGGTTCAGCAAACCCTTCTTTTCTGAGGGAGGCAGCTCCGGCAGGCCCAAGTGCCGCCGGATCGCAGCCTCCAACTCCTCCTCGCTGATATCCTTGCCTTCGATGACAATCTCATCCTCGACCATGATCGCGGGCGCCACCGGCAGGTCCAGGGCGTAATAGGCGTCGGTGTGATATTCAGCCTTCGGCTGTGACCGCTTCTCGACGTTCAGCTCGTACGTGCCGCCCAACCTGGGCAGCACCTCCAGGAAGTGCTGTCAGGGCTTGCCTTGCGGTTCGTTCAGGAAGACGCGAATCTTGAGCATCGGATTCCTCCTCTGTCGGTGTTACTGTTTCACCCGCGCCGCTTGCATGCGTGCCAAAAAGCCATCTGCTGGTAGATAGTCGACCAATCGCAATGTCGGCAACTCCCTACCGTCAGTGCCAAGAAAAACAATCGTTGGGACACCCTTGATCGCGTACTCCCGGAGCAGGCGCTCGTTGAGTGGGTTACCGCTGCTCGTGAGGTCGATCTTAACCATGGTGAATTGCGCCGTCGCGAGTGCGACAACCCGTTTGTCATGAAAAGTCTCGTCCTCCAGCCTGCGGCATGGTGTACACCAAGCCGCCGAGAAGTCGATGATGACTGGCTTCCCGTCCTGGCGCGCCGAGGCCAGCAGTTCGTCCGTATAGGGGTGCCAGGGCATCCCAGGTCCGCGGAGAATCCGACCACCAACAAGCGTCAGCGCGAGAAGGATGCCAAGGACTCCCACCCCGAATCTTAATAGGGCGAATCCGCGCGATCCTCCTGCTACCTTCGTTCGCCACCCCAAATCCACACCAGCGACCAGAGCGACGGCGGCAAGCAGGAAGAGCCCCACGTCGGGAGGAAAGATTGGGCGAACGAAATGGAACGCCATCCCTACCAGGACCCAACCCATGAGGCGTCGCACCCAGACCATCCACTCCCCGGCGCGCGGGAGTCGCTCCAACCGGCCGCTGAAGAGTGCCAGAAAGAGCAGGGGAAGTCCGAGACCGAGACTCAACGTGAAGAAGACGGTGAAGCCAAGGAGAGCGCTACCACTGCTCGCCACCCAGGTCAGCAGTCCGAGCACAAAGGGGCCGATGCAGGGCGCCGCCACGACTCCCATCGTCAGGCCCATGAAGACGCTGCCGAAGTAGCCGGCGAAGGACCGCGATGCTGATTGCGTCAGCCCAGACGGTAGCCGAAATTCCCAAAATCCGAAAAGGCTTGCTGCGAAAGTGAGAAGTACGGCCGCAACGGCGGCCAGGACGATTGGATTCTGCAACGCGGCGCCCATGAGCCCGCCGGTGAGTGCGGCAGCCACGCCGAGCAGGGAGTTCGTGATGGCCAGACCGCCGACGTAACAGAGACCGTGTGCGAGGACGTTCCCTTTCCCGCCGCCGCGTCCACCGAAATAGGACACGGTGATGGGAATGATGGGATAAACACAGGGCGTGAGATTCAAGGCCATCCCGCCGAGGAAGACCCCGAGGAGCGTCCAGATCAGACCCAAACCGCTTTGGGGTGGCGGAGTGGCATTCGCAGTGCCGGCCGGGGCACTGGCCACCGGCATACCGTTCGCCTGCCACTCCGGAAAACCGTTCGGATAGCGATAGACTTCCTTGTAACCTAGTTGTACGGCCACCCGGGCCGCCGAGTCGCTACGGACTCATGTGAGGCCCGCTCAGTAGAAGACCAGCGGGCGCGTCTTGTCCGCGCCAAGCGCCTTCGCCAAAGCCCACCGATTCTTCAGTCGCGACCACCGCGTCGGCTCAAAGGAGAAGTTTATCGAATCCGGAATATGGCCTGTGCGATACTCCCAGTCCTGCCGGGTGTCGACGAGGAGGATTCGCCCCGGCTCGCGCTCCAGGCGGCCGCTTAATTCTCCGAGATCGATGAGCCGGTAGCCGCCACGGACGGCCTCCGCGCGGACATCTTCCATCGAGGGAGCGCCAGCGGCTGAAAGCGCGGTGGGCCTCCAAAACAGAACAGGAATCGCTAGAACAATGGAAAGTGCCGTCCACGTGATCTTTCTTCGTGCGAGGTTTCGCCACCGTGCCATAATCTTCCCCCTTTCGTCTCAAAACTTCTGGTTGAGTGCCTTTCGTGCAAGCCGCGACACCATGATCGAGACTGCTGCTGTCGCGACAAACCCGAGAAGCGTGAATGCCCACCGGACCTGGGTCGACGCATTTTCAGTAGTGCCCAACGCGGCGAGGTGCCCGGCGAGAGATCCAAGGTATACGTAGAGCAGGGTCCCAGGGAACATCCCGACCCAAGAGGCGAGTACATAGTCGCGCAGCGAGACCTGGGTGAGTCCATAGGCGTAATTCAGCAGATTAAAGGGAAACACCGGTGAGAGCCGGGTCAAGGCGACGATCTTCCACCCCTCGCGGCCGACCGCGGCGTCGATTGCAGCGAAGTGCGCGTTCCCCGCAAGGCGATGGGCGACCCAGCCGCGCGCGAAATATCGGCCGAGAAGGAAGGCGACGGTCGCTCCGAGTGTCGAGGAGAGCGAAACGAGCGCTGTCCCTCGCGCCAGCCCGTAGATCGCCCCGGCGCCAAGACCCAGGAGCGATCCGGGAATGAAAAGAACGCAAAGGGCAACGTAGAGTATGACGAAGACGACAGCGCCGGCTGCCCCTTGACCTTCGACCCAACGCAGGGCGGCGAGGAGCGTCTCGCGCACGCCCGGTTGTCGGCCGACGACGACGAGGGCGACGACCACGGCGAGAGCCGCGGCGATCCTGATCACACCAGTACGCCGAATCATCTGTGCTCTTCCTGTTCCACAACGGTCGCCAGCAGTTCCATGATATCCGTGATCCTGATCTGCTTCTCGTACCCCTGCATGGCCTCGTTCACCTTCGCATAGCAGGCCGGGCAACTCAGAATAAGTCGGTCAGCTCCCTTCGCCACCGCTTCGTCAATTGTCAGTCTGCCCATCGCGATCGCGTTTGCGTGAAACACCTTGCGCGCCGCGCCGCCGGAGCCACAGCAACGGGAATTCAAGCCGTGACGCTCGAACTCAAGCACAGAAAGCCCTGGGATGCTGTGCAGCACCTCACGCGGTTCCTCGATCACGTCTACGCCGCGGCTGAGGTAGCAGGGATCGTGATAGATCACGGTCTCGCGCACCTCCCGCCGGACCCGAAGTCTTCCTTCCTTGAAGGCTTGCGTAACGAACTGGGTGATATGCCGGATTGTGAACGGCAGTTCCTTGCCGTAGATTAGCGGCCAGTCGCGTGACATGATGTTTACACAGCAAGGACACGAGCATACAAGAGTTTTCACGCCGCGCGAGCGGTAGCCTTCGACGAGCCGCTTGACCAGACCGGCAAGCGGCTCGTGCTGGCCGGTGATGAATAGCGGAAATCCGCAGCAGACCTCCTCTTCGGGGGGCAGCATCGTGAAGGGTACTCCTGTAGCGTGGAGTACGAGCACATCACCCCGTACCATCGGCTGGGATTCATAGGCGCCGGTGCACCCGGCGTAATAGCCGATGTCAGCCTGCTCGGCGACCCGAATCTGTTCGGGGAACCAGGGGGCATAGCGCTCCGCGGCCGGCTTGTCATACGGATTGCCCGTGCGCTCGATCGCGCCAGGCATCTTCGGCTGGGGACCAAGCGGTCCGAGGCCGCGCTCGACCAGTTCCTTGCGCAGAGTTGGCCAAAGACGCTGGGTGAAGATCCCCACCGGGCAGCTCTCACCGCAGGCGCCGCAGGTCGTACACTCGTAGACAGCCTTGGTGAAGTCCTCGAGGAGCCGTGGGTCTATTACCTTCGGGCCAAGGAACCGGGCCTTGATCCCGTCCGTTGCGCGGAGGAATTCCCGGAAGAGCCGGATCTTAGCAGGTGGGGAGATTGCCGGGTTGTCGGTGACCATCTGCACCGGGCAATGCTTTAGGCATTCGCCGCACTGCGTGCAGGCATCGATCTCGATCAACTGCCGGGGCGAAAGCTTCTCGCCGAACGATCGCTTATCGGTCATGCATCACCTCTTGTCTTTCACGGTCGCGATATCGAGCATCCAGCATGACGAACGGCGCAGATAAGACATGGCTGGGGATATAGAGAATGAGGCCGAGAACAAGGGCCAGATGCACCATGAGCAGGGTGCTCTGCGGCGGTGATGACGGGCTGAACGTGACGATGCCCAGCGCGAACAGCTTGACCGCCACAAGGTCAACCGGGTACTTGGTGCTCATCAGGAGTCCGGTGGCACCAATAAAGAAGACATTGATGAGTGTCAACAGGTTGGCTTTCGATGAGAATCTTTCCTGTCCGGTCAGCAACCGGATGCCGAGGATATACGCCAACGCGATCGGCAGGAGAAAGCCCGCAATCCATCCTGGCATCTGAGCCCACAGAACCCAGGGCGGCGCCACATCCGTGAAATAGCGCAGATGTCTGAGGATGATCAGAAATAGTGAAGCGTGAAAGATCCACTCGCCGATCCAGAGGGCAGGATTCACCACGAGCAGTCTGCGAAGCACGGCGATGTCCAAGGCCGCGCTGGCGACCGCTCGCACCGTGGACATCGTATTCCAAACCCGACCAGTCGGGGAGCGCACGGCCGCCTCCAGCCATCGCAGAGCGTGGAGCGTGAGCCGAACATAGAACATCGCGATGACCGCGTATGTCGCAACGATGATCACCGTGCTCATGTCAAAGCCTTATCGTTTCCCTGTATACGGGATATGCAATCGGCTCTCCGTTTTCGTATCCGATCTTCTTCCGTCTGTTCTCGTCAAGAAGGTGATACGTCACGACAACGTCGAGTTTTGAAGGCGGATTGCCCTCATTCCGGCTGAACTCAAAAGCGAACTCCACCGGCTTCCCGTAGGGCAGGCGCGTGTCTCTCAGGTCAACGATGAATGGTCTCCATAAGACATAGCGCTTCAGGGTGAAGGACGCTTGTTTGATTGTTTTACCCGCTCTGTCCAGCAGCCTTAGTTCGAGGGTGAGGTGACGGTCCGGAGTACCCGTCGGGAGATAGTGAGCTGCCCCCTTGTTCTTCAGGCTGAAGACGTACTTGATTCTTGTGCCGCCGAGCATTTCGCTCTTATGGTCGACCTCGAGCGCACTCTTCACCATCTCCGGAACATGACCACCATGGAAGAGGTGCCTTCTCCCGCTCCGTATTGCCCCACCGCTCGCAATGGGGCGGCTGACCGGCGGCATGTGACACCCGATGCAGTCCGGCCTCTGGCCTCTTTCAGTGATCTCGGCCACGGTGCCGCAGGGAGGAACCCGATAGAAGACATCCCACCTGCTGTTCGTAACGACGTGGCACCGCATGCAGGGGCCGAGTCCCGAGACCATGTCCGGGCTGACCGTCACCGGATGGGGAGCCGCGGCGGGTTCGAAAGGACCTACGATCTTCCCGTCCCTCACATGGCAGGTCGCGCAGGTGACTCCCTCGTCCCGCAAGATCGGATCGTAGGATGGATTGGGCTTGAGGATCGGTTTGAACTTCTCGCGATCCTTGAAGCCGAGAACAAGGTTCTCCTGCTGGTTTTCCAAGGGCGTGTGACAGTTCAGGCAGAGCTGTTGCGAACCGTCGTACTTGAAATCCGCTTGGAAGTACGGCTCGCTCCAAGCCTGAGCGTGCATACTCTCTGCCCATTCTCTGTAGATCGCCTCATGACAAACACCGCATTCCCTCGCGTTGAGTGAACTCAGCCCCTCGGGTGTTGCAGTCGCCATCGGTTTTTCGAACCTCTGGTCCACCACGAATATGGAGAGAGGCCTGACCATGCGCCAGATGAAGAAGGCAGAAAGCAAAGCTAGAAATGCGATCCAGAATACCCGCTTCCACTTTCTGGCATCCATCTTCTTTGACCGATCGGTAGCCGCTTCCAGCCGCTGCACCCTTGATACCAGCCCCCCCCACGCGGATCAGAGCGTGATCGTCTCTCGCGACGGCATCTCCGCCGCCAGCGTCGGGAGCGTGATGATCTTCACCCCGGGGACGAGGTCCTCCGGTCCGATCCCGTATGTCTTGGCGCAGGCTCCGCAGAGGTAGAGCGGGATCTTCGCATCGAGAATCATCGGGAACAGGTCCCGAACCGGCGTGAAGTTCCTCCCCTCGACCGTCTCGGCGACACCCTTCTTTGCCAGCAGCGCACCGTGGAAAGTGAAGAAGAGTGCCACGTCAACACCGTCGCTGATCAGGGATACCGCAAGCGCGACCGCAGAGTTCGCACGGTCAGGGTCGTCGGTAGAATGCGTGATGAGGAGCAGGTAACTTTTCGCCATGGTCTTCCTCCTCTGTTGGTGGGGGCTCAATGCCCGGATATGATCTGGTACCACATCCTCAGGCCAGTAACCGCAATGATGACCGCAATCGCCAGACGCAGATGTTTCGTGTTGACCTTCTTGCTGACCCGGCTGCCGATCTGCGCGCCGGGGATTGTGCCGATCACCAGTGCGATCGCGTACGGCCAGATGATCTGCCCGGTGACCATCTTGCCGATCGTGCCGGTGATCGCCCCCAGCAAGACGATGCCGAGGGTGCTGCCGATCACGATCCTCGTCGGGATACCGAGCAGGTAAATCATCACCGGTATGTAGAGGAACGCCCCGGGCGCGCCGACCATGCCGCCGAAGCACCCGATCGCCAGACTGACCGCCGCTGCGAGCGGCTTGTTGAACTTCACGTTCTCCGGGGCGACGTCCGCGCCCTGGTCGCGCCTTGGGATGAACATCACGACCGCGGCGATGACCGCCAGGGTCGCGAAAATCGCCAGCAGCAGCGAACTCTTCGTGTTCTTCGAATAGAGTGAGCCGGCGAGATTGCCGATGGCGTTCATGACGCCCATGACGATCAGGAGCTGCTTGCTGACGAATTTGTTCTTGTTGTGCACCAGCACGCCGGTCAGGGATGCCGAGAGCACCTGCACCATGCTGACCGCTGCGACCTCCTTCATCGTCAACAGACCGACGCCGAGCAGCGGCGGGACGTAGAGCAGCAGCGGGATCATGAAGATCGCCCCGCCGAGGCCGAGAAGGCCGGAGAGGAACCCGCCGCCGAGGCCCAGCCCCAGCAGGGTGACGAGCAGTGACCAACTCATATGGAATACTCCTGGTCCTGCCGGATCGCATCCCGCAGTTGCTCGAACGTCACTGTGCCGTCACTCACGAGGAGTCTGCCGTCGACGACGACCGACGGACACGGCGGGTCGACACCGGGGCGGTAGTCCGGAGATGTCTTCTTCACGATCACAATCTCGGCGCCAAGTTCGGCCTCCGCACGGGAGGCAGCCGCGAGGTTCACCTGTCACCGCTTCCCCATAGGATCGTTGCTGTAGAGCGTGATGGTCGGCTTTTTCACGGTGTTCTCCCCTTGTGTGATGGTTGACTATGGTTCTCAAGCAAACAGGTCGAGCGCCATCCGGGCGCACGCGGCAAGAATCAGACCGCCGAGGGCAAGCCGCAGAGCGTGCGTGGGGACGCGACGCGAGAGCATAACGCCAGCCAGCGAGCCCGGGAGAATACCCGCCAGGAGTGCCCCGGCGAGCAGCAGCGGAACCTGCCCGGTAGCCGCCTTGCCGAGAAAGCCCGCCATCGAGGCAAAAAAGATGATGACCATGTTGCTGCCCATGGCGATCCGCAGCGGCACTTTAAGGAACGTCACCGCCAGCGGAATCAAGATGAACGATCCGCCCTGCCCGACGAGGCCGCCGAGCAGGCCGATCCCGAGAGCGACGGCGATGGCCCTCGCTGTTGAGAATGAGCCCTGGGCATACACCGAACCCGCCTCCTTCGGTTGCGGGAGCATGATCAGGACGGCGGCTGTCAATGAGAGCACCAGGAAGAGCCCGAGGAGGAACCGGTGACCGAACCACCGGGATCCGACCCCACCTACAAGCGCCGCAATGAAAATAACGCCGCTCATCACGGCGGCCAGGCGCCGGTCGACGTTCCCGGTCTTCCAATGCGCGACACCACCACAGAGGCTCGCGAAGAGGGCCTGGGAGATGGTGAGACCGCCAACGGTATGCATCGAGAGCGGCTCCTGTCCGAAGAGGCTGGGCAGGTACAGAAGGAGTGGCGCCGTGACGATCCCTCCGCCGATGCCGAGGAACCCGGAGAGTCCTCCACCGATCAGGCCGATGTCGAGGACGATCAGCGGCAGCGCCATGTGCTTCTTTTCGGCGAGTTCATGTGCAAGAATATCGCCGAGCGCGGAAACCAATGAAAACGATTAATAGTTATTGGAAGGATTGGAAAAAGTAATGGTGGACGACTTCGGCCGGCTGACCGTCCATCACCTCCGTGTCTTTCTGGCGGTCGCGCACTACCGAAACTTCACACGGGCGGCGGAGGAACTGGGACTGACACAGTCGGCAGTGTCCTCGCAGATCCGTGACATGATACGTATTCTCGGAACGCCGGTCTTCGACGTTCTCGGCCGCAAGGTGGCTCTCACGCATGCGGGGGAGGACCTGGAACCGCGCGCTGCGGCCGTCGTCAAGCTGTTCACCGAGATCGGCGAACACTTTACTTCGCTGCGTGGCGCTGGGGCTGGCCGCATCCGGCTCGGGGCGAGTTCTTCAATTGGGACGTATGTTCTCCCCGATCTGCTGGCAACTTTCGAGAAGACATTCCCCGGAGTGGAGATCACGCTCGAAATCCTGAACAGTGCCCTCATCGAGGACCGGGTGGTCGCCAACGAATTCGACCTCGGTTTCGTAGGACACCCGCCCGCGTCGGAGGACTTGGAGGGGGAGCAGTTCCTCGAGGATGAGATCTTCTTTGCCGTGGCACCAGACCACCCCCTGGCTCATCGCACGAAGGTGCATCCGGCGCAGATCGTTGGCGAACGACTTATCTTGCGCGAACCGGGCTCTGGAACGCGGCGGTCGATGGAAGAACACCTTGAGCAGCTCGGGTTGGCCTTCCCCAGGGTGTTTCAACTGGGAGCAGTCGAAGCGGTCAAGCAGGCTGTGATGTCCGGTCTTGGCATCTCGTACTTCTCGGCGCTCACCGTGAGGCGCGAATTGAAGGAAAAGCGGCTCGTGCGCCTGCCGATCCGTAGCCTGATGCTCCCGAGGTGCTTCTTGTTCATTCACCGCCGGGACAAGCGGTTGACGCCGGCACTCGGCGCCTTCCTCGACTACCTGCGCGACCAGCCGTGCCATCGGGAGTGAACTGTAGGCTGACATCCCACTCAGTTCAGGTTCCGAAAGCAAGGAACCTCAGTAACGAAGTCTCCTAGAGGCAGTCCCGCATTGATCAGGGCGTCCGCAAGCGCTGGCGGTCGGCCTCGATGGCAGCACCGAAACCGGCGGCGCCCCCACCGATGATGATCAGGTCAAAAGCAGTGTCGTGCGCCATTTATTCCTCCCCTGTTGGGTGATTGGTAACCCCAGACTGAACGACCCTAGATGTGTCTATTTCAGAAAGTCGCCGAAGATATGTTTCCCCTGCTCCAGCACCTGATGAAGCTGATACATTTCCCCATTCGCGTTTTCGGAGTTCCTCTTCCGCCATTTCTCCAGATGCTCATGGGAGCAAAAGAAGTTCATGAAGGGGCAAAAGGTCTTTGCGGTGCATCCGCAATCCTTTCGGCTGCTGACGAATTCAACAAGGCCTTCCGGAGAGCATGAGGCGACTTTGCCGTCTTTCATTTCGATCTTCATTTCGTTTTCACACTCCGGGCACCGGGACCGGACAGTGATGTTCTCGTGGAGCATAAAATGGATGCCAAGTGCGTCTGTGGCGCATAACGCGTATATCGTGTGCCCGTCCTGAAAAATTACTTGGTGGCGGGTCGCTTTTGCGGAAAATGGATACGCGGATACGATCTCGCCGTCTTCCTTCGTCAGGATGTCAGCCTTATGCAGTTTTTCAACGAGCAAGGAGGCTGATTCGGTGGTTGGGAGTTTCATGGCCTCGGCAATGGCTTTATCGGATGGAGCTTTCCCGGTCCTGGCGAATTCCTTCAGAATGTATTTGCGCGCATCCTCTTCGGCAGGGCTCAGCCGCGCCTCCGCCAGCCTGCCCCGCACCGTTTCGCCGATCTGGTCTATGAGATTTTTCAAAGCGGTCTCCTCATTGCTGGATGCGCCGGCTCCCCTGTTCAGCGACTGGGAACCCCAGGTTGAACAACACTTGCCGTAAAGATCCGTGTTGTTTTCACGGCATCGACCAATTTCTCCGGAGCTGTGCGAGCGGGATCGTAGACGACAATCGCCTTCTTCTCGTCGAACCTCACCTCGACCCGCAGCACGCCCTCGGCTTTCTTCAAGACCGCCTTCACTGCAGGGGTACAGGAATCGCAGCTCATACCGCCGATGGCGAGTTCGACCGTCCGCTCGCCGACGGACGCACTGGTGGTCTGCGAATTCGAGGCCCGTTGAGATGCAGGAGCGCGTTCGCACGAAACCGCACAGAGGAACAGCCCCCCGGCAAGAACGCCCACGGCGATCCGGCGACCATTTGTTGGTGCGTTCATGTCATCACCGCGCGAGCATCAGAAGAAGATTCGGCACGACAAGCATGCCGAAGGCGAGGATGGTTGCGCCCCAAAGGGCGATTTTCTGTGTCTTCCTGCCCGCGGTGGTGCAGCAGACGCCCCCCTCAGTGGCCCTTGGGCGCCGGTAGGTGAGATAGAAACCCAGCCCTATGAAAAGGAACATCAAGACCGTGAAATAATGCCGATAAGGTTCGAATTGCATCAGGACACCGGCGCCGCTGATGCCGAGGAAGACCACTAGGAGCGGGCCGATGCAGCAGGCGGAGGCCAAGAACCCCGTCACAATTGCTCCGACGAGACCCAAACGGAAAAGACCCTTCTTCTCCAATTTCAGTCCGCTTTGCTCTTGTCCCACGAAAGCAGCGCGTGGCGGAGCAACTCGGCAGGAACGTTTTTCGAGAAGTGACCCTCCTCGTCGAGGTAGACCCGTCACCCAAGACCGAATTCGGTCCGAGATGTTGCCTCAGGATCTATATCGATTCCATGCACTCGTACGCTTGGTGAGCCGAGGAAACGTGCCTCTTTCGCCTGCTCGGGATCCTTGATGACAGTTTCCCTGACAGCAATGTCCCGACCGCTATCGGCAACTACGGCCGCCACCATGGCTCTCGTTGATTCCACGGCTCCGCAACC
>Ga0334722_10005224_pt1 | contig 13187 bp, 14 predicted proteins | sample C3_bottom_MG_FD_207210 | JGI IMG/M metagenome (GOLD analysis project Ga0334722, IMG submission 207210) | Sediment microbial communities from Yellowstone Lake, YNP, Wyoming, USA - C3_bottom | ecosystem: Environmental > Aquatic > Freshwater > Lake > Sediment | place: USA: Wyoming | collected...
CCCTTCGTAAGTTAAACCACGCTTGAGAAAATCGGCAATGCGCTGTTCGTCTTCGATGACGAGAATTCTTTCAGCCATTTTGCATCCTCAATTTCAATGCCAAATAAATTTCCACGTCTCGCTCGACGGTGAAATCGGTTGGTTGCCTGGGTCGCGTTTGACTTGAACGTACCATTGATAGGTATCTTCTTTCGCTTTCTGGTACATTTCAAAACCGCCACCCTCGTAGATTCGTTTCAACGAAAGAAACTTGTCCTGCGTCCTGCCCGCATACATTCGTGGTATTCCAGATTTGTCGATGAAAGAAATGACGACTTCGTACCAATCGTTTGAACCCAGGACACATTGATCGCAGTTCCATCGAAAAGTAATCGCCGCGTTCGCTTGCCCTTCGCCATACGAGACCATGTTATTCGGCGGCGCGGTTAGTGACGGCGCGGGCAGTGCATAGACCGAGGTCGGCGTGGATGCTGGCGATGTGGGACGAGTCGCCACGCGAGTAAATGTTGGCGAGATGATGGTCGGTGTTGCGGTAAAAAATGGCGTCTCGGTTGGCGGAAGCGCGGTGGAGGTCTGTGTCGGCGTCCGCGGGCTAGTCGAAAAAACAACAGGCGGCAGGGTTGAGGTAGCTCCGCGTAAAATCGTCGAGTCGGTCTGCGGAGCGAGCGGCGCAACCAAGACGACAATCACTGTCACGAAAAACATTCCGATGATCAATACGCCGATGAGCACGAGCGAGCGATAGGTTTGTTCGGTTGCGCGTTCCTGGTCTAGTGAAAAAAGCGTGGTGCGCGATAATCGTTGGGCATCGACAAGCAATTTGATCCCAAAGAAAATCCCGAGCACCAAAACCAAGTATATCCAAACCGCATAGGTTCTAACTAGAACTACAAACGACGCCAAAGAAAAACCTCAAGTCACAAGTTTCAGGTCGCAAGTTGCAAATCACATGTCACTTGCGACCTGTGATCTGAGACTTGTGACCTGGCTTCTTCTCCGATTTCGATTGGCAACTGATGCACATCGTCGCTTGCGGCATCGCCTCCAATCGTTCAGGCGCAATCGGTTTGCCGCACACATCGCAGATGCCGTACTTGCCTGCCGCGAGCCGCGCCAACACCTGATCGATTTGCGCGAGGCGTTGCTTTTGGTCGTTCTCCAGCCACCGCGACTGCTCGCGCGCCTGCGCCATCGCCGCCATGTCCGCTTCGTCACCGCGTGCGGGTTCGGGCGGCGGAATCGAACGAGCCAGGAGTTGCGCGCGCTCGTCTTCTAATTTTTTTCGAACGGAAACCAAGTCGATGGACATTTCAATCCCTAACAAACTAAAGGCATATAGGGAAATGAGGGAATATTAGGAACTTGTCTTCATTTCCATTGATTCCATCACTTACCTTGCGCTTGGAAAAATTCAGAGCGGAGCGCCATCAAACTTTTCGCCCCGCTCCGTAGCATTCTAAGGTCGAAATCAAATCATCCCATATCGCTGCAATGCGGCATCGAGAATTCCGTTGATCAACGCGACAAAGCCGACGCCATCGGCATCGCCTGCCATCACGATATCGCTGATGCCTTCTTGCAATCCCGCGAGCGGATTGATTTCCAAGATGGTCGGTTCTCCCGTGTCCTGGCGAATTCGAAAATCCACGCGGGCAAAGTCGGTGCATTCGAGCGCGGCAAACGCGCCTGCCGCGAACTTTTCCATCTTTGCCCACATCGTTTTCGATATAGGCGCGGGGCAGAGGTACTTGGGCACTTGGTACAGTTTGCCTTTGATGACCGAGGTGTACAAGCCAGCTTCTTCGGGCGGACACGGCGTCAAGTCGATTTCGAGCGGCGGAAAAACGCGCAATGTGTCTGGCACTTGAGTCTTGATCTGCTTTGGCTTGGCTGACTTGAGCGCAGGAATCGGCGCGGGCGGTTTGCCGTCATCGCGCGATTTGATCGACCAGGGAAAGTTGCCTAACATGCCAACCGTGAACTCACGCCCTTGTATAAATTCTTCGACGAGCGCGGGTTGGTGATAAGAGTCGATGCACCACTTGACCTGCTCGCGCAATTCGCGCACGTTGCGGCACACCGATTTGGCAGTAACGCCGATGCCCGATCCTTCGCGGCTGGGTTTGACGAAGAGCGGATACTTTAGTTTTGAATCGAGTTTTTCTTCGCCAGTCACAAACGTTTGGAACAGCGGCGTCGGCAAACCATGAAACGCCATCACGCGTTTTGCCATCGGCTTGTCGAGCGCGATGCAAAGCGGCATCACCCCTGAGCCGGTGTACGGCATTCGCACCGCATCGAGCAACGCGGGAATCTGCGCCTCGCGCGAAGCACCGTAATGCATCTCGCACGTGTTGAAGGCGATGTCGATTTTGTAGCGCGCGAGCTTTTGCGAGAGCGTGACATCGCCTTCCATTCCGATGACTTCGTGACCGCCTGCGCGCAAAACGCGCTCGACATTTGCGACTGTCTTTTCGTTGTCGAGTTCGTTCCACGTATCCCAGGGTTCATCGTCCCGGTGCGGCGCGTTTTGCTTGAGGTTGTACAGTAATGCGACAGTGAATTTTTTCATAGTGGGCTGGATGTTGGACGTTGGAAGTTAGATGTTGGAACGTAAGTAAATGCGCTCCTCGATTTCTAACTTCCAACTTCTAACTTCCAGTTTTTTCCTCAATGTGCCTTGCCGTTCCCGTTACCATTAGAACCATTGGAACGCGACTTGGCATTGCGCGGCGCAGAAATCATCATCGAGTCGAGCGGAAGCAACTCTTTGGAGTCAACCGCTTTGACCGGCAATCGAATCTGTTGCTTGCGGCGCGTCTTTTTCTCCGCGTCGAGTTTCTTGACGCGGCGTTGTTTGCGGCGCAAGCCCTCGGGTTCAAGCACGACGGCATCGCCCGCCAACAACTTGGCAACGCCTTCCTTCGGAGCCGCGCGACGACAAAACTCGCAGTTATCGGCTTGATGATGTTCGTAGTGATCGGGTTCGGTGTAAGTCGCAATCACGCCTTCAAAGTTTCGGACGATGATCTTGCGATCACTCATCGAAATCAGATAGTTGGGCATGATCGGAACCTTGCCACCGCCGCCGGGCGCATCGATGCAAAAAGTGGGAACCGCGAAACCGGTCGTGTGTCCGCGCAATCCTTCGATGATCGAAAGACCGACGCTCATCGGCGTGCGAAAGTGCCCGATGCCTTGCGACAAATCGCATTGATAGAGATAGTACGGTCGCACGCGATTTCGGACCAACTCGTGCACCAGTGATTTCATCGTGTTCACGCAATCGTTGATGCCCGCCATCAACACGGTTTGCGCGCCGAGCGGGATGCCGGCGTCCGCAAGTTTCGCCAACGCCACACGAACATCGGGCGTGATTTCTTTGGGATGGTTGATGTGAATGTTCATCCAAACAGGATGATACTTGCGAATGGTCGCTATCATCGTGTCGGTAATGCGTTGCGGCAAAAAGATCGGGATGCGCGAACCGAAGCGAATGATCTCGACCGACTTGACGGAACGGAAACGCGCGAGGACATAATCCAACATATCGTCGGAGAGGAACAAGCCGTCGCCGCCGGAGATGAGCACGTCGCGCACTTCGGGATGCGCTTCAAGATAGAGCGCAATGTTTTCGATGCGCGTCTTGTGCGCGGGCATCAGACCTGTGCCGACCCAGCGTCGGCGCGTGCAATGGCGACAGTACGCGACGCATTGATCGGTAACGTCTACCAACACGCGATCGGGATAACGATGCACGAGACCGGGCACCGGCATGTGGGCGTCTTCGCCGAGCGGGTCTTCGAGGTCCGGGTCGTCCAATACAAATTCCGCCATCGTCGGAACGACTTGGCGGCGAATCGGACAATTGGGATCATCCGGGTCCATGAGCGCGGCAAAATGCGGCGTGATCGCCAGCTTCAGCTCGGGTTTCAAACGCACGGCTTGTTCTTCGTCCGCCGTGAGATGAATCAATTGCCGAAGCTGTTCCAAGGTCGTGATGCGATGCTGCATCTGCCAGCGCCAATCATTCCATTGCTCTGGCATCACATCTTTCCAGAGCGCACTACGATGAGTTGGCTGCAAGCCCTCACCCGAGTTTGACGCAATTGCCAAACGAAATTCCGCGGGCTGGTGAGGACTTGCGATACTACCCGGCGGCTCCTTTTCTGCGTATTCAGTTGTCAGCGGTTCCATTGGTTATGGGTACCTTCCTTTCGATTTTTACTTTTGCACGCGAGGCGTGCGCGCGTTCTGGTGCCGTTTATCGTGCTCCGAGCATCAAGCTCGCGGGTTGTTGGATTCTTGAGCGATCCCTTCTGCGCTACGCAAGTTTTTGTTTTGCGTCCTTGCGCGAATTTCGACCGCGCTCGATCACACTCCTTTCAATGAAAATTCATTTGTCTATAAATGGCAAGAATACACGATACCAACTCCAGTTCCGAAAGAACCATGTTCCATCTGAAAACTGGCGTGCATCGCCGGCGTACCTGGGATGCGAAGAGTTGAAAAAATAAGGTGTCGTAACGTCAATATATCCACCACCCAGCGTCCACATTGGCCATACAATCTGAGCAGCGTTATAATATGGTCCACCCATATCACTTTCTACGTAACTAACTTCACCACTCCACTGCATGTTAGTACCATATTGGCTGCCACCACTCCAGCCCAAATTCGCGGCGGGAATTGTATCAAGGAGAATATTATCTGCCCACAACATCCATATAGTGCCAACAGTAGGATCAGGATCACTCACAGCTTCAATTTTATAGGTGCGAACACGAGCGATGGGATATATCGTTGGATCAAAATGCCCCTCAATAGGTGAAAGATTAGCCGGGCCTATGTACTGATACCAAAAGTGAACGACCGTCATATAATTTGGATCTCGTTCCCATCCCAATTGAATCCATTCGGGTTGAGCTGGGAAGTCTGGACCCACAACCATGACCCACTCATCGGTAAAACTATCCCAATTCTGTGCACACCCAAAAACAGGATTACTATTCGAGATATCCGCTTGCACTCCATAAATCGTCCCCGCACTTTCTCCTCCCCCTTGATGTGGAGTATCAGCTATTGGAGCCGAACATGCGATTTGGGCAGAGGATGAAAACGTGGAGAGAAATAGTACCACGACCACCAAACCCGAAGCCAGAGTGAAACGACAACCCGGGGGCATTATCATTTTCCTCCATCTGGAATGTCGAAACCGATTAACACATTCCCAGTTAACCCATCGACTACATAGCCAAATCCCCGATAAGTGACCTGCATTTGTTGACCTACCGGCCCGACCCATCGCTTCCAAGGTTTGGTCTCAATTTCCACAACCCACACTGGTAGGGTTGGACTGGTAATAGGAGACCTAGGGTTCTTTGAATATTCGCCCCACGTGGTTAAGGTTGCTGTGACAGCAATTTCGCCTCGCGCTTGCAAATCGGCATAGGAAGGATTTTCTTGCATCACTTTTGCAATTGCCTGATCGCGCACAATATTCGCTGTCGTACTGCTTGGTGTTGGAGGCGTAGGAATAACATACGTGATGGGCGGTCGTCGCGTTGGCTGTACAATCGGACCAGGTCCAGGATATGGTTGGGACGGCGGCGTCATGCTAAACCCTGGAGTCTGGACAGGCGGTGCTGCCGATGAAGATGGAATCGCGCATCCCGTGAGCAACGTGGCGACGCTAAGAAGGCAGACGATCCAAATGCCTTTCACAAGTCCTCCTTTCACTCACAATACATGGAACATATTCAGTTTGCCGAATTCCCAGCCAGCAATCGTTCCAAAATATCTTCGTCATCGACCACTGTAACCGCTACAACTTCGTCGCCGCTCATCAACGTGGTGTCACCATGCGGCACGATGCCTTTGCCGTTTCGAATAACCAACGGAATGACGCAATCTTCAGGCACACCCAGTTCCTTGATACGTTTGCCCACGGAGGGCGAACCCGCTTGGACTTTGGCTTCGACAAATGACACGCCTGCTTCACGCAAGGTGAGCAGATGCACCAACGAGTGCGCCGGAATCTCGCGCTCGATTTGCGCCAAGATCAAGTCCGTCACCGAAACCGTGTGATCGATTCCGAGTAATTTGAAAATGCGCTCGTTCTTCGGATTGTTGATGCGGGAAATCGTGCGCTTGACGCCGAATTTTTTCTTTGCCATTTGGCAAATCATCAAGTTATCTTCGTCGTCACCGGTCACGGCGACGATTAACTCTGCCCGGCTCATCCCCGCTTCTTCCATCACAATCGAATCCGTGCCGTCGCCGCGCATCACCACGCCGCCCAATTCCGCGGAGATAATATCGCATTTGCGCTTGTCTTTTTCGATGATGAGCACTTCGTTCTCGTCATGCAACAGCGATTTGGCGAGATAATAACCGACCTTGCCGCCACCTACAATGATGATATACATCGATGCCTCGTATTATTTCGCCTTGCCGTTGCCCATGACCAGGTCGTGGATTTTGTCCGATCCCATAACGGTGGGACAGACTGTTTCCATCAAACCCAATGTGTGATACGTGTCCTCGCGCACCGGATCATACAAGCGCGCCACGACGTGCGGCACTTTGAAAACTAACTTGGCAATTTCAGACGCCATCGCATTGGTGTTGTCGCCGTTGCTGACCGCGATGAACGCATCCGCTTTTTCGATGCCTGCTCGCCGCAGAATGTCTTCGTCGATTCCCGTTCCCAAAACCATCTTGCCTTGAAAATCAGACCCTAGACGCGAAAACGACTCGCTCGTTCGATCAATCACAGTAACGTCGTGACCTTCCTGATCCAATCGCCGCGCCAAGTGCGCGCCCAATCGTCCACAACCCAAGATAACAACTTTCATTCCTCAATCCTCTCCGGAACAATATACCACGAATTCTCTCACACGTAAAGAGGTTTTTTGAAAAATTTTCCAGACTCGCCAAACCATTTGGGCAAAGTAAAACGGCTTTCCGTTGCCACCAGCAGAATCGGAGGAGCCGTTCGAGATGATGGAGCAGACCGCGCGCTAAATTTTCTTGTCCTTCAAGGTCGGCGAGTCTTCGCGCGGCAGTTCGCGACACAACCACACGCGGCAAGGCGCGTTCTTCAAAACATAGTTGGTCGTCGAACCCAATTGCAGTTCGCCGAGCGGGTTGTGATAGGGAACACCCATAATGATCAAGTCGATACCGCGCTCTGCCGCTTCGTTCACCAACGCCGAACCTGCCACGCGCGCCTGAAGCAATTCGGATTCGACAGACCCTTTGGCGGACTTTGCGATTTGTTCAATGTGCTCCAACATGGCTTCGCCGCGTTCCACCTGGTCTACATTTTCCGCTTCGAGCGGCAAATTGCGTTGAACTTCGATGACGTGAATAGCAAACACCTTGCTCTTGTCTTGTCGAGCAATTTGAACAGCGAGACGGATGGCTTCTTCATCAGAAGGATTTCCCGAAACCGGCACTAGAATATTGAAAAACGGCATACGCGCCCACCTTGTGGCAGATATAACGATAGATTAGAATCGAGCCAGCACGCCTTTAACAATCGACGCCAACTTGGGCACGGCAGTTTTGCCCGCCGCTAAGACTTCTTCATGGCTGACCTTGTCGTGCGAATGTGCGAGCGAATTCGAAATCAGACTCAAGCCCAGAACGCGCATTCCACCATGTCTCGCCACAATCACTTCGGACACGGTGGACATTCCGACTGCATCCGCGCCAATCATTCGGATAAAGCGAACATCCGCCGGGGATTCAAACGAGGGACCTGCCAGCATCATGTAAACACCTTCGTGCAATTCGATTTGCGATTCTTTCGCAACCGATCGAGCCAGGTCGCGCAACGCCGGGTCGTACGCATCGGTCATATCGGGAAAACGTGTGCCCAACGAGTCGTCGTTCGGACCGCGCAAGGGATTCGCCCCGGTCATGCCGACGAGGTTGATGTGATCGACAATCAACATCAAATCGCCCGCGCGATAATTGACATTCACACCGCCCGCCGCATTCGTCACGATGAGCGTTTGCACACCCGCCGCGCGCATCGCCCGAATGGGAAGCGTGACGCGCTGCATCGAATAGCCCTCGTAATAATGTGCGCGCCCGCGCATCGCCATCACAAATTGATTACCCAGTTTGCCGATCACCAATTCGCCAGTGTGTCCCTGAACGGTCGAAACTGGAAAGCCAGGAATGTCGTGGTAAGGAATCACGTCGGCTTGCGCGATTTCGTCTGCCAGCGGATTCAAACCCGAACCCAGGATCAGTCCGACAGTCGGCTTGTGCTGGGTGTGCGCCAAAATAAATTGCGCGGCACGTTCATAGTCCGCGCGAGTCAAAAATTCGTCCGTCAATTCACACCTTTATAGCGTTACTACTAAGCCCTTTGTCATTTCGAGCGGAGCGAGAAATCTCCGACTACGTTGCAAGATTTCTCGTCGCAAAAACCGCTCCTCGAAATGACACGTCGGTTACATCTTGGAAAGTAGTTCCGCTTTCTTTTGCTGAAACTCTGCTTCCGTCAAAACATTTTGCTGTCGCAACTTGTCCAGTTCGGCGATAAGGGCTGGGATGTTGGGGGTGCCGCCTTGTCCACGCGGACCCATGTGCTCATCCATGCTCATGCCTTCTTTTTGGTTCAGCATCTCCGTCTTGAATTTGACCGGCGCGATAATGTGATGCAGATCGTTGACGCCGCCCTCACTCGCTGTTAGGATTTCGATATTGCCGTAATCCAATATTCGCCCTAAGAAGGATTGATCCAAAACCACATCATTCACCTTCTCCAGCGACGAGTCCTTCACATGTTTATTAAAGATGCCTTCCGCCTGAATCACACGGCGATTGGTGACGATAAATTCCTCGTTCCACCACTCTAGATAATCGCGGCAGAAAGCAAAGATGGGGATGACAAACAACACCGTAGCGAGCAAGCCCGTAGGGCCCAGGGGACTCATCGCGGCGACGGCAGCCAGTACGGCTATCGCTGCGAGAAATAACAGATTGACTAGCATCGACTTGGCGAGCACCATCCAGTGCTGTCGGGTCTTGACGACAATCTTTTCGTTATCTGCCATAAGCGTTTCAACGTAACCCATCTCTTCCTCCTAATTCGAATCAGGCAACTTTTGCAGTGCCATTTCAGGCGCTGGCTCGACCAGTTGAGTGTACATTTGCGTCGTCGAAATATTTGCGTGACCTAGCAGTCGCTGAACATTTGCCAGGTCAGCGCCGCGATTCAACATATGTACTGCGAACGAATGGCGCAAAGTGTGCGGTGTGACAGGCGTAGTGATTCCAGTTTTTTGCACATATTCTTTGATAATGAGCCACATCCCTTGCCGCGTTAGCCGCTCGCCATGTGGATTGACAAACAGCGCAAGCTCGTTTTCGTTCGCCATCGCCGAGCGCCCGTGGCTCAAGTATCGCTCCAGCACAGTAACCGCACTCTCTTGAATAGGAATGACACGACGTTTATTTCCGCGTCCGGCGCAATGCACTATCCGATTCTGCAAATTCAAATCAGCAACATTCAGCGAAGTCACTTCGCTGACGCGCATTCCACTCGCCGACAACAATTCCAAAATCGCCGCATCTCGATAGCCCTTTGGCGTGGTCACGTCAAGCGGCGCCGCCATCAATCGTTCAATTTCATCCGACGATAAAATCTGCGGCAGTCTCTTTTCGACTTTCGGCGATCCAACGGTTAGCGTTGGATCAGCATCAACGAGATGGCGCTCGGTGAGAAAATGATAGAACGATTTCAGCACCGCCACCTTGCGCGCAACGCTCGACGGCGTATAACCGCGTTCTTTGAGATGCAAAATAAACGACAAGACCAGCGGCTTGTCTACTCGCGTCCACGCATTGAGATTGGGACGTTCATTGACCGCGAAATTCAAAAATTGATTGAGGTCATTGCGATATGCCTCAATCGTATTACGAGAATACCCCTTGCTTTGTTGAAGGTGGCTAAGAAATTCCCTGATTTGCTCTTCCACAAACGTTACCCTGCTCAATCCTCTGACGTTATGTATTTTAGCACACTATAGTGAGAGTAACAAGTACGCGCCCGTAGGGGCGAGGCATTGGCACAAAATTTCCGCTTGGGCAGATCGCTTCCGATGCCAAATTACCTGGCTCACTGATTGGACTGCGGCAAATGCCTCGCCCTTACCTCACCTCGGTCACAATCACGCGCTGGGCTCCCGACTTGACTAGCGCATCCTCTATCTTGTCTTGGGTAACCTCGTCCACCAACGCAATGACGTTTCCTCCACGCCCTGCTCCGGAAAGTTTTGCGCCGCGCGCACCTGCCATCGTTGCCGCCAACACCAATCGCTCGACATCTGGCGACGAGACGCCAATCTGTCGCAACAAAATCTGATTCTGTCGCATCAATGCGCCAAGCCGATTGACCTCTCCGTTCTCAATCGCTCGGCGCGCTGTGATCGCAATCTCGCCGATTTGATCGAACAATGATTCGTAGAGAGCGCGATTCGCTTCCCACGCGCGGCGCACATCGCCCACGGCGATCTTGGTTGGCGCGGCGATGCCTGTGTCCGCAATCGCCAGCGTGAATGGGCGCGTGACATGAAACGATTCGACGGGCTTGCCTTTGACAAAGTAGACGGGTTTTTCAAACGCGATCACGGTGTTGTCGATGCCGCTCGGCGTACCGTGATGCAGTTTCTCTATCTCGTATGCCAAATCCGAAATATCCTGAGTCGTTAGAATTGGGACGCGGACAAACGCGGCTGAACGCAGATTAAAATCTTTTATCCGCGTTTGTCCGCGCTCGTCCGCGTCCAATTGAACAAAGAATTTTCCCAGCGCGCGCGCAATCGCCACCGAGACCGCCGCCCCGCTCCCCAGCCCGCCGCCAATCGGAATCGTTGAATGGATTCGCACGGCGAAATCGATTGGCTCGACGCCGAGACGCGCGCAGGTCAGGCGAATGATCGTCGCAATCGGGTCACCCTCGCGCGCTTCGTTGAGCGAGTAACGCCGCGCAATATCCACCGCATCGATTTCAACACGCCTGTCAGAACGAGGTTCAATCGTCACTTGAGCGCGCACCTCAAACACCGGCACTGCAATCGCGGGGCGTCCGTAGACAACGGCGTGTTCGCCAAAGAGAATTATCTTGCCAGGAGCGGAACAGGTCACAGGTTGCATGTTTCAAGTTTCAGGTCACAGATGGCAGTAGGCAGGCATCAAGTCTCAGGTTGACAGTTTCATTAATAGGTCTTTGACTTGTAACCTGTTGCCTGCGACTTGTGATATAATTGCGCCAAGGAGTTTTTCGATGAATCCAGAAATCGCTCCATTACTTGCGCAGTTTGCCATTGTCGCCGTTCTGTTATTTCTCAACGGCTTTTTCGTCTCGGTCGAGTTTGCGTACATCACCGTGCCACGCCCGCGCATCGATCAACTCGTGGAAAGCGGGAACAAGAGCGCCGTGCTCGTGCAAAAACTGATTGGTGATACCGACCGCGTTCTTGCCGTGTCGCAAATCGGAATTACGATTGCGAGTCTTGCTATCGGTTGGGTGGGCGAGAACGCCGCCAATCAATTGCTGCACTTTGCCGATGCGATTTTCCCAGGTAGCATTTTCGCCGACGTTACCGCGCGCGGCATCGGACTGGGAATTGCGTTCATCTTGATCACTTCGCTGCACGTCGTTCTTGGCGAGCAAGCACCCAAGACCGTGGCGATTCGTCAATCAGATCGATTTGCGCTCTTGTCGGCGCGCGTGGTCACGCTGCTGGATCGAATCGCGAGTCCGCTGGTTGCGATTCTCGATGGGGCGACGAGCACCGTTGTGAAAATGTTCGGCATCGAGCCGCTCGGCGCGCATCAAACGATTTATACCGTCGAGGAACTCAAGCAATTAGTCGAAGAGACCCAGGAACACGGCGAGCTAGAGCCGCGCGAAAAAGAAATGCTCCACAACGTGTTCGAGTTTGACGACAAACTCGTGCGCGAGGTGATGGTCCCGCGCACCGAAATGATTGCTATCGAAGAGAATACCACCGTCGCTGAGTTTTTGCAAACGTTCAACGATTATACCCATGCCCGCTTTCCAATTTTCGGCGATAGCATCGACAACATCACGGGCTTTCTCGCCATCAAGGATTTGCTGCGTACGATTGCGACCCAAGGCACAACAGTACTCACAGATCGTGTGCAAACTTTTGCGCGCCAAGCCATATTTATTCCCGAATCTAAACACATCGGCGCATTGTTTGCGGAAATGAAATCGCAAAAGACTCCGCTTGCCATCGTCATCGACGAGTTTGGCGGCACGGCGGGCATGGTGACGGGCGATCAACTCATCGAAGAAATTGTCGGACGCGTCACGGACGAATTAAGCGAAGATCAAGCGATAGAAACAATCGACGAGCACACATCCCAGATCGACGCACAACTACGCATCGATGAAGCGAACGAGCAACTGGGAATCGATTTACCAAAGGACGATAATTACGAAACAGTCGCCGGGCTGATTCTGTTTACACTGCACCGCATTCCCAAAGAAAGCGACCAGGTCAAAATCGGCAATGTGAAATTGACGATCACCGGAATGTCGGGACCGAAAATCGAGCGCGTGTTGGTCACGCGATTATAACGGAGAGATACATGCCTCCTCTTCCCAACAAAGCGCCGCGTGTTCAAGCGCTCTATCTCGAACTCAGCCAATATCCCATTCTTGCGCCGACCATTCGCGCGCGGATGCGCAATGAATTGTTCACGCGCGGCGTCGTCACGCGCCAGGCGTTCGAAGCGGAAGTGATCGACAAAGCGCGCCATTCTCAACAACTCGAAGGGTTAGTCGATCCCATCGCGCAGGAATCGGCGGACGTATGGGAACGCCGTCTCTCGCAAACGCGCGACAATCTCACCGACTTTTATTTTTCGTACAACTTGCCGCACGACCTATTTCAAGAAATTGTGCAGTCGGTAGTGGCGCAAAGAAATCCAAATCAAAAAGTTATCTTGACGTTCAATCCCGAACTCGCGCCGATCGATATGGTACTCGCGCAAGGCGAGAAATTTGAAAAACTGCCGCCCGACGAACGCGAGCAAGTCCGCCACCATTTGCAAGAAATCATCGTCGTCTTGCTCAAGGCGCTCGTCAGCGATCAACTCGCGTTTATTCGCGTCGCCAAAGAATGGTTCACGATTTC
>Ga0334722_10005225_pt1 | contig 13187 bp, 15 predicted proteins | sample C3_bottom_MG_FD_207210 | JGI IMG/M metagenome (GOLD analysis project Ga0334722, IMG submission 207210) | Sediment microbial communities from Yellowstone Lake, YNP, Wyoming, USA - C3_bottom | ecosystem: Environmental > Aquatic > Freshwater > Lake > Sediment | place: USA: Wyoming | collected...
TGTCCCAACTGAATCAGTAGTGTCTTCCGGGCGGGGCATCCCGCCTCGCTGCGTTGCTCAACGCTCAAATACTCCCGGTATTCTCGCGTTTCGCGCCTTGCGATCCGGGCGCCGCGCTCCGGAATCCGCTACCGCTTCAGTTCGGACAGGCCACTAGCGACACACGAACACCGCGCGGCGCCATCACGATCCGACGGCGTCGCGCCGACGGGGGTGGGTACCCGAGCAGGACCGCGGTGCGACGTTCCCGCTTATCGAGCGAGCAGCTCTTTCGTCTTCTCCAGGAGCACGGTCGGCCGGTACGGCTTGTGGAGGAACCCGGCGGGTCGCATCTCGCCGAACGCCGATGCCATATCCTCTTCCGAGTAGCCGGAGCACACCAGGACCTTGACGGCACTGTTGATCTTGACCAGTTCAGCGAACGCCGTCTTTCCGTCCATTCCCGGCATCGAGTAGTCGAGAATCACCGCCGAGATGTTCTCCCGGTGCTGACCATAGAGCGCGATCCCCTCCACCGGATTGGGCGTCCCGAGCACCGTGAACCTTGCCGTCGTGAAAATGTCCATCACCAGTTCCAGCACAGATGGATCATCGTCAATCACGAGGACGGTGATGCCGTCGCCGTCGAGGGGCGGAGCGTCGATTGGCACGAGGGCCTCGGTGCTGGCCGGCGCGTCCACGAGGGGCAGGACCACCTCGAAACAGGTTCCCGCGCCTTCTTCGCTGGCGATGCGGAGGCCTCCCTTGTGAGATCGAACGATGCCCAGAACGGCAGGAAGTCCGAGCCCGCGACCCGCAAACTTGGTGGAGAAGAACGGATCAAAGATCCGATGCAACTGCTCCGGCCCCATGCCGCTGCCCCTGTCGCTCACCCGCAGCAGCGCGTACATGCCCGGCGCCAGGGGCGTGCCGGTGTGCTTCCAATATTCCGTGTCATGTTCCGTCAGCGCGATCCGGCTCGTCTGAATGTCAACCGATCCGGGGTTCGAGACCATCGACTCACCGGCGTTGACGATGATGTTGGTGACAGCCTGGCGGATCTGCCCGATATCCCCATGGATCCAGAGTGACGACGTGTCAAGCTCGAGCCACAGTCCGACTGTCGGTGGCAGGTTCAGATCCAGCAGCAGGGCATTGTCCTGCAGAAAGCAGTTGAGGTCGACGGTTTCCGCCACGAATGTGCCCCGGCCCGAATAGGCGAGGAGCTCTCGCGTGAGGTCCGCCGCGCGCTCAGCAGCGGTGATGGCTTTGCCGACGTGGCTGCGTGCGGGGTTGTCGTCCGGGAGAATCGCCAGAGCCAGCGCGCATTGGCCCAGCACCGCATTCAGGAGATTGTTGAAGTCGTGAGCGATGCCCCCTGCAAGAGTGCCGATGCTCTCCAGTTTGCGGGCCTCGGCCGCGTGCTTGTGCAGCGCCAGCTCGACCACGGCGCGCAACTCCCGATCAGTGCACGGCCTCTGGATGTAGTCGAGCGGTTCGGTGAGCGTGGCGCGCGCCAGGATGCCCTCCTCGGCGTGCGCCGCGAGGAACACCACAGGCAGCGAGAATCGCGATCGGATCGTCTGGGCTGCAGCGATGGCGTCGACCGATCCCGCCAGCCGTACGTCAATCAGCACCAGGTCCGGGCGCAGTTGCCCGGCGAGCTCGATGGCCTGCTCACCCCGTGTGGCGCGACCCACGGGTTCGTACCCCAGCACCACCAGCTGCTGCTGGATGTCATTGGCGAGGACGGGCTGGTCGTCCACGACCAGAATTCTTGGCGGGTTGTTCATCAGAGGCACGCGAGCGTCTCGAGAACGCGGGAACACGTTCAGTATATCTGGGTTACCGTCTCGGGACGACCGGGCCGAATGAGCCGGATCCGCCCGGAGCGCACGCTGGGCGGTCGAACTCAATTCAGGAAGGACGCGGGAGGACCGCCCCCGGCGGTCAGTGTTCCGTGAGAATCAGCTCAACGAATACGTCCGCGTCGCTCATCGAAAATGGACACAGCGTCCTGCGCACGTTGCTCACATATTTCGTATGGAAATCAGAGCCGACGGTGACGGTCGGAACCGAGATCGCCCATGGGTGTTCCGATGCGGCCATTCTGGTCCGGAACGCTCCGGCGATCATGTTCGTCAGCTCGCCGATGGCGTCCGGCATCTCGCCGTTGACCTGGCCTGGCGCCAGGCCCAGCATCGCGCCGGCGATCTCATTGGCGGTGTCCGTCTTGCAGTAGAACACGACGAACCCGCTTCGTCCCCCCGTGAATGCGACCGTACCGACCACGTTGGGATTGGGCGCCTGCTCCTGGACCGGGGCGTGCGCCTGCAGCTGTCTGAACACCATCTTGTCGAACACGTCCTCGGTGGAGGCGATCAGCGGAGCGATCAGGTCGTCGGGAATCTGACCCATGATGTCCTCAGGAGCGGACGCGGGCGCTCAGCGCGCCAGCATCGTCTCGATCTTCTCTTTGATGGTGTCGGGGGTGAACGGCTTCACCACGTAACTGTTGACGCCCGCGCGCAGGGCTTCGACGATATCGTCCTTGGCGGCATTGGTGGTGACCATCAGAATCGGCAGGTCCTTGGTCGCGGGATTGGAACGGACCGATCGGATGAAGTCGATGCCGCTCATTTCGGGCATGTTCCAGTCCGTGATCACCATGTCCACCGCGGTCGTGGCCAGCCTCTCGACGCCCTCGCGGCCGTTCGACGCCTCGGCACAATCGGTATACCCCACCTTGTTCAAGGTATTGATGATGATGCGGCGCATGGTGGTCGAATCGTCGACGACGAGAAAACGCATATCCGGCTCCAGGGCTATGGATGTGACATCGCATTACAGAAATCGGCCTTGGACTGCCCGACTTGAGTGATCGCGTCAGAAATGTCTGTCGCCGAACCAGTCAGAGATGAGCTGCGGCCGAAAATCGCGCGATCACCTGTGACGACCTGCTACACTTCGTGGCGCCGGTGCTGGTGCCGGAGATTTGGCAGGCTGGAATGTCCGATTTGACACCGGGGCCGTTGGCCCTCATGGTTGGCGCAGACGTGTTGCAGGAGTTCAACCGGCTTCGAACGTTGTCGAAGGTCTTTTCCAACGCGGCCCACGACATCAACAACGCCCTGCAGGTGATCGGCGGAAACGCGGAACTGCTCGCGCTCCGCACGGAGCTCGGACCTGCTGAGTTGCGCCGCGTACAGGCGATCACCTCGCAGACCGGACGGGCCGCGATCGCGCTCGATCGGCTGTGGACCTACTCTCGGCCAGGCGACTCCGGACGGCGGATCGTCGATCTGGCCGGACTCGTCGACGTGGCCGCCGCGCTCCGCAGCTACGCGATGGGTCGCGCGGAGATCACCGTGGCCGTCGAGAGCCTGGGCGTCTGTCGTGCGTCCGCCGATCGCGCACTCATCCTGCAGATCTATCTCAACTTGTTGATGAACTGCGAGGACGTGCTCGCTGGCCGACCTGGTGCGTCCGTGCGCGTCCTCCTGGAGCGGCAGGGCGGGGAGTGCGTGGTGACGTTCCTCGACAATGGACCCGGGTTCAGCGACGCGGCGCGAGCCCGGCTGGCCGACGGGGCCGCACTGCCGCCACTCGACGCGAAGATGTCCGGCCTCGGGCTGTGGGTGGCCACCCGGATTGCCGAGGCCCACGGAGGGCGACTGGAGATCGCCAGCCCTCCCGATGGAGGCGCCACCGTTTCGTTGCGACTCCCCGCCGCCTGAGCGCGGCCCGCTGAGCGCTCCCCGCGCGAGGGCCGCGCCGTCGAATGGCCCGCCCGGAAGGCACGACCTGATCAGCTGGGACAGGCCGCTACGCCGCGTTGACGGCGCTGAGACGCTGCAGTTTGTCGATGAGCGTGGTGCGACTGAGCTGGAGAAGCCGCGCCGCCTGCCGCTTGTTGCCGCCCGTCTTCTCGAGACACCGCAGGATCAGCTCGCGCTCGAGCTGAGAGACCACCGACGTGAAATTGAGCCCTTCATCGGGGATGACCACAGGCGGCAGCAGTCCTGACTGCCTCGGCGCCAGCAGTTCGTCGGGCAGCATCGCGACCGTCAGTTCGTGCGAAGTGCCGCTCATCGCGACCGCGTATTCGATGGCGTTTTCGAACTGGCGGATGTTGCCCGGCCACGCAGAGTCCATCAGCACACGCAGCGCCGATTGACTGATGGTGCGCGTGGGCAGATTGTTGCTCTTGCACGATTTCTGGACGAAGTGCCGCGCCAGCAGCGGCATGTCCTCACGCCGGGCGCGCAGCGGCGGCAACACCACCCGAACGACGTTGAGCCGGTAGAACAGATCCTCCCTGAACGTCCCGGCCTTCACGAGCGTGGCGAGGTCGACGTTGGTCGAGGCGATGATCCGAATGTCGAACTTGAACGATCGGGAGTCGCCAACGCGTTCGACCTCCCGTTCCTGCAGCGCCCGGAGCAACTTGGCTTGCAGCGGCAACGGCATGGCCGCGACCTCGTCGATGAAGAGGGTGCCGCGGTGCGCCAGCTCGAAGCGTCCGACGCGTGCGTTGACGGCGCCGGTAAATGCGCCCTTCACGTGGCCAAACAGTTCGGCTTCGGCGAGCGCCTCGGGAATGGCCGCCGCGTTGAACGCCACGAACGGCTGGTCGCGCCGGGGACTGTTGTGGTGAATCGTGCGCGCGATGAGCTCTTTGCCCGTGCCGGTTTCCCCCTGGATCAGCACCGTGCTGTTCATCGGCGAGACCAGTTCGAGCGTGGAGAAGAGCGCCTGCATGGGCGCGCTGTGGCCCACGATGTTGTTGAAATGGAAGCGCTCGTGAAGCTGAGATCGCAGATCGGCGTTCTCGCGGCGCAGCCGCTGCTGCTCCAGTGCCGTGCTCAGTGCGCGGCTGAGCTGACTCAGCTGGAACGGTTTCGTGAAGAAATCGATCGCGCCGCGCTGCATCGCCTGCACCGCTTCCTGCACGCCCCCGTATCCAGTGCCCACCACGGCGCGAATCTCGGGATACCGCGTGAGCGCCTCGTCGAGCACCACCATGCCGTCCACGTCAGGGAGCCGGAGGTCGACCACCAGGGCGTCGTAGGCATACCCGCGCAGCCGCTCGAGCGCGGCGGTGCCGGTCGGCGCCTGCGCCACGGCGAAGCCGTCGGCTTCGAGCGCCTCCGCCATCATCTGCAAGGCGTCGAGGTCATCTTCGACCACGAGAACGGATGGACATCGACTTGAGAACTGGCCGGTCACGTTACTCATTGAAGTTGGCGCCATATTGTCCGATTACCGAACCGAGGGGCACGTCAGGAACATACGAGGTGTCGATATTCAGACACGTCGTGGACGGAAAGCCTATCAGAGACACTTAGATTTTCTACGAGTTTTTTTGGTTACTGTCGGACGGCCGACCGGAACTCCGATAATTGTCCAACGTCTCGCAAAAATGATGCCGGATAAAATCGCTCCAGGCTTCGAAGCGCTGATCGTCGATGACGAGCAGGATATTCGCGAATTGCTGTCCGAATACCTCCGGGCCCGGGGCCTCACGACAGCCACCGCACAGGATGGCCGGGCGGCCATCGCCGAACTCGAACGGTCCCCCGGCCGATACGGGCTCATCCTGACCGACATCAACATGCCAGGGGCCGATGGCTTCGAAGTGCTGTGCGCTGCCCGGGCGGCAAACGCCTCCGCCTACGTCGTCATCATGACGGGCTACGCCTCGCTCGATTCCGCGATCCAGGCCGTGCGACTCGGCGCGCACGACTACATCACCAAGCCCTTTTCGCTCGGCCAGATAGAGGTCATCCTGAAGAAGATCAGCGATCGGGCCGCGCTCGTCGACGAGACCCGCGCGCTGCTGTCCAGTGCGCCGGCACCCGGCCTGTCTGGGATCGAAGAGAGGCTCGACGCGATCGAGTCGCGCCTCGGGCGCATCGAGGCCCTCCTCATTTCCGATCGTCGGCCCTGAACGCAGACGCCCAGCCGTCCCCGTTGTCGGCCCGCCGACACCGCGCAGATGCGCGGGTCGGCGGGCGTTCGCCCTGCGCGCCCGCCACCACGAGTGTCACCCCGGTACTGTTCTTGCTACCTCGCTGATGTCGTCCGAATCACGGCCTTTCGGTAATCGGCCGCGGCGAAGCGAACGTGAGCGGATGGAGAAACGGGGCTGAGATGAACGACATCAGCGATCGATCGATCATGGCCGCGCTTGGTCGTCAGCTGACTCTGGCGGTGGCAAGAGAGTCCGTCGCCGCCAGCAATCTCGCGAATCTCGACACGCCTGGCTATAAGGCCCAACGCGTGTCGTTCGACGAGGTGCTCGATCAGCAAATGCAGGGCGGTCTGCCCGTGGCCGTCACGCAGGAGCGGCACCTGCCAGGTACAGCCGGCGCGCCGGCCGGACGCCAGGTCGCCGATACCGAGGACCTGGCCTCGAGGCGGGACGGCAACAATGTCGAACTGGATCGCGAACTGCTCAGCCTGAAACGCGCCTCTGGGGATTTCGCCGCCGCGCAGACCGCCCTGGCCGCGAAGTTCCGGCTCGTGCGCTACGCGATTTCGGAGTCACGCTGATGCCGACCCTCTCTGACTCGATCCGCGCCAGCGCGAGCGCCTTGTCGGTCGAGCGAACCCGCATCGACGTGGCGGTCTCGAATATGGCCAATGCCGAGTCGACCCGCGGGCCGAACGGCACGCCGTACCGGCGCCGCGACGTCATCGTGTCGTCCGACCCGGTCGAGTCGTTCGACGCCACGTTGGGCCGCGCCAGCGCCGTTGGCGTCAAAGTGGCCGGCATCGTCGAAGACCAGGCGCCCTTCAAGGTCCGCTACGATCCGTCGCATCCCGACGCGGACTCGTCCGGCATCGTCTCCCTGCCGAACGTTGACGTGCCCGAACAGATGGTGGACCTGATGACCGCGAGCCGCGCCTACCAGGCCAACCTGGCGGCCATCGGGCTGATCCGCGACATGATCCAACGCGCGTTGGAACTGGGGAAATAGACGATGGCTGTGGAATTCGACGCTCTGTCCGCGTTTCGTCTCCGGTCGGATGCCGGCGTCACGCCCACCGCGCCCGCCGCCTCCGGCGCAGCCGGCTCGGGCTTTGGCGCCGCGCTGGAACACCTGCTGCAGGCTGTGGACCGGTCGGCGGGCGACGCGAACACGGCCGTCGCCGACATGGTGGCGGGAAAGGGCGACGTGCACGACGCGATGATCGCGCTGCAGCGCGCCGAATCCACGCTCCAGCTCACCATCCAGCTTCGCAACAAGTTCATGCAGGCCTATCAGGAAATCATGCGGATGCCGGTATAGCGGTCCCATGGTTCACGTCACCCGGAATTTTCCATGACACCGCTTCTCGCGCGCCTTCGTACGGCGGCCGCCTCTCTGAGCCGCGGCCAGCGCGCCACACTCGGCATTGCCTTCGCCGCCGTGGTTGTTCTGGTGGTGGGATCGGCCTACTGGGTGAACATACCCACGTGGGCGGTGCTGTTTTCCGATATGGATGCGGAGTCGGCGGGTGGCGTTGTAAACCGGCTGAAGACCGACAAAGTGCCATATCAGCTCGACCAGGGCGGCCGGACCATTCGCGTGCCCGCGGCGCGCGTAGACGAACTGCGTCTCAGCTTCGCGGGGCAGGGCATGCCGACGTCGGGACGCGTCGGCTTCGAGATCTTCGATCGGACGGCGTTCGGCGTCACCGACTTCCTCGAGCAAGTGAATTACCGGCGCGCGCTCGAGGGCGAGCTGGCGCGCACGATTTCGACGATTACTGAGGTGGCGAGCGCGCGTGTCCACATCGCGACGCCACGGCCGTCGCTGTTTGCCGGGCAGGACCATCCGGCGAAGGCATCAGTTGTCCTCAAGCTGCGCAACAATCGACCGCTGCCGTCGTCGACCATCTCCGCCATTACCGGGCTGGTGGCAGCCAGTGTCGAGGCGCTCAAGCCTGAGGCGGTGGTCGTTATCGATACGTTCGGCCGCCCGCTCGCGCGAGCCCCGGAGGGCGCTGACGAGGTCGGCGGCGGCCTGCAGCTCGAGCGCCAGCAGCGAATCGAACACGAACTGTCGACACGTGTCGTCGCGCTGATTGAGCCCATCGTCGGATCGGAGCGCGTGCGGGTGAACATCAGCGCGAAGATCAACGCCGACAGCCAGGAAGAAACCGAAGAACGCTGGGATCCGACGCCCGTGGTGCGCAGCCGGCAGAGCGTGACCCAGAATGGCGCGCCAGGCACCATCCCTCAGGGCGTGACCGGCGCGCGCGCGAACATGCCGGAACCGCCGCCGACGACCAAACCCGATCCGTCCGGCAAACCGCCCGCCGCGCCAGCGGTCGGAGCCTCGTCGACCGTGCTGGCGGCGCACGCGGCCGAGACCACCAACTACGAACTGAGCCGCCTCACGCGCCGCCGAATCCAGCCGCGAGGCGAAATTGCCAGGCTGTCGGTCGCCGTGCTGCTCGACGACGACCACACGGTGAAGACCACCGCCGCCGGCAAGACGACGCGCTCGAGCCGCGCGCGGACGCCGGACCAGATCCAGAAGATCCACGACGTGGTTGCGGCCGCCGTCGGATTCGACGCCGCCCGGGGAGATCAACTGACCGTCGCGAACATCGCGTTCGAGGAGCCCCCCGTCGACGACCAGGTGGTTCCGGTGGAACCCTGGTGGAAGCGCTTCGGTCCGCAATTGATCGAGGTCGGGCGCGTCGTCGCCGTGGTGCTGGTCGCGCTGATTGTGGTGTTCGGCGTGGTTCGGCCGGTGACGAAGCGTGCCCTCGGTACGCCGCAGGCGGCTCTTACGGCGGGGGCGCCCGCGGCCCCGCTGCGGACGATTGCCGACGTGGAAGGAGAACTGGACGCCGAACTGCTGGCGGCCGAGGGTGCGCTGACCCCCCAGCAACGCCGTCTTCCGGCGCTGACCAAGCGGGTGGCGAAGATCACGGTGCAGGAACCCGAGAACGCCGCCCGCCTCGTTCGCTCGTGGCTCACAGAGGATGAACGCTGATGGCGGTAGTCCAGACCGTGTTGTCGGGGCCGAAGAAGGCCGCCATTCTGGTGCTCACGCTGGGGGAAGAAGCCGCCTCCGAGCTGTTCAAGCATCTCCAGGAAGAGGAGATCGAGCGAATCACCAAGGAGATTACCGCTATCGGTACCGTGCCGTCGGAGTCGGGCGAGCGCGTGCTCGAGGAGTTTCACGGAATGGCCCGGGCGGCGAGCTTCGTGGCCCGCGGCGGTGTTGACTACGCGCGTCGTCTGCTCAGTCGATCCTTCTCCCCGGACACCGCCCACCGAATCATCGACCGGGTGGTGCGGTCGTTCAAGTCGACGGCCGGATTTGCGTCCCTCGAGAAGGCCGATCCGCAGCAACTGTCGAAGTTCATCCTGGCGGAGCATCCGCAGACCATCGCACTGATTCTCGCGCACCTCGCCACGGCCAACGCCGCGCAGCTGATCACGTTGCTGCCAGACGCACTCAGAGCCGATGTCCTCACGCGGATGGCGAACCTCGACGAGATCTCGCCGGATGTCATCGGGCGGATCTCGGCGGTCATCGAGCAGCGTCTCAGAACGCTCGGCGGTCCGACGCGCGAGCAGCATGGCGGCGTGCGAGCCGTGGCCGAGGTCTGCAACCGCCTTGATCGATCCGTGACTCAGTCCGTGCTGGAGTCAATCGAAGGCGCTTCGCCCGAACTGGCCGTGTCCATCCGGAATCTGATGTTCGTGTTCGACGATCTGCGGACGATCGAGAACACCGGGCTCCGCGAGATCATTCAGCGCGCCGACAAGAAGAGCCTCACCATTGCGCTCAAGGGGGCGAGCGAGGACATTCGCACGCGTTTCTTCGAGAACATGTCCAAGCGTGCCGCGGAAATGCTCAAGGACGAGATGGAGGTGATGGGTGCGGTGCGGCTGCGCGAGGTGGAGAAGGCGCAGCAGGACATTGTGGCCATCGCACGGAAACTCGAGGAAGAAGGGCTGATTGTCACGGGCGCGGCCGCGGGAGAAGCGTATGTTGTCTAGAGCCAGACGTGTCAGGCTGCCGATCGAACCGTACGACTGGAACGAGCCGTCATCGAGTCGGATGCTTCCTGGTGCGACGCCCGCCCGGATTGTCGCGATGTCACTCCACGACTCACCACGCGCAGTCGAACCGGCGCCCGAGGCGTCCGGCTCCCCATCCGAGCCGTGCCTCTCGGCGATTGAGCGGGACGCGTTCGCCAAGGGGTATGCGCAAGGCGAGCGCGCCGGCACCGAAGCCGGTGCGGTGCGCGCCGACGCGATGCTTCGGCGCCTGACTGCGACGATCGAGGAACTGGCCAGCCTCCGAAGCGACGTCCTCCACGCCGCCGAGCGACAGGTTGTGCAACTGGCTCTTGCGCTTGCGCATCGCATGCTCCAGCGCGAGATCGACGCCGATCGGGGGCTGCTGCTCGCCATGGCGCGCGTGGCCCTCGACCGGATGGGTGAGGCCGTTCGCGCCACCATCCGCCTTCATCCCGACGATTTCGCGGTCGTCATGACCGCTCGAGAGCCGAGCGCCAGTGCCGACCAGGTGCAGGTCGTGGCCGACAGCAGTGTCGCACGCGGCGGCTGCCTGGTGCAGTCGGAGTTTGGTTTGATGGACGTCGGACTCGACTCGCAGATTCGGGAGATGGCACGCGCGCTGCTCGATTTGGACACCGGTGACGCCGGGTCCGCACATGTACCCGTTCACGCCCTGCACGTCGTTGCTGCCCGCCACTAGCCGATTCGCGGTCGAGCCGTATCTCGACGCCGTGCGCCGCGCGGACCCCACGCCACCCGAGGGTCGTGTGGTCCGCGTCGTCGGCCTTCTGATCGAGTCGGACGGGCCGCGCGTCCGCATTGGCGAGACGTGCGAGATTGCCGGCGCCCCCGGTGAGCCGCCGCTCGTGGTGGAGGTCGTCGGGTTTCGCGACGGCCACCTGCAGTCGGTGCCGCTAGGCGCGACGGCGGGCATTCGTCCCGGTGATCGACTTATCGCGCGCGGGTCGCGCGGGTCAGTTCCGGTCGGCCAGGCGCTCCTCGGGCGCGTGATCGATGCGTTCGGCCAACCCATTGACGGCCTCGGTCCAATTCGCGGATCGGCGGCGGTTTCACTCCATCCGCCCGCGATCAACCCCATGGCACGGTCGCCGGTGGAATCACCGCTCGCCAGCGGCGTGCGCGCTATAGACGCCGTCCTCACGTGCGGCCGCGGCCAGCGCGTCGGCCTGTTCGGTGGCAGCGGAGTCGGCAAGAGCACGCTGCTCGGGATGATGGCACGCGGAACCGAGGCCGACGTCATCGTGCTGGGCCTGGTCGGCGAACGCGGCCGGGAGGTACGATCCTTCATCGAACACGATCTCGGCCCCGAAGGGCTCGCACGCTCGATTGTCGTGGTGTCCACGTCCGACAACCCACCGCTGCTGCGCATGCGCGCGGCGTACGCCGCCACCTCGATCGCCGAGCACTTCCGTGATCAGGGGAAGCACGTCCTGCTGATGATGGACTCGCTCACCCGATTCGCCATGGCCCAGCGTGAAGTCGGACTGGCAGCCGGCGAGCCGCCCACCGCAAAAGGCTATCCGCCGTCCGTGTTTGCGCTGCTGCCGACGCTCCTGGAGCGGGCGGGCGGCATGCGCGGCGGCGGCTCCATTACGGCGCTCTACACGGTGCTCGTCGAGGGCGATGACACCAACGAGCCGATCGCCGACGCGGTACGCGCGATCCTCGACGGCCACATCGTGCTGTCGCGCGATCTGGCCGGCCGCAACCATTACCCCGCGATCGACATCCTGCAGAGCGTCAGCCGGACGATGCCCGACGTCACGCAGATCGAACACCGACTGAAAGCGGCCCAGGTGCGCGAGTGGCTGGCGACGATTCGCGATACCGAGGATCTGGTCAGCGTCGGCGCGTACACGCCCGGCAGCACCCCTCGAATCGACGCGGCACTCGAGCGACGCGAGGCGCTGAAGACCTTCCTATGCCAGCCAGCCGACACGTCGTGCGCGTACGCGGCCGGAATCGCGGCGCTCACAGCGCTGTAGCGTGCGATGAGAGCCTTCCACTTCCGGGCCGCCGTCGTGCTCGATCTCCGACGCCGGCAACACGAGCACGCCGAGGCGCAACTGGCGCGGGCGCAAGGGGATCGGGACGCCGCGCATCGCGCGCTGGATGCCGCCGAGGATGCCTGCGGACGCGCCCGGGAGGAGTATCGCGGGCAAATCGCCGGGAACCATCCGGCTGGCCTCCACGAACGGCATCGGAATTGGATACAACGAAAGCAAGGCGAGACCGACGATCGGCGGCGGCAGCTCGACGCACGCGAACTCGAGGTCCGCCGGGCGACGATCGAGGTTCAGCGCGCCTACATGCAGTGGCGGGCGCTCGATCGACTGCGCGACCGCGCATGGCGCGCCCACGAGCACGAGGCCAGACGCCTCGACGCGATCGACATGGATCACCTCGCGGTGATGCAACACGCGCGACGCACAGGAAAGGGAACCGATTGTGACCGTTGACCCCACGACCCCGACCCCCACTGCGGCCTCCGAGCCCCCGGGGCTCAAGTCCAGCGCGCTGGGACAGGACGCCTTCCTGAAGCTGCTCATCACACAACTGGAGCATCAGGACCCGACCGCGCCCCAGAGCGACGCCGAGTTCATCGCCCAGCTCGCGCAGTTCACATCGGTCGAGAAGCTCACGTCGATGGAGAAGTCGCTGTCGAGCATTGTCGACCTGTTGTCGTCGCCTGGCGCCGCGGCGCGCGCGGCCTCGCCCGGATCTGCACGGGCACAGGACCCGGTATCTGCACCGAAAGGAACGAACTAAGATGTCATTTTCATCGAGCCTCTCCGGACTGAACGCCAATCAGCTCAAGTTGAACGTCATCGGCAACAACCTCGCCAACATCAACACGATCGGCTTCAAGTCGAGCACCGTCGAGTTCTCTGACCTGGTCAGCCAGTCGGTCGGCGGAGCGAGCGTCAATCCCATGCAGATCGGACTTGGCGTGACCACCGGGTCGATTTCGCCACGCTACAGCCAGGGCGGAATCGAGAACACCGGCGTCGCGACCAACGTCGCCATTCAGGGGAGCGGCTTCTTCGTCATCGGCAGCCAGGACGATCGATCCTATGCGCGCGCCGGCGACTTCAAGTTCGACGCCAACGGCGTGCTGGTCACCTCGGACGGGCAGCCCGTTCAGGGCTTCACG
>Ga0334722_10005226_pt1 | contig 13184 bp, 12 predicted proteins | sample C3_bottom_MG_FD_207210 | JGI IMG/M metagenome (GOLD analysis project Ga0334722, IMG submission 207210) | Sediment microbial communities from Yellowstone Lake, YNP, Wyoming, USA - C3_bottom | ecosystem: Environmental > Aquatic > Freshwater > Lake > Sediment | place: USA: Wyoming | collected...
GAATTTGATTTAGCTCCGCCGGGATTGATCGGCTTGGAAACTACGCTTGGTCTGGTTAAGACGTTTTTGATTGATAAAGGCTTATTGAGTTGGGCTGATGCCATTCGCAAAATGACCACGGAACCCGCTCGAATTCTGAATCTTCCGGCGGGAAGTTTAGCAGTCGGGGCGACTGCCGATATCACAATTATAGACCCGGATAAAAAGTGGGCAGTTGATGCGGAAAAGTTTCGTTCCCGGTCTCGAAACACACCATTTGTCGGATATAAACTTTCGGGCCTTACGGAAAAAACGATTCTGGGCGGAAGAATTGTGTTTTCAAGATGAAATGGTTTTGGGCAGTTCATCACCAGCTGGTTGAGTCCGGGATACCTGATATTTACAAATTAACCAGTACATTTTAGGGAGATAGTAGTATAAATTTAACTCTGTCAAGATTGCCGCTGCGATAGATGAAAAATACAAGCGATAAAAAACCGTTGGTTTCGACCATTGTCCCGGCCATGAATGAACAGGGGAATATCGATGAATTCTGCCGTCAATTTGATGAAATGCAACGTCAGGCAAGCTTCGCCTGTGAATTGGTATTTGTTGAAGACGGCTCCACCGATGGAACGCTCAATGTCATCCGACAGGCTGCGCAAAAATATAGTTTTGTCAGATTTGTCTCACACCAGCGCCGGAGAGGTGTGACCGCTGCGCTTCAGACCGGATTTAACATGGCCCGCGGTGAAATATTCATTTACTTTCCCGCGGATTTACAGTACAAACCGGAAGATATTCCCAAATTGGTTCATCCGATTCTTGGCGGGGCAGATATCTGTACCGGCTGGAAACAGGGGAAATATGACAAGAAATTTGTGTCTTCGGCCTACAATTGGTTCTCCCGAAAGCTTTTTAGCCTCAAAGTTCACGATTTGAATGCGGTCAAAGCCTTTCGCAAGGAGATTATTGAAAGAATCTTTCTGCGAAAAGACTGGCATCGCTATTTGGTTGTTCTGGCGGCAGATGAAGGTTACCATATTGAAGAAGTGAAGATACCTTTGTATGAACGCAATTGGGGTGAATCCAAGTTTTCCATAGGCAGGATTCCAATTGGAATTCTGGACATGCTGACAGTCTGGTTTCAAATCAGATTATTAAGAAAGCCTCTATTGTATTTTGGTTTGATCGGCTCGTTGCTTTTTATTTTTTCACTATTGGTCGGTTTGGCCGCCATCTATTTGCGTTTATTTGAAAATGAGGGGTATCGACCGCTTTTGTATCTGGTAATTCTATTATCAGGACTGGGCATGGGCTTTTTTGTATTGGGATTTGTCTTAGAAGTACAAACGGCCCTGAAAGAAGAAATGGAAGATATTCGTTTCAAACTTCGTCAGGTCCTTTCAGACAAAAACAATTCTAACGACCATCGTTAGTCGGCGCTGATTTCAATCACGAATGGACTTGGCAGATTCTCCAAAAACTTCGACATCGAAGAGAATACTTATATTCTCCTTCAAAGTTCTGCTGATCACAGTTGTCTTTTATTTCATATATCTGCAGCTTCGCAATAATTGGGACGATATCAGGACTTATGATTGGCACATTAATAGTATCGGGCTGCTTTTGCTCTCGATTCTTTTGGCGTTATCATCACAATATGTTTTTTCTGCGGCCTGGAGCTATATCCTAAGAGGATTCGGCCACGAAATTACACATATGGTGGCGTTTCGAATTTCATATTTATCAAGTTTAAGTCGTTATGTGCCCGGTAAAGTTTGGCAGCTTTTCAGCATCATTTATATTGCGCGTCAGCATGGACTAAGCGCTGAAAAGACGACAGCGTCTTTCATCATCTCCCAACTTTTCATGACAGTCACGGCTTTTCTGATTTTGGCTATCAGCGCCCAAATCGATCCGGCGATAATTATTGACCAAATAGCCTTGTTAGGCAAAGGCTCGGCCTATTTATTTACGGCGGGAATGGTTGTGATGTCTCTGATAGTCCTGGTTTGGCCGAACCAAATACTGGCCGTGGCCAATTTCTTTCTAAAACGTTTTTCTCGACCGCAACTTTCTTTTTCCATAGATAAACAGGTTGCACTGGTCATTTTTCTTGGCTATTGTGTTGGCTGGATTTTATATGGATTGGCCTTTTGGATGTTTATGAAATCGATTGTTGACGATTTTGACATGAGTTTGGTCAGCGCCACGGGCATATTTGCCGGCTCTTGCCAGATTGGTTATCTGGTTCTTTTTGCTCCGGGAGGAATTGGTCCCCGGGAACTGGTAATGAGTCAAATGCTAATGCCCTTTTTGCCCGGTCTGGCTCCAATGATGGCAATTCTTTCTCGCTTGTGGATGACTTTAGTAGAAATGATGACCACCGGTATATCATTGTTAATCAAAAAATGACATTGACAACCACATTATTCGGCAAATCGTTTTGAGATTTCCAATATGACTCTGCCTCAACGCGCCCTAATTATTTTCCCTACTTACAATGAAAAAGACAACATTGAACAAATTGTCCATGCCGTGCTGCCTCTGGATGCCCGAATACATGTCTTGATTGTAGATGATAATTCTCCTGACGGGACCGGTAAAATCGCTGACCGCTTGTCGCAGCAGGAAGAAAAGGTGCGCGTGCTGCATCGCCAGGCCAAGGAAGGACTAGGCCGGGCCTACATTGCAGGTTTCAAATGGGCTATTGAAAATAAGTACGACTACATTTTCGAAATGGATGCAGATTTTTCGCATGGTCCGGAGTACATCAAAACTTTCTTGCGTGAAATCCAGACACACGATCTGGTAATAGGATCGCGCTATGTTTCCGGCGTCAATGTTATTAACTGGCCGATGTCACGGCTGTTACTGTCTTACTTTGCCAATATGTATACCAGAATTGTTACGGGGATGCCCGTTCGTGATGCCACCGGTGGGTTCAAGTGTTTTCGCCGTAAAGTGTTGGAAACGGTTGATTTAAATTCGGTACATTCATCGGGCTACTCCTTCCAAATTGAAATGAATATGCGAGTCTGGAAGAAAGGCTTTCGCATAAAAGAAATTCCGATAGTGTTTATTGATCGGGTGGCCGGAAGTTCCAAAATGTCGAAACGAATTATGCGCGAAGCTATCTGGATGGTATGGTGGCTTCGGGTTAAATCGATTTTTGGCCAGCTCAATTAATCGTTAAGTGAACGCCAGCAACAAGATTTCGATAATAATTGTCACTTACAATTCACTCCCGGCCTTGCGAATTTGTTTGTCGCACCTAAAGCCAGCAGTCCGAAGAATTGATTGCGAATTGATCATAGTTGATAATAACTCTTCCGATCATTCACCGTCGGTAGCGAAAAACCTGTGGCCAGACACCAAAGTAATCATGAACAGGATTAATGCCGGATTTGCAGCCGCTTGTAATATCGGGGCCAAAGAAGCCCATGGCACATTCTTGATGTTCATCAATCCGGATGTGTTTGTTGACATTCATGCTGTGGAGAGTCTGTTAGAATTTATGGACAAAAAGGAAAAGATTGGAGCAGTTGGCGGGAGAATGCGTTTTCCTGACGGGACTTTTCAACCGACTTGCCGAAATCTTCCGACGCTGCAAAATATGATTTTTTCCCGCGGTTCATTTTTGTGGAGAATTCTTAGAAGCTCCCATGCCTATACATGGCCAGATTTTGCAGCCCCCACGGAAGTTCCGGCCGTGGCCGGCACTCTCCTGATGATTCGCAAAGATGTTTTTGAAAAAGTGGGAAGATTTGATTCCGGTTATTTCATGTTCATGGAAGATACCGATATCTGTAAACGTTTAAGCATGCTGGGGTTCACCAACTTGTTTTTGCCGACCGCCGGCGCTGTACACGAATGGGGAAAAGGAAGTTCGGTCGGCAGTTTGAAACGCAACTGGCATCATCACCGTTCGGTCCAAAAATATTTTATGAAGCATAGACGAGGCTGGTCGACTTATATCGTTCTTCCCATAATGCTATTTGTAAATTTTGTCGTGACCAGTTTTTTTGCGACATTGAAATTTTCGAAAATTTAAGAGCCTATGAATCCAGGGCAAATCATATTTTTCATAAGCGCCAGCCTCATCGTTTCAGCAATTCTTTTGCCAATCGCAATAAGACTGGCCGAAACACATGGCTGGGTCGACCAGCCCGGACAACACAAAAGACATAAGCGTCTAGTGCCGGTGCTAGGTGGCGTGGTGCTGTTTATTGCAGTTTGGGTTACAATTGCCATCGCCTATTTGATATTTCCGGACTTACTCAATCAAATTTATGATTCCATATTTTACGTCTTCCTTGGTGCGTTGATCATTTTGCTGGTAGGCGTTTCGGATGACCTCTCGCCGCTTCCGGCTTGGGCGAAACTGACGGCACAAATTGCAGCCGGTTTGACGCTTTACATTGGTGGATTGAGAGTTGAACTCCTTTCGACGCCGTACGGAAGCATGACCGTCGGCTGGCTTTCCGTCTTCATTTCGGTCGGCTGGGTAGTTGTGCTCACCAATGCCATTAATCTTATTGACGGACTCGATGGACTAGCCGCGGGAGTCTCTTTAATCAGCGCGGCGGTAATGGCCGTTATAGGGCAGTTGCTGGGAGTAGGTGCTTCAGTTGCTTTTATATTTACAATGATTGGCTTTCTGCTGCCGTTTCTTTATTTCAATCGATACCCCGCCAGAATTTTTCTGGGTGACTCCGGCTCGATGCAGATTGGCTATTATTTTGCCGTAGTATCTCTGGTTTTTCCTATCAAATCATTCACATTCACTGCTCTCTACGTCCCTATGCTGGCTTTGGGTGTGCCTGTACTGGAAACTCTCTCGTCATTTTCACGTCGCTTAATTGCTGGTAAAAGTGTAATGAAAGCCGACCGCCGTCATCTTTTCCATTACTTGGCTTTGACTGGATTGTCGTATTGTAAGACAATTCTCGTGTTCTATGCACTGGCATTGATATTCGGACTGTTTGCATTGGCTATGTTTGTGTGGGACAGGCGGATAGTCCTCATGCTGCTGGTCTTTTTTATGGTTGTAATTTTCTCCTTATTCCTTATTTTGTTAGGTAAATCACCCCTTCGAAAGAATGATGAACGCTAATACTTGTTGCCGGGGTGATGCAATTTTATGGCAGACAGACCCCATTTAGATTTTGAAAGACCCATCGTAGAGCTCGAGAAAAAAATCTCCGACATGAAGGATTTTTCTGCCGGGGAGTCAGTGGAATTGAGCGGGGAAATTGCCTCGCTTGAGAAAAAACTGGCCCGGCTACGGACAGAAGTATATTCCAAACTGACGCGTTGGCAAAAAGTTCAAATTGCCCGCCATCCCAAAAGGCCCTACGCCCTCGATTACATCAAATTGATAACGGCTGATTTTCTGGAGCTTCATGGCGACCGCGGCTTCGGTGATGACAAGGCTGTCGTGGGTGGATTTGCACACATCGATGAAAATCCGATTCTGGTAATTGGGCAGCAGAAAGGACGCGACACCAAGGACAAGCTCTTGCGAAATTTTGGAATGATGCATCCCGAAGGGTATAGAAAAGCATTAAGGTTGCTGCGACTTGCTGAAAAATTCAAAGTTCCAATATTGATTTTAATTGATACTCCCGGCGCCTATCCCGGAATTGGGGCTGAAGAAAGAGGTCAGGCCGAAGCAATTGCTCGAAACATTCGAGAAATGTCACTGGTGGCCGTACCAATTGTGGTAGTGATTATCGGTGAGGGGGCTTCGGGAGGAGCTCTGGGAATTGGGGTCGGCGACAAAGTCATGATGCTGGAATATGCCTGGTATTCGGTCATTTCTCCGGAAGGCTGCGCCGCAATTTTGTGGCGTGATGCCGGCAAAGCACCGGACGCCGCCGAAGCACTTCGGGTAACTTCGTCTGATGCCTTGGAATTGGGCGTGATCGACAAAATTATTCATGAACCGGCCGGAGGAGCACATAACGACCCGGAAAAGGCCGCAAAGAACCTGAAGAAAGAAGTTTTGACGGCATTTAAGGAACTTGAAAAGATTTCGCCGGATAAATTGGTTGAGCAGAGAATTAAGAAGTATCGGGGAATGGGCGAATTTGAAGAATTGCAATAATAATCTATGATGTTGTCACAGTTGCTTCTTGATAAATTGGTTTGCCCAGCCTGCAAAAAGAAATTGATTTACGAAGAGAAAAATAGTCGCCTGGTTTGCCGGAACTGCATGGTGGCCTACCCCATTGTCGATGAGATTCCGGTATTGGTTATCAGTGAGGCAGAAAAGATAAAATGAGGATAAGACCTTTATGAAGCTTTCGAAGTTTTCCGAAGAAAATTTGATTCTTTTTGATATTAAATCTCAAAAAAAAGATGATGTCATCGAGGAATTGGTTGATTTGGTTACGACCTCTAATATGGTGTCGGACCGCGATGTCTTACTTCATGATATCAAAGAAAGGGAGAATCTGGTTACCACCGGCATTGGCTATGGAGTCGCCTTTCCTCACGCCAAGACCAAGTCAGTCAAAGGGATAGTCATTGCTTTCGGGCGCAGCAACCAGGGTATCAATTTTGAAGCCATCGACCACAAACCGGTTTATCTGTTTTTCTTGATTGCCGCACCCGAAGATGCCATTGGAGCCCATCTTAATGTTATGTCTCGACTTTCGTACTTAATGAAATCCGAAGAAAACCGACAAAAATTGATGATAGCAACTTCTCCCGGGGAAGTGCTGGAACTAATTGATCAGGTAAAATAAAACGGATTTTGCGGCACGGAAGCCGTATAAGATGAGTCAAATAACAAGTCTCTTTCCAAAAGATTGGCGTAACCTCCATTTTACGTTAATTGTTTTTTTTTCACTTCTTCTGGTAATAGGTGTTCCCGGCATTAATCAGATCGCCAGCCGAGCAATCGTCAACACGCTTTACTATCCCTTTTTTAGATTGAAATACCTCATGGTCCAGGTAGGGACTACTTCAGCAGAAAATAGCCTCTTGACTCAAAAACTCGTCGAGGCGAATGCCAAAATTTCGGTTCTCGAAGAAGCTTCACGTGAAAATGAGCGACTCCGCAGTATTCTTGGATTCGATCCTCCGGCGGGTTATTCACTGTTGCCGGCCAAGGTTATTTCCGTCAGTTACGGCGGACATCGGCCTGTTGCGGCAGTAATCAACAAGGGGGCGAGGGATTCCGTGGCCATTGACGAGGCTGTTATCAATCAACAAGGTCTGATTGGCCGTATAAAGGAAGTAATGATTGAATACTCCGTAGTGCAGTTGCTGACCGACCCGGCGAACCGCGTAGCGGCCAGAATTTCTGAAACCCGTGAAATGGGAATTGTCAAATACCAGTCGGGCAAGGGACTCATGTTGGACAATTTCCCGGTACAAGGGACTATCCAAGAAGGCGATTTGATTGTTTCGTCTGGTTTGGGGGGCGTGTATGTGGCCGGATTGCTGGTCGGCAACGTCCAAAGTGTCGTACGTCAGCCGGATGAGCCGTTTTGTGAAATAACATTGCGTCCGGCAGCATCGTTCAGTTCGGTAGAAGAGGTTTTCGTCTTGAGGTCAGTTACGCAATGATTAGAGTCCTGCCATATTTACTGTATTTGCTTCTAATAGCTATGCATGAAGTTATCTGGAGGGACCTCACGGCACTGTATTTTGTGGCGTTGAATTTACCTGCCATGATTGTAGTCATTGTGGCTATTTATAAGTCCGAGTCTACTGTGGCTTGGTTTGGGTTTTTGGCCGGACTGGTTCTGGCGGCGACGCGTCCGGAAACTATGGGTTGGCATGCTTTGTTTCTGGCCGCCCTGGGAGTCGGAGTGCATCACATCCGTGAGAAATTGAATCTCGAATCGATCTATTCCAAACTTTTGTTGATAGTGGGGGCGGTTTTGGTGCACAATATCATTTCGGTTTTGATAAACGGCACTGACAGATTCTTCTACCTGCTTTGGGTATATTGCCTACCCAGCGCAGCCTATACTACAGTGGCAGCATGGGTCTTCTTCTTGTTTAAGGAAGGCAAGATTACTTCGCAGAAACTAAAATCGGTGTTTTAAGTGCGGTTTGAACGCGAGAAATTAACAGTATCCGAACGGTACCATTATGCTCTGGCGGTTGCCGTTATAGTGGTGTTTGTCTGCGTTGGCGGTCTGATAAAGCTTCAGATATTTCAGCATCGACAATTAGCCGAGATGTCTGAAAATAATCGTATCCGAGTCATTCCCATTCTTCCCAAAAGAGGTCATATTCTGGATCGCGAAGGCCGGGTCATAGTCGACAATCGTCCATCATACACGGTGTCGGTTATACCCATGGAAGAAGTTCGTTTCCGGACTTTGCCCCAACTCTCAACCCTGATTGGATTTGATACTACCCATATTCGCGAAAGAATAAAGACCAATATGGTCAGCCAGTACCAACCGGCGGCAGTGCGCCGAGATGTTCCATTTGAGACGATTGCAGTCCTCGAAGAACAATATGAGAGATTCCCCGGTGTTACTTATCAGATGGAACGAGTCCGGCAATACGTTCCGGGTGCAGGAGTTGAAGCCTTTACCGGGTATGTGGGTGAGGTGTCGGATGCTGAACTTAAAACGCCGGAATTCGAATACGTTCGCCCCGGGAGCATGATCGGCAAGAAGGGATTGGAGAAAAAATATGACCGGCTTTTGCGAGGGCAGGAAGGAACGGCCTACATCGAAGTTACTTCATCGGGTCAAATAATCAGTGAATTTGAAGGTCGTCCGCCTATTAAGGCAGTACCGGGGTCTGACTTGACCCTGTCAATTGACTTGGATTTGCAGCGGGCTTGTGTCAAAGCACTGGACACTTTTGGCTGCGGCGGCATAGTGGCCATGGATCCCAGAAACGGAGAAGTCCTGGCTATGGTGTCGTTTCCGGAGTTTGATGCGAATATTTTTTCAGGAGTAATACCCGATAGCCAATGGCAGGAGATTGCTTCTGACAGTTCTCACCCGCTTTTGAATCGCCCTTTAAATGGTCTTTATCCGCCGGGCTCGACAATTAAGCTTTTGACCCTAGGAGCGGCCTTGGAAGAGGGCGCTATGAATTCCAATACGACATTTAAACCCTGTATCGGGGGACTTCAGTTTGGCAACCGATTCTTTCGCTGCTGGAATCCGGCGGGACACGGAATAACTACTGCCGTACAGGCAGTGGAGCGATCGTGCGATGTTTATTTTTATCAGGTAGGGGCGTTATTAGGAGTGGACAAGTTGTCACACTATTTTGAATTGAGTGGTTTTGGACGCCCTTCCGGTGTGGATTTGCCCAATGAAGATACGGGGTTAAATCCCAATTCCGAATATTATAATCGCCGTTACGGTGAGGGACGCTGGTCGCGTGGCTTGGTCCTCAATAATGCAATTGGACAGGGTGAAGTATTGGTAAATCTGTTTCAATTAACTCAATTCTATTGTGGTCTGGCCAACAATGGAGTCGTATTCCGGCCGCACGTGGTGCGCATGATTCATCATCCAGACGAACCCCCGGAAATGATCAGACCGGAAGTTGCATTTAATCTGCCGTTTTCCAAGACGACTTTGGCCACACTTAAGGAAGGTTTGAGGCTGGTAGTGGAAGGAGCCAATGGAACAGCGCGAGGTATCAGAAGCCGTTTCTATACAATTGGCGGGAAAACCGGCACTGCCGAAAACCCCCATGGAGAAAACCATTCCTGGTTTGTCGGTTTGGCGCCGCTGGAGGCTCCGGAAATCGTCGTCGCGGCAATTGTTGAAAACGCCGGTCACGGCTCCGAAGTTGCAGCTCCCATGGTAGCCAAGATTATCGATGCTTACATGCTTAAAAAAGAAGGGATAAAACAGATAATGTTAGCTGAACAAGGCGACAAAAAAGCAGTCGATACGACGGGAGCCGGAGATTGATTGTCAAAATTCGAGAATTGGATTGGCAAATAATTGGAGCGGCGTTGCTGCTATCCATTATTGGCATTCTCTTGATTATGTCAGCCTTGTACTATGCCGATTCCTCTAACCAGCAAGAGTACTTCATCAGACAGTTGTTATGGATGGGCATTGCCTTGACTGTTTTTGCATTTGTCATCAATTTGCCGGTCAGGCTATATGATTTTAGCGCCTATCTTCTCTATGCCTTTTCAATTTTGCTGTTGGTTTTGGTCTTGTTTGTTGGTTCAGCGAGAATGGGCTCTATGCGATGGTTTTCATTCGGTCCGATAAATTTTGCACCGGCGGATCTCGCCAAACTGGCGTTGATATTTGCGCTTTCAAGATACTTTGCTTATTCCAAAGTGCCGCCGACCTCAAAAAGGCGTCTGGCTTTTTCGGCATTGTTGGCCATTGTTCCCATGATGTTGATTCTTAAGCAGCCGGATCTGGGAACTTCTTTGGTATTTCCGATAGTATTGTTTGCGCTCTGGTTCTGGTCGGGTCTTCGGCCAGTTTATCTACTGTTGATTTTGTCGCCATTTGTTTCACTATTAGCAGCGACGCATTGGATAGCCTGGGCAATTTATTTGGGGTTACTCTTGATTTTTCTATTCTTTCTTCGTCCCGGCATGGTATTCAGCATTTTCACGGTGCTGGCCAATATGGCGACCGGTACGATTTTGCCATTTGTCTGGAATCGTCTGGCCGAATATCAACAGCAGCGCATTCTGACGTTTTTGGATCCGGGCACCGACCCCAGAGGAGCCGGTTATCAAATTATTCAATCGAAAATTGCCATCGGCTCCGGGGGATTTTTGGGAAAAGGATTTTTGAAAGGTTCACAGACACGCTTGGATTTCTTACCGGAACGCCACACTGATTTTATTTTTTCAGTATTGGGTGAAGAATTCGGATTGTGGGGTGCGCTGATTGTCATTGCCTTGTTCGCATTTATCTTTGTCAAAGCCATCAGAATAGCCGCCAGATGTCGCTCCAAATTTCTTTCCAATATTGTGATTGGAGCTACGGCAATTCTGATGTTCCAATTTCTAATCAATGTCGGCATGACACTGGGATTTATGCCCGTGACCGGATTGCCGCTGCCATTTTTGAGTTACGGCGGAACTTCGCTGGTAATGACCTGGGCGCTGATTGGATTAATTGTTTCTGCAGGATATCGCTGGCAGGAATACTAATTCTTGCCCTTGTTTAACATTTTAAACAGAATCAATTCCAAAACAATTTCGGTGTTCTTTTCTGCAGTCTCGCATATATTCACTTAAATTTTAGGCGCGGCATTGGTATGAGAACAAGCATTTGTGCATAAAAATCAGGAAATTGGCAAGTTATTATTTGGGGCGGTCTGCATCAGCTTTGCGCCGGTATTTGTGAAAATGCTGGGGATTAATTTGATGTCGCCGACTTCAATCGGTTTCTGGCGCACTTTTCTGGGCGCCATTATGCTTTTTTCGCTGACTTTATTAAGAGGCAATTCGCCACTAATAGATAAATCTTTGATTAAGTGGACGGCGCTGGCGGGGTTCATGTTTTCAGTTGATTTGTTTTTCTGGCACCGCTCGATAGTCTATTCAGGAGCGGCCATTGCTACAATTTTAGCCAGTACCCAGGTATTCGGAACATCCATTTTAAGTCATTTTATTTTCAACACCAAACTCACCGTGAATTTTTTCGCGGCTGCGATCGCCGCATTTGTCGGAGTTGCATTATTAATAGGCGTAGGCAGTGAAATTGAATTTAGCAGCCGTTATTTGCGCGGGGTGGTATATGGATTAATTACGGGTGTCGCCTACGCCCACTATCTGGTCACCGTCAAATTTGCGGCTCACCAACAAGAGCTCCCCGATTCGGTCGTACTCATGGCTTGGATTTCGCTTTTCGTTGCCTTGTTTCTTGGGAGCGCTTCGATAATTGAAAATAGCGTCTTCTTGCCTCCTGATTTGTATTCATTTTTCATTTTGGTACTCCTGGGGCTGGTACCGCAAACGCTGGGCTGGTGGTCGATCTCCAGCGGACTGGCCCGGGTCGAGGCGTCTCAAGCCGGATTGATATTGTTGCTTCAGCCGGTTCTGGCAACTGTATGGGGACTACTTTTCTTTAGTGAGAAGTTGACGCTGATGCAGTTAATCGGTGGGGTCTTGACGCTTTTAACCGTGTATGTCGGCGGTATGACGAAAAATAAAACAGTCGAACAAATAACGGTTTAAGCGACTAATACTTTTTCGAGCCGCTCAACAATGTAATCGACATCGGTTTCATCTATTATCAGCGGCGGCGAAATTCGGAGAGTGTGACCGTGGCTGTCATTGCAGAGCATGTCCAATTCGAGCAGTTTGCGACAGAACATCATGGCATCGCCGTTTTTGACTTCAATTCCAATAAAGAGCCCACATCCACGGACTTCTTTGACATGGCGGGATCGTGATGCAACATCTTCGATTTTTCTTTTAAGAATCTGTCCCATGCGCAGGGCATTCTGGGGAAGTTTTTCTTCCACAATTACGCCCAAGGCTGTTGCTCCGGCTATGCAGGCTAATGGATAGCCTCCAAATGTGGAACCATCACGACCGGGCTGAAACACGACGTCCATTATTTTTGAATTTGTGACAAAGGCGGACACGGGCACCATGCCGCCTGACAGCGCCTTGCCGAGAATTATGCCATCGGGAACCGCTCCTTCATGTTCGAAGGCAAACATCTTTCCGGTGCGACCCAGGCCGACTTGAATTTCATCAAAAATCAAAAATAAATTGTGTTGGTCACAGATTTCTCGCAAACCTCGTAAAAATCCGTTCGGTGGTACATACATGCCGCCTTCACCCTGCATGGGCTCGACCAAAACTCCACAAGTATTTTTGTTTATAGCTTTTTCTACGGCTTCCAAATTCCCAAACGGAACCAGTTTGAATCCCGGCGTAAGCGGACCAAAACCCTCTTTGTATTTTTGGTTGGTTGACATGGAGATTGCCGCCATGTCCCGCCCGTGGAAATTATTTTCAAAGGCAATTATTTCCTGTTTACCGTCGGGGATTCCTTTTTCCTTGTAGCCATAACAGCGGGCAAGTTTTACGGCAGTGACAACCGATTCAACGCCGCCATTTTTTGGGAGAACTTTATTGCCGTTGCTGCCAAAACGTAGTCCTAATTGCGGGACCAAATTAGCCAATTTATTCAAAAATATTCCCAGAGAGTCAGTGTAGACCACATTGGAGATCACTGAAGCATAATTATCCTGCAGGGCTGCAATCAAGG
>Ga0334722_10005227_pt1 | contig 13182 bp, 15 predicted proteins | sample C3_bottom_MG_FD_207210 | JGI IMG/M metagenome (GOLD analysis project Ga0334722, IMG submission 207210) | Sediment microbial communities from Yellowstone Lake, YNP, Wyoming, USA - C3_bottom | ecosystem: Environmental > Aquatic > Freshwater > Lake > Sediment | place: USA: Wyoming | collected...
TATCTGGCCAAGCAACCTCGTCAATTAGTTCCTTAACAAACCCAACCATGCCGAAATTGTGGGCTGTAAAATTTAAGTCAATTGTGCTATCAGCCCTTCTATTTGGAATCAGCATGTTCTTGATCCGCGCTAACCCCCCAGTAATTAGCCCGAGAATTGAGATTGCCTGATTGGACACATCTTCATGATTTCCAGGAGAGACTTGATAGGATCTGCCGTCTTGCCATGAATCCCAATACCCTGTCCCCCAATCTTCAATCACATAGATACCACCGGATTTCAAATGTTTTGTATACAAATTACGATAAGAATCTCGACTTAATATCCCGACATGGGACGCATCATCAATAACTACATCAAATCCATCAGGAGCGCATTCCTGAGCAATTCGATCAAGTAGGGTTCGATCATCTTGCGAGCCCTGATAAACATGGACACGTTCGGGAATATTATCTGCTAATCCAGGATTAATGTCTAAACCAACAATCACACCGTTTGGAAAATACTCATGCCACATCAACAGAGACCCACCGCGCAAAACTCCAAGCTCCAAAACCTTTATCGGAGTATGCCTTAAGGGGCCAAAGTGCCGCTCAAAATTTTGGATATAACTCTGGGATAATTTTTTGTCTGTATCAAAATTAATCGCAATTTCAGCCAGATCTTTTCTCAATTTTTCACCTAATATATACTTAACATCAAGACAATGGCTAAACACGACCTGCTCTTTCGAATCGGTGCATTCTAAATCACATCATCATGTCACTATTCGGAAATCATTCAAGATGAGTTAGTTGGCAACCTGAACATCTTTGGTTGATATTGTAAATCAGCCACAGCTTCAGAGTGGTCAAACACCAGGTCTCGGTTCATCCTGTCCACCATGGCCAAGGTCCAATGCCGATAGGACGGGAGACAACGCAAAAAAGCCAAAGCAACCCTAAATAGCGACAGGGGCAGTGACAAAAACCGGGGGGAACGTCCAAGCGCTGCAAATACACGACAGACCAACTCTCGATAAGAAAGTGTCTCACCACCGGAAATATTGTAGCTCCGATTGTCAGCCTTGATCGCATAAAGGGCGGACAGACAAGTTGCAGCGACATCGTCAGCATGGATCGGCTGCCTCCGTCCATGCGCCTGGCCGAATATGGGGAAAAATCCGAAACGCGTGATAAACCTGGCAATTACAGAAATATTTTTATCACGCCACATGCTATAGATCATTGTGGGGCGCAAGATTATCCATTGAATGCCGTTTTTTTCGGCCCACTGTTGCAGTTTATTTTCACCCTCGACCAGTTCTCGGGCAAGTTTCCTTTCGACAGGGTTAAGCGAATCTATCTTTGAGAAACGGCTGGTGGAAGAAAGCGCCACCACACGTCGTGCACCGCAAGCCTCGAAAAGAGCAAAGAAATTAGGCAAGACCCAAATCGGGGCAAGGCTGATCCAAAAAGGAATTTGCTCACCTTCAGCTTCCGGGGATACATAGATATCGGATGCACCAAACAGCCGCCAGGAAAGATTGCCAACACCAACCTGTTTGCTTTTTCTCGAGAAAGCGACAACTTGCCAATCACCTACAGCCAACATAGGCAGCAAACTATCCCCAACCAGGCTGGTTGCGCCTATCAACCCTATTGCCTTACTCGCCATACCTCCAACCTTTCCATCTAAGAGCGCCGTGCCCGAGATGGTAGCCAACGCGCATGCCGAAACTAATCCAGACCCCCAACGCCACTATACCCATCAATACGCCAGGATATTGATGCCGGAAAAACTTCCGATAAAATCGGAGCATGCCTCTATGCTTATGCCACTCAACCTTTATGGGCCGCTGACGGCTGCAAACACCCTGAACATGGGTTACTCTTGCTGAAGGCACAAACAGAATCTTCCATCCCAACTGCCGGAAACGCATGCACCAATCAAGGTCCTCACAATGCAGAAAATAACCTTCATCCCACAAACCCACGGCAGAAATCGCATCGCGTTTGACTAACATGCAGGCACCAGAGATTGCCTCTACGACAATTGGCCGGTCAGGTAACGGTTCTTTATGCATGTGAAAATCAATAAACAATTTGGGCCAACGATTTGCGAAGCGGTTTAACCCAAAGGCCCGAACAAAGGAGCGCCAGGGGGTTGGTACCGCACGACGCCCGCCCCGCTGCTCGGTACCATCGAGATCGACCAATAACCCACCTACCATGCCCGACATCGCTTCTGCCTGCAATACTTGCGACAACTCCGCTATAGCCCCCACCTCCAAAAGACAATCTGGGTTCAAAAACAACACCAAAGGGCTTGTAGCTTCAGCAAAACCGATATTACACGCAACAGCAAAGCCAAGATTTTTATTATTGCGGATTATCCTTATTTGTGGGTCATCGGCGAATTGCCGCAAACACTCAACAACACTCTCATCCTGAGAGTCGTTATCCACGACAACAATTTCACTCACTTGCGGCAAGACTGTACGGATGCATTCCGTCAGGATTGGCCCGGCGTTATAATTGACTATAACAGCCGAAACCGGCAGCCCACTGGAAAGGATCCTTCCATCATTACCCATTGAGTGAATCATTTCCAGCCCCACCCCCGCTGGGCACAAGCAAGAATACGAAGTCGCTCGGCATTATCAAATACGAGTTTGGTCATGTGGCCATGCATTTTCAAGTGAAGCGAAATAGGCGCCTAAAATCACTGGCCCGCCAGCCTCTTATAATAAATTGGGAAGGCACTCTAAACTTTATCCCGAGTTTTGTCATTAAGACTAAAATATTCCGAGGACATCCATTCCTGAGCAAACGAGCGACAAAAATCTCAGAATTTACATCTGATCGATTTATTTAGATCCGAAGTCCAACGTAGATATTGTGTTGAGTTGTAACCTGCCTCAAGCAAATAGGAAATTACATTTCTACCGATATTCAAACACGATCCACTGCTCCGAGCCATGGGAAGATGTTCTTCTCCAATCTGCTCAGAATATTCTTTGAATGACTCTCGGACCATTCCACCTTGCTAAACTTAGCTTGCCATTCGCGGGCTACATTCTCAAAGGTGCCTTCTCCAGAATTTTGCGCTTTTTCCAACTTACGCGTATTCCCTGGATCAATACCGGCCCCAAGTTTTTTACGAGCACCATTTCGTTTTTCCCTGGCATCGGCAATTGAAACCGCCGGGTAGTCACCAAGGGAGAAAATTTTTCCTTTTCATTAGGTTAACGGGTAGAGCACCACCAGGAAACAAACTTACCCGTTATCCAACCCGTTCGCTACCCGGATTTCAACAGATCACCTTGGACTACTATGGACACAAGAAAGCCCGCTTCCTTTGCTGGAAGCGGGCTTTCTGGACCTTACCGGACTCTGCCGGACTAACAAATGATGGGGCGCCGGGAGTTGAACCCAATTCCTTCCTTTAAAACCAATGGATTAACAATTACTTATTTTTTGCCTGTGATACGGCTGTGACACATAACTTTATTTTGATACCAAATCCCCTTTGACATAATGTGTATCGGTGTGTATAAATTATCATGACTAGCAAAGAAATCATTAAGCGTCTTGAAATGGAAGGTTGGGCTTGTGTTGGTGGCAAAGGTGACCACCAAAAGTTCAAACATCCGTCGAGAGCCGGGCATGTGGTTGTACCACATCCTCGAAAAGACATGGCAATCGGAACGTTGCGCAACATTTACCGCCAAGCCGGTTGGGAGTGGAAATAAAATGTTATATCCAGCATACATTCACATTGGTGATGATCAACACGCTCACGGCGTAACTATTCCCGATTTTCCCGGCTGTTTTTCAGCTGCTGATGAGTGGGAAGATTTACCACGGATGATCCAGGAGGCGGCGGAAGTCTATTTTGAAGGTGAAGAATTACCAGTTCCTGCTCCGACACCATTAGGAAAACTGGCTACCAACCCCGACTATCAGGGAGGGGTATGGCTTTTGGTAGATATCGATCTTTCTAAACTTAAAGTGAAAGCAAAACGGGTTAATATCACCATGTCCGAAAATCTACTCCATGAGATTGATCGTTATGCAGAGCAATATCACATGACTCGTTCTGGTTTATTGGCTCAAGCTGCGGGGCAATATATTCACCGCAAACAGTCTGTAAACTAACCTTCACTTCTTAATTGATACACTGTCCCCGGAATTCATGGATCCGCAAAGGTCATAGCCAGGCGGTCACCAAAAATTGTTGATGCCTCCTGGAATGCCACCTCATGCTTGCGTTCGTTTGCTACTGATTTTTTTGGATCCCATTCAAATTCTATCACACCCGCCTCATTGCCAATTTATAATCATCATACTCGGAAATGGTTGATTATCTTATGCGTATGTCATAGTCAGTCGGCGGCAAAGGTGGTCTGTTAATTTTGATTCTGGTTGTTTTCCTGTTGTTTGATAGAAGCATGGTTCCACCAGCGCCCATCATCATTCCCGTGATTAGAAAAAACCATATCCTTCTTTCTGATCCATCAATAGCATCTTGGTAATACTTAGATTTCGTTATATCCATCTGTGGTGGTTGATTAAACGGCACTCCTATCTGTCGCGACATACCTTTCCCTATGCTATATGATATTCCGTTTACCATGGATTGAAGCACTTTTGTATTTTCCTTAGCTTCTTGAAGATCTAGAAACGAGAAAAACGCAAAAACAACAAAAAACGTTCCTATCCCACATAAAATTGATCCCCAGACGGTTCTGGCATTTTTTCCCATGGTGCCGATACTTTCAGAATTTATCAATTTTTGAAATGAATTTTTCCTTCGCTGTCTACCCATGATTTTAGGTTATCACTGTATTTTGAGGTGTCTATATTAGCTATATCTTTAAGCGAACGATCTGGCGCTTTGCTTTCATCTCTCTTGTTTAATAAAATGTATTTACTTGTATTGACTTGATTTTCAATTTTGTCTTTTTGTTCTGTGGTGTTTCCAAATTGAAGTTTAGGTTTTTCACATTGTTTAAATGGATTTTTCAATAAATCTGGTCTATTGCTGTTTGATTTTACTTTTTCATCTTCTTTTGTCGTATTTTTGATTGAATGCATCATCCCAATTACAACAGATACTGTAATTATTATTGCAAATGCCAAACCTACGAAATTCAGGAATCCTGTTGATTCTCCTTTTCTGATTGTAAAATAATAAACTAACCCTCCCAACCAGTTAAACAACAGGACAATAAAAATCCAAACTACTTTTTCTGTCCCAGTGATTTTTGTGTTTTTGATACAATCTATTAACATCCATAACCAAAACACACCCAATACAATAGCAATCAGTACGCCTAAAGCCATTAGGACAAACATCCCGCCGATCATGGTCGCGATAGCTTCCATATAAAAATCAATTTACAGTTAGGGTGGTTAGGCTATACTGCTCTCAACTGCCGTATCTCGCTCAGCAATATAATTTTGTTCTCTTTTTTGCCATCGCTCAAATTCCGGGAAGTTTCTTTTAAACTCGATCTGGAACCAAGTTATTGTTCCCGGTTCTTTCTTCTCCGTTTCTAACAACCATTTCTTAACCGGTTTTAACACTTCCAGATCATCGTTACCCTGCCCTGGGCGTTGCGGCCCGGTTCCTTCCAAAATCCATTCAATATTGAGCCCGTATTGTTTGGCTATTTTGTAAGCCCATTCAACAGGGAAATTATCCTCTTTTTTCCGCCATGAAACATTTTGCTGTGATGCTTCAACAACTTCTGAGAGCTGCACCATATTTTTTATGGTTGTGGCCTCTTTGACTCTCGCGAATATTTTCAGGAAATTGTCCATAATTCCACTTCTGGTATTTTTATGTTGATTAATACCTATATTTGAGTATATCTTATTTCAAATACTCATTTTCTTGTTTTACTTTTGCTTTTTAACCCTAACCTTTCACACTACCGAAGCGGTCGTAAATAGTCAACGAAACGAAAACCGACCAAATCACAACCCGAGGAGGGACACACCATGGCAGAACCCGTAACCAACCCATCAGCACCAGCAGCAAACAACTCCAATCTGATTGTCAGGGTTCACGGCAAGTTAGCCAAAATTGACCGTTATGACGGCGACAACGGCACCATTTACACAAACCTAATCATTGTCCCGGCTCCCGACACCATGAAGAGCCCGACCAAGCTAGAGGTCAAATCTTCACGTAATCTTGGCCGCGTTGAGGAAATGATCGATATCAAGGCCACCGTATCTTCGCGTTATTGGAAATCGGCATCTGGCAAGGTCAACCACACCCCTGACTTGTGGTGCAACGACTGATACCTCTACTTAACGAGCGGCCTGTTTCCCGCGCAGCGGGATCAGGTCGCACGTTGTTAATCCACAACCATAGCTAAGGATCAAGCGCATGAAAACCATAACCATCAAAGATGCCCTAACTCATACAGAGGAAGGCTTAACAGGAATCGATCTTACCACTGCTTTGGTTATTTGTCATGTCTTAGCTACAGAAATTCATGCCCTTCGTGCTCTCTACTCAGCTGATTCCGACCGCTTAGAATACCTCTCCTGTTACGTCAAAGACAATGTTCCGCTGCCCAGTTCCGCGCGTTTAGCGTTTTTGCATTGTTCCGGCCTGGGCGCTTCAAATATCTACGCAATGCGTGAAGCGCTGGATTTTTCATCACGCACCGAAAATTTCATTAATGGCCGGTTTCAGCCTTTGAGTCCGAATCATGTCTCAGCTTGAACTGATCGTTTTCTGTGCTGCCCTGGTCATTGCTTTCGGCCTCGGCGCCATACATGGGGCACAAAGATGACACCTGATGAAATTTTTGGCTGTTTCGTTGGCGCATATGTATTGGGCTGGTGTTTTGGCATGACCATTAAATCGTTCAAGAAGTTTATGGAGTCGGCAACATAACCCTTATGGGCGCAATTCTGCGATTAAATATATTCTTTCAGGAGGGCTTTACAATGTTCAAGATGAAAAAGATTTTGGCTGGTGTTGGTTCGGCTGTTCTGGTTCTTCCAGGGCTTGCTTCTGCGGCTTTGACTGGTGATGCTGCCACCGCCATGACCAGCCTTAGTACATTTGCCGATGACATGATTGCTGCTGCTTGGCCTATTGCTACAGCGATTGTGGTTGCTACCATCGGCATCAAGCTTTTCAAGAAGTTTACATCACGTGCTAGCTGATCATGTGCCGCCCTTGTCGGACTATATTGATTTTTGTTGCGCTGATAAGCGTGGCTTTTCCGGCAGGGGCGGCAAGTGTTCAATCTTTGTCTTGTCCAGCTCCTTATCACTTTATTGAACGCCTTTATGTATCTGGTCTTGACACTGTCGGACTGCCTCATGACACGTCAATATCAACTGCTATTCTCCGATATTGTTATATTGAATATTCACAATCTGAAATGTATGCATTAGGCTACTATTGCCCTGGTGTTCCTGGGAATGTTAATCAGCCATCAGTAAGCCCTATATATGTTTCTAGTCCAATCAACCCTGGTGAATGGAATGTATCTGGATACAGTTGTGAATTCACACCAATTATCATTAATGAACAGGATGTCGAGGTTCCTGGCAATTCTAATCCTTACTCTTCGTCAAATCCACTTGGATCATCTAAAACGAACTACGAAACGCCAGCAGGGTCTTTATCTCATCCTGATATTTCACCATTAATTGGTGTTGGGTCTAGCACTTCTTCGCTTGGCGGCCAGCATTCGATTGGTTGTACTTTTCAAGGAGGAGGCGGCGTTTCTGGTGGTACGTATGGTGGTTGCAGTTCTACATATGATAGCACATATTCCAACTGTCGTCTTTCAGGAACTACAGCTATTTGCGACAAGCATGAGGTATATACATATACTCCATGGGGCACATGTACTGCTGCTCCAGGTTGTTCCGGCACAAGTGTTTGCACTTGTAGTAATTCTAATTCTGATACAACTATTCCTGGTACTATTTATAATTATGGAAATTACACAACTGATTCGTCTGGCGATATTACTTGTCCGCAATACATGTATACAAAGCGCGAATCAGTTCCATCCCCTGACGGAAACACTGATGTATTTCAGTACAATCAATATTGTTCTGCCTCTGACTCAACACCTTCAGGGCTTTCCTGGTCAGGATCTTCGTTAATTAAATCTTCAACTGTATCTGCAAAGTTTGGTTCTGAAGTAGCACAGAATTCATCGATTTCAAATTTATCTGGCATGTCTCAAGAACAGTTTTATCAATCTGGCAATGATGGTGTTCAAAATGTAGTTGGCGCGTTGGATGAATTTTTTACTCAATCAAAAGGTTCAATTGACACTGTTAGCTCTAGCATGTCAGACGGATTACAGGAAGTACTATCAACTGATTACCGTGCTGTATTATTAGGCCATAAAGTTAACGATGGTACCCTTGAAACAATCTTAACATCCCCATTCTCTTCTACAGATCCTGCCGACACTGAATATGTATTTGCAACCACCCCTAGCGGATATCAGGTCAAGTTTACACTTTCCGAACGGATGAAACTTGAGGTCAAAAAAGCACTTGGATTTCTGTTTCCCATACTGACCGCAATTTATGTATTTCAAACTTTAGCCGACGTAACTTCGTCCAAGGGGGTTTGATATGTGGGGTTGGCTTGCTGCACGTATGCTCATGTTGGCACCTGCCGCTGCTCGAGGTGTTTCAGCGTTTTTCTCAGTAACTGCTATTGGATCATTTATTTCCGGAATAATCTCTTGGCTTGCTGCATATTTCACAAAGCGTGTTGTCAATGGCTTGGCTATTATTTCTGGTTTCATGGCTGCAACCGGTGCAATGTACCTTGCAGTTGATACTATAATTAATTCTGTCAAGGAATTGGCGCTTTATTATATGCCACAAGTTCAGACTGACCTTCTTGCATCAATTCTTCCTACTTGTACATCAAATTGCATATTACTTATTGTCGGCATGCATCTTTCTCTTACTGTTTATGGCTTTGCACTTCGATCTCTTAACTATTTGGCAATGGTAGCATAGTGTCTGTTTATGTCGTAACTGGCAAGCTTGGTAGTGGTAAAGGCATTATTTCATTATCACGTATTGCTGATTATTTGTGGCGTGGTCGTACTGTTGCAACCAATTTAGATTTAAATCTAAGGTATTTGGTTAGTCGAAATAATCGAAAGGCCAGAGTTATTCGTGTTCCTGATCACCCGAGCCTTTTTGATCTTCAATGTTTGCCTAATCCAAACACCAGTTACGACGAGTCACATAACGGTTTGCTTTGTCTTGATGAATGCGCAACCTGGTTAAACGCTCATGACTGGAAAGATTCAAAAGATACGTCTGTTAAACGCAAAGACATTCTTAACTGGCTGCTTCATTCCAGAAAGATGGGCTGGGACGTTATTTTACAGATTCAGGATTTCGACAGTCTTGACGCCCAAATTCGCCGGTCTATTGCTGAACATGTTGTTTTTTGTCGCCGTACTGATCGCTTACCTATTCCCATTATTGGCCTTTTACTTGGCTCCATTCTACATCTTCCTAAATTTCATGTGGGGTTTGTTCGTTATGGCGACAAAGCATCCGCACCGCTTGTGGGTACATGGTCAACTAGAGGAACTCACCTTTATCCCGCCTATGATACCAAGCAAATTTTTAATGTTAGTTACCCCCACGGGGTACATTCGTTGCTGCCACCTGGATACATCAACTATGGTCGCGTTAGGTCCTGGACTTGGAGACGAAAAATGCGTCTAACTCGGATTCTTCTTCGTCGTTATGATCGCATATTGACCTTCGCTGCTGGTTTAGCAATTGCGGCGTCACTTTGCCTTTACATGGTTCCGTGTAAGTATCGTGACACTAATTCAAGTTCCGTTATGTGGGCATCTTTGGCAAAGATGGCAAGCCTTGTCCATGAAAAGCCAAAAACTGTATATTTAACCGAAGTTAAATATTTCCCATCTGATCAATTAACTTCTTCAGCAAGCTTTTCTTCTCCTGCTGGCTCTGACTCGAGTTCCATTAACCGTTCTTATGTCCAAGTAGATGACAAAGTTTACGCTCTTGGATCTCGCGGTGTCAGTATCGCTTCATTATCCGATCAGTCACCGTAATTTACAGCACGGCTCCTGGGCTTGCCTATCGGTGGCGGCTGATTTTCACATAGAATTACCGGCTTGATCCTTCTTTCCAGGATAGGCCGCAGGCCCATAACTCCGAAACAGCACCTTAACCAAAGTTATCCGGGCAAGCATGCCCGTCACCAAGTCGGCGCACTTGTCCCAAACCAAAAAGGAGGCCAAATCATGGGAAGCTTGAAATCCACAATCGGCAAAATTTCGAAGGGTTTGTCGGTAGTTGTCCCAAAGCGATTAACAAGGGATCTCCAACTCGCCACTGGCTACGATCGCCTCAAGTATGGCTTGTATGTTGTTTGGGAAAAGCCCGAAATCTTGCTGACCCTGGCTGACGCGAAAGAGCGGGCGAAGGAAATCAACGAGCCGGTGACGATAAGCTTTTCAGAACATGGCGACCTGGTCTTTAACTGCCACCCCACCGGTCGCAAGGGCGGTTACTCCTATCACATATCTCGCGCTGACGTGAATATCTTCTTCAGCACCAGGAAAGACAACACAACCCCAAACATCTGGGTCGATATCGGCTCGCAATCCTGCTGGGCTCCTGGCTACAACAACATTATGAAGGAAGTTAAAAACCTGGTGGCCGCCCTGGGCGGCCATATTACTAAGGATGTGGTTTCAGAAGTTCACCTCTGCACGGATTTCGTCGGCCTGGATATCGAGGAACTACCAATTGAACGTTCCGAATACTGGATTACCCGGGCAAACCGGTTTCATTGCTACCAGGACCAAACCAGGCTTTCCGGTATCACCATCGCACAGACAATGGGTGATCTGCCGCCAGGCGACAAGGATTCTGTAGTTCTCCGTGAAACTGGAATATCCTGGGGCACCGGCGATATCATGCTGCGGATTTACGATAAGACCTTGGAGCTAAAACGAAACGCAAGCAAACAATCGGTTTTTGCTTCGGTCTGGCAACAGGAAACGTACAACGATAAACCTGTCACCCGGGTCGAGTACCAGTTGCGCCGGGATGTGCTGCGACAACTACAGGTCAACACCCTCCAGGATCTGAAAAAGGGTCGCTCGGGTGTCTGGAAGTACTGTACTCAAGAATGGACTCGCTTTGCCCTGGAGCCGGTAGACAGGAAGAACAGGCACCAGGACAGGGCTACCCTCCACCCGTGGTGGCAGAAAGTTCAGAGAGCCGACTTCAAAGCTCCCTTTGTTGAGTTGCACCGAATTAAAACTGAGCCCACGAAAAACACTAAGATTTTAATGGATCATTCGGCTGGCTGCCTGATATCAGCCCTTACTATTCTTGGTGTAACGCCAACTCTTGAAAACTGTACTGCTCAAGCTCAAGGCCTTATTGCCTTATATTTCCAGCGCCTCAGTAAAGAGAAGACAATTGCCGGGAAAAATCTGTTTGAACACAAGATGAAAAAGCGTTTCGCCGACATCTGGCCAATGGGCTTTATTCCTAACATTAAACTAGCTGAATTAGCAATGGGGTGAAGCCATGTACACGGTAGGCGAATTCACATTTTCCGGCATTGAAGATGGCCGCAATGTTCTTGTCCAACTGAAACAGCTTAGGCGCACCGCACAGGTTGCCCAAGTTGCCTTGATTCTTAATCGTTTGCTAGGAAAGAACAGCAAAAAGACTCTTGATCGCCTGCGGGGTATTCGTCGGCATTCTCAGCCGGTGGATCCCCGGCAACTCAATCTCTTTCCTGGTTGATCGAATTGACTTTGGCGAATAAAAAAGCTATCTCGATGCAGGGGGTACTCTGTATGCGCGGTAGCATTTATTCAGATCAACAATGTTCTCTGTGCGGCTCGAAGTTCCATTATGACGGTCGCCGCCGGGGTCTGTTCTGCCCGAACCATCCAGATCAGCAGGCATCTAAACTATTCCTCGTGCAGTTTGGCCGCTTGGTCAGACAACGTTTCAATAATTACGTGCAGGCTGAAAGGTTCCTCGACGGCTTGCGCTATGAAATTGACAAAGGAACCTTTGATCATCGCGATTATCAAGCTTCTCAGCCCTTGTCATTCAAAACTCTATCTGCCCAATGGCTTCAAATTAAAAAGCAGGAAGTTAAACCGGGATCTTATGACAATTTGGCCAACTACATGGCCAGATCACAAAAGGCCTGGGGAAACCGGAACATTAAAACAATCGGCTATGCCGAATTTGAAGACTTCCTTTTTGCCCAGGAAGTTTCCGACAAAACCCGATCAAATATAAGATCTTGTCTGCATACTTTCTGGATCTGGCTGCGTAAGCGCCGGGTGATAAATCAGGCTCAGTTTCCCGAATTCCCGGAAATCAGCTTCGAACTAGGCTGGCGTCAAACCATATCCAAAGAAATACAGGTTGCTATCCTGGACGAGGTGAAACGGATTTCCTATCACCTGAATCCAAAGATCTGGCTTGGTATCAAATGGCTATCTACCTATATTTCGATTCGGCCGACCGAACTACTCAATATGAAAGAAAGGTTTATTGATATAAAATCCGGGTATTTTTTTATTCTTCACCCGAAGGAGAAAAAACCGAAGGTTGTTCCCATTATCGACAGTGACATAGAGTTGATTTGCAACATGCCCCGGGGGTTTCCGGAATTATATTTTTTCCGGCATTTAGCCAATATCAGCGGTTGCAGGGAAGGCCAGCGCTTTGGCGGCAAATATCTCTATAAGTGGTGGAAAAAGGCATGTGACAACTTGGGGATTGAGGGCGTTGATCTTTACGGTGGCACCCGGCATTCGTCCGCCTTGGCACTCCGTGACCTGGCCTCTCCGGAACAGATACGCCGGGCGACTATGCACGGAACTAACAAGGCCTTTGAAAGATATTTCCGGGTTGAGGGTGCAGAATTGAAGAATATTTACGATCTTACTCAGACCAAAAATTGTGATACGGCTGTGATACATAAAAAAAGCCAGTAACCCCAGCTAATTACCCGGGATTACTGGCAATTTCATGGTGGAGGCGCCGGGAGTTGAACCCGGGTCCGAAAATACTCCCCTGTAGGCATCTACATACTTAGTCCCGTTGCATTGCTTATCGTGTCGGAACTTACCTCGGGACCAGGGCCCCGACACTATCC
>Ga0334722_10005228_pt1 | contig 13177 bp, 7 predicted proteins | sample C3_bottom_MG_FD_207210 | JGI IMG/M metagenome (GOLD analysis project Ga0334722, IMG submission 207210) | Sediment microbial communities from Yellowstone Lake, YNP, Wyoming, USA - C3_bottom | ecosystem: Environmental > Aquatic > Freshwater > Lake > Sediment | place: USA: Wyoming | collected...
CTTCTCGTTCGATGAGAACAAGCTCCCCATGGAGTCGTTCACCGGCGAGCAACTCATCCAGAGCGAACCCGATGCGTCGTCGTTTCCGTCGGGCGGCCTGCGTGCCACGTGGGAGGCGCGTGGCTACACCGCGTGGAACCCGGCGTCGCCCGTCTTCATCATGGAATCAGCGGGTACCAAGACGTTGTGCATCCCGTCCGTCTTCATTGGCTACAACGGCGAGGCGCTCGACGAGGTCACGCCGCTGCTCCGGTCGTCCGACGTGCTCTCGCACCGCGCCATGGACCTGCTCGAGCTTCTCGGCGACAGGGGCGCGTTGCGCGTCTACACCACCATGGGCGCCGAACAGGAGTATTTCCTGATCGATCGCGGCCACTTCTCGCTGCGCCCCGATCTCGTGATGGGCGGCCGGACGCTCCTTGGCGCGCCGCCGCCGCGCGGCCAGCAGCTCGAGGACCACTACTTCGGCGGCATCCCGGAGCGCGTGCAGGGTTGCATCGCCGAGGTCGAGTACGAGCTCTACCGGCTCGGCGTGCCCATCGTCACGCGCCACAACGAGGTGGCCCCCTGCCAGTTCGAGATGGCGCCGGTGTTCGAGGAGACGGACATCGCCACCGACCACAACCAGCTGGTCATGGCGATCCTCCGCAAGGTCGCCTCGCGCCATGGCCTCGCCGCGCTGCTGCACGAGAAGCCCTTCGCTGGCATTAACGGCTCGGGCAAGCACTGCAACTGGTCCATGTCCGTCACGTCCGACAACGACCTCGACGGCGTCAACCTGCTCAAGCCCGGCAAGACGCCGCACCAGAACCTGCGCTTTCTCCTGTTCCTTGCCGCCGTCCTCAAGGGCGTCTCCAAGCACCAGGGGCTGTTGCGCGCGGGCATCGCCACGTCGGGCAACGAGCACCGCCTCGGCGCCAACGAGGCGCCGCCGGCCATCATCTCGGTCTTCCTCGGCTCGATGCTGACCAACATGATCGAGGACATCATCGCCGGCCGCACGGGCGCCAGCGCCGAGCAGGCGATGATCAAGCTCGGCGTCGCCAAGCTCCCCGAGATCTCGCGCGACAACACCGACCGCAACCGCACGTCGCCACTCGCCTTCACCGGCGCCAAGTTCGAGTTCCGCGCCGTCGGCTCGTCGCAGTCCATCGCGTTCCCGGTGATGCTGTTCAACGCCGTCGTCGCCGAGGCCATCGGCGAGCTTACCGTGGCGCTGAAGGCCGAGATGAAGAAGACCCGGTCGGTGGACGACGCCGTGCTGCGCGTGGTGCGTGAGGCCTTCAAGGAAACGACGGCGATTCGCTTCGAGGGAAACGGCTACTCCGAGGCGTGGGTCCGGGAGGCGAAGAAGCGGGGGCTCCTGAACCTGCGCCGCACGCCGGAGGCGCTCGACCAGATCAACAAGGCCTCCACCAAGGCGCTGTTCACGTCGCTTGGCATCCTGTCGCCCGCCGAGCTCGAGAGCCGCTACCACGTGCGCATCGAGCGCTACCTGAAGGACATGCTCATCGAGATGCACACGATGCGCGAGATGGTCGACACCATGGTCCTGCCCGCAGCGCTTCGATACTTCGGCGTGCTGGCCGACGCCGCGCAGAAGGCGCGGGCGGCGGGCATCAAGGGCAATCCGGCGGTGACGGCGGCTGCCGCGCTCGGCAAGCAGGCGGCCGAGCTCCAGAAGCGCGCCGCGACGCTGCGCGCCGCGGTGCACAAGGCCGAGTCGATGCATGAGTCGCCGGCCAAGTGCGCGCAGTTCGTCACGAGCACCGGCGCCGACGCCATGGCCGCCGTACGCGAGGTCTCCGACGCCATCGAACTCGAGATCGGCGACGAGTATTGGCCGCTGCCGCGCTACCGGGAAATGGTGTTCCCGGTGTAACTGCTACCGCGAAGATCGAAGGGCACGAAGGGCAACGAAGAAGGACGGGGGGAACAGCGACCTGATCGCGGTTCTCCCCGTTTGGACTTTGCGCCCCTTCGCGTCCTTCGTACTTCGCGGTTGACGTTCCGACGCGACGCAGGACGAATTTCAGTTCTTCACCGCCACCACCGTCAGGTACTCGTTCACCAGCCCCTTCGTGAGCGTCAGCGCGATGCGCTGCGCCAGCACCCGCGGATGGCGCAGGTACCAGAGCGGCAGGTTGCGGCGCACGTCACGCTGCCGGGCGCCGCGGTCGCGCCCGAAGATGTCGTGCACGGTGAAACGGTGCGCCTGCTCCAGCACGCGTTCCTCGCGAAAGCCGTTCGCCGTCAGCAGGTGCCGGAACGAACTGCGCGTGAAGTCCCACAGGTGATGCGGGTTGCCATCGGTGGAGACGGTCACCGGCACCGAGGCAATGAAACGCCCGCCCGCCGGCAGCACCTCGGCCACGTGTGCCACATACTTATGCGGATTCGGCAGGTGCTCCACCGTCTCGAGACTCACCCACACGGTCGGCACCGGCGTGGGCGCAAACCGCAGGGCATCCGCTTCGTAGTAGATGATCCCGTCGTGCGCGTGGCGCGCCCGCGCAAAGTCCAGCGCGTCGCGGTCGAGGTCCACGCCCTGCACCGATCGTGCGCCCGCCTGAACAAGCATCGCACTGCCGTACCCCGTACCACACGCACAATCCACGACGTCGGCGTCGCGCACGTACTCCGCGGCCAGCCGGTAGCGCTCGAGGTGCAGCGCCAGTGTCGCCCGGTCGAACGCGGCGTCCGTGGGGATGAGGAGCGGATCCAGCCGCTCAGAGGTGTAGTGGAGGATCTGTCGTTCTCTGTCGTGGTCTGTCGTACTCAGTATTTCGCCAGATACTGCGCCAGCTCCCACTCCGACACCTGCGTCACGTACTCGCGCCATTCCTGCCGCTTGGCATCGAGGAAGTGCCGCGTCACATGGTCGCCCAGCGCCGCACACATCTCCTTGTCCTTTTCCAGTTCGTCACACGCCTCGTTGAGGTCGTGCGGGAGGTCGTCGATGCGCAGCCGCCGCTTTTCGCGGAAGCTCATCTCCCAGATATTCTCATTCACCGGCTCCCGGCTCGACGCCTGCGTCTCGACGCCATCCAGCCCGGCGGCAAGCATCACCGCGAGTGCGAGATACGGATTGGCGCTCGGATCAGGGGAGCGCAGCTCCACGCGCGTACCCGTGCCGCGCCGCGCCGGGACGCGAATGAGCGGCGACCGGTTGCGCATCGACCATGCCACGTTCACCGGCGCCTCGAACCCCGGCACCAGCCGCTTGTACGAGTTCACCAGCGGGTTAGTGATGGCGCTCATCCCGCGCGCATGCTGCAGCAGTCCGCCGATGTAGTGGTGAGCCACCGGCGACAGTTCGAACGCGCCTTTCGCGTCGAAGAAGGCGTTCTTTCCACTCTTGAACAGCGACTGGTGCGTGTGCATCCCGCTGCCGTTCTGCCCGTAGATCGGCTTGGGCATGAACGACGCATGCATGCCGAACTGCTGCGCCACGTTGCGCACCACGAACCGGAACGTCGCCAGCGCGTCGGCTGTCGTCAGCGCGTCGGCATAGCGGAAGTCGATCTCGTGCTGGCCATGCGCCACCTCGTGGTGCGCCGCCTCGATTTCGAATCCCATCTGCTCGAGCGCGTCCACGATGGCGCGGCGCGCGTCTTCGCCCAGGTCCACGGGACCAAGGTCGAAGTACGACCCCACGTCGTGCGTCGTCGTACTCGGCGCGCCGTCGGGACCCAGGCGGAACAGGAAGAACTCCGCCTCCATGCCCGCAAACATCGTGTAGCCCATCGCCGCGGCGCGTGCCACCTGTCGCTTCAGCACACCGCGCGGATCGCCGGCAAAGGGCTCGCCCTCGGGTGTCGTGATGTCGCAGATGAGTCGCGCCACGCGCGCCTGCGGGTCGCTCCACGGAAAGATGCGGAACGTCTCCAGGTCGGGACGCAGCAGCATGTCGCTTTCCTCGACCCGCACGAACCCCTCGATGGACGAGCCGTCGAACAGGATGTCGCCCTCGAGCGCCTTCCGGATCTGCGAGGCGGGGATCTCGACGTTCTTGTTGACGCCCAAAATGTCGGTGAACTGCAGGCGGATGAAACGCACGTGGTGCCGCTCGGTGATCTCCAGGAGATCCTTGGCGGTCACTCCACGCAGGTCGCTGAGCAGGGCGCGAGACGAGGCAGTCACGGAAGGCGGTGGCGAGGGTCAAACCCGGGCCGTGTCAGGGAGCGAACCGGGGTGGTGGAGGATGCGCATCCGCACGCCGCGCCGCAACTCACCGCGTACCCAATTCCCGAGGAGGGACGTTAGCTTTCGCCGAATCGGCGTTTCTACCGTCTACCGTCTACCGTCCACCATTCGCATGTCCTCCTCCACTTGCTCTCGCTGCGGCGAAGCCGCCTCCGGTGCGTTCTGCGCCAACTGCGGCTCGGCTCTCAAGGGCGCGACCTGCCCAAGCTGCAGCGGCGCCCTCACTCCTGGCGCCCAGTTCTGCCATCACTGCGGATCGGCCATGAAAGGCACGGGCGGTGGCGGTGCGATGCCCAACCGCCTGCCCTGGATCATGACCGGAGTGGCGCTCGTCGTCGTCATCGCCCTGGTCCTGTTCCAGGCCTCCCGCGCGGCCACCAACGCCGGCCAAGCTGGCGAGGGACCGGCCACCGGCCCGATGGCCGGGGGCGCAGGTGCCGGCGCGGGGGCGGCGGCCATGCCTTCCGCAACGGACATCGCCAACATGTCGCCTGAGGAAAAGGCCGACCGGCTCTTCAACCGCGTGATGATGTACGCCTCCGAAGGGAAGCGAGACAGCGCGGCGATCTTCGTCCCGATGGCCATCCAGTCGTTCGACATGATCGCCCCGCTCAGCCTGCACCAGCGCTTCGACGTGGGTCTCGTCGCAATGGTCGGCGGCGACCTCGCGCGCGCCAAGGTGGAAGCCGACACGATGCTCAAGAAGAATCCCAAAGATCTTCTGGGCCTCACGCTCGCCATGCGCGTCGCCGAGGCGTCGCAGAACAGCGCCGCCGCCGGCGACTTCGGCAAGCGGCTCATCGCGGCCGAGCCCGCCGAGCGCAAGACGACGCGCGAGGAATACACGGCGCATGGCAACGACATCGACGCAGCGCTCAAGGATGCCCGCGGCCGCAAGCCCTGACGCAGCAGTTAGCCGTGAGCCAGCCGTCAGCTCGCGCAAAACACCAACTCGAACTATCTGGCAGGGAAAGGCTTCAACAGGAATTTGCACGATATTTCGCTACACTATAAGGACAGTATCAGATAAGTATTAGAACACATAATGAGTCACGTGGATTGCCAGGTGATCGCTGCACGTGAGCTGCACCGTACCATCATCACCGAACTCGCCGGGATGCATACCATTACGCTGTGCCTCGATTGCGCTAATCGTGGCAGCGGGGCAATTCGGGTCAGACGTGAATCGCGCCGGAAAGACCGGGGTCCTTTCACAAGAGATTCAAGTCGGGTACTTCGTTGGCTGCACCGAACGGCGGAGCCGCCAGCGCGCCGTCCCATGAGTGGTCGACGTACGACGGATACGGTACCTTCATCCAACGCGCAGCCATTCACGGGTTCCACCGGCACGAGGCAGGCATGATGGAGCACATCGCCAACGCAACGGTTCAGCGCCTCTCGCAGATCATGCGCGGGACGGACGAGCCGCTGGTGCGCCGGGTGCTGGTTGTCGACGATGAAGAAAGCATTCGGCTGGCGCTCGCCAAATTCCTGCGCGCCCGCGGCTACGAAGTCACCGCGGCGGAAAATGGCGATGAAGCCCTCGCCGCCGTCCGCGGTGGCGACAGGTTCATGCTGATGCTTTGCGACGTGCGGATGCCGGGCCTGTCGGGCGTCGAACTCGTGCCGCTGGTGCTCGACGTCGATCCCGACATCGCGGTGATGATGCTCACCGCCGTGAACGACGCGAGCACGGCCACCGAAGCGCTCGCCGCCGGTGCGATGGACTACTTGATGAAGCCCGTCGAGCTGAAGGACCTCGAGCGGGCCATCGAACGCGTCCTCCATCGGCGCGCACTCATCGTCGAGCAGCGCAACGTCGAGCGCCTCATCCGTGAGGAAGTCGCCATACGCACCGACGAGCTGACGGCCGAGCGTCGCGCGGTGCAGCAGATGTCGGTGGCCGTCATCGACGCCCTCATCAATGCCCAGGAAGCCAAGGACGTCTTCCTGCGAGGGCACTCGCAGCGGGTGGCCGACACCGCCGCCTCCATCGCCAGCGCCATGGGGCTCGACGACGAACTGGTCGAGGACATTCGCCTCGCTGGCCGCGTACACGACGTCGGCAAGATCGGCATCCGCGAAGCGGTACTCAACAAGCCCGAGAAGCTGACACCCGAGGAGTTTGACCACGTCAAGGACTCGGTGCGCCTCAGCGTCGAGATTCTCTCGCCCCTCAAGCATCTGGCCCGCATCCTCCCGTACATCCAGGACCACCAGGAACACTGGGACGGCAGCGGCTACCCGCGCGGGCTGGCGGGACCCGAAATCGCCATTGGCGGGCGCATCTTGCATCTGGCCGACGCCTACGACGCGATGACCTCGCGTCGCGCCTTCCGCGCACCGATGTCCCCGCAAGACGCCATCGATGTCCTCTCACAGCATGCGGGCATCCAGTTCGATCCTGAAGTCCTGCAGGCCTTCAAGTCGGTAGTCCTGCGCCGCAAGTCGCTCGTCTTCATCGACCTCGACTCGCTGGGCGCCTGACCGGTCACGGGGCGTCCCCTACCCCCGCAGACCAACGCGCGCCGTAGGCGGCGCGTTCTCAACAATACTGATGCGCACGCACTCCTTGATCCTCGCCGCCGCGGTCCTCGCGGCTTCCCCGGCGCCGATGGCCGCGCAGCGTTCTGATACGCTGCGCCTGACCATCGAAGACGCCGTGACCAGAATGCTCCGGACCAGTGACGAGGCGCGCGCCGCCTGGCAGCTGGTCGAATCGGCCGACGCCCAGGTCACCTCGGCGCGTGCAACGGGCCTGCCCCAGCTGCGCCTCACCAGCAGCTACCAGCAGGTCATCAAGAACGCACGCGCCGAGATGGTCAGCCAGCTCTTCGGCCAGAAGTTCACTTACAACACGACACTCAACGCCCAGCAGGCGCTCTTTCAGGGCGGCCGCATCGTCTCCGCCGCACAGGCGGCGAGCAGCGTGCGCGGGGCGGCGCGGCTCGACCTCGCCGAAACACGCGCGCGCCTCGCCGTGGACGTGCAGCGCGCGTATCTCAACGCGTCGTACCTCGCGAAGATCGCCGAGTTGCAGGCGCAAAATCTGGCGCTCGCCGCGAGCCGCGTCGCGCAGACCGAGCAGCTCTTCTCGGCGGGACGCGCCGCACGCTTCGACGTCCTGCGCTCGCGCGTCGAGCGTGCCAACCTCGAACCGCTCGCACTGCAGGCCGCGTCCGATCGCGACATGGCGCTGCTCGAAGTGCGCCGGCTGCTCGACGTTCCCGTCGCGCAACCCCTGTTGCTCACCACGGCGCTGGACCCGCAGACGGTGCGCGCCATCGCCGAACGCGCGGCCGCCGATGCGGCACCGGACCCGCTGCGCGCCTCGGTGCGGTCGGCGGAGTTCACGGCGCGCGCCAAACACGCCGGCATTCGCGTGGCACGCGCCGACCTGCTGCCGCAGGTGAGCATGGCCTTCAACTTCGGCTACCTCGCGCTGCCCGCGCTCAACGGCTTCCCCACCGTGATGGGACGGGTGGTCGAATCGGCGTGTCCACCGGGCTCTGCCGCGGGAAAGACCTGCCAGAACAATGGCTGGTTCCCCGACCGCAACTTCACGGTGAACTTCAGCTGGAACGTCTTCGACGGATTGCGTGCCAAGGGCAACCTCGACCTCGCCCAGGCCCAGGCCAAGATCGCGGATATCACGCTCAATCAGGTGCGCGAACAGGCCGCACTCGACATCTCGCGTTCGCGCAATGAACTCGCGCGGGCCATCGCCGCCTTTGGCGCCCGGCGGGACAATGCCGCCGAGGCCGATGAGGCGTACCAACTCGCCGCCCTGCGTTATCAGCGCGGACTGAGCACCCAGCTTGAAGTCTCTGACGCCCAATATGCGCTGCTGACGGCGCGCTCCACTGAGGCGAAGGCGACGTTTGACCTCTATCTGGCCGCGGCCGATCTGGCCCGGGTTCGCGGCCGCGACATTCCGCTCCCGAACGGGACCACCATTCCCGTAAGAACCGATTCCCGCAATGCATCCTCAGGTCTCGTTCCGCTCCGCTAGCGCGCTCGCGCTGGCCGCACTTCTCACGCTCGCCTGCGGCGGCAAGCCAAAGGACGCCACGGCGGTTGCCGGCGGCGGTCCCGGCAGCGCCTCCGGCGGCGCCTCGGGCGCTACGCCCGGCGGCACGAAGGCTCCCGGGCCCGGTGGCGCATCGGGCGCCACCGCAGCCGGCGGGCAGCGCCGCACCGCGTCGGTCGTACTCGGCGCGGCCGATGTCGCCAAGGTGGCGCGCGGCTTCATCGAGTCGTCCATTCCCATTGCCGGCGACCTGCGACCCATCGAGACCCTCAGCCTCAAGTCCCGGCTCGAAGGCAACGTCGAGCAGGTCTATGTGCGCGAGGGCGATCGCGTGAATGCCGGCGCGCCGCTGGCGCGTTTCGAGGCCATCGACTTCGAGAGCAACCTGCGTTCCGCCGAGGCCGACGCGTTGTCCGCGAAGACCGCGGCCGTCACTGCGCAGTGGAACTACGACCAGTCCAAGGACCTGTTCAAGGTGGGCGCCATCGCCGAGCGCGACCTGCGCGCCACCGAGCAGACGGCGGTCGCCGCCAAGGCGCAGCAGGCCGCGTCGGACGCCCGGCTGCGCACTGCCCAGTCGTCGGCCCGCGACACCCGCATCGTCGCCCCGGTGACCGGCACCATACAGTTCCGTCGCGTCCAGGGCGGCGAGCATGTGCTGCGCGGCGCCGAGATGTTCACGCTGGTGCGCTATGACGTGCTCGAACTCATGGCAGCACTCCCCGCCCGCCGCGCCAACGAGGTCAAGGTGGGGCAGGCCGTGCGGTTCCTCGCTGACGGCAGGACCTTCACCGGCAAGGTGGCGCGCGTCAGCCCGACCATCGACCCGGCGTCGCGCTCCATCACGGCGTACGTGCAGATCCCCAACCCGCGCGGCGAGCTCAAGGGCAACACGTTCTCCAGCGGACAGATCATTGCGCAGGTGCTCAACAACGTGCTGGTCATTCCCCAGCCGGCCGTGCGCACCGGGCAGGACGGCAAATCGTTTGTCTATCGCATCACGGGCGGCGAACTCGAGCAGGTGCCGGTGACGGTGGGTGCCGTTGACGAGGCGCGCAGCCTCGTGGAGATCACGACCGGCCTGCAGGAGCGCGACCAGGTGATTGTCGGCAACGTCGGCACGCTCGGGCGCGGCATGAAGGCGCAGATCATCGGCAACGAACGCGCGGGCGGCCCGGGTGGCGCGCGCGGCGGTGAGGCGCGCACCGGCGCGCCCGCCGACAAGGGCGCCGACAAGGGCGCCGACAAGGGCGCGCCGGCACCCGGGGAGAAGAAGAAGGGCGGCAAGAAGCCGGGCGCCTGATCCACCGTCTCTCGTCCACCGTCCACCGTCTCCCCGCCCATGTTTCTCTCCGACATTTCGATCAAGCGCCCCGTCTTCGCCACCATGATGATGGTGGCGCTCGTCGTGGTCGGCGTCGTCTCGTACAAGCGGCTCGCCGTCGACGAGTATCCCGACGTCACCTATCCGATTATCAGCGTCCAGGCGTCGTATCCGGGCGCCTCGCCCGAAGTCGTCGAGCGCGATGTCATCCGCCCCATCGAGACCGCGCTCAACACGGTCGAGGGCCTGTATGAACTGACCTCCACGTCCTCGGAGGGCAGCGGGAACGTGCGCCTGCAGTTCAAGCTCGGCGTCGATCCCACCAAGATGCAGCCCGAGGTCTCCGCCAAGGTGGGGCGCATCCGGCGGTCGCTCCCGCGCGACATGACCGAGCCCATCATCACACGCTTCGATCCCAACGACCAGCCCATCATGGCCGTCGCGATGTCGAGCAGCGAACGGTCACTGCGCGAACTCACCGACTTGGGCGATCAGGTCATCCGTCCGCGGTTCGAGGCGGTCGGTGGCGTCGGCGGCGTGCAGCTCTCCGGCGCGGCCAGCCGTGAAATCCACGTGGAACTCGACCCCGTCGCGCTCCGTAGCTTCGGCCTCACGCCCGACCTCGTGTCGAGCGCACTCGCCCGAGAGAATCAGGAAGTCCCGGCCGGACGCATCCGCAAGGGCGACACCGAGCGCAGCGTGCGCGTCACGGGGCGCATCACAGACCCGCGCGCCTTCTCCGACATCATCGTCGCCGTGCGCAACGGCGCGCCCATCCGCATCCGCGACGTGGGCCGCGTGCTCGACACCATTGCCGAACGCCGCTCGGCGTCGCTGCTCGGCGACGTGCCCACGCTCACCATCGAGATCCTCAAGATCTCGGGTTCCAACACGGTCGCGGTGGCGGATGGCGTCAAGGCGATCATCGCCGAGATCGAGCGCACGCTGCCCGAAGACGTGCACCTGCGCCTCACGCGCGACGATTCGCGCCGCATTCGCCAGGCGCTGGACGACGTCCAGCTCACCATCGTGCTGGGCGCCTTCCTCACCATCTGCATCATCTACCTGTTCCTGAACTCGTGGCGGTCGACCGTCATCACGGGCCTCACGCTCCCGGTGTCCATCATCTCGGCGTTCTTCGCCATGTGGATGCTGGACTTCACGATCAACACGATGACGCTGCTCGCGCTCTCGCTGGCCATCGGCCTGCTGATTGACGACGCGATCGTCGTGCGAGAAAACATCGTGCGACACGTGGGGCTCGGCAAAGACCATCACCGCGCCGCCAAGGACGGTACCGACGAGATCGGACTTGCCGTCTTCGCCACATCGCTGGCCGTTGTTGCCGTGTTCATTCCCGTCGCCTTCATGGGCGGCATGATCGGCAAGATCTTCTTCCAGTTCGGCGTCACGGTGGCGTTCGCCGTCAGCGTCTCGCTCTTTGTGTCCTTCACGCTCGACCCCATGCTGTCGAGCGTCTGGCACGACCCGGATGCTGAAGAACATGGCGAGGAAGCGTTCCGGCACGCGGGGCCCGTGCGTCGCGTCGCACTCCGCTTCGACCGCTGGTTCGAGGGCATGGCCGACCGCTATCCGGGCTGGCTGCGCACCGCGCTCGCCAACCGATGGAAGGTCATCGGCGGCGCAGTACTCTCGGTGCTCGTCGCGCTGGCCATCGTTCCCAGGCTCGGCTTCACCTGGATGCCCGACTTCGATGCCGGCGAGTTCTCCATCAACTTCCGCGTGCCGCCGGGCTCGAGCCTCGCCTACACCATGGGCCGCGCCCAGCCCATCGACAAGCTCGTGCGCACCATTCCGGAGGTCGACTTCACGTCGTTCTCCATCGGTGGCCGTGGCGGCGCCACGGGCGGCAACATCAACGTGCGCCTGGTGCCCAAGGCTGAGCGCAGCCGCGACCAGTTTGCCATTCAGGAAGCCATTCGCAAGGAACTGCCCAAGTTCCCGGGGCTTACTGCCAGCGTCAGTGCCGCGGGTTCCATTTTCGGCGGCCGCGGCTCGCCCGTCACGGTGAACGTGCAGGGCCCCGAGGCCACGCGCCTCAAGCTCATCGCCTCGCAGGTAAACGACGTCCTCAAGAACATCCCCGGTGTCGCCAGCACGCGCTCGAGCGACGAGGGCAACGTGCCGCAGCTCGACGTGCGCGTCGATCGCCAGCAGGCCTGGGCGGCGGGGCTGGGCATCGCCAACATCGCGCAGACGCTGCAACCCCTGTTCACGGGCCAGCGCGCCACCATCTGGCAGGATCCGCAAGGCTATTCGCACGACGTCGTCGTCATCTACCCCGACTCGCTGCGCGCCAGCGCGTCCGACGTCGCCGGCATCGCCATCAACGGCACCGGCGTCGACTCCCGCACGGGGCTTCCCGCCGCCGTCCTGCTCTCGCAGGTGGCCGATGTGCGCGCCGGCGTCGGGCCGCAGCAGATCGAGCGCCGTGCGCTCGAGCGTCAGGTCAAGATCGACGTGCAGGTCGTCCCCGGCACCCCGCTGGGGAATGTCGCCAACGCCGCGCGCGCGGCCCTCGACTCCATCGTCCTCCCGCCGGGCTACCGCACGGTCTTTACTGGCGACGTGCAGAACATGGAAGAGACCAAGGGCTACGTGGCCGAGGCGCTCATCCTTGCGGTCATCTTCATCTACCTGATTCTCGCGTCGCTCTTCGGCTCGTTCGTCCAGCCGCTGGCCATCATGCTCGCGTTGCCCCTGTCCTTCCTCGGCGTGGCGCTCGCGCTGCTGGTCACCCGCGGCACGCTCAACGTAATGTCGATGATCGGCATCATCATGCTGATGGGCCTCGTCACCAAGAACGGCATCCTGCTCATCGACTTCGTGAACCAGCGGCGCGAGGCCGGCGAGACGCGCCTCGACGCCATTCTCGAATCGGGCCGCATCCGCCTGCGGCCGATCATCATGACCACCGTGGCGATGATCTTCGGAATGATGCCGCTGGCCTTCGCCATCGGCGAAGGCGCCGAACAGCGCGCGCCGATGGCCCGCGCGGTCATCGGCGGGCTCATCACGTCTACCCTGCTTACCCTGTTCGTCGTCCCGGCGATGTACACGATCCTCGACGATGCCGCCGAGCGATTCCGGTCACGACGGCACGCGGCGGCGGCACGCCGGCCGCTCACCGCCAAAGCAGATGCCAGCACCCCCGCTTGACGTCGCGACGCGAGTAGTGTATTCAGCGGTTGAGCGACGAACACCTTTTTACGTCAGACGAGGAACGGGGAGGCACCAATGCTGAGCGAACACGAAAACAATGACATGCGCCTGATGGCGGACCGCGACGACGAGCCGGAGGATTCGGGCTACGGCGGCGGCGGTGGTGGTGGCGGTGGTGGCAGCATGAGCTACGACGACGAAGACGACGAGGACGGCGGCTGGGCCATCAACAAGGACCACTCCGACTCGCTGTGGGACAGCGCGGAGGAGTCGGACGACGAGGACGAGGAGGAGCCCGGCGTCCTGGTTGAGGCGGGAGAGGAGGAGGAGGACGCCGACCTGTTCGGTTCCGGGCTCGGCGAGCCCCGCCGCACGCCGAAGGCGAAAGCCGCTCCCAAGCCCGCTGTCCCGGCCGCCGTGCCGTCTGCGGACGC
>Ga0334722_10005229_pt1 | contig 13175 bp, 10 predicted proteins | sample C3_bottom_MG_FD_207210 | JGI IMG/M metagenome (GOLD analysis project Ga0334722, IMG submission 207210) | Sediment microbial communities from Yellowstone Lake, YNP, Wyoming, USA - C3_bottom | ecosystem: Environmental > Aquatic > Freshwater > Lake > Sediment | place: USA: Wyoming | collected...
CCAGGTCCCGCCCGAATATTTCCCAGAGGACGCCGAACGCGGACCGGCGGGGCTCGCGGACCGCCGTCTCGCCGCCGGGAAGGCGGAAGGTCCGGAAATGCGCGGTGCGCTTCCAGCTCCAGTCGCTGTTGATCGTGAGGAACTCCCCGCCCCAGACCGTCCCATCCGGCCCATATCCGGTCCCGTCCCAGGTTATGGCCAGGGCGGGAGGTTCCAGTTCGTTGTCCGCCATGCAGGAGAGGGCGTGGGCATAGTGGTGCTGGACCTGGAATACGGGGAGACCCAGTGACGAGGCCCAGTGGGTGGAGTGGTAATCGGGATGCATGTCGCAGGCCACGGCCTCAGGGGCGAAGGCGTGGAGGTCCATGAGCGACTGGGCCGTGCGCCGGTGCGCGTCCCGGGACTGCTCCGTTTCCAGGTCGCCAATATGCTGGGAGACGATGGCGCGCCCGTCCCCGGCGATGGCAACGGTATTCTTGAGGTGGGCGCCGGCTGCTACGACGCGGAATGTGGCGCCCGGGAGCCGGAGGGGCATGGGGGTAAAACCCCGCGCCCGGCGGAGGACCAGCTCCCGTCCCAGGACCACCCGGACAATCGAGTCGTCCACATGCCTGGCGATGGGCCGGTTGTGGACCAGGAGGAAATCGGCCATGGGGCCGATCCTCCTGAGCGCCTCGTGTTCGTCCGTGCAGATGGTCTCGTCGGAGATGTTCCCGCTGGTGGCCACCACGGGGAAGCCGAGGTCAGCGAGGAGCAGATGGTGAAGCGGGTTGGAGGGAAGCATCACCCCGAGGCAGGGGTTGCCGGGAGCGATGCCCGGGACGACCACGGCCTGGCCGGGATTTTTCCTGAGGTAGACGATGGGCGCTTCGGGTGAACGGAGGAGGCGCGCCTCTGCGGGGGAGATCTGGCAGGCGGCGCCGGCCGACTCCAGGCTGGGAAACAGCAGGGCCAGGGGTTTTTCCTCCCGGTTCTTGGCCCGCCTCAGCCCAGCCACGGCCTCCGGGTTCCGGGCGTCCACCATAAGGTGGAAGCCTCCCAGTCCCTTGACCGCCACCACCTGGCCCAACCGGATGGCCGAGGCGCAGGCGGCCAGGGCGTTCCCGTCTTCGGCCAGCACCGTCCCTCCCCGGTCCCAGAATTCCAGCCGGGGTCCGCAATCCGGGCAGGCGTTGGGCTGGGCATGAAAGCGCCGGTTCCCCGGGTCCTCATACTCGGCGAGGCAGGCGGGGCACATGGCAAAGGCCCGCATGGTGGTGCCGGTGCGGTCGTATGGGACCGACTCGATGATCGAATAGCGGGGGCCGCAGTTGGTGCAGTTGGTGAACGGGTACCGGTGGCGGCGGTCGGCGGGGTCGCGGATTTCCCCGAGACAGTCGGCGCAGGTGGCGATGTCCGGAAGGACCACGGCGGAATGCCTGCCGCCCTGCCCGCTTTCTATTATGGAGAAAGGTCCCAGGCCGGCGGCGTCCAGCATGGCATGTTCCATCCCGTGGATGGAGGCATGCGGGGGCTTTTCACTTTCCAGCCGGTTGAGGAATTCCTGGAGCAGGGGCGTGGGCCCCTCCACCTCGATGGACACCCCCTGGGGGGTGTTGGATACCCAGCCCCGGAGGTTGAGGGAGCCGGCCAGCCGGAAGATGAAGGGACGGAATCCCACGCCCTGGACCGCGCCCCATACGGATACCCGCAAGCGGGATGTTCCGTCCGTTCCCTCCAATGGCGCAGTCATGGGGTAGATTATGGGGCCCAACCGGACATCCGGGGAAGTACCCACATATAATGAATGCATGCGCGTTAATTTGGTTTTCTTTCCCGGCCTAATAGGCCGAATTCCTTCTCGGCCCCGGCATGGTATGGCCTGTTTGATGGGGCCCTGCTGATGACGGTCGACGCGCGGACCGGAGGGAGCGAAAGCCGCGCCCCCATGTGGGCGGGCCTGGCCGCCTGGTTCGGCGCCTATGCCCTCTTCCTGCGGAGCGCGGGCCCGGGATTCACGCTGGAGGATTCCACCGAGCTGGCGGTGAGTGTGGCCACGCTTTCCAACGCCCATCCGCCCGGATTTCCCTGGTACATCCTTCCGGGGAAGCTGTTCAGCCTGATCCCCGCCGGGTCGCCCGCGTTCCGCCTGGAACTCATGTCGGCGGCGGCCGGGGCGTTTGCCGTCCTTGCCGTCTTCCGCTTTACCGCCCTGCTGGCCGGCCGGGCCGGATTTACGCGCCGGGAGGCGGTGGCCGGTGCGTTCTCCGCCGCGGCCCTCCTGGCGACTTCGATGACGATGTGGTGGGAGTCATCCATCGCGGAAAAATATTCCATTTTCCTCGCATTGTTTGGCTGGTCCGTTTACGCTCTCTGCCGGTTCGAGGAGGAGGGAACATTCCGCTGGCTGGCCGCGGCATTTTTCCTGTCCGGCCTGGCATTTGGATACCACTTCCAGGGCGTCTACCTGGCTGTCCCTCTGGTCTGGGCCTTTTACCGCCTGGGCGGACGCCGGCCCCGGGCGATGGCCGCCTTCCTCTGGCTGTTGCCGGTGGTCACGCGCTTCCTTTACACGCCCGTCCGGGCTGCCGTGAATCCGCCGATAAACTGGGGGTTTCCCGACATCCTGTCCAGGTTCATCGATTACTCGTCGTTCCGGCTGTACCAGTCCGACCGTTTCCTGACGGGCGGAGCGGGGATTATGGCCAATCCCGGCGAGCTGGCCAACCGGATCATGATCCATCTGTGCATGGTTCCACTGGATGAGATCGGCTGGACTCTGGTTCTTTCCCTGGCCGGGGCCGTGGTGGTATGGAAATGGAGCCGGCGCATCGGAGCCGGGATGCTTTCCCTGGCGCTGGTGAACCTGGCGGTCAGCGTGAACTACCGTACCTCCCATTACGGGCTTTACGATCTGCCATATATATGGCTGCTGGCCGCTCTGGCGGGACTGGGAGTGGCCCGGCTGGCCTCTTCCTGGCGGCCCGCCCTGGCGGCGGCCCCCCTGTTGTTCTTCCTGGGATTCTTTCAGCACCGGGATTTTTCCATGCGGGACCGGGATTACCTGGCATCCGACCATATGCGCAATCTTTTAGCGTGCGCCCCCGGCCAGTCCATCGTTGTTTCCGGGTACGATGCCTGGCTGTTCCTGTCCTGGTACGCCTGGGAAATCGCCCCGCAGGACCGCATCCAGGGCCTGTATGTGGGGGCGCTGACCTATAACGAGGCGGAACGCCGCCCCCTGGCCGCCCTCCTGGGGCCCCGCTACCGGGACATGCGGTACATGGAGGAGGGGCCCGCCATCTACAGGAAATTGGCGCAGGCTGCCGCGCCCCGCCCGGTGTTCTGCGATTATTTCTCCATATTGCTTCCTTCAACCGGCCTGCGCTGGCGGGGAATCCTGCTGGAGGTGCCGGTGGCTCCCGCGGGGGCGGCGTTTGACGAAAGGAGCGCGGACCTGGCCCGGAAACTGCGCCTGCGCGGACTGTTCCGTCCCCGCGGCTGGGAGGAGGTGTATGTAGCCCGCTGTTATGGGACGGGATTCAATGCGCAGGGCCGGGCCGCCCTCGCGGCCGGGATGAATGACGCGGCCCTTATGCTGGCCCGACTGGGGAAAAAGATAACACCGGAACTGCCGGAAGTTCATGACCTGGCGGCCCGCGCCTGGTTCGCCCTGGGCCGCGAGCGGGAGGCGGAAGGGGAATGGCGGAATGCCCTGCAGGCCGGCCAGAACACCCGCCAGGTCTGGTTTGAGCCCTACCTGGGCCTATCCCGGCTGGCCAGTTCGGGCCGGGGGGAAAACCGGATGGCGCGTCTCGAGTACCTCAAGAGCGCCGTCGTGGCCGGGATGGGGCAGGGCAGCCAGTACGCCGCCGTTGCGAACCGCCTGCGCCAGCAGGCCCGGTTTGCGGAGGCCGAGCTGGTATACCGGCAGGGGATCGCGGCGATATTCGACACATACGGGAAAAATTACCTCGACAAGATGAAGATCCCGCAGGCGGCCCGGGCCTGGGAGGACGCGCTGGCCTGGAACCCCGCCGATTCCCAGGCGATGTTCAGCCTGGGCCGGATTGCCATGGCGGAGGAGCGGTTCAGTGATGCCGCCGTCCTTTACCAGAAAGCGCTGAAGGGCCTTCCGCCATCGGCCCGCGAGGAGGGCGAGATGGATCTGGCCCGCGCCCGGAACACCGCCAAAATGATCGGCCAGTTGCCGGCATTGGAGGCCCGGCTCGAAGCCGGCGACCCCGGCCCGGAGCTGTTGTGCGACGCCGGGAACTTTTTCTGGACCCTGGGTCGGGTCCGGGTGGCGGAGCGGTTGTACCGCCGCTCGCTGGCCAAGGCGCCCCGTTATGCCCGGGCCTGGAGCAACCTGGGTTCGGCCCTGGTTGAGATGGGGCGGCCGGAGGAAGCCATCGCCTCGTATAAAAAGTCGCTTGAGGCGGACCCCGGTTACAGCGGCGCCATGCTGAACCTGGCGCGGGTGTATGGCATAAGGGGCCGGACCCGGGAGGCCAATGAATGGGTGGAACGGGCGCTGGAGTCCCAGCCGGGCTGGCCGGAGGCCCTGGTCCTGCGCGACAAATTGCGCGTCCCGGGAGGAGTCGGCCAGTGACCAGGCATTCCGGGAAATATTGGTGGCAGCGGGCCTGGAACCGGCTGGTCGCGATTGACGACACTCCGGAGCGGATCGCCAAGGGCGTGGCGGTGGGGGTGTTCCTTGGCATCGCTCCCACCCCGTATGTGGGGACCCTGATAGCCGCCGGTCTGGCGGCCGTCTTCCACTACAACATGGCCGCGGCGGTGCTGGCTTCGGCCTCCGGTATATTTTCCCCGCTGATCTGGGTGGCCAGTTCCTGGCTGGGCGGGCAGATGCTGGGCTATGACTGGCGGGTCCTGCTGGAGCAGGTCCGGGCGGGCGGCCTGCTGGGTTCGGGCGGGAAAATCCTCCTGGCTTACCTCGCCGGCAACCTGGTCCTGTCGATGGCCGGAACGGCGGCCGCCTACTTCATCGCCCGGCGTGCCGTTGAATGGAACCGGCGTCGAGCAGGAGTCCGGGGGTTATACCGGCCGAGCGGGCGTATTCCAGCGTCTGGGCCCGTCCCCTTCCGACCTCGCCGGGGCGGTGGGCGTCGGAAGAAACCGCAAAACGGCAGCCGGCATTCCGGGCGGAAGTGAAAAAGGGAAGCATGGCCGCGCGGATGCGGGGGAAAAGGGCATGGGAGTTTATTTCAATGGCGATTCCCCGGGATGCGGCCGTGGCGAGGTGGGGTGCGCTAAGTTCAATGGCCATCCGGTAGGTTTCCGCGAGATGGTCGAACATCCCATCGGTCATTGACCGGTAAATGCGGCGGGGTATGTGCAGGGGGTGTCCCGCCAGTGTGATATGGGTGGACTCCACCACCGACCGGAATCCTTCCGCCAGCATGCCGGCCAGCTTTTCCGGGGTCCCCGGTGGCGGGACCAGGTTCTCCCTCACCTCGGCGAAATGGTAGGAGCCGATGGAGTATTCCAGCAGTTTGATGTCGTCGCCCCCCGCGGCCCCGCGCCCCGGGGCGCAGTCCGCCTCCACTCCCAGCATGAAGGTGACCGGCCAGTCCCGGGCCGCCAGCTCCTTCCGGGTCTCCAATAGGTGGGCGATGGCCGGCCGGCACCCCCGTTCGAGGTCCAGCCAGGCATGGTCAGACAATCCCACAACGGCCAGCCCGGCTTCCACTGCCCTTTTGGCGATGTTTTCCAGCGTCATCTCGCTGGAGGCGCAATAGGAATGGTGGGTGTGGATGTGGAGGTCGGTTTCACGGGCCGGGTCAGGCATAGATGATTCTCCTACTTATTAGCACCTTTCTCTAGTTGTAAGTTAGAAGTTATAAGTTTTAAGTCGAATCAGGAACTTACCACTTATCACTAATCACTTAAAACTTATAACTGGCTTTATGTAAGAATATCCCCATGAGATGGGAAGCGACGCGCGCATGGGAATGGTACCGGGCCCGGCCCTGGCTGGTGGGCTGTAATTATTTTCCCGCCACGGCCAGCAACCCGACGGAGATGTGGCAGGAAGATACTTTTGACCCGGAAACGATAGACCGCGAACTGGGACTGGCCGAGGGGCTGGGATTCAATACGGTAAGGACGAACCTGCAGTTCCTGGTATGGGAGCTGGATGCCCGGGCGCAAAGGGAGAAGCTCGACCGGTTCCTGTCCCTGGCCACCCGCCATAACATCTCCACGATGGTCTGCCTGTTCGATGACTGCTGCCATTCCTGGAAGCAGCCCTGGACAGGCAAACAGGATGAGCCCCGGCCGGGCGTGCACAACTCCTGCTGGACGCCCAGTCCGGGCCATGTGCCGGTGGTGGACCGGGCGGTCTGGCCACGTCTGGAGAAATATGTGGGGGACATTATCGGGAATTTTTCCGGGGATCCGCGCGTCCTGTGCTGGGACATCTATAACGAGCCGGGAAACTGGGATGGGCGGGAGCGGAGCCTGCCGTTATTGGAGGCCTGCTTTCGGTGGGCGCGTGAGGCCAGGCCGGAGGCCCCGCTCACCTCGGGCGTGTGGCACAGCGAACTTCTTGCCATAAACGCCTTCCTGGTGGAGAACTCGGATGTCATCTCCTTTCACGATTACATGCCGCTGGAGGAAACCCGTCGCATCATGGCGGAGCTGGAAAAGCATGGGCGGCCGCTGTTGTGCACCGAGTACATGGCCCGTTCCCGGGGCAGCCGGTTTGAAACCCACCTGCCCGTCTTCAAGGAGGCCGGGGTCGCCTGCTACAACTGGGGGCTGGTTAACGGCCGGAGCCAGACGCAGTTCCCGTGGGATTCCAAGCCCGGCTCACCGGACCCGGATCCCTGGTTCCATGATATTTTCCGTCGTGACCACACTCCTTATCGCCCGGAGGAAGTTGCGCTTATCCGGAGGCTGACGGAAAAAACACGCTAGCCTGCGAAGCACCCGACATCATGGATTATCTGGTTGTCGGGCTTCGACTGGTTCGACTCTTTCTCCGGGTACAGGAAGTACCCGCGGCAATGGATTGATATTTACTGTGCTTCTTCGGCGCACCAGCCGTGCACCACTCCCAAAGGTCGTCGGCTCCTTCGCACCTTGCTCAGGGTTCACCAGCCGGCTTGAAAAGTGAACGATGGTTCACTATCATCGGGGAATGGCCGCCAAGCCGCTGACCGCCCGCCAAAGGGAGTTCCTGGAGGCATTCCGCCATCTCGCTTCCGCCCAGGGGCGTCCGCCCAGCGTCCGGGATGTGGCCGGGCACTTCCGCATCCAGGTATCGGCCGCCTGGCGTCACCTGAAAGTACTGGCTGGCCGGGGCTACCTCGAGTCCAGGAACGGTTTTTTTGCCCTGCCGGGTTCCTCCGCAGTTTCAATTCCCATCCTGGCCCGGGTCCAGGCCGGCCTGCCCCAGGAGGCGCTCGAGGCCCCGGAGGGCTGGCTGGCCTGTCCTTCCACCCTGGCGCGGGGGAGGAACCTTTTTGCCCTGCGGGTGCGCGGGAATTCGATGAACGGCGCGGCCATTATTGACGATGACCTGATCGTCTGTGAACCGGTAAAAACCGCCCGGGATGGTGAAATAATAGTGGCCATGCTTGACGGGGAAGCCACGGTGAAGCGCCTGGGGCGCCACTCCGGCGCGCCCGCGCTTTTGCCGGCTAATCCGGCTTTCAAGCCCCTTCCCCTGCGGGGGGATGCCCGGATCGTGGCCCGGGTGGTGGGAGTGATCAGGAACCTGAAGCGGTAGTTCCCCCCGTTTTTTCGCTAGTTACGCCCTTTTTATCGGTCCGGGACCGGAGGGGCTGCTCACCTTAATTTCAGATCCGGGCCGCGGTATCCCCTTTGCCGGCGAAACCCGGAGGGATGGCCGGGCTTTTTGCCGGCGCTTGTGTACTTTTTGCGGAAGCCTTCGGGTAAATACTATATTCACCCTCCTGAACTGATATTTAAATCCTCCCTATGCTCCTACTAACCCGCTAGGCAAGGCGCATTTTGTAAATCATGTTGTAATAAGGATATTATGGGTCGTAAATATATATTAAAAAGATAATATAATCCATTCTCATTGAATATAGATTAACCATTCCGGCATATGAATTTCCCAGTTGACACCAGTTCCCCGTTTTTATATTGTTCTTTCGGTTCGTGTAATTATCCGGCTGAAAAAGGACGGTAATGGTGGTAAACACGGCGGTGAAAAGCGGCGACACCCTGGTTTTGGAAAGGGAACACCTGCAAGAGGTGTTTGACTCGCTTCACAAGAGGGGTTACAGCACTATTGGCCCGGTCGCGGCTGATGGGGCGATATCCTACAAGCCGATAGCCGTGGCGGCGGAACTCCCCGTGGGCTGGACCGATGAGCAGTCGCCCGGTTATTACCGCCTAAAAAGGGGCGAGGATGGCCGGGTATTCGACTACCTGAGCGGATCCCAGTCCTGGAAGCGCTGGCTCTTTCCCCCGGAGCGGCCGATGTTCAAGGCTGCCAGGACGGACAACGGAATGGAGTTCTCCGCTGAGTCCACCGAACCCAAGCTTATCGCCCTTATCGGCGTGCGCCCCTGTGAACTGGCGGCAATCAATATCCAGGACCGGGTTTTCATGGGTGACCGCTATAGCGACCCGATTTATGCCGCGAACCGCCGGGAGGCGTTCATTCTCACGGTCAACTGCAGCCGTTCCGGCGGCACCTGCTTCTGCGCGTCGATGAAGACCGGTCCCAAGGCGGAGGCGGGGTTTGATGTCTCCCTGACGGAGATCAGCGAGAGCGGGCGGAATTATTTTGTGGTGGAAGTTGGAAGCGAACTGGGGGCCGGGGTCATGTCCTCGGTCAGGCACACATCGGCCGGGGGCGCGGAAAAGACCGCGGTAGCCCGGACGGTGGCGCGCACAGCGGAAAGCATGGGACGCCGGCTGGATACGGCGGGTATCAGGGACCTGCTATTCCGGAACCTGGGACACCCGGAGTGGGAAAAGGTCGGGGCACGCTGCCTGGGATGCACCAATTGCACGATGGTCTGTCCGACCTGTTTCTGCACCACGGTGGAGGACCGCACTTCCCTGGGAGGGGAGACAGCCGAGCGCGTCAGCATATGGGATTCATGCTTTACGATCGATTACTCGCGGGTGGCCGGGGGCGTGATGCGCCAATCGGCGGGTTCCCGCTACCGCCAGTGGCTGACCCACAAGTTGGCCTCCTGGATTGACCAGTTTGGCTCATCCGGGTGCGTAGGCTGCGGCCGGTGCATTACCTGGTGTCCCGTTGGCATTGACCTGACCGAGGAAGTGGGCGTAATCCGCGCCAGCGACGGCGCATCAACGACAAAGGAGTAAATACAAATGGAAAAGCAGGAGATTGAAAAGATACTGCAGGGGCACAGCTTCTTCCGGGAGTTGTCCCCCGCCCAAATAAGCGCCATAGCCGACTGCACGACGGAGGTTACCTACAACGCCGGCGACTATGTCTTCAGGGAAGGCCAGCCTTCCGACCAGTTCGAGCTTATCCGGTCCGGGCAGGTGGCGCTGGAGATTTTCAACCCCGGCAAGGGCGCGGTAACCATCCATACGCTGGGCGAGAACGCCATCATGGGCTGGTCCTGGCTGGTCCCCCCCTACAAGAAGTTGTATGACGCCAAGGTGGTAAAGCTGGTCCGGGCCCTCGCGTTCGACGGCAAGCGCATCCGGACCCTCTGCGAACTGGACCCCAAGCTGGGCTATGAACTGCTGAAGCGCTTCAGCAAGATCATGAGCGACCGCCTCTGGGCGGCCCGCATCCAGATCCTGGACGTGTACGCGAAGAATGGCTAAGTCCCGAAAGTCCCCGCTCCAGTCCGGGTACATGGTCCCGGAGCTGTACCGGATAGCCGGAATTTACCGCGAGACGGCGGACTGCTTCACCATGGAGATCCTGCCCGTGGACGGATCCCCGCGCATGAAGTTCGCTCCCGGCCAGTTCAACATGATCTACATGTTCGGGGTCGGCGAGATCCCCGTGTCCATCAGCGGCGACCCCCTGGGGAAGACCCTGGTCCACACCATCCGCGAGATCGGGTCGGTGACGAAGCGGCTGGCGGCGCTCAAGGCCGGTGATGTGGTCGGGATCCGCGGGCCGTTCGGGACGGTGTGGCCGATGGATGCCGCCATCGGCAACGATGTCATAGTCATGGCGGGCGGGATAGCGGGCGCCCCGGTCCGGCCCATCCTCTACGAAATATTCAACAACCGCGAGAAGTACGGAAAGCTGGTCTATCTCTACGGGGCCCGGACCCCCGGGGATATCCTCTACGAGAAGGAGTTCAAGAAGTGGACTACGGACCACGATATCTTCATCGACTACACCGTGGACCGGGCTGACGCCGGTTACAAGGGGAATGTGGGGTTGGTGACCAACCTGGTGAAGAAGGCCAAGCTGAGCAAGTGGTTCGACTGCTACAACACGGTGGCGATGGTCTGCGGGCCCGGCCTCATGATGAAGTTCAGCGTGAAGGAGCTCATGAAGAGGGGGATACCGGAAAGCCGCTGCTGGATATCCGAGGAGCGGAACATGAAGTGCGGGATCGGGATGTGCGGCCACTGCCAGTGCGGTCCGGTGTTCGTCTGCAAGGATGGTCCGGTGTTCCGGCATGACAAGGTGAAACAATTCATCCACACGAGGGAGATCTAACATGACCGCCAAGAGCGCCCGTCCCCGCATCGCGGTGTTCAAGTATTCGTCCTGTGACGGCTGCCAGTTGTCCCTGCTGGAGCTGGAGGACGAACTGCTGGCCCTGGTGGGCGCGGTGGAAGTCGCCTATTTCCCCGAGGCTTCGCGGGATTACGGCAAGGCCCCTTTCGATATCTCGCTGGTGGAGGGCTCGGTAACCAGCCCCCACGAGGCGGAGACCATCAAGCAGGTCCGGGCGGACTCGAAGATCCTCGTGTCCATCGGCGCCTGCGCCACCGGCGGCGGCATCCAGGCCCTCAAGAACTTCGCCGATGTGAAGGAGTTCACGAAAATCGTGTATGCCCACCCGGAATTCATCCATACCCTGGATAAGGCCACCCCCATCTCGGCGCATGTGAAGGTGGACGCCGAGTTGCGGGGGTGTCCCATCAGCAAGTTCCAGCTCCTGGAGTTGGTCAGCGCAACGCTGAACGGGCGCCGTCCGAACATCTCCAGCGCCAGTGTCTGCATGGAGTGCAAGAAGAAGGGGAACACCTGCGTGATGGTGGGGAAGGGGATGCCCTGCATGGGGCCGGTGGTCCAGGCCGGGTGCGGGGCCCTGTGCCCGTCGTTCAACCGGGGATGCTATTCCTGCTTCGGCCCCAAGGAGGTCCCCAATACCGCGGCGATGGCCGGCCATTTCAAGTATATGGGCCTCGACGAAGCCGACATAGTCCGCTGGTTCCGCACCTACAATTCCGCCGCGGATGACTTTGCAAAGGAGAGCGAACTTCATGAAGGACGGTAGCATCAAGGTCGACTACCTGGCCCGGATCGAAGGCGAGGGCGCGTTTTATGTGAAGGTGAAGGACGGGGCCGTGGTAGACGCCCACCTGCGCGTATTCGAGCCGCCCCGGTTCTTCGAGGGTTTCCTGCGCGGCCGCCGCCATGAGGAAGTCGTGGACATCACGGCCCGCATCTGCGGCATCTGCCCCATTGCCTACCAGAGCGCGTCTTCCCAGTCGATGGAGCGCATAATGGGCATCAAGGTGGACGGCCAGCTCCGCGAGCTGCGGCGCCTCATGTACCTGGGGGAGTGGATCGAGTCGCATGTCCTCCATGTCTTTTTGCTTCACGCCCCGGATTTCCTTGGTTACCAGAGCGTCATCCACATGGCCCCTGACCATCCCGAGATCGTGAAGCAGGCCCTGGGCCTGAAGAAACTGGGGAACGACATAATGATCCAGCTGGGCGGGCGCGAGATCCATCCCGTGGGCTGGAAGGTCGGGGGATTCCACAAGGTGCCCGACGCGTCCCAGTTGACGCCCCTGGTCCCGCGCCTGGAGGAGGCCATTAACCTGTGCCTCGAACTGATGACCACGCTGGCGAAAGTCCTGAAGTTCCCGGATTTTGAGCGGGAATACGAATTCGTCTCAGTTGACCATCCGACGGAATATCCCATCCTGGACGGGCGCATCAAGTCCAGCCTGGGGCTCAACATCGACGCCGCGGAATACGAGGCCAACTTCAAGGAAGAGCATGTCGAGCGGGCCAACGCCCTGCAGGGCCGCCGCACCAGCGGAGCCCCTTATTTTGTCGGTCCCCTGGCCCGGTTCAACAACTCATTCGAAAAGCTCTCGGCCGGCGCCAAGAAGGCGGCGAAGATCGCCGGGGTCGCCCCGGGGGTCTCCAACCCGTTCAAGGGCATCCTGGTGAGGATGGTCGAGACGGTCTGGGCCTGCGAGGAAGCCATCAAGATAATCAGGGCCTACAAGAAGCCGGAGGCGGCTTCCATCGCCTATACCGTCAAGGCCGGGCGCGGCATGGCCGTTTCCGAGGCCCCGCGCGGGATGATCTACCACCGCTACACAGTGGACGAGAAGGGGCTGGTGGTGGACGCCAAGATCACGCCCCCCACGGCACAGAACCAGCCCACTATCGAGGCGGATTTGCGCCTCTTCGTTGAGAAGAACCTCGATATGCCCGAGGACAAGCTGACCTGGGAATGCGAAAAGGCCATCCGTAACTATGATTTGTGCCTCTCCTGCGCCACACACTTTTTAAAACTTAACATCGAACGGGTTAGTTAAGTAATCGAGGTTAAGTTTTAACCTGTGACCCGAGCGGGGTACCCGCTCAGCGGGTCGCGCACGCGTCGTGGCGTAAACCACAGTAAGTATGTTTTAACTGCTCGCGCACCGGGTTCTAACCCGGGGGTCTGAGCCTTGCGAAGACGTAGTCCAGGCCGTAAAGGCGAGGTCGTGTAACGACCGAGGATGGCGTAGGCCTAAGTTGGCCTTAGGCCAACGCAGGCCCGCCAGCGTGACTCCGAGCGTGTGAGGACGGACGAAGGGAAATACCCGCAGCCCGTTCGACTCGTTCATTGGATTAACTCGCTCAGGGTTTTACGACAGCCCGGAGGGTAAGCAGGCTTTGCGTGTCGAAGGGTGCGTTCCCTTCATATCTTTCCCTTCTGTGAATTTTCCCTGTTCATGAAAGGTACCACCTTCGGAAAACCGAAGGTGGTACCTGTTCCTTCGGGTAGCTT
>Ga0334722_10005231_pt1 | contig 13173 bp, 12 predicted proteins | sample C3_bottom_MG_FD_207210 | JGI IMG/M metagenome (GOLD analysis project Ga0334722, IMG submission 207210) | Sediment microbial communities from Yellowstone Lake, YNP, Wyoming, USA - C3_bottom | ecosystem: Environmental > Aquatic > Freshwater > Lake > Sediment | place: USA: Wyoming | collected...
ACTACTCAAAATACCCACCGAAAACGGTGGGTATTTTATTTGCAATACGCTTACCTACTTATCACTAGGTAGAGGGAAAGTACGTGCAAGCTTGACAACTTCTTTTTTAAGTTTAGCCAACTTAGCTGGATTATCGCGATTGTCGACCGCTTGTTTCATCCAATCAGCAATCTGCACCATGTGGTGCTGTTTAAGTCCGCGTGTCGTAATCGCTGGCGTACCCAAGCGAATACCACTTGGCCTGAATGGTGGCAGTGGGTCATCTGGCACGGCGTTGGCGTTAAGTGTCAGACCAATTGCGTCCAAAGCCTTTTCAACCACCTTGCCATCAATTCCAAAACTCTTATATACATCAACCAACATCATGTGGTTGCTGGTGCCACCGGTTATCAATTGGAAGCCGCGTTTTGTCAGCTCATCAGCTAATGTCGATGCGTTAATGACAATCTGATTGGCATATTGCTTAAACTCGGGTTGCAGAGCTTCGTGAAAGGCCACAGCCTTGGCTGCGATTGAATGCATATGTGGGCCACCCTGCATACCAGGGAAGATTGACCTGTCAATCAGTGTCGGAATATTATCGAGCGTCTTTTCGGGCGCCTTCAAAGGGTTGCCTACCGTACCCATCGACAAAATCATTCCACCGCGTGGACCACGCAAAGTTTTATGCGTTGTCGTGGTTATGACATGGAAACCATAATCAAATGGATTTTTGGCAACACCAGCAACGATTAAACCGGCAATATGCGCCATGTCAGCCATCAACAGCGCGCCGACTTCGTTGCCGATAGCAGCAAACTTGGCATAATCTAATTCCCTAGGATAAGCACTGAATCCAGCCAGGATAATCTTTGGTTTATGTTTTAAGGCCAACTGGCGCAATTCATCATAATTAATCTCACCTGTCGAGATATCTTTCATTTTGTAGCGGATAAAGTTATACAGCTTGGCACTGCGCGTTACTGGCGCACCGTGTGTCAAGTGACCACCGTGGCCCAGATCCATTGCAATAACCGTATCGCCTGGCTCTAACCATGCGCTGTAAACAGCTTCGTTAGCTGGCGCACCAGAATGAGGTTGTACATTGGCGTGATCACACCTGAATAATTGTTTGGCCCTATCAATCGCCAATTGTTCGACTTGGTCAGTAAATTCCTGACCGCCGTAATAACGTCGTTTAGGATAACCTTCGGAATATTTGTTAGTAAAAACACTTCCTAGCGCCCGCAGCACATCGCTACTGACGTAATTTTCACTAGGTATCAATTCTAGTCCGTCGCGTTGACGTTTTTCTTCACCTTTAATATACTTTTCTATCTGTTTGTCATTCACTGGCCTTATCCTCCTATTACAATAAATTATAGCATTAGTTGACTTGTATATCATAATTGATATATCATTAAATATATGACGAACGATGACTATAAATCAAAAATTGGAACATTAATTCAAGATACCAGACAGTCCCGTGGACTAACCCAAGCCCAGCTTGCAAAGGCCTTAAATACCAGTCAAAGTGCCATAAACCGCATCGAAAAAGGTGGCCAGAATATCAGCCTTGAGATGTTGGCCCGCATTAGCGACGTTTTGTCAAGCGAATTAGTCAGCCTAAATAAGTCTGGTAAAATTAATTTTAGAATAAATGGTGGCAAAAAATTATCAGGCGAGATTGACGTCAAAACCAGCAAAAATGCCGCTGTTGCCCTACTTTGTGCCAGCCTTTTAAACCACGGCACAACAACTCTTCGACGCGTTGCCCACATTGAAGAGGTAAATCGTATTATCGAAGTATTGCAAAGTATCGGCGTCAAAGTTCGTTGGCTGAACGATAAAAACGACTTAGAAATCACTCCGCCTGCCAGGTTAAAACTAGATAATATGAATATCGAGGCAGCAAAGAAAACCAGAACCGTCATTATGTTGCTTGGCCCATTACTACACCAATACAAAGAGTTCAAACTGCCCTTTGCCGGTGGCTGTAATCTAGGGACGCGCACTGTTGAACCACATCTGATTGGTTTAGCGCCGTTTGGTTTAAGCGTCGAAGCAAAAAGCGATTATTATCACGCCACTGTCGCCAAGAAACTAATCACCCACACTATTTTGCTACCTGAGCGTGGCGACACCGCCACCGAAAACGTCATCATGGCAGCCGCTTTGTACGACGGCGAGGTAACAATCCGCAACGCTAGTCCAAATTACATGGTCCAAGATTTGTGCTTCTTTTTACAAAAACTTGGCGTCAAAGTTGAGGGCATCGGTACGACTATCTTAAAAATCCGTGGTGTTCGAAACATTAATAAAAACGTCGAGTACTTCCCAAGTGAAGACCCAATCGAGGCTATGAGTTTAATCGCAGCCGGCATCGTTACTGATTCCGAAATCACCGTCAAACGCGTTCCGATTGAGTTCACCGAGATTGAATTAGCTATTTTACAAGGCATGGGACTAAAATGCGAAATAAGCGATGAATACACAGCTCGCAACGGTGAAACACGCCTGGTTGACATAAATATCCTAAAATCAAATTTACATGCGCCCAAAGATAAACTACACAGTATGCCTTTCCCTGGTGTGAATATGGATAATTTGCCCTTCTTAGGATTAATTGCCACCGTTGCGCATGGACGGACTATGGTTCATGACTGGTCATACGAAAATCGTGCGATTTACTTTACCGAACTGTCCAAATTGAATGCCAATATCGAACTTGTGGACCCGCACCGAGTTTACATAACCGGACCAACCAAATGGAAACCAGCCGATATCATCACCCCGCCAGCTTTGCGCCCATCGGTCGTTATATTGCTGGCCATGTTGGCCGCTCCTGGCCAATCAACCTTGCGTGACGTTTATTCAATCAACCGCGGATATGAAGATTTTGCTACACGCCTGAACACACTAGGCGCCGAAATTGAAACACTGCGAGAAATTTAGGCGTACGGGTTGAAAGTTCGCCCCGAAGGTTCGCTAAAATGTCGCGGGGCCGTGCCTTTGATGTTATTTTGTGGCACCGTTGACCTTTGGCGCATACTTGTTCGATTGGTAGTGGCACTAGGCGCAACTGGTTTTGCTCGCATAACACCGTAAGTACTGCCAATTGCCGACCGATTGTAATTATTTATAAGTTGACGGTTACGTTCAATTAACTGACGCTGTTCAAAAGATACACTTGTAGTCGAACCAATCTGATTGCCATTGGCTACTTGGGCATAACCGTTACTATGGAACGGCTTGTCATCATCGTTTTTTACTATATGTTGATTCAAATCCATCATGTTGGTTTTGCCTTAGTTTAAGTATATTATACGAAATATTTATCAATTTCGCTAATGGCTACAAAAACGGCGGAGATAAGGCGGTCATTTCACTCCCTATTTCCGCTTGTTTGTAAAAATATGTAAACACATTTTTACTGCTCGGCGCTTCACGAACTCTCATCTGGCTCGCTTCGCTCGCTGATGAGAATTCAATCCTCAGCACATATCAAAGTAAAAACCGTATCTAGCGATACGGTTTTTACTTTGGTGCGGGCGGAGAGAATCGAACTCTCATCACTTGCTTGGAAGGCAGGTATATGAGCCATTATACGACGCCCGCACGTTTTTACATTATACCAGTGACCACGGTGTTATGGAAGATATAGATTCCCGGGTTCCTGAGTATTTCCATATCGTTTCTAATCTGTTACAATATCCTAGTCCAACAAAATGGCGAACGTAGCTCAGTTGGTTAGAGCGCTGGTCTGTGGATCCAGAGGTCGTGGGTTCAAAACCCATCGTTCGCCCCAAAATAAAATAATCAAGTTTTAACTTGGTTATTTTTATTTTGGAATATACGTTGTTTTGAACCTACGACCTTCGTGGGTGAGGATTGCCAGTGGCAATCCGCAAGGAAACCTTCCGATGGCAACTGGTTGCCAATCGCGAAGTTTCGGGGTCGCCGAGGTGACCAAACCCATCGTTCGCCCCATAATAAAAAAGAAGATCTTGCATCTTCTTTTTTATATATTATCTATTCCGCAGCTTCTGCTGCTTCCCCATCCTCTTTCGTTATATGAATAGTACCATGTGGGTGCTGTGGTGGTGCATAAATTGAATAAACTTTAAGTGGTACGTCACCAGTGCTAATCAAATTGTGCCATGTACCAGCCGGAACGACCACAACGTCGCCGTCAGCTGCTTTCCAAACCTGCAGATTATCGGCCGTTGGCCCCATACTGACTGCCGCTTCGCCTTGTTCGACTCGCAAAAATTGATCATGCGTATCATGAACTTCCAGACCAATATCATGCCCAGGTTCAATTGACATCAACGTAATCTGAAGATTTTTACCAGTCCATAAAGTCGTTCGGTAATTTGTATTTTCAATCGTAGCCGATTCAATATTCGTAACTATTGGATTTGGCCCGTTATCGATTATATCTGTCATAAATTTTATCCCCCTTACGTATCTATTATACCCCATGTTGGCTATTGGAATTTAGCTATTGGCTTGAGTTAATTTATTTGCCATATTCCAATAGCCAAATTCCAATAGCTACAATTATGTTTCTCAAATAATATGATCCGTCACAACACCTATAATTTGGTATAATGGCAAATGTACCAAATTGCCCTGGTAGCTCAGTGGATAGAGCAGAGGACTTCTAAGCCTAAGGTCGTTGGTTCAATTCCAACCCAGGGTACCAAAATAAAATAGCCCATCCGCAGGATGGGTTATTTTATTTTGATCCTTGAGCTGAATTGAATCGACGACTTTTTGTGAAACAAAAAATGTCGTTGGTGAGAACTGCCAAGAATGGCAGTTCGCAAGGCCGGAAGCCGGATGACAAATGTCACCGACTGAGGCGGGGTCGCGAAAAATTCGGAACGAATTTTATCGTGACCGATTCCAACCCATTCGACCGCCGGACAACCCATTGCGCCATGTATAGAAATTATAAGCACAATGTATTATACTCATGCTTAAATATGAAAAACAAAAAAATGCTAGAAAACCAAATAAAAACCACCACCGTTTTTGGATACGGTTTATTTATCGTCAATGCAATAGTCGTCGCCCTAGGGTTAATAACATTTGGCGCCGTTTTTTTTGAGCCCTATACAAATCAATTAAATGTGGCTATACTATTGATTTTCATCGCTGCACATTTAATCTTACCGACATTGGTATCGTACATCATCGGTGATAAGGCGGCGCATGCTAAGAATAAAAAGCTACATCATTATAACGGAGTTCTTTTTGGGATAGCCGCATATTGGCTTTCAATGTTAGTCGGCAATATTAGCTCTGTTATACAAATACCAAACATAGAAAATACACCGTTCGTCCTGGCGCGAATATTCAGCGCCTGGCCAATATTAGCAACGATAGCTATTATGACAATTGTGGCCGTCGTTTATAATCGTAAACCAAGAAACAATAAAACGATGCTGCAGTATTTACCGTATCAGCTTGCATTGTTTGGTGCAGTCGTTGGTACTTTTGTGTTTACTATAATAAACCTATATCCTTCTACTCTAAATTTTGATTATCTTCCTAGTTATATTATGACTATTTTGACCTTTTTAGTATTGGTTGCAATATCATATAAAGCCATACCGAAGAACAACAACTCAGCACCAGCACACACGGCACAGTCCATAGTGGCGGTTAGTATCGGATTAATCAGCGTGGCTTTAGTCGGTCAATTTGCGTACCCATTAATTGCAGGTATAGCCGAAATCACCTCTTACGCCTGCGGATTGATAGTATGGATAATCTATCTACGACTGATGTCACGCAAATCATAATCAGCTCAAAACAAGATCAAATTGAAGCAAAGCGACCGCCTGACAACCCAGGGTACCAAATCGCCTTATTTATTTCAGGTGTACAATATACACATGCCTAAAACTAATTTTCTAGTAAATAAATATTTGTACATTATATTTGGCTATGCTATTTCGGTTATATCTACCGTATCTTTTATCGTCACGATTGTATCGACATGGACCGACCAAAACTACGTGCAGTCACTTCACTTATCGCCAGACGCAGATTCAATTGGAATTCCTCTAATTGGCGGGGTTATCATGTATTTTATTACAGGTGTTTTTGCATTCACTTTTTATCTTATACTTTTCATGATAGCCCATGGTAACAAACGCCTAAAAAAGCTAGGACCATTTGTTATTTTTGGAAAACTCAAGTCAAAGTCGGTAAAAGTTATACGAATCATTATCTTGCTTATCGTGGCAATAGTTATATACTCTTCTTTCCTAGCCGGGTTAGAGACAATTAATTTAATATCCGACATTTCTTTCTACGTTGCGACAGTATCTTTCCTCGTATCGCTCATTATTTTCACTTCAATTCTAGTTGAAATAATTGACAAAAAGCTAGCAAAACCACGAGTTGACTAATTTGTAATTTCAATAATATTACGCATTCAAATCATGTATAATGAATAATAACCATAACTAATAAACAGGTGAAAATATGAACCCACAATCAGACATTACACCACCAGTTCAGGACGTAGAGCTACCAGCTCAACAACCAGTTATTACTCCTCAGCCGCAGGCACCGACTCCGGTCGAACCGACCCTGTCGCCTATTGCCCCAAAGAAGTCCAAAAAGGCATTAATTATAACGATAACTGTGGTGATATTAATCGCCATAGGTGTTATCGCCTATTTCACACTAACAAATAATAATAAAATGGCAAATGATATGAACGTGTCAAATACTCAAAATACAAATTCAACAAATACCCCTGTCATTGACGAATCCAAATTAACTCCAATCCAAAAAGAAAAATCCGCATCGCTTGAAGCGGTTACCAAAATATTGACTGATGGAATCAACAACGAAACGACCGTGACCAATACTAACGACAGCAGTTACGCAACAGGCTCAAATACAGCAGCCGGTAACGTAGGGAGTAGCATCAATGAAAACAATTTCTAAAAAGAATCTCATCCTGACTCTAGTTCTTGCCAGCGTTTTGGTTGTTTCAACCAGCGCCAAATCTATGGCAATTGATGGTGAGGGCAACGCAGCTGGTGCCTGCATTCGTATTTCTACATTGGCTTCAACCAATGATGCAGCCGTTACAGAACATATGTCCCTAATGAAAACGAATTTTGCCAATCGCCTGACCGAAATCGCCAGTCGCCAAGCTGAAGTCGATCAAAAAGCTGCAACTTTTCGAACCAACATCGCAGCCAAATTCGATAAGAAAGTCTCTGAATTAAAGCAACAGTCTGGGTTAACGACCGACCAATTGACGGCAATCGACACATACGCGACTAACATGAAGTCAGCCGAAGCCACCCGCGAAGCAGCTGTTGACGCCGCCCGCTCAACCTATCGAACAGCGCTTGCTGAAACAATTAGCGCCCACCAGCAAAGCTTATTAGGTGCTGCTACCGCCTTTGAAGCCGCTTCAACCGCAGCGTTCGCAACTGCTCAGGCAGATTGTTCTACGGCCGCAATGACGACGCTAAAAGAAACGATAAAAACAGCCCGAGAAACATTAACCTCTGTCCGAGAATCCAGCAAGGTCGGTCAAACCGTCAAACAATTGGCTGACACGCGCAATGCAGCTATAAAAGCCGCTGATGAAGCTTTTGCCAAATCAGCCGCAGACTACACAGCCATCCTTAAAGCAGTGTTCATCCAATAAGGAACTAACCATGGAGCAAAATATCGAGCCGATCAATATTATTCCGATTCCAACCGCAACTGACCCAATTCCCATGGTAACTGGCCCCGGTGTGATTGTTTTGCAATGGTTAACCTATGCATTTTGGGGATTAACCGCATTGGCTATATCAATTTTAGCTGGCAATGTTATCGCCTACTTTATGGAGCCATCAACCAATAGCGACTTCACTGCATATGCCACCGCTGCCGTGCTGGTTTTATTACCCATCTCGGTTGTTTGTGATTTATTTTACTCAAAACATGAACCAATTAAAAAAACTGGTGCTTCATCGATTATCATGGTCGTTCACTCTGTCTTATTCGCGCTGTTTGGTATTGGCGCTTTAGTCGCACTAGTCTTCTCGTTGGTCCAACTGATGATTAGCGGGTCAGACACAACTGGTACTAGAATTGCTTTGTATAGCGAAATAATTGTATTAGCCCTTTACGCTCTGGCGTTCTTGCGAGCATTACTGCCAGCGAAGTTAGTAAAATTTCGTAAATACTATTTAATAATCATGGTTATTACTGCTAGCGTAGTGTCCGTTCTATCATTCGTTGGCCCCATATCCAACTTGCAATCAACACGCAATGATCGCTTGATTGATAGCAATATTGACTCGGTCAGAAATAGCATCGATAACTATGTCAGCAACCAAAATAAATTACCTGACAGTCTAGCGAATATAGATTTGAGTGGCGATTCAAAAACTCTCATCGACAAAAACCTCGTTCAATACATACCGAACAGCCAACCATCGGTTACCACACCTAGTACATTTAACCCTAAAAACTCATCTACGACATACTATTACGAACTGTGCGTTAATTACAAACAAGCAGGCACCAATAATGACAGATACGCTCAGCCATTATCACAAAGTGGCGATGGTTACAGTAGTTACATCATAGCCGACAATCATCCAGCCGGGGCATATTGCTACAAGTTAAGCTCAACTCCAATGTACTTAACCAAGTAATTAATCTTTGGTTTTATCGTCGACTATTTGCTGAGCATTAGTTTGTGATTCAAGAATTTGCTTGACCTGATCAACTGTAATTTCAATTACGCTGCCAGCTTCAACCGTGCCAGCCAACATTTGTTTCGCTACGGTGTTTTCGACCGCTCGTTGGACGACGCGACGCATTGGGCGAGCGCCTAAGCGTGGATCATAGCCAGCATCAACCAGATATTTTTTGGCTTCGATATCAACGTTTACGCTAATCTTTTGCAGATTAAGAGTTTTATTAACACCGGCCAAAATCAAATCAACAACTTGCAATAATTCATCTTTGCTTAGTGGCCTAAACATAACAATCTCGTCAAAGCGGTTCAAAAATTCCGGTCTAAATTGATTGCTTTTTATTAGTTCGTCGACAAATTGGTCTTCATATTTTTCGATATCTTGTCCTCTGTCGATATATTCCCGAATTCTGTCAGCTCCAGCGTTGCTAGTAGCAATGACAATCGCATCACGAAAACTAACTTCGCGGTTTTTAACATCACGCAAAATTCCTTCGTCCAACAGTTGCAATAGCGTCGCTAGTACGTTCGGATGAGCTTTTTCAATCTCATCCAGCAACACAACACTAAACGGCTGTTTCATCGCCCTGGCCGTCAAACTGTTTGTATTGTCAGAGCCATCGGCAATCAGGCGATTAGCGTCATCGCCGTTGACGTATTCGTTCATGTCCAATCGTATAATTCTATCTTCACCGCCAAAATACACGTCAGCCAATGCTTTGGCTAATTCGGTTTTACCAACGCCAGTTGGGCCCAAGAATAGGAACGTGCCGATTGGTCGGTTTTGATTGCGCACACCAGCCCTGGCACGGCGCAAAGCGTCACTAACGACCTTGACAGCCCTGGTCTGGTTAATCATTCGCTTGTGAATCAAATCTTCCATATTTAACAGCTTTTCGCGTTCATCATCACCCGTTGCCACGCTGACCTTTATGCCAAGTGTCTTTTCGATTGCCTGTTGCACAGATTTGGCCGTTACCAATCCGTTTTCGCTGTAATGAGCGGATGACTCCATTAAATTTATAGCTTTGCCCGGCATGGCCAAATCATGAACATAACGCTCGCTTAAACGATAAGCTTCGATTAACCCCTGATACATGAACGTTACGTGATGTTGGAACTCGGTCAAAATCGACCTGTCTTCCATAATGGCAATCGTCTCGTCACGAGTAGCCGGAGCAATCGAAATTCGATTCAGAGCGTTAATAATGCGTGGATCACGTTTACTTATTTGCAAATATCGCTGTTCGTCCATCGTCAAAATCATTCTGACATTGCCAGCTTCAAGTATCGGCAAAAGTACGTTGGTAATATCAGCCGATCCTATGCCGTCTTCAAAAAATAACTCCGCATTGTCCAGACAAATAATAATATTTTTGGCCTTGTAAGCCTCTGTTAATATTTGTGGTATCAATTTTTCCAACCCACCACGTTTTGGTGCCGCCGCAATCAAAGCCGAAGCGTCCAAAATAAATACCTGGCGGAATTTTAGATTTGAAGGTATATGCGCTGTGCCATCCAACAACCTGACCGCAAAGGCTTGGACAATTTTAGTCTTACCAACGCCTTCGGGACCAACCAAAATCGCATTCTGGCGACCATTTTTACTGAATATATCTACTAATTGATCAATCGAATCATTATGAGCGACAATGGAATGTAACGAATCGCTAATATCGTTGACTTGCAGACTGATATTTTGTCCAAAATGATTCAGCAATGGTGTCCAACCAAATGACCAGTCGCGAGCAACGCCGCCGGTGCGCATCGGAATTTTCTTTTGGTCAATCAAACCACGCAAATAATTATGCCACTGTATGCCATACATCAAATCGTCAATATCAAGCTGTAAATGACTTAGTAACACTTGGTATTTGGGAGCGCTTTTGATTAGCGCCACAAGCAACACCGCTGCCGACATATTTTTACTATTAGTCTGACGATACAGGCTGTAAGCTTCTTGCCAAACCGATTGCATGTCGTCTGAATTGTCTGATGATAATTCTTGCAAAAACTTAGCGCTGATACCAAATCTGGCCGCAAAAAATTGGCCACCGGCAACCTGGCCTACAATCTCGGCGACTTTACGAGGAGTTGGTTTTTTGGACATGCGTCCCAGAATATCCGTCGACAAAACATCGTCAAGAGTTTGAGCGTTTTTAGAAATCGCCATATGATGTAATTCGCCCAAATACCATTCGACCATCATCGCCGGGATCACCGAAAAACCAATGACCGCCCATCCAATCGCCATTTCAAGCGCGATAAATATAATCCCTAAAACTAATAATAAAACTCCCGACATCGATAACGATGCGATAACAATTTTGCTAAATTTTACACTTATACGAGCTTTATCTCTACGCAAACTATAATGATTTAGTTTTAGCTCATCCACTTTGGCACCCATCCAATCACCATCATTATTAAACCGATTGCTGGCATGAACGGAATTATCAACCAAAATACTAATATCGCGACGTCAAACACAATCTGAATCGTTATACTGATTAGCCCAAGGATAATCATAAATGTTCGGACAATCGATCCGATAACGCGTGATAGTAACCTATCAAAAAAAGCTCGCATCTTGTCGCCTAATGATTCGCCAGTTGCATCAGCCGAGATTTGGCGATATGGTGCGAAAAGAGTTTTCAGCAGTAGCCTAATCGAAAAGAAGTCGGCTATATTCTTCAGCCTATCCTTAGCAATACGGATACGCCGAACAAATCCGCTACCGTACCACCATGACAGAATACCCACCAAAAACATGTCACTATTATAGCATTAGCGAGACGAGCAAAGCGTAAATATTAATATTTACATTTTCGAGGCGACCTAATGATATATTGGCACAATATAGCATTAGCGAGATAAGTAAAGCGTAAATAAGTTTTATCACTCACTCCGTCGATGTTATAATAGACCATATGCCAAAACCCCTTGTTACGATAATCGGCAAAACCGTCAGACAAGTAGCCAAACTGCGCGGTGGCGGATCGGCCCTACCGGGGTTAGTTGTCGAACATATCGACCCAAATTTCATCAAGCATACCTTATCTACACTGCCGCTTGGCGTGGTTGTAATCAGCGGTACTAATGGCAAAACAACTACGACCAAGATGGTTGTCGAACTGCTAGAAAGCCAAGGATTAAAAGTATTCACCAACCGAACCGGTAGCAACTTTACTCGTGGCGTAGCGGCTGCTTTGCTGGGCGAAATTAATATAAAAGGCCGGCTAAGCGCTGATATTGCCGTTTTGGAATTAGATGAAGCTCACGCAGTGCATTTCGTTGACAAAATTCCACCACGTTTCAGCTTGATTTTGAACGTCATGCGCGACCAGCTGGACAGATTCGGCGAGATTGATCACACTGCTGCCATGTTGCGCCACATTGCGATGGCAACGTCCGATACGGTTGTGTTGAACCGCGAAGACGCTCTAATCGCCAACATTGCCAAATCTTTAAGTGAACAAAAGGTTCGCTTTTTCGGTCTGGACGAAGGCTTGCTGTCAACCTTTCCCAGCGACGACAATTTACATTCTCATACCGCAGGTCAAAGTGCCAATATCAATGCTGACGTTGTGCTGTCAAACTTCGAGGGCAGCTCCGCAACCTTTAGAGTTAACGGCCAAGACGTCACAACTAATCTAAAACTAACCGGTATATATAATGTCTTTAACGCAGCTGCTGCGATGACTCTTGTCATGGCGATAGTCGGCAAAGACCTAAACCCAACCAAACTTATTCATACCCTATCGCAAATAAAACCAGCTTTTGGCCGTGGCGAAGTGCTGATGGTAAAAGGCCAACCGCTAGAATTAGTCTTAGTTAAAAACCCGTCTGGTTTTAGATTAGGGTTACGATCATTTGACCCGTCCGATTACGCCACTATGATTGCCATAAACGACAATTACGCCGACGGGCGCGACATGTCTTGGCTGTGGGATGTAGATTTTAGTAGCTTACGCCCGACTGGCGTCGATCAAGTATCTGGTATACGAGCCTACGACATGGCGCTTAGACTGCAATATGATGAAGTTCCCGTTAAGAATGTCGATACTAACCTGAAAAAAGCTTTGAAACAATTTATTGCTTGCCAACCAAATCGCCCAAGACGTATATATTGCACCTACACTGCCATGTTGGCAATTCGTAAATCATTGTCAAAAATTACAAAAGTCGAGGTCATAAAATGAACGATAAAGTAATAAAGGTTTTGCACCTGTATGCACGCGACATGAATATTTATGGCGACCGCGGCAACGTTTTGACCGTGTTGCGACGAATTCAGTGGCATGGATACAAGCCTCAGTTGATTGAGTATAATCCAGGCGATACATTCCCTGACGACATCGATATCATAGTCGGCGGCGGCGGCCAGGATAGCGGACAAAGCAAAATTCAAGATGATTTGTTGGCAATTGGCCCACAACTGCGCAAATTAGCCGACG
>Ga0334722_10005232_pt1 | contig 13169 bp, 12 predicted proteins | sample C3_bottom_MG_FD_207210 | JGI IMG/M metagenome (GOLD analysis project Ga0334722, IMG submission 207210) | Sediment microbial communities from Yellowstone Lake, YNP, Wyoming, USA - C3_bottom | ecosystem: Environmental > Aquatic > Freshwater > Lake > Sediment | place: USA: Wyoming | collected...
CCTGGATGCCCTTGAGGATCACCTGGAAATCTCGCTCCGGAAAATGGAATGCGACAAGGATCGAGTACATTCCATTGTTGCATGGCCATGGATTATAGATTCACTTTTGATTTAGAAATGGAATAACACGAATCCCATTCAATAATTTTATCGAAATTTCCTACTCCAGCACAGATGATCATGTATTGGAGCTTAGATTCAAAGACACCATGAAAAATCATTTGGGCACCTTTCACGCAAGTGCTCAGTTTGCCCTTGCAAAGGCATGCAGTGGCTTGGCACTGCAAAAACATTTTCCGCACCTAGAAAACACTGTTGTCCCTGTATTGAGAAAATCAGACATGAAATTCAGGAAACCAGCCCAAACAGACATACAGGCTAAGGCGAGTATCACTGCGGAAACAAAAGAGATATTTGAAGATCAACTTAGAAACAAAGGGCGTGCGTCCATTGCTGTGCCTGTCGAAATCATAGACCAAAATGGCATTATCACCATGACCGGCACATACGAATGGTTTGTACAAAAAATATGAAACCGCTCTAAAAATGCGTGGCAAATTCCACGAGTTCCCGTACGTCCATACAAAGCCCAATCTTTCCTACAATCCCTCCGGCGTAAAGGCCACCACCTGATCGATATCGTCTGCACCGGCAAATAGCATGACCAGCCGGTCCACCCCCAAAGCAATACCCGCAGCCTGCGGCATTGCAGCAAGCTCTGCCAAAAATTGCTCCGGCATGGGGCCAGGATCGCGGCCCTGCAACCGAATAGCCTCCTGCTCCGCCAGAAACCTGGCCCGCTGTTCCACCGGATCGACCAGCTCGGAAAAACCGTTGGCCATTTCCAGCCCGGCCACATACAGCTCGAAGCGCTCGGCCACCGTTGCATCAGCAGGCGACAGCCGGGCCAGCGCCCCAAGCACAGCCGGGTAATCGCAAAGAAAGGTAGGGGTCGCCATGCCCAGATGCGGCTCCACATACTCCACCAGCAGCTCATCGAATTTGTCCTTACGCAGCGCCTCCTCCACCGTGCAGGGCGCGTAGCGGCGGAAGGCCTCGGCCACGGTGATCCGCTCCCACTCCGGGCCAAGATCGATCCTGCGCCCCTGCCATTCCAGCGCCCCAGCCTTGCCCAGGGCCGTAGCCAGGTGGCGCAGCAGCGCCTCGCAATCCGACATCAGGTCGCGGTAATCGCTTTGGGCCGCGTACCACTCCAGCATGGTGAACTCGGGCAGGTGACGGTCGCCGCGCTCGCCTTTGCGGAAGCATTTGCAGATTTGGAAAATCTTGGGGATGCCTGCGGCCAGCAGCCGTTTCATGCACAGCTCCGGCGAGGTTTGCAGAAACCAGCCTTCGCTGGTCAGGGGCAAGATATAGGCTTCCGGGGCTGGGGCCGGGATACGGAGGGGGGTTTCGACCTCGAGATAGCCTCGGTCGATGAAGAAGGTGCGCAGGGCTTGAATGAGAACGGCCCGCGAATGCAGGCCGTGAATAGATATCATAGTAGTTGCGTTGGATCTGGTTGGGATCTTGCATTAAGGCCCCTCCCTTGACGGGAGGGGTTGGGGGTGGGTGAACTTGTTAATGGCATCACAGCACTTTCCCCCTCACCCTATCCCTCTCCCGCAGGGGGAGAGGGGACTTTTTTCTCTATTCTTTTACCCGGGTCACATAAACTCCGGTACGGGTGTCGATCTGCAACTTGTCCCCTTCTTCGATAAAGGGCGGCACTTGGACGACATAACCGGTTTCCACGGTCACAGGTTTGGAGTCGCTGCCGCTGGTATCGCCCTTGACCCACGGGTCCGACTGGGTGACCTTAAGATTCACAAAGTTGGGCAGGGTGACGCCGATGGGGCGGCCGTTGTACTGCAGTACCTCCACATCCATGTTGTCGGTGAGGAAATTGATGGCCTCACCCAACTGCGCCTTGGATATCTCCAGCTGTTCAAAGGAGACGTTGTCCATAAACACATATTCCTCCCCTTGGCTATAGAGGTACTGCATGGTCCGTTCCTCAAGCGCGGCTTTTTCCAACTTGTCGTTGGAGCGGAAGGTCTTTTCAAAGGCGTTGCCAGTGATCATGTTCCGCAGGCGGGCGCGGTACAGGGCCTGGCCCTTGCCAGGCTTGGAAAAGGAAAAATCCGTCATGATATATGGTTCGCCGTCGATCTGAACCTTTAAGCCTTTGCGAAAATCAGAAGCGGAATACATACTTGCTATCTCCCTGTGGCAATCAAAATCAAAGTCAAAAAAAACACTGTGCGGCACCTTACTAACCGGATTCCCGCATTTTTGCAAGGGTGAAGTTCAGGCCGACATCACTTCCCTTTTGCCGATGGCCTCCGCCTTGATACGGTCCAAAAGCTCGGCCAGCACCGGCTTCACATTCTCCCGGATATCGCCGGCCACGATGATGAACAACAGATCATCGCCGGGCTGGAAGCTGCCGCTCTTGGCCTCGATGATGATGTCGAAGATCCCGGGCTTTTTCAAGAATTCCTGACGGATCGCCTCGACCTTTGCTTGATCCGGGGTAACCTCCAGGACCGTGACCCCTTCCCTGGTCTTGCGCGACCAGGACCGGACCACGCCGTTGTGGACCAGAACCATGCCGACGTTCTCGGCAAAGGCTGGATTCTTCTTCATCTCCGCAATCGTTTTTGAAATATCCATGTGCGCACCTGTTTGTTGGTTGGTCTAAAAAGCTGATTTTTACCCCAAACTCTTGCTCACCACCTCATAGACATCGCGGGATAACATCGGACTGGCGACAATCCGCTCAAGCTGGGTCCGCATCAGACCCCGCCTCGTCTCATCATAACGCCCGCCCCGACCGAGCCGGGCCGCCAGACGAGCGGCGATCTGCGGGTTGAGCGGATCAAGGGCAAGGATTTGTTCAGCCAGAAAGGCATAGCCCCGACCGGAAGGCTCGTGGAAACAGAGGGGATTGCCTGCGGCAAACGAGCCGATCAGGGCGCGGACCTTGTTGGGGTTCTTCAACTGAAAGGCCGGATGCGCCATCAGCCCTTGCACCTCGGCGAGGGTTTCCGGCAGCGGGGCTGTGGCCTGCACCGCAAACCACTTGTCCAGCACCAGGGAATCCCCCTGCCATTGCTGGTAAAAATCGGCTATAATCTGCCCCCGCTCCGGACGGGCGGCATGGGCCAAGGCGGCAAAGGCGGCCATCTGGTCTGTCATATTGTCCGCCCCGCGAAACTGGGCCAGGGTCATCTGGACGGCCACGTCGTCTTCAATACTTACCAGATAAGCAAGAGAGAGATTACGCAAGGCCCTCTGCCCTGCCAATTCCGGTGCGTAGCGGTAGGGGCCAATGACCTGATTTCCCGCATAAGCTTGCTCCCACAGGGGCCGCAGAGTCTGAGCCAGAGTCTGCCGGGCAAAGGTGCGGGCGGCATGGATTGCCTCGACATCCACCACCTCCATCTGCTCGGCCAGATACTCTTCCGAGGGCAGGGTCAGCAGCAGGACGAGAAAGGCCTTGTCCCCTGCTCTTTCTCCCTCAAGCAGCCGACCGCAGGCATCGACAAATCTTTGCTCAAGCTGCAACGGGCGGTTGTTCCGAAAATCATCCACCAGCCCCAACAGCAAGCGACTGGCCAGACACTGCCCCGCTTCCCAGCGGTTGAAGGGGTCCTGGTCATGGCGGAAGAGAAAGAGCAACTCCTCCTCGTCACAATCGTAGGCAACCTTAAGCGGCGCGGAGAAATTGCGCAGGATCGAGAGGCGCGGCTGTTCAGCCACTCCATTGAATCGAATACTCTCCTGGACGCCGCGCAGCTCAAACAGGCCACGTTCCGCTTCTCCCTGCCGCTCCGGGCAGGTCAGCTCCATCTCCCTGCCCTCACTGTCGAGCAGGGCAAGGGCCACCGGGATATGGAGCGGCTCCTTTTCCGTCTGGCCCGGAGTGGGCGGGGTGCTTTGCCCGAGAGTCAGGGTATAGGTGCGGGCCTGGGCGTCATACTCGCCCTGCACAACGAGCTGCGGCGTGCCCGCCTGGGTGTACCAGCGCTTGAACTGGGTCAGATCGCGGTCGGAAACCTCGGCCATGGCCTGGACAAAATCATCGGTGGTGGCGGCCTGGCCGTCATAGCGCGTGAGATACAGGGCCAGTCCCTGCCGAAACAGCTCCTGGCCCAGCAGGGTGTGCAACATCCTGATGATCTCGGCCCCTTTCTCGTAGATGGTGACGGTGTAAAAGTTGTTGATCTCCATGAAGGAATCGGGCCGCACCGGATGGGCCATGGGTCCGTTGTCTTCTGGAAACTGCACGTTGCGCAGGAGCCGGACATCGTGGATGCGTTTGACCGCGGCGGAGATCTGATCGGCGGTGAACTGCTGGTCGCGGAACACGGTGAGCCCTTCCTTGAGGCTCAACTGGAACCAGTCGCGGCAGGTGACCCGGTTGCCGGTCCAATTATGGAAATACTCGTGGGCGATGACCGCCTCTATCCCCTCGTAATCACCGTCCGTGGCGGTATCTGGCCGGGCCAGCACATACTTGGAGTTAAAAACATTGAGCCCCTTGTTCTCCATGGCGCCCATGTTGAAATCGTCCACCGCCACGATCATGTACTGGTCAAGATCGTACTCCAGGCCAAAGGCTTGTTCGTCCCAAAGCATGGCTTTTTTGAGCGAGGCCATGGCATGGGCGCATTTGTCCCGGTTATGCGCCTCGACATAAATCTCCAGGGCAACCTGGCGGCCGGAGCGGGTGGTGAAGGTATCAGCGATCTTGACCAGATTGCCCGCCACCATGGCAAAAAGATAGGAGGGCTTGGGGAATGGGTCCTGCCAGCGCGCGTAATGGCGGCCTTCGGGCAGCACCCCGGCCTCGACCAGGTTGCCGTTGGCCAGAAGCACCGGATAGCGCTGTTGCTCGGCGCTGATCGTGACCTCGTAGCGGGCCAGGACATCGGGCCGGTCGAGAAAATAGGTGATCTTGCGGAACCCCTCGGCCTCGCACTGGGTGCAGAAATTACCGCTGGAACGGTACAGGCCGTCGAGGGAGGTATTGTTCTGGGGATAGATTTCGGTTTCGACCCCTAGCTCGAACCGCTCCGGCACCCTGAAAATGGTGAGGCTTTCCTCGTCGAGCCGATACTGGTCCGGGCCAAGGGCGACGCCGTCCAGGGCAATGGCCTTGAGCGTCAACTTCCGGCCCTGGAGCACAAGGGGGGCATCCGGCGCAGCCGAGGGGTTGCGGCTACAGACCAGACGTGAACACACCCGCGCCCGCTCTTCGAAAAGGTCCACGGCAAGCGCCGCCTCTTCGATAGCGTAAGCAGGCGGACGGTAATCCTTGAGCAGGATGGTTTTGGGTTGGGCAGTCATAATTAAGGTCCGGGAATCAATCAGCGGATCGCTTCCACGCGGGGCACCACGAGGTGCAGGCCCGGTTTCAGCTGGGTGAAGTCAACGGAGGCGTTGTATTTTTTGATCAGCCAAAAGGGCAGCTCAAATTCGTTTTCACACAGGGACCAGATGGTATCCCCCTGTTTTACCCGGTAGCTGCGGGTGCCTTCCAGCAGCCGGTAAGCGGCGAAGAAATCCTCCACCATCTCCTTGTGGAACTCATAGCGCTGGGCCTCAAAGCGCGCCTTGCTTCCCTTGACAAGGGGAATCTTGAGCTTCTGGTTCACCGCCAGGGATTGTTCGTAGCGCAAGCCGTTTAAGTGCCGCAAATCCCAGGCCCGAATCCCGAGCCACCGCGCATAATGCCCCAGGGTTTCCTCGGCCTCCACCCGGACGACGCCGTAGGTCTTGCCCTGCTTCTTGACCACCTCCACCCCGAGATTGCCCAAAACCTTGGCCGGAGTCAGGGATGGACATTGCGCGCCCTTGGCCTTTGCCGGTTCCGGGGCTTTCATCGTGGAAACATCAGACGACGAGGCTGCCTTCGCTGGTTGGACCACCTGCGCCGACCCCGGCGCACCCGCCAATTTCACCAGGGAAACAACCTCGCCCCCTGCTTGGGCCGCCGATTTTTCACCGGAAGCCACCGGAGTCAAACCGGCCGGACGCTGGAGCTCCACCTTCTTCCCGACCATGGAAGTCAGCGCTCCCCGTTCGCCCAGGCTGGGGATGCGCAGATTCTGGCCAGGGCAGATCACCGCCTGTTCGTCAAGACCGTTGCCCCGCAGAAGAGCTGCCACCGTAATGCCGTGCGTCAAGGCGATGGAATAGGCGGAATCTCCCTGGCGTACCTGATACATATTGGTTTGCGCCTGATCCTCCTTGAGAATCTCCGCCGGGATATTGTCCGCCAGACGCACAGCCTTGCCCTGTTGCGGCACCCGAACCTCGTAGCCCTTGGGAATCAGTTTCTGGCCGAGATACACCGGTTCGCGCAGGGCCGGGTTCAAGGCCTTGAAGGTTTCCAGGTCAACCTTGAGATGCTTTACCAGATCATTCACCATGGCATAGTTGGGCAAAATCACCCCCTTGCTGTTGACCGGCGGCTCAATGGGAAGCGGACCGAAGTACGTCTTATAATTTTTGGCCACCTCCCTGGCGGCGAGAAATTCCGAATAAAAATTTCGCGAGGCAAACTTGAACAACTCGCTTTCATGCTCCTGGAAGATCTTTTCATAATCCCCCTTGGCCGCCTTGGCCCGCATCATGCCGTTGATCCCGTGATTATAGGCCGTCACCGCCAGAGGCCAGGTGCCGAGCAACTCGTAATTATGCCGAAGCATTTTTGCCGCGGCTTGGGTTGATTTGAGCGGATCGCGCCGCTCGTCAATGGCATAGTCCACGTCCAGATTGAACTGCTTGCCAGAGGATTCGGTGAACTGCCAGATGCCGGCCGCGCCAAACTTGCTGTAAGCCTTGTAGTTGAAGGATGATTCCACATGGGGCAGATAGGCGAGATCCTCGGGCACCCCGTAGCTCGCCATGATCTGCTTAATCTCGGCCAGGTACGCGCCGGAGCGGATCAGCCCTTCCCGAAAATGGTCCTTCTGGCCGGACTGGAAACGGATATTATCCTGGGCCAGCCGAAAATCCTCCGCCGTGGCCTTGGGGCCAAAAAGCCCGGCCACCCTCTTTTCCTCTCTACTCCGTGGGGAAGAACCAGAGGCCAGGGCTTTGAGAATTTCCAGATACTTCTCCTTAACCCGCTCTATTCTCTGCCGGTCCCGCTCCCGGGCGCCGTTTTCCCAAGTCCCCTCGACATCCAGCACTTCATAGATAATGCCTAGGTCCCGCTTGTCGTGGAGCACCCCCTGGGTGGAGGGATACTTGCCGTAAATGTCTCGCCAGAAAGCCACATTGGGCGAGATGCAGTCGTAGAGGGGAAAAGGATCCTGGCTGGCCAGGGCCGGAGAAACACTTGTGCCGACCACGCAAAAAAACAGCGCCGTCGCCATTAACAGACGAAGATGTGCCATGACGGTTCTCATGAATTTCTTTGTTACTCGGTTGTTCACAACGGACAAGTTAGTCAATATACTCGCTCCCGCCGCGATTCGCCGCTAAAATCACCGTCCCCATGCAGGCGAACAAACAAGGGCCGCCCTGCCCGCCGCCAAGGATCAATCGAGCAGAGCGCTGAATTTTTCCTCAAGATAGGCAAGGAAGGGCCCGGCGGAAAGCGGCGCGCCCGTTGCCCGCGCCAGCAGTTCCTGGGGCAGATACACGCTGCCATGAGCATGGATCTCCTTGGCCAGCCAGGCCTTGACCTTGGTCAGATTTCCACTGGCAAGGGTCTGATTAAAACCGGGGTCGTGTTTTTTGTAAGCCTCCCAGATCTGGGCCGAAGCCAGGTTGCCGATGGTATAGGTGGGGAAATAGCCGAAGCTGCCGTGGGCCCAATGGATGTCCTGCAAGACCCCGTCGGCGTCCGACTCCACCTCCACCCCGAGGTACTGCCGGTATTTCTCTCGCCACACCCCAGGCAGCGCCGCGACCTCCAGGCTCCCCTCAATCAGGGCCTTTTCAATCTCAAAGCGAATCAGGACATGGAGGTTATAGGTCAACTCGTCGGCATCCACCCTGATCAGGCCAGGGGCAACGGCGTTTATGCCCCGGACAAAATCATCCAGGTCTGTGTGCGCAAACTGGGCCGGGAATGCCTGTTGCAGTTCCGGGAAAAATCGCTGCCAGAATGGTCTCCCCCGCCCCACGACATTCTCCCAGAACCGGGATTGCGACTCATGGATACCTAAAGAAACCCCATCGTCAAGATGACTGTGGGCCAGGCCCTCGGCAATGCCCTGTTCGTAGAGAGCGTGGCCGCCCTCGTGCAAGGCGCCAAAGATAAAATCTAGACTCTTGGGGGCATAGCGGTTGGTGATGCGCCGATCGTGGTGTCCCAGGGTGGTGGTGAAGGGGTGGGCCGAACGAGCCAGGCAGCCCCGGCTGAAATCAAAGCCCATGGCCACCAGGAGGTGTTCGGCAAACTGCTCCTGGCCGGTTATGGCAAAGGGCTCGGCAAAGGCCAAGGGGGCCAGGCGACCGGCAAACTGTTTGACCATGGCGACCAGGGGCGCTTGCAGCTCGGCGAACATGCGTTCCACCTGGTCGGTGGTGAGCCCTTCTTCGTGAAGATCAAGCAGCGCGTCGTAGGGATGGGCCGTGTAGCCCAGGTATTCGGCCTGTTGCCGAGCCAAGGCCACCAGCCGTTCCAGCAGAGGCTGAAAAAGGGCGAAATCAGACTGTTCCCTGGCTTCAAGCCAGGCCATTTGGGCCTGGGAGGCAAGGCGGGAGAACTCGGCGACAAACTCTTCGGGCAGCCGGGTATTCTGGTCATAACTCCGGCGCATGACCCGCACCAGAGCGCGATCCTCCACAGACAGGTTCGCCTGCTGCGCCTCGGCTTGGGCCAGCAGCACGCCAAGCTCCGGGGCCACCTCCCGACGGTGCGCCAGGGCGCTCAGGGTGGCAAACTGTGCGGCCCGACCTTCCGCGGCGCGGCGGGGCATCCGCACCTCCTGATCCCATTGCATGAGGGCCAGGGTGTGGTGCAGGTCAATCAGTTCAGCGGAGTATTTTCGTAACGGCGTTAGTTTTGCCATTGGGCCTTCCTTTATTTTCTCTGATGAGTCTCTTGCAAAAATGAGGGGGGCAGACGGCACGGCGGCGGGGCTTGACGTTCGGGATGGGCAATGGTAAAGAGCCAGAGAGGCGCTGCGCCAAAACGCAACCGCCAGCAATGGAGCCGTGCCAAGGAACACTTAAAACCATGCCCTTATTGCTCTACACCTATATCGCCACCGAGATCCTGGCTCCGTTCTTCGCCAGCTTTCTCATCATCAACGCCATCCTCTTTCTGGGCAGGCTTGTCCCCCTTCTGGACGGAATCTTAGATTTCGGCATCGGCGCCGGGGATTTTATCCGGCTCTGCGCCTACATGCTGCCCAAGCTGATGATGTTTTCCATTCCCATGGCCAGCATGACCGCCGTTATTGTCGCCGTATCCAGGATGGTGAACGATAACGAAATCATGGCCCTGAAGTCCACCGGCATCGGCCTGCTCCGCCTGCTCCCCCCGGTGATCGTCATCGCGCTGTCCACCTCCCTGCTCACCTATTTTTCCGCAGTCACCCTGATTCCCCAGGGCACCCTTGCCATGAAAACGCTTTTTTTGCAGATGGCCAAGGAAAAAATCGACAACGGCATCCAACAGGGGCAGTTCAGCGAAGGCCTCACCAATGTCGTGCTCTATATTGATGGGGTTGATCCCCAAACCCGACAATGGCAGGGCGTGTATGTCTCTGACCTCCGCCACGGCGACACGCCTCTTACCATTATTGCCAAAAAAGGCAGCCTCACCGCCCAGCCCGAGGACATGCTGATTACCCTCACCCTGGCGGATGGCACCCTGCACCGCGCCAAGGAGAATATCACCCAGACCATCCGCTTTGACCGCTACCAGATCAACCTGCCCATCAAAATCCCCACGGAAGTCGCCGGCGCCTCCATTACCGAGGTCGGGAAAAATGGCCTGAGCCAGAAGCAGTTGCTGGAACAGGCGGCAAGCCATGGCCCAAAAACTCCGGCCGGAAAGACCATGCTCATTGAGTACCATACCCGCATGGCCCTGCCGGTGGGCGGCTTCATTCTAACCATCCTGGGCTTGCCCCTGGCCATGCTGGCCCTTCCTGGCCGCAGGCCGCTGGGGACGCCGCTGGGCCTGCTGCTTTTTGTCCTCTACTATGTTCTGTTCACCGCAGGCCGGACCGGCGCGGAAAACGGCCATCTGCCGGTGGCGCTCGGCGTCTGGCTGGCCAATCTCCTGATTGCTCTTTTTACCATTATGCTCACCCGGCAGGTGGCAAATGAAACCGCCCCGCTCTTCCTTGCCCGCCTGAGCGGACAGGCCATGGCCCTTATTGCCAGACTGAGGGAAATCACAAGCGGAGAAAAGCGATGAAGCTGCTGGATCGCTACCTCATGGCCCAGTTCGCCAAGAACCTGGCTCTGGTCGTCTGCTCTTTGGTCGCCATCTATCTGCTGGTCGATTTTTTTGAGCGACTGGACCGCTTCCTGGAAGCAGAAAAGGCCATTGGCCTGGCGATCAAATATCTGCTGCTCAAACTGCCATTCATCTATGTGCAGCTGATCCCGGTCTGCATCCTGCTGGCCGGGATCATCACCCTGGGCGTCCTCAACCAGCATTTTGAATTCATGGCCCTGATGGCCAGCGGGATCAGCGTTATCCGTATCATCCGCCCCCTGCTGGTCGCGGCGGCCCTATTCACCCTGCTCACCGTGGCCATCGGCCAATGGGTGCTGCCCGCCACCACTGCGGCAACCAACCGAATCTGGTACGAGGAAGTCAGCCACCAGATTCCCAGAGGCATCATCCGGGACGGCCGCACCTATTTCCGGGGTACGGAGGGCATTTATTCCTTTATCCGCCCCAATCCTGGCAAGAACGAATTTCGCAATTTTTCCTTTGCCGCCTATGACGCGGATCGCGGCCTAACCACCCTGCTCACCGCCGAAAGCGCCACCTGGGAAGGCGGAAACTGGCAGCTCCAAAACGGACAGCAAAAGGAACGCACCGAAGATGGCGGCTTTTCGGTAACGCTCTTCAAGACCCTCTCCCATGCCTTTGCCGAACAGCCGGGAGAATTCTTTGTCCCCCCATACAAAATCGAGGAGCTCTCATACAGCAAGCTTCTGAAGCAGGCGATGGCCCGCAAGGCCTCCAACCATGAATCGCTGCTGGAATTCCACCGCCGTTTTTCCTACGTCTTCCTGGGCATTCCCCTGCTCCTTTTAGGGATTCCCGTGCTGCTCTCCGTGCATAAAAGCAGGGGCCGCGATCTGGCCCTGGCCATTCCGGTAAGCTGCGGCATGGCTTTTGCCGCCTGGGGCGCCTGGAGCGCCAGCCAGTCCCTGGCCAAGTCCGCCATCCTGCCGCCCGGCGTCGCCTCCTGGTCCGTGCATCTCCTGACCATCGCCATTGGCTGCTTCCTCCTTAAACGACACAACCAGTGACGCCCTGGATATGGCCCTCGACCCCGCATCCTCAGCCGCCACGCTCAGCCGCTTTCGCAAAATCGGCATCATCGGCATCCCTCCCCTGGCCGTAATCCGGGCCGCCAACGACCACGGCCTGGTTATCCATGATCTGGACGAGCCCCTGGTCCGGGAGGATCTCGAAACCGCCAGCCCCTTCCTGCCCAAGGTCTATTGCGCCATCCTCCGCACCGCCGTGGTCAACGCCCTGCACCTTGAGCTTGACGCCATCTACATTGACACCGGCCCTGGCAAGTGCGATGGCGCCCTGCACACGGCCACGATCCTGGCCGAAACCCTGCCCATTCCGGTAATTTGCACCAGAAATACCGACACCGCAGGCTTCGGCTTCCCCTTGTGCCAGGCCCGCTTGCCCCTCATCGCCAGAATGCAGGCCATCACCGCCGGGGTCAAATCCGCGGCGCCCTATAGCAATCCGCCGCCGTCCTGTGTGCCAACGGCCGGGTTCTGGGGGGTGCCGCCCAGGGATTTCTCCATCCTCGAACTGTTCCCGGACACCACCCACATCCATGGCTGGACCCGCTGCATGGAAAACAAGACCCCGGCGGATCACGATCTGGAGGCCGAGTTCAACCCCGAGGCGCCCACGGTTTTCTTTGCCCAGTCCTTTTGCGCGAAAACCGCGCTGGCCCGGTATCTGGCCAAGAAACATCCCCACGCCCTGTATCTGGACGTGGATGTCCACACCACCAGCAGCGCCCGCGCCAAGGTCCAGGCCTTTCTCGAGCTTTCCGGGGTCAGGCCATGATCCTGGGCGACTTCGGCACCTCTTACTGCAAATTTCTCGACCTCGACGCGCCAGAGGCCCAGCCGACCATCATCGCCACCAGGGAACTGCCCCGGGAAACCCGGGTGGATCTCGCCACCGGCCACAACGGCAAACGCTTCGCCTGCCGTTATGTCAACGAACTCATTGCCCTGGCCAGGGGCGGCGAGGCCATGATCCAGGAAAAGGATTATGTGCTGCTGGACTGCGGCAGCCGGGACATCAAATTCATCAAGTATCAAAATGGCAAGCTGGCGGACATGGGCTGGAACGCGGAATGCGGGGCCTCAATGGGCTTCACCATCGAGCTGTTGGAGAGGTATTACGAATTGGACTATGCCCACCTGCGGGTGCCGGAGCAGACCTTTTCCGTAACCTGCGGGGTGTTGGGGATGAGCGACATCTTTGACGCGGTGATCTCCGGGGTGCCGGTGGCCGAGGCGGTGGCCCGTTTTGTCAAGGGGATTGCCATCAACGCCTACCGCTTTGCCGGTTCGCCTGCCAAGCTCTACCTCTCCGGCGGGCTCTGCGACAACCCCCTTTTCGTGGGCAGCTTTCCCTGCCAGGTAACGCCGCTGGGCCGCTTCGTTCTCCTGCGCGGCCTGGAAGCTGAGGCGCGGCAACCCCGGCCCCCGGCCATTGCCTGAGGTAAAACCAATGCCCTCGCCAACCACAGAACGGCCAAACTGCCTGGCCTGCCTCCACTTCTATATCACCCACGAACCGGCGCATCCCTATGGCTGCAAGGCCCTGGGCTTCAAATCCCTCCAGTATCCGGCCATGGTGGTGTTCGCCAGCTCCGGCATCCATTGCCAAGCCTTCTCCGCCAAGAAACTCTCGGCCTGATTCCAGTTCTAAATCAAGCGGTAAACCATGCAGCTCGTCCGGTGAA
>Ga0334722_10005233_pt1 | contig 13168 bp, 15 predicted proteins | sample C3_bottom_MG_FD_207210 | JGI IMG/M metagenome (GOLD analysis project Ga0334722, IMG submission 207210) | Sediment microbial communities from Yellowstone Lake, YNP, Wyoming, USA - C3_bottom | ecosystem: Environmental > Aquatic > Freshwater > Lake > Sediment | place: USA: Wyoming | collected...
GTCCGAAATTTCGTCGAGGCGCGGAAAATATTCGAGCAGGTTTTGCGGCGGGATGCCGGAGATGTCGAGGAAAACGTTTTTGCTCCGGCGCAATAAAAAGAACGCTTCGTTCATCCAAAGTGGGCGTCCGCCATGCGCCAAAATAATTTTCAATTGTGGAAAATCGACCAGCAGATCGTCGATGAAAATCGGTTGAGCGTACTTGTTGCGCGCGTGCGGAAATATCGATGTGCCGGTGTGAAACATGATCGGCAACCCCAATGCTTGCGCGCGTTCGTAAATCTGCGCTTGTTGCGGCAAGCCGTCGCGATATTCGTTTGGATAAACGAGTTGATGCGACGAATGCACCTTCAACATGCGAATACCCAGGTCGGCGATGCGATTTGTTTCTGCCGCGCAGTCATCGCAAAAGCGCGGATGCACCGAGCCGCAGGGAATCAATCGATCGGGCGCGTGGCGCGCATATCGCGCGACCCAGTCATTCGTTTCGGCGGTAAAGCCCATCACGTCGGGGCTGACATAGTTGATGAGCACCGCCTTTTCGACGCCGACCCGATCGAGATATTTCAAAAATTTTCCTGGGTCGGCGACCGTTTGCTTGACCTCTTCAAAGTTGGCGTGATGCGCGCCGAACGCTTTGAGCGTTTCGGGATTCAACATTTCGAGCGGCTGGATGTGGATGTGAACATCGATGGCGCGATAGTCAAGCATTTCAAATCACTCCAAAGAGGACGAGCAAAAATAATCCGGCAAGCGCGGTGATAATAACGAGCAACGCCCAACTCATCCAGCGCGGATAACCTTTCACGGCGATTCCCGCAAGTATATGCAGGATGGGCAATCCCGCAAAATAGCGCGCGCCGGGATGAGCGATGGTTATCAGGACAAACGGCAAGGAGACAATCGCGCTCGCGACGAGAAACCATTGCTGTCTGCGCCAAACGCCGACGATGGCAACAATCGAAGAGAGCGCGAGGGATGACCAGAACGCGAATGCGAAGAGGAGACCGATGTCCATTTGTGTTTGTTGGTTAACGCATCACGTATCACGAGTCACGTGATTCGTAATGCGTGATCCGTGAACATTAACTGGTGGCTATGACTACGCCTTTCGTTTCCAAATAATATTCCAACGCTTCGGGTCCGTGCTCACGACCGATGCCACTCATCTTGGTGCCACCGAATGGCATTTCGTCATAGCCCACATGCAACGAGTTGACCCAGACATTGCCCGCTTGCAAATTCTCAGCGGCATAGCGCGCCTTGCTCAGATCGCGCGTGATGATGCTCGCGCCCAAACCCCACATCGATCCATTTGCCATTTCGATGGCGTGATCCAAATCTTTGACGCGCCAGATCGGGAGCGCGGGACCGAACACTTCTTCGGTTACCATTTTCGAATCGAGCGGCACATCGGCGAGCAAGGTTGGGCTGATGAAATAGCCCTTGTCGTACTCTGCGCCTTGTGGTCGTGTTGCGCCTGTCAAGACGTGCGCGCCTTTTTTCACGGCATCGGCGACCTGGGTCTCGACTTCTTCGCGCTGAACACCAGTGTGCATCGGTCCCATAAAAACGTCGTCGCGCGTACCAACGCCCACTTTCATCTTTTGCACGCGCGCGACCAGTTTATTTACAAACTCGTCGTAAATCGAATCGAACACGTAAAGACGTTTGACCGCGAGACACGCCTGACCGCAGTTGAAAAATCGTCCGACCCATGCGGCGAATTCTGCGCGTTTCAAATCGGCGTCATCGCAAACGATCAACGGATCGCTGCCGCCGAGTTCGAGCGTGATGCGCTTCATTCCACGCCCCGACACTTCGGCGACGCGCTGTCCCGTATCGCTTTGTCCAGTGAACGCGACACGACGCACCTTGGGATTTGAAATCAATTCTTCGCCGACTAGACTGCCTGGTCCTGTGACGATATTCAAAACTCCGGGCGGCAAACCAGCCGCGTTCAATAATTCGATGATGCGCGTCGCGGTGAGCGGCGTCGTGCTGGCAGGTTTGTGAACGACCGTGTTGCCCGCAACGAGTGCAGGACCAATTTTCGTGCCCATCAGCGTGATCGGAAAATTCCACGGCGAGATCGCGGCGCACACGCCCATCGGTTGCTTGAGTACCATGCCGTACATCGTCGTGTCGGGTAGCGGCACATACGAACCGCGATACGTGGGACCCAGCCGAGCGTAAAACGTCATACCGTGTAAGAAATGCTCGATCTCGGTTTCGGCTTGCTTGACCGGTTTGCCTTGCTCCGCGCATAATAATTTTCCCAGGTCGTGAATGCTCGCGCGCACCGACTCGATGCCTTTGAACAAAATGTCGCAGCGTTCGGCGATGCTAGTGGTGCGCCATTTTTTGAACGCCGCGTCGGCGGCGTCAATCGCGCGCTGGGCATCCTCGCGGTTGCCTTTCTGCGCGACATCGACCAATTCATTCGTCGCGGGATTGCGTACCTCGTATGTTTGATTGCTCACTGATTCGACGGACTGTCCGCCGATAAACATTTTTGTCATGATGAACTCCTAAAATTTTTGCCACAGAATCACACGGAAACACACAGAAATTTTCTGTGTACTTCCGTGGCAAAATATCACGCTGTTCCAATAACTACTGCTTTCGTCTCACTGTAATAATCGAGCGCTTCGCTGCCGTGTTCTTTGCCCACGCCGCTTTGCTTAAATCCGCCGAACGGCAACTCGTCGTAAATGATCGCCTGCGAATTGATCCACGTGTAACCCGCTTCGAGTTGTTCTGCCGCGCGATTCGCCCTGTTGAGATCGCGCGTCCACACCGACGAACCCAGACCATAGATCGAATCATTCGCCATCGCAATTGCTTCGTCCATATCGCGCACGCGCCAAACTGGGAGCGCGGGACCAAACACTTCTTCTTGACCGACCTTTGATTTTGGATCGGCGTCGACAATCAATGTCGGCAAGAAATAATTGCCCTTGGCAAATTCGTCGCCCTCGGGTCGCGTGCCGCCAACCAAAACCTTGCCGCCACTTTTGATCGCATCGGCAACTTGCTCTTCAACTTCTCGGCGTTGATATTTTGTGTGCATCGGACCCAGCATCGATGTCTTTGCCATGCCGTCGCCCACGCGCAATTTTTTCACTTTGCCCGCAATCTTATCGACAAACGCTTGATACACTTGCTCGAACACGTAGACGCGTTTGATCGCTAGACACGCTTGACCACAATTGTAGTATCGACCCACCGATGCCGCGCTCACCGCTTCGTCGATGTTCGCATCGTCGCACACGATCATCGGATCGCTGCCGCCGAGTTCGAGCGTGACGCGCTTGATCGTCCGCGAGGCGACCTCCATCACGTGCCGACCCGTTTCGGTCGCGCCCGTGAATCCGATCTTGCGGATTTTTGGGTGCGCCAAGATTGCATCGCCGACTGTGCCCCCAGGTCCCGTGACGATGTTCAACACGCCGGGCGGCAACACCTCGTTTAGAATTTGAATCACGCGAAGATCGGTGAGCGGCGTCGTGCTGGCGGGCTTGACGATGACGGCGTTGCCTGCGACGAGCGCGGGACCGATCTTGTTGCCCATCAACGAGACGGGAAAATTCCACGGCACTATCGATGCGACGACGCCAATCGGTCGCTTTAAAATAATTCCGTACTTGCCCTCGTCGAGGTTCGGCACATAGCCGCCGCGCAAATTTTTTCCTAGCCCCGCATAATGTTCCAGCGTGTGAACGAAACGACGAATCTCGCGCTTACTCTCCATCAGCGGCTTGCCTTGCTCCAGCGTCAGTGTGCGCGCGAGTTCGTCTTCGTGTTCGCGAATTTTTTTTGCGCCCTCGCCGGCGAGTTCGCCGCGTTTTGCGCCGGGCGTCGCCCACCATTTTGGAAACGCGCGCTCAGCGGCGTCCACCGCCTTTTCCACATCGCGCGCATCGCCTTTTGACGCAGTGTCGACGACCTCGCCGTTCGCGGGATTGTAAACCGGATATTCGTCTTTCGATACGGCGGCAACGGGCTCGCCGTTGATTATCATTTTTGTCATCGTCTCAATTTGATCCTTGCTCTTTATCTTCATCCACATCGTGATCGTTCTTTTTGTTTTTGCCGTGGGTCACTTCGGATGTGACTCGCCCAATGATGCCCAAAGCAAAGCGATTACTAAATCCGCCAATGAATGCGAACGCATTTAGCCACAGTTTGTTGGCGAGATCGCTATAGGGTAATGGCGATGGGGACGGCAGGTCCGCGAAAAATTTTTTAATGCATTCGTCGGGTTTTTCCGTCAAGATCTTTGGACAAGCTGTTTGCACCGCTTGATCGTATCTCTGACCAACCAGGCGCTCCGCTTCGTCTATCCCCGCCAACTTTTGATCACTCAGCAAAAGGACGCCGCCAACCGCCAAGAAAAAAACCATCGCGCCCATCACCATGCCGATGATCGGCTTGGTAATGATCCAGATATAGAGATGAACGTTAGGCGTGTTCGCTTGATTTGCCAAGCGATACAAGACAGCCACCATGCCTCCCAGGAACGACCATTGGAGGATCGGCAGGGGGACGTACGCGATTCGAGGGTCTGGTTGACCCCAGAGCAAAATTGTCGCCACGACCATGACGACAAGCAGGAACAGCACCGCGCCAAGCGCAATCCAAAACAATTTTGTTTCATCACGCCCAATGGTTTGCGGGGATTCCATCCTGGTCTCCTTTTCAGACAACCCTCTCCTGGGTCTTGATCAAATTCATTATCTATTTTTTGTTGTCGGCGATTTTGTCGTTCGATTCGTTCCACTTGACCGCTTCGAATACGCTATGACAATGGCGGCAATAGTATTGCGACGTCATCATCTGTTGTCCGAATAATGCAATCATCTCCGTCTCGATTGATTCGCAGAACGGACAACGAACTGTTGACTGTTCACTGTTCACTGTTGATTCGCCGCGTGGTAGAATTGAACTGAGACCAGGGCAATGCGCCAACATATTGCCATCGACCGTTTTCATTCTTTACCAGGTTCGCGGCGTGCGTCCTCGCAATCAATGACGCTGACCGATTCAGAAACCGCGCGCGCAACTCGTCTGCGTCCGCATCAAGGATTTTTTCTATCGTCAGCGTATCGTCTTCAGCGCGCCCGAACCAGCATAGAGCGTGCGGCAACATTTCCTCGACGCGGTGCGCGAGTTCAATGCTTTCCTTCGGGTCGGCGGCGAGACGCTTGAACCAGCCCTCGCCATGCATCCAATGGAATCGTTCCTCTTCCAAAATTTTTCCTGCGCGCGTGCGGAGCGGCACATAGGACGATGCGCGCGCCGCTTCGAGCGCAATCGTCAGCGCGCCGCCGAGCAAAAGATTCGCGGCGACGAACGTGTTCCAAGTCGAAAAGGATTGATCGAGATACGCAATCGAAGAATATTTTTCGCGGGGAACTTCATTCGGAATATCTTGATCGACTTCAGAGAAATCTTTGAGCAACGGCAACAGCGCGCGCGAATGTCCTAATTCGTCTTGCGCCATCGCGGACGCGGCAACAGCGGCTTCGAGCGCGGGCGCGCTGTCGCACCACTCGGCGTAGCGGATGCCGAGCCAGCGTTTCGTATCGGCAAGAGCGAGAAGAAAATCCGCAAGCGCGCGACGTGGTTGATCGGAGAATTGTTTGGGATCGTTTATATCAATCATCATCAGTAGCCAGTAGTCAGAATTCAGCAGCCAGAATTAACTCAAGGTGATTCTAAATTCTGGCGGCTGAATTCTGAATTCTTGTTTTACGCGGGATCGATCACGTGCACGACCGCCGCGCGCGGTACGGCAATCATTTCGATCCACGCCCACTCGTTATAGGTGTTGAACGCATACACTTTCGCCAGATCGTCGTCGGGCGCGGTCACCGTACCGACAAAGTGTAGCGGCTCGTCGTACTTGAAGCGCGCAAAGACTTCGTAGATTTTCAGGTCGTTTGGTTTGTCCATGTTGTTTTGTTTGTGATTGCGAAACTGAAGGTCGAAGGAACTGAGGGAAATAATGGAACTGAAGGAATTTCCTTTATTTCCCTTCGTTCCCTCATTTCCTTTTTTGTTCACACCGCGATTCCCCACATCTTGAGCAACTCACGCCCGTTTGCGCTTAGGCGCGCTTTGTTCCACGGCGGGTCCCACACAATTTCGAATTGCACGTCGCGGACGCCTGGCTCTTGCATCAAGCGCGCGCGAATATCGTCGAGAATCATCTCCATCGCGGGACAGCCCATTGCCGTGAATGTGATTTTGATGTTGACGCGCTCGTTCTCTTGCGCGACGCCGTAGATCAATCCCAGGTCGACGACGCTCATTGGAAATTCGGGATCGTTTACTTGCTCCAACGCGCGCCAAATATTTTCAGAACTCACGCACCCGCCATTGCCTTGTAGCCACGTTGGATGCGTTCGACGTAATAATCGTTCATCGGACCGCGCGCCTTCCACCGCTTCATCACCTCGTCCCAGGTCGTCGCGCCCTTTTCCAATTCCCAGCGTTTGTTCTTTGAATCGAAACTGGCAGGAAACGGACAAGTGACAATGTACTTTTGCGTCGCTTCGTCCCAGCGCGCAGGCACATTCAATTCAAGTTCTTCGCACAATGGCAAGGCGGTCTTCATCCAGGTTTGTCGCAGCGTATCGTTCGAACTGCCTTTGAGTCCGTAATCCAATTGCCCTGCGTGTTTCTTTTTATCGTCGGGCAAGCCGAACCATTCGACCGTTAGCAAAAACATCCAATCGACGCAGCGTTGCAAGCGTTCGCGTCCGCCCGGTTCTTCTACGATGCGGCGCATCCAGATTTCGCCGTGCCGCAGATGGAACGTTTCTTCTTTATCGACTTTTAACAGCGCGCGCTTCCACGGACCATACGTCGTGCTGCGATACACGTCGCCGAGCAGGGTGATGCCCGCGCGATCATAAAACGCATTGGCGACGACGAGTTCTTCCCAGGACTCAAGCGGCACGTCGAACGCATACGGATATTTGAACTGGCGCGCGGCGCGGCGATAAATCATTTCTTCTTTGTTCACACCCAGGTCTTCCAACAATCGATACGCGATGTGCGCGTGTCCCATCTCGTCTTGAATGATTGCCAGCGCGGAAATCATCGCGTTGATCGACGGCGCTTTGCGCGCGGCGTTATAGTACGCGGGCGCGCTCACGAGTTCGGTGTCGGCGGAGACGGTGAGGATGCGAATTAAATCGTCCTTGTATTGCGCCGTCATGTGGTCTTGGTTCTCGACCAATTGCTTGTGCGCGAGGCGGTCTTGCAATTGCGCCTCGCTGATATAGGAGGTCATATGCACTCATTAATGAGCCAATTACCCAATGAACCAATGAGCCAAACTATTTGCTATATGCGCGAGACCTTGGCTCATTGGATAATTGGAATATTGGCTCATTTCCCTTTGAATTCCGGTTTCCGTTTCCCCACGAACGCCGCAATGCCTTCTTTCGCGTCTGCGCTCAAGAAAACTTGCTCGGTCATTTTGCGTTCGTGCGCCAGTCCATCGCTCAACGGCAATTCGATGCCTTCATTCACCGCAAGTTTGATTCGACCAATCGCGTACGATGCGCCGCGCGCGAGGTTCGCTGCGTACTCCATCGTCTTTGCGGCGAGTTCGGTTTGCGGAAAAACTTTATCGACGATGCCGAGTGTGAGCGCTTCATTTGCCGTGACGGCGCGACCGTTGATCATCAAGTCGAGCGCGCGGCTCTTGCCGACGAGGCGCGACAAGCGTTGCGTGCCGCCGTTGCCGGGCAACAGACCCAGGGTTACTTCGGGCAGACCCAGTTTGAATTCACCGTCGCCGCTAAAACGCAAATCGCACGCGAGCGCAATTTCCAGTCCGCCGCCCAGCGCGTGCCCGCCGATCATCGCGATAAAAATCTTGGGCACGCGACCGATGCGTTCGAGCGCGTCGTGTTCGGCGCGAATCATTTCCATATTCGATTCCTGGGTTCCTTCACTAAAAAATTTAACGTCCGCGCCCGCACAAAAGAATTTTTCGAGTGCGCTCTTGACGACGACGGCGCGAATTTCGGAATCGTTGCCGATCTGATCGACTGCCGCGCTGAACTGGCGGACGAAATCCATATTGTAACTATTGGCGGGCGGGCGGTTGAGGGTGAGAACGCCCACCGCGCCTTCACGACTAATTGTAACAAAGGGATCGCTCATTGTGACGATGCCTCCTGGGATGAATTTACGCGTTCGCAATGCCGAACGACGTTCTGTAGGTCAATTCTACACGAGGACGGTTTGGACTGTCAAGACCCCTAACAGACCCCTGACGATTTTGAAATGTGCGACGCACCTCCAAGGTGCGTCGCACATTTAGATTCCTACAACCCCAAATATTGTTTCTTCACGTCATCATTCTCGAACAATGCCTGTGGTGTGCCTTCAAAAACGATGCGGCCCTTGCTCATCACGTATATGCGGTCGGCGATCTCCAGCGCGAGCGGCAGACTTTGCTCGACGAGCAGAATCGATTGGTGTTTTTGTTTGAGTTCGACGAGGAGGCGCGCGATTTCGCGCACCATCAGCGGGGCGAGTCCTTCGGTCGGTTCGTCCATCAACAACAATTCAGGATTCGACATCAACGCGCGCCCAATCGCCACCATTTGTTGCTCGCCGCCGGAGAGTTGATTGCCGCGATGATGCTCGCGTTCGCGCAGGCGCGGCATATCTGCATAGAGCCGTTCCAAATCCCAACCATCGTCGTTTTTCTTGCGCGCCGTCAGCGTCAGATTCTCGCGCACGGTGAGATCGGGAAAGATGCGGCGTCCTTGCGGGACGAGACCGATACCGGTGCGCGCAATGCGGTCGGACGAGATGCGCGTGATGTCGCGCTCTTTGAAAACGATCTTGCCCACGCGCGGTGGCGTAAAGCCGATGATGCTGCGAATCGTCGTCGTTTTGCCAGCGCCGTTGCGACCCAGGATGCAAATGACCTGACCTGGCTCGACGCGGAGCGAGACGCCTTGCAGGATATGACTGTCGCCGTAATAGGTGTGAATGTTATCGACGGTTAGCATCGTGTTCAGTTCCCCGCTGGTTTCGTTTCGACAACAGTTCCCAGGTAAACTTCCAGCACGCGCGGATCGACGCGCACAGTTTCCGCCGTGCCATCCGCAATCACCTGACCGTAATGGAGAACCGTCACGCGCTCTGCCAATCCAAAGACCACGTCCATATCATGTTCGATGATCAACAGTGTCATGGTGCGCGGCATCTCGCGCAACAGTCCCAGCAATCGATTCGTCTCCGCGGGCGACATTCCGGCGGCGGGTTCGTCGAGCAACAAGATTTTCGGCTGAGTTGCGAGCGCAATCGCTAGTTCGAGTTGGCGCTGTTCGCCGTATGACAGAGTGCGCGCGAGCGTATCGCGCCGTTCGTCCAAGCCGACGCGCTCCAAGCTCTCTTGGATTATTTTTGAATTTGCCGATTCAATCGAGCCGAACGCGCGCGGACTGACTCCTTTGACCGGATGTCCGGCGAGTCGCACGTTTTCCCACACAGTCAAACCCAGGAAGAGATTGTTGCGCTGAAACGTGCGTGCCATGCCCAGTTGCGCGCGCGCGTTCGGCGGCAATGCCATAATCTCTTGCCCAAGAAATTGCGCGCGCCCGCCGCTCGGTTCAAGTTCGCCGCTGATCAAGTTGAACAACGTCGTCTTGCCCGCGCCGTTCGGTCCGATGATCGCGCGCCGCTCGCCGGGTTCAACGCTGAATGACACGTGATCGACCGCCATCAGCGCGCCAAAACTTTTTTCGAGACTATCCACATTTAGAATCGGCATAATTATTTTTGAGCAGATGATTTCTCGCCTGCGCTAATTCGTGTAAAGATTTGTCGCACGAGTCCCATCACGCCGTAGCGCGCCGCGAAAACAAAAAGAATGAAAATCACGCCCAGGATCGTGGGCCAGCGGTCGGTGGCGGACGAGACCATGTTTTGCAGAATGAGGATGAGTGCCGCGCCCAGGACGGGTCCCACCAATGTTCCCGCGCCGCCGATGATGACCATGATCAATACTTGACCCGATGCCGTCCAATACAACTCGCCGGTCGAAACGAAACGATTGAACCCGGCGTACAAGACGCCCGCCACACCGGCAAATAATCCGGCGATCACGAACGCCGCGAGTTTGAATCGAGTGGTATTGTAGCCAATGGCGCGCAGGCGCGTTTCGTTTTCGCGAATGCCGATCAGCGCGTGACCAAATTGCGAATTGACAATCTGGCGTAACACCAGATAAGAAACTAGGAAAAATACCAAGACGAGAAAGTAGCGCGCCGTGGCATCGTCGAATGAATATTGCAGACCGCCGATTTGAACCAAGGGTCGTGGAATGCCCGCCAAACCGTTCGATCCACCGGTCACATCCGTCCAGCGATCGGCAATCGCATAGACCATTTGGCTGAACGCGAGCGTCAGCATTAGAAAATAAACGCCGGACGCGCGAATCGAAAAATAACCGATGACGAGCGCAGCGGCGATGACAACGAGCAAGGCGAGCGGCATGCTGATCAGAATGTTCGGCGAAGTTTTCAGGGCGAAATAGCCCGCCGCGTACGCGCCAATGCCGAAGAACGCCGCGTGACCGAATGACACGAGTCCCGTATATCCAATGAGCAAATCGAGACTCATCGCAAAGATGCCAAAGATCAAAACTTCGGTGACGGTCTTGATAATGAAACTGCCAGTCGCAAATGGCAACAGGATCAAGAGAGCCAAAACGACAATCGCTATCGCGTAGGTCAACAACGTTTTGCGTGGCATTACGTTTTCCGTCCGAACAATCCGGTCGGGCGCAGCAACAGGACGCCGACCATGATACCGTAAATAAAAAAGAGCGCATAATCCGGAAGCAATGCGCGACCGAACGTATCCACTTCGCCAATCAACAGACTGCCCCAGAACGCGCCGCGCAATGTGCCCAGTCCGCCGACGACGACGACGATGAGCGCGGCGATCAACGTGCGCGCGTCCATGCCTGGGACGAGACTCACAATCGGCGCGGTCATCACGCCGCCGAACGCCGCCAGCCCCGCGCCGACCGCAAACACAATCGAAAAGACGAGCGAGATGTTGATGCCCAGCCCACCGACCATTTCCGCATCGGCGACGCCGGCGCGCACGATCGCGCCGATTTGCGTGCGGCTGATGATGAGACCCAGGATCGCGGCGAGCAACAAGCCCACGCCAATCGCAAAGAGTCGATAGATCGGATATTGACCACTGCCAAAGGGAATCGAGCCAGCCAGTTCGATGGGCGGAGGAAAGGCGTGGACTTCGCCGCCCCAACCTGGGACAGCGCGCACGAAATCGGCGACGACGAGCGCGAGACCAAAGGTAAGCAGCACTTGATCGAGATGCCCGCGCCCTTTCAGCGGTCGCAACAACATACGTTCGATTCCAAAACCAACGAGGCCAACGATGAGCGGTGCGATGAAAAGAGCGAGCCAAAAACTTGACGTCGCGCGCGCAATCGAATAGCCGGTGTACGCGCCAAGCATATAAAACGAACCGTGCGCGAGATTCATCACGTCCATCATGCCGAAAATGATGGAAAGCCCTGCCGCCAGCAAAAAGAGCAGCAAGCTATAAGCCAAGCCATTGAAGAATTGAATGAGGATAAAATCGGGAGTGAGGTTGAGCATTGTGATGCAGGTAGGGGCAGGGTCACCCTGCCCCTACACAATTACATATTTTCTGGATCAAGAATCGGCTGATCGGTCTTGCCGATGATCGCATTCACGTACTTGCCGCCGCTCTGTTTGACCTGGCGGAAATAAATCTGGTTGATCACGTTCTGCGTCTTGGGATCGAAAGCGAACTTGCCGCGCGGACTGTTGAACGACACGCCGCGAATCGCTTCGAGGAATTTGTCCTTGTTGCTCGTATCGCCTTGGACCTTGTTCAACGCTTCGACGATGACGCGCGCCGCATCGAATCCTTGCATGGCGAAGACATCGACATCCTTGCCGGGGAATTTTTTGGCGTACGCATCCATGAACGCCTTGTTCTCTGGATTGTCCAGTTCCGTCGACCAGTGCAACGAGGTGTACGCATCGAGCGCTGACGCACCCTGACCTGGCAACACATCGCTCTCGGTCATAAATCCCGCGCCGACGATCTTCATCGTCTTTTTCAAACCGAACTGATCGAATTGCTTGACGTAGCTGAGCGCATCCGAGCCGGAGAAAAAGCTATAGACCGCTTCGGCATTGGTGGCTTGGATTTGCGGCAGGAATGCGGCGAAATCTGTCGTGCCGAGCGGGGGCAGAATGTCGTTGCCGACAATCGTGCCGCCCGCGGCGGTGAAGGTCGCTTTGAAATCTGCCGCGCTCTCCGTGCCGAACCCATAGTTCGATGCGCAGATCGCGACTTTTTTCGATACGTTCTTGGCGACCCAGTCGCCGAGCGGACTGCTGATTTGGTACGATGAGAATGAAGCGCGGAAGATGTAGGGGCTGTATCGACCGACCGCGGTGCCCTTGGTGCCTTTGCGGGTGAGCAAGTTGCCGCCGCCATTCGAAATCACGGTCGGCATCTTGGCATCGTTCAACGGATCGCGCACAGCATACAATACGGCGGTGCTGACGATGCCGGTGAACATATCGATCTTGTCCTGGTCGATCAGCTTGGACAACTTGCGCAGCGAAATCTGCGCGTCGTTCTCTTCGTCTTCCTTGACCCATTCGATCTTGCGACCACCGGCGGTGTAGTTGACGCTTTCAAAATATAGCGTCATCGCATTGGTGATGCTTTCACCAAGACCGGCGTACACTTTGGTGTAGGGCAGAATCGAACCCAGTTTGAAAGACGCGCTGGGCTTGAGCACGGTGGGGGAAACAACGGCGGGAACGGTGGGGACGGCTGTTGCAACGACCGGTGCGGTGGTTGGTGTAGCGGGTGTGGCGCAGGCTTGCAACAATGGCACAACGGCGGTTGCGCCAACGCCCAAAGCCAACTTTCTCAAAAACTCGCGACGAGTAATGGACATGTTCGACATTTCCTCTCCTCCTTTAGAAAAGGCGCCGACTTACATAGTCGGCAATCGGGATTTCTCAAGCGCGATGATTGAGGACACTGATTCAATGAGTGAAGACGATCACCTCCCCTCTCATATCCAGACAAAAATATTTTGTCGTCG
>Ga0334722_10005234_pt1 | contig 13168 bp, 11 predicted proteins | sample C3_bottom_MG_FD_207210 | JGI IMG/M metagenome (GOLD analysis project Ga0334722, IMG submission 207210) | Sediment microbial communities from Yellowstone Lake, YNP, Wyoming, USA - C3_bottom | ecosystem: Environmental > Aquatic > Freshwater > Lake > Sediment | place: USA: Wyoming | collected...
GGACATGGAAAGACCGGGTAGGCATTACGCCGGGGTTCTCCATTTCGAACGTGCAAAACCCTATGACTGATCCGAACTGGCGCTGATCTCTCCATGCTTGAGAATGAATCGTTCGATTTGTTTCAATCCCTTACGCAACCGTTCGATCGTCAACACCTTGTAAACGTCAGTCACATCCTGACTCACAGCATGCACCACTAAACGTATTTAAACCGCCTGGCCGATACCAAGTTCATCTGCAAGGAAGACTCATCGTACTGAATACGTTCGTAAATAAAACACCGGCGACCCCAGAGCAAGAACTGAAAATTGCCCGGAAACGATTAAAGGAGGTTCAAAAAGGCCTATGAGGACCTGGAAGAGGAATATACACTGGCAAAAGAGATGCTTGCCGCCCGTGTGCGGGTAGGCCTTTCGCAAGAGGCCGATGCTGAAATATTGGGAACTACAAAGAGCGCAATATCGAGGCTGGAAGCAGCCGGGAAACACGCTCCCTCCTTAACCACCCTCAAAAAGTATGCTCACGTTGTCGGCTGTCACCTGGAAATCAAATTTGTTCCAGAACATGCCCAACAGGGAGGTTAGGCCGGGCCTCAAAAAACGCTGGGCCAACTCCCGGACTGTTAAATCAACCCCCGTGAAAGAAGACACACCGTGGCACTTTTGAACCTGCGCGACATAACCCTGGCCTTTGGCGGCCCCCGGCTCTTCGACGGCATCAACCTGCAGGTGGAGCCGGGCGACCGGTTGTGCCTGATGGGGCGCAACGGCACCGGCAAATCGACCCTGCTCAAGCTGATCGCCGGCGACCTAACCCCGGAGAGCGGCGACATCCAGCGCCAGCAGGGGCTCAAGGTGGCCTCGGTCTCCCAGGAGGTGCCGCTGGGGCTGGCCGGCAGTGTGTTCGACGTGGTGGCCTCGGGCATGGGCAACGCTGCCGAGTTGCTGGCAGAGTACCACCGCGTGGCACACCGCCTGGCCACTGAGGGGAGCGAGGCGCTGCTGGCCGAGCTGGAGGCGCTGCAGCACCGTTTGGAGGAGAGTGGCGGCTGGTCCCTGCACCAGGAGGTGGAGCGGGTGCTGAACCGGCTCTCCCTGGACGCCGACGCCCAGTTCGCCGCCCTGTCCGGAGGCACCAAGCGCCGGGTGTTGCTGGCCCGGGCCCTGATTTCGTCGCCCGACATCCTGATCCTGGACGAACCGACCAACCATCTGGACATCGACACCATCGTCTGGCTGGAGGAGTTCCTCTTCCGCCAGGTGAAGACCCTGATCTTCGTCACCCACGACCGGGCCTTTGCCCGCCGCGTCGCCAACCGGGTGGCCGAGCTGGACCGGGGCAGGCTCTACAGCTTCACCTGCGGCTACGACGAGTTCGTGGAGCGGCGCGAGGCGCTTCTGGAGGCGGAGATCACCCGCCGGGCCGAGTTCGACAAGAAGCTGGCCCGGGAGGAGGCGTGGATCCGCCAGGGGATCAAGGCCCGCCGTACCCGCAACGAAGGCAGGGTGCGGGCATTGAAGAAACTGCGGGAGGAGTATCGCCAGCGGCGTGACCGGGTCGGTACCGCAAAGGTCCAGCTGCAGGAGGCGGATCGTTCCGGCGCGCTGGTGGCCGAGGTGGAGAAGGTCACCTTCGGCTACGGCGGACAGCCGATCATCAGGGATTTCTCCGCCACCATCATGCGCGGCGACAAGGTGGGGATCATCGGCCCCAACGGCTCGGGCAAGACCACCCTGCTCCGCCTGCTTTTGGGGGAGCTGGAGCCCCAAGCCGGCACCATCAAGCTCGGCACCCGGCGCGAGGTGCTCTACTTTGGCCAGATGCGCGAACAGCTGGACCTGGACAAGAGCGTGCAGGAGAACGTGGGGGAGGGGAACGACACCGTGACCGTAGGGGGCAAGCCGCGCCACGTGATCGGCTATCTGCAGGACTTCCTCTTCTCGCCGGAGCGGGCTCGGAGCCCGGTGAGCATCCTCTCCGGCGGGGAGCGCAACCGGCTGCTTTTGGCCAAGATGTTCACCAAGCCGGCCAACGTGCTGGTCATGGACGAGCCGACCAACGACCTGGACGCCGAGACCCTGGACCTGCTGGACGACCTCCTGGTGGAGTACGCCGGTACCCTGCTTTTGGTCAGCCACGACCGGGAGTTCCTCAACAACGTGGTCACCAGCACCCTGGTACTGGAAGGGGGTGGCGTGGTCAAGGAGTACGTCGGCGGCTATGACGACTGGCTTCAGCAGAGAACGGCCGCGCAGCCGGCCGCTCTGGCTGCAGCCAGGCCGGCGGCTGAAAAGGCAAAGCCGCAGAAGGAGAAGCCCCGCAAGCTGTCATTCAAGGAACAGCAGGAGCTGGACGGCCTGCCCGACCGGATCGCGGTATTGGAGGAGGAACAGGCCGGACTGCACGCCCGATTGGCCGATCCGGAATTCTACAAGTCGGCCGGGGCCGAGGTGGCCACGGTCAACGCCCGGCTGGCGGCACTGGAACAGGAGCTGGAAGCCGCCTACCAGCGCTGGGATGAGCTGGAGAGCCTGAAATCTTAGTGGGGCTCGTGTCTACCGGCCCCGGGCCCGGGGACCGGCGACAAGTGCTTGTAGCCGTTTTTGATTTATAGTATCTTCAATTTCTGTGGTTTAGATCCTGCGAGTTTCAAGAGGAGAAGAGGATGAGCAACCTTCCGGCAGTTGCCAGCACCGAACGCGGTGATGTGAGCAGCATGGTCCAGCTGGTCAGTTTCGAGCTGGAGCAGGAGGAATACGGCGTGGACGTGCTGGCGGTGCGGGAGATCATCCGTCTGCCGGCCATCACCAAGATGCCCAATACGCCCCACTACGTGGACGGCATCATCAACCTGCGGGGCACGGTGGTGCCGATCATCTCGCTGCGCCGCCGCTTCGGCCTCCCCGATGTGGACATGGACCGCCGCTCCCGCATCCTGGTCATGGACGCCAAGGGGACCCTGACCGGCTTTGTGGTGGATGCCGTGGCCGAGGTGCTGCGGGTATCCACCGCCGACATTCAGCCGCCGCCGGTCATCACCCAGGGCAACGCGGCCCAGGAGTGCATCAGCGGCGTGGTCAACCATGGCGAGCGGCTGCTGATCGTGCTCGACCTGAACCGCCTGTTCAACGACGACGAAAAGCAGGCCCTGGACATGCTGGGGTAGTACCCGACACAGGGCGTCAGTGGTCGTGGTAGCCCAGCACCACCAGCAGGCAGCTGCCGTCGGCGATCACGTTGACCCCCTTCTCATGGCAGAGTGCCACCGCCGCAGGGCTCTCGGCCCCCGGCTGCATCCAGATATGCCTGATGCCCCGGCCGATGGCGTCGGCCACCACCTGTTCAGTCACCGCCGGAGGCGTGATCACCGAGATGCTCTGCACCTCCGCTGGCAGCTCCGCCACGTTCCTGACGCAGGGGATGCCTTCGATCTCGGTTTCATTGGGGTTGACCGGCACCACGGTTTTGCCGTGCTGCTTGTAGCAGCGCAGCACCTTGTTGCCGAACTTGTGCCGGTTGGACGACGCCCCCACCACCCCGAAAGCCGGTGACCCGAGAAACTGCTCGATCTGTTGCCGTATGGTCATGCCATCCTCCTCGCTGTTTCATGTTTGTATTACTATACGCCAAATCTGTACTACCTGCCAGTTGTCCGCACCGCCATACCCACTCATATTAGTGCCAATCTTCCGCTGCACCCTTCTCCCTTTGGACCCACTGAGCCTTTAAGGAGAGGGTGGCCGAAGGCCGGATGAGTGCGCGGTGATGAGCATGTCTCCGGCATTTTTCCTCACCCTAACCCTCACCCAGAGGGTTTTGTTGTTAGAGCAAAAGATTAACGCTGATCAGACCTTTCTTTGCCGCCGTAGCAACTCCATTTGACAAAAACCTCCAGGCTGTTTCAATTGAGACAGCAGCCCAGCCATATTTGCACTACGGGAGGAATCCATGCGACGCATAGCTGTTTTGACGAGTGGCGGCGATGCCCCGGGCATGAACGCGGCCATCCGGGCCACGGTCCGGACCGGTCTTGCCAAGGGGTGGGACGTGTTTGGCGTGCGCAACGGCTACGCCGGCCTGATCTCCGGCGCCATCGCCCCCCTGGGGGCGCGGGAGGTCGGGGGGATCATCCAGCGGGGCGGCACCATGCTGGGAAGCGCCCGCTGCCGGGAATTCGAGACCGCGGACGGCCAGGCAAAGGCGCTGGTGCAGTTGCGCCAGCGAGGCATCGACGGTCTGGTGGTCATCGGCGGCAACGGCTCCCAGACCGGCGCCCACGCCTTGTCGCAGCACGGGTTTCCGGTTGTGGGGGTTGCCTCCACCATCGACAACGACTTAAGCGGCACGGATGTGACCATCGGGGTGACAAGCGCCATTGACGTTGCCCTGGAGGCGATCGACCGGCTGAAGGTTACCGGCGCCTCCCACCAGCGGGCCTTTCTGGTGGAGGTTATGGGGCGCAAGTGCGGCTACCTGGCCCTGATGGCCGGTCTGGCCGGCGGGGCCGATGCCATCGTCATCCCCGAGCAGGAGGTGGACCCGGAAAGCGTGGCGGAGAACCTCCGGGCCGCCTATGCCAACGGCAAGGCCCATGCCATCGTGGTGGTGGCCGAAGGCTCGCGCAACAATGCGGAAGGGATGGCGAGCTTTTTCCAGGCACATCACGAGCGGCTCGGCTTCGACCTGCGGGTGACCAAGCTGGGGCACGTCCAGCGCGGCGTCGCCCCCGGCGCCTATGACCGGCTGCTGGGCACCCTGCTCGGCGCGGCGGCGACCGAGCAGCTGGCGCATGGCTCCCAGGGGGTGCTGGTGGGGATGATCAACGGCGATGTGGCGACCACACCGCTGCACGAGGTGGTAAACCGGAAAAAAGCGCTGAATCTGCACTTGCTCGATCTGGCCCAGACATTGGCCAAGTAGCTCTTCCGTGCCTCGCCGAACAGCACGCCCTCATCATCCCCTCTCGTTCCCGCTCTCCCCGGCAGGGGGAACGGCAGGCGAGCATCCCGGCGCTAAGGCCGTAACATCGTTCTGGACATCACTTCCCCGCCTCTGGTAAAGTACGCAATTCCATGAAAATCAAACGTCTCGAAATATCGGGATTCAAATCCTTCGCCGACAAGGTTGTGCTCGACTTCCAGCAGGGGGTCACCGGCGTGGTCGGGCCCAACGGCTGCGGTAAGTCGAATATCGTCGACGCCATCCGCTGGTGCATGGGGGAGCAGTCCGCCAAGAACCTGCGCGGCAAGGCCATGGAGGACGTGATCTTTGCCGGCAGCGAAACCCGCAAGCCGCTGGGAGTAGCCGAGGTCTCGCTGGTGTTCTCCACCGAGGACGGCCGCGCCCCGGCAAAATATCTGGATTTCGCCGAAATCCAGCTGACCCGTCGCCTCTACCGGGACGGGGAGAGCGACTACCTGATCAACAAGACCCCCTGCCGCCTGATGGACATCACCGAGCTGTTCATGGACACCGGCGTCGGCACCAAGGCCTATTCCATCATCGAGCAGGGGAAGATCGGCATGATCCTGCACTCCCGGCCCGAGGAACGGCGCTTCCTGATCGAGGAGGCCGCCGGGGTGACCAAGTTCAAGGCCCGCAAACAGGTGGCCCTGAAAAAGATCGAGTCCACCCGCCATAACCTGTCGCGCCTGGCGGATGTGCTGGGCGAGATCCGCCGCCAGTTGGGCTCCCTGCAGCGCCAGGCCAAAAAGGCGGAAAAATTCCGCGAGTACCGGGATGAGTTGCGCGACATCGAACTGTTTTTTGCAGCCCGCGAGTACCGGGAGACCCAGCAGCAGCGCACCGGCGCGGAACAGGAGCTGGCGTCTCTGAACGAGCGGATGCGCGCAGTGTTTGCCGCTGCTGCCCTGGGTGAGGCCCAGGCCGAGGAAGCCCGACTCGGGCTTCTGGAAACCGAAAAGCGGCTTGCCGCGGCGCAGGAAGAGATCTACCGCCTGCGGAGCGAATTCGGCACAGCGGAAAACGCCCTGGAGTTCCAGCGCAAGGAGCTGGCGGGCCTGGACGGCCGGCTGGTCAGACTGGCCGCCGAAACCGGGGAGCTGGAAAAGCGCCTGGCGGAATGCGCCGACCAGAAGGCGCTCCTGGAGTTGCGGCGCGACACCGGGGCGAACGACGAGGCGACCGCCCGGACCGGATTGGAGCAAGCCGAAGCCGAACTCATGGCGCATCAGCACGCGGAGGAGGAATTGAACCGCACCCTGGAACTGCGCCGCAAGGAGCTGTTCACGGCCCTGGCCGAGGCAGCCCAGTTCAAGAGCCGCCTGGAGACCGCCCAAAAGCGCCTGATCAACCTGCAGGAGCGCATCGAGCGCCACGGGCGTGAGCGGACCCAGCTCGGCGAGCGGCGGGAAATGCTGCTCCAGCGCCGGACAGTCCTGGAGCAGGAAACCACCGCGGCCCAGCAGGAGCAACAAACCCTGCAGGCCGAGCTCGCCACCCTGCGCAGCACCGAAGATGAGCTGAAAAAGCGGCTGCCGGAAGTGGAAAAACTCTGGCAGTCCCGGCGTGACGAGCTGAACCGCTCTTCCTCCCGGCTTCACTCCCTGCGCGAACTGGAGGCCCAGTTCGCCGGCTTCGGCCAGGGAGTGCGCACCCTGATGAAGGACACCGCCCAGCGTGCCCGCTTCAGCGGCGTGCTGGCCGACGCCGTCCAGACTCCGGCCGATCTGGAGACCGCGGTGGAAGCCGCGTTGGCGGATCACCTGCAAAGCCTCCTGTGCGAGAGTGACCGCGACGCCCTGCAGGCGCTGCAGTTCCTCAAGGAGCATAATGGCGGCCGCGCCGTAATCGCCCTGCCTGACGACTCGCCGCCCCCCGAGCCTGCCGGTGTGAAGGGAGCTGTTCCCCTCAGCCCCCAGGTCCAGCTCAGCGGCCCCTGTGCCGGTCTGCTGCGGCGCATGCTGGCGCCGGTCATGCTGACCGAGGGGTTGGAGAATGCCATCAACCTGGCCCGGCAGCATTCGCAGCTCGTGTTTGTTACCCGGGAAGGAGATCTGGTCCAGCAGGGAGGGATCATCAGCGGCGGCTCCGCGGATACGGCCCAGAAGGGGCTGATCCACAAGAAGCGGGAAATCAGGGAGCTGGAGGAGCGGGTAGCCCTGCTTGAGAACGAGAGCGCCGCCCTGAGCGAGGAGCGGGAGGAGCTGCGCCGCCAGAGCCTGGACACAGCCGAACGGCTCAAGGCCACCGGGAGCCGGCTGCACCAGGGTGAATTGAAGCTGGCCGGCCTGCTCAAGGATCGCCAGCAGGCCGACGATGAGGTTGCCCGCATCGACGAGCGGCTGGAGGTGCAGCAGCTGGAGGCCGCCAACCTGGATGAGGAGAAGTCGGGGCTGGAGGCGGAACAGAAGCTGGCCAATGACCAGATCGGCCAAACCGGCGGCGCCTCCCGGGAACTGGAGCAGGAGACCGGCCGCCTGAAGGGAGAGCTGGAGATCCGGCGCGCCCAGCTGGCTGCAGCCCGCGAGCGGGTAACAGCTATCCGCGTTCAGGCCGCCACCCTTCGGGAACAACACGAAGCCCATCTGCGCGCCCTGGCCGATCTGGAGCGCCAGACCGGCGACATCATCCGGCGCATGGAAGCCGACCGGCAGGAGATCGCGGCCGGGGCCAGCGGCAAAGCCCAGCTCGAAGCGGCAATCGCAGCGGCAACGGCACAGCTGGAAGGGCTGCTGCGGCAACAGGTAGAGGCGGAGACCCGCCTGACCGTTGCCCGTGAAGCCTTCGAGAGCGCCGGCGCCAGCCTGAACGAAACAGAGGCACAGCACAAGCGGGCCCGCGAGGAGAGCGAGGCGATCCGCCAGGCCCAAGCAGACCTGAACCTCCGTTTCTCGACCCTCAGCATGCAGGCCGAGCACCTGGAGCGCACCCTGCTGGAGCGCAGCCGGATTTCCATGGAAGAGGCCTTGGCCCGCCTCGACGCCGTAAGCTTCGACAGCGACCAGAGCCGCACCCGCCAGGGCGAACTGCAGCGTCTGCTGGACGAGATGGGCGAGGTCAACCTCATGGCCATCGAGGAGTGCGCCGGCATGGAGGAGCGCTTCACCTTCCTCACCACCCAGAGAGACGACCTGGAAGATTCGCTTCGCGGCCTGCAGCAAGCCATCCAGCGCATCAACCGCACCACCCGCCAGCGCTTTCTGGAGACCTACAACCTGGTGAACGCCAAGTTCCAGGAGGTTTTTCCGCGTCTGTTCTGCGGCGGCCGGGCCGAACTGCGGTTGACCAACGAGGAAGACCTGCTGGAGACCGGCATCGACATCATTGTCCAGCCGCCGGGCAAGAAGCTGCAGAACGTGACACTCCTCTCCGGCGGGGAAAAGGCGCTGACCGCGGTCGCCCTGATCTTCTCCATCTTCCTGATCAAGCCGACCCCCTTCTGCCTGCTGGACGAGGTGGATGCGCCGCTGGACGACGCCAACATCGGCCGTTTCAACGACATGGTCCGGGAGATGAGCGCCATTTCCCAGTTCATCATCATCACGCACAACAAGGCCACCATGCAGGTGGCCGACACCCTCTACGGCATCACCATGGAAGAGCCGGGCGCCTCCAAGGTGGTGTCGGTGCGATTGCATTGAAATCCAAGGAGCGATTATGCCATATCAAGGTATTCTGAAGGAACTGGTGGAGGCGACGCCGCACGCCGTGGGCGCCATCCTGGTGGACTGGGAGGGCGAGGCGGTGCAGGAATTCTGCCATTGCGATCCCTACGAGATCCGTTTTCTGGCGGCCCACAAGGGGATCATCCTGACTCGTCTCAAGGAGATGCAGAGCAGCGACCAGGTGGGCAGCGTCCAGGACGTGGTGGTGACCGCATCCGAAGGGCACCTGATCATCGGCTGCATCGATGACGACTATTCGCTGGTGATGAACGTGGGGCGCGCCTGCCCCTCCGCCCTGGCCCTGCACCATTTCCGCACGGCCGTCAAGCGGCTCAAGAAGGAGATCTGATGGAGCAGCAGCCGCAAAAAGGCTTTTTCCGAGGCCTGATGGCCAAACTGTCCGGCAGCGAAGCGGATGTGTCGCCGCAGCCGGCAGCAGACACCCTTCAGGAATCGTCTCCGCCCGCGCCGGCACCGGCGCCCCCCACTTCCCTGTTCGAGCGTCTCAAACAGGGACTCAAAAAGACCAAGGATGGGCTGGTGGGGAGGATCGACACCCTGGTGCTCGGCAAGAAGGAGATCGACGCCGACACGCTGGAGGAGTTGGAAGAGATCCTCATCACCTCCGATATGGGGGTCAAGACCACGGTGGAACTGATCCGGACCCTTGAACAGCGCCTGGGGCGCAACGAGCTCAAGGATGGCGAGGCGCTGCGGCTGGCACTCAAAGAGGAAATTTTGAGCCGCCTGACCGCCCACCACACCCCGCTCGAGATCGGCGGCCAGTCGCCGTTCGTGCTGCTGGTGATCGGTGTCAACGGCGTCGGCAAGACCACCACCATCGGCAAGCTCGCCTCCCGCTTCAGCAGCGACGGCAAGAAAGTCCTGCTGGCGGCAGCCGACACGTTCCGGGCAGCGGCAGCGGAACAGTTGACCGTCTGGGGAGACCGCTCGGGATGCGATGTCATCCGCCACAAGGAGGGGGCCGACCCGTCGGCAGTGGTGTTCGACGCCTGCAAGGCCGCCCTGGCCCGCCAGGTGGATATCCTGATAATTGACACCGCCGGCCGGCTGCACACCAAGGTCAACCTGATGGAGGAGATGAAAAAGATTCGGCGCGTCATCGGCCGCGAAATTCCCGGGGCGCCCCACGAAACCCTGCTGGTGCTGGATGCCGCCACCGGCCAGAACGCCATCTCCCAGGCGCGGCTCTTCAAGGAGGCCGCCGGGGTCACCGGCATCGCCCTCACCAAGCTGGACGGCACCGCCAAAGGCGGCATCGTGGCCGCCGTCAGCCATGAATTCGCCCTGCCGGTACGCTACATCGGCGTCGGCGAATCCATAGACGACCTGCGCGATTTCGACCCGCGGGAGTTTACGGATGCCCTCTTCCAGGCGTAACCCGGCCCGCGGCAAACAGAGCCCCAAAAGCTCAGAAGTCTGCGATTTCACGCAATTAGGGCTTGACTTTGCTGTGCCGATCGCATATTGTGAAGACCCTCGAAAGGAACCAGAGACCATGAACCAGGAACTGTTTGCCGCACTCGATACGAAGGTCTGCGACCTGATCGAAAAATATAGCGCACTGAAAAGTGAAAACGCCCGTTTGATCGAAGAAAATCAGCGGCTTACCGAGGAGCGCACCGGGCTCAAGTCCCAGGTGGACGCCATCCTTGCCAAGCTGGATGGGGTCTGATACGCACCGAGGTGCGAGGCCGCACTGCCGGAAGGGTGAAAACCATATCCCATGAAAACGTCCCATCTGGTTACGGTGCTCGGCCGCGAGCTCTCAGTCAAAAGCTCCGCCCCGGCGGAAAAGGTCCAGGCGGTCGAAACCTTCGTCAATGAGCGGCTGCAGCAGATCGGAGCGGCGCTCAAAAGCAGCGATGCCCAGCTGGTGCTGATGCTGGCCCTGCTCAACACCACGGAGGAGTTGCTGGATGCCCGCACGGCGCGCACCGCGGACTCAGCCGTCGACAGCCGCATGCAGGAAATGCTGCACCTGTTGGAACGCGCCTGACAAACGCAGCAGACCACGCTGCCGACAGTTGAAACAAGGTCTCTACAGGGAGACTTGATCATATATTCTTGGCAACACACGCAATCAGTCCCGGCAGACGCGACACTCGAGCGGACCTGTTTACTGATATCGACCAGCGGAATATAGTCACCACGGAAAGGAAGGAAGCGCTCACCACGAACAGGAACGAAGCCCACGACCTCATTCCACGGCACGTACGAGCCATTCCGTCCCTTTTGCCCTCCCTGTAGACCCTGTTCCCGGACATCTCCGGGCATCCACCGTTGTACTGTACGTAATGCCGTCACGCACCACCACGAGGGGACATGCCCAAACGTTCACTCCGCCAGCAGATGCTTGCGAAACGACGCGCGCTCTCTCCGGACGAATGGCACCTGTCCAGCCTGTTGGCCCAGCGGCAGCTGCTCGCACTGGAGATCTTTGACCGGGCCGCCTGCATCGCCCTGTACGCCCCGGCCCACAACGAGGTCGATACGGGCGATATCCTGGCTGCGGCCTTCCTGGCAGGCAAACGGGTGCTCTACCCGGCGGTCTGCGGCGACCGCATGGTGCTGCGCCAAGTGCAGGAGTTGGCCAATCTGGAGCGGGGCAGCTTCGGCATTCTGGAGCCCTGCCCCACCGGCATCGACCACCAGGCGGATGAGGCCGACCTGATCGTGGTACCCGGCGTGGCCTTCGACCTGCGGGGGCACCGCATCGGCTACGGCAAGGGGTTTTACGACCGTTTTCTGCGGCACCCGGGCCGAAATGCCCATTTGGTGGCCTTGTGCCACGATTTTCAACTCATCGACGGCCACATACCCGCCGAAGAACACGATATGCGGATGGAGTTCATCGTCACCGACAAACGGATTGTCCGCTGCTGAGGTAACCGGCACCATCAACTGGTCCCGGATTCACATAGAGGAGGTTATAGATATGGAAATGGTTGTCATGATTGTGGTTGCACTGGCAGTGGCTGCCGGCGCCTTTTTTGCCGGGAGCAGGCTCAACAAGAAGGATTCCGGCTCCATCGTCAGGCAGGCCGAGGAACTGGCCGCCAAGGTAATCGACGATGCCCGCCGCGAAGCCGATACCATCACCAAAGAGGCCGAACTCAAGGCCAAGGACGCGGCAATCGCAGCCAAGGAAGAGCATGACCGGCTGACCCGCGAGAAGAACAAGGATTTGCAGAACCTGGAAAAACGGCTGGTTCAGAAAGAGGAGAATCTGGACAAGAAGGTGGCGCTGTTCGACCAGAAGGAGTTGGACATCCTCAAGAAAGAGCAGACCGTGTCCGGCCGCGAACAGGCCCTGACGCAGCGCGAAGACGAGTTGAAAAAGGCGTTCGATGTCCAGAAGGCCAAACTGGAGCAGATATCCGGCATGTCGGCCGGCGAAGCCAAAAAGGAACTGATGAACGCCATGGAAAGCGAGGCCAAGCACGATGCGGCCAAGCTGATCAAGGCCATTGAAGAGGAAGCCAAGGAAACCGCCGACAAAAAAGCCAAGGAAATCATGGCGCTGGCCATTCAGCGCTATGCCGGCGAGTATGTGGCCGAGCGGACCGTCTCGGTCGTGCCGCTGCCGTCCGATGAAATGAAGGGACGCATTATCGGCCGGGAAGGGCGCAACATCCGGGCCCTGGAGGCCGCCACCGGCATCGATCTCATCATCGACGACACCCCAGAAGCGGTTATCCTGTCCGGCTTCAATCCGGTGCGCCGCGAAGTGGCCCGCCTGTCCCTGGAAAAGCTGATCGGCGACGGCCGCATCCATCCCGGCCGCATCGAGGAAGTCGTGGCCAAATCCACGGAAGAGGTCGAATTGGCCATTAAAGAGGCCGGTGAGCAGGCCGCCTTCGACCTGGGCGTGCACGGCATCCACCCGGAAGTGCTCAAGCTGATCGGGCGCCTCAAATACCGGACCTCCTACACCCAGAACGTCTACCAGCATTCGCTGGAAGTGGCCTTCCTGTGCGGCATCATGGCCTCGGAACTGGGCATCAATGTCAAGCAGGCCAAACGTGCCGGCCTGCTGCACGACCTGGGCAAGGCGGTGGACCACGAAGTCGAGGGTTCCCATGCCGTCATCGGCGCCGAACTGGCCCGCAAATACGGTGAATCGCCCAAGATCGTCCATGCCATCATGGCCCACCACGAAGACGAAAAGCCGTCATCGGTGCTGGCGGTCCTGGTCCAGGCGGCCGACGCCCTGTCCGGCGCCCGCCCCGGCGCCCGCCGGGAGATGATGGAAACCTACGTCAAGCGCCTGGAGGACCTGGAGCGCATCGCCACCTCGTTCAACGGCGTGAGTTCGTCCTTTGCCATCCAGGCCGGCCGCGAAATCCGCGTCATGGTCTCCAGCGAACAGGTCACCGACGAGCAGTCCGTGGTCATGGCCCGGGACATCGCCAAGAAGATCGAGGCGGAAATGACCTATCCGGGACAGATCAAGGTGAATGTGATCCGCGAAACACGCGCCGTGGAATTTGCCCGCTAAACTACATACCGCCCCCTC
>Ga0334722_10005235_pt1 | contig 13166 bp, 18 predicted proteins | sample C3_bottom_MG_FD_207210 | JGI IMG/M metagenome (GOLD analysis project Ga0334722, IMG submission 207210) | Sediment microbial communities from Yellowstone Lake, YNP, Wyoming, USA - C3_bottom | ecosystem: Environmental > Aquatic > Freshwater > Lake > Sediment | place: USA: Wyoming | collected...
TCGGGAAGCGGCGACCAGCGCCATTGTGCGGATCGGTCCGTCCGTCGTCGATCCGTTGATCGAGGCGTTGGAGGACGATGAATGGGCGATTCGCGAGCAGGCTGCGTCGGGATTGGGGAAGCTGAAGGACCCTCGGGGCGTCGATCCCCTCGTGAAGGCGCTCAAGGACAAAGATGGCGCGGTGCGGACCGCTGCCGTGTGGGCGCTTGAGCGTATCGGCGATGCGCGCGCAGTGCCTGGGTTGGTCGAGGCGCTGACCGATAATACGGTACGTGAGGACGTGGCGCGTGTGCTGAAAAAAATCGGCGATGCACGGGCCGTGGACGCGTTGATCGACGGACTGCTGGGCAATAATTGGATGGTGCGGCGCCATGCGGCTGAAGCCTTGGGCAAGATCGGCGATGCCCGTGGAATCGCCCCGTTGATCGAATCGCTCAAGGATGAAGACTGGCTGGTGCGGCGGAATGCCGCGGAGTCGCTCGCGCGGCTCGGGGCGAAGCAGGCCATCGATCCCTTGCTCCCGCTGCTCGAAGATGAGAATACGATGGTGCAGGAAACGGTCGAGGGGGTTTTGGCGAGTCTGGGATGGAACGCGAAGCCGTAACTACTCAGGTAGATAGACTGAAGGCTTTTAGGGGTCAATCGTGCGTGACCACACAAAACTTCGGGCATTTGAGTTGGCTGATGAAGTAGCCATGTTGGTGTATCGGGTCACCGCAGGGTTTCCGAAAGAAGAGTTGTTTGGACTGACTTCTCAAATACGGCGGGCAGCAGTGTCAGTTCCTTCTAACATCGTGGAGGGGTGCGCGCGTGAAAGTGAGGCAGATTATCTCAGATTTCTCAATATAGCCTTCGGGTCATTGAAGGAACTACACTATCAATTAAATTTGTCGAAGCGTTTAGGCTTCTTGCCCAACAAGCACTCATCGCTGCTTGAACCCAAGGTCGTAGAAACCGAGAAGGTCTTGAATGGCTTGATTCGTGCTTTGCGAGATAATGTATAACCTTCAGCCTTCAGCCTGGACACCTGTGTAGTTACACCGTAATCTTTATTTCGACGTAAAGGATGCACAGTATGGCGGATGAAGCTGTTCCAAAGCTTATTCAGATCGGTCCGAAGGGCGGCGCGAAGAAGGACGGGTTCAATCTCGTCACGGAGCGAGTCGTCGCGGTGAACCCTGAGGCGAAACAGTTCGAAGTCGAACTGTTGGCCTACGACGGCAAGACGGTCGTGCTGGACGTTGATGATGAGGCGCTTGAAGAACTGAAGCGGCTCAAGGTGGGGGACGGTGCCACGATCCGCGTCGTCGAAGAAGGCGGGAAACGGATCGCCAAGAGCTTTCGGATCCGTGCGAAGGATCCCAATGCGGCGCGGGCTGACGCGATGCTCTTGGACCTTAAAGATAGTCACTGGCTCAATCGAAAATATGCGGCTGAAGTGCTGGGTGAACTCAAAGAAATTCGCGCCGTGCGGCCGTTGGTCGATGCGTTGGCGGATGAAGTCGGCGATGTCCGACAGCGCGCCTATGATTCTTTGATCAAGATCGGCGGGCCGGCGGTGTCATCGCTCGTGCCTTTGCTGGTGTCGGAGGAAGATGAGGTCAGACAATCCGTAACGGAAATCATCCGTAAAATCGGAAAGCCCGCCGTCGAGCCGTTGGCCACGGCGCTCGCCGAGGCCGACGACCGTCTGAAGACCAGGGTGATGAAGGTGTTGGACCGGATGGGCTACAAGCCGAAAGCGAAGGAAGACGCGAAGACGGACGCGCCCAGGCTGACGTGAGCGGGCAATCTCGTCCGGTCTCCCCGTGCCCCGCAAGCCCCACCACTCTTCACACATCACACGAGCCGACACACCGTCCCCAGGGTCAGGGGTCGTCTTGAGCCGTACCCTGTTTTGGGGAAGGAAGAGAGCGTGGCACGGTTCTGGCTTCCGGGAAATGGAAGTATAGTTCAAGCCCCCTACGTACGAGGTACTTGACAGAAAAAGCAATCAGCCCATACAACACTCCTAACGAAGTGGTTTCAGACCTCGTCTAAGCCGTCCGCCCTGCCTTCAGAGGGATACCCACATGGCTCTCGCCGGCGTGCAACGGTTGACGCGCTCCCTCCCGACGGCCCCCCGCTTGCACTCACTCACTCACTCACTCACTCACTTCTTCCCGCATAAACCACCACCCTCCCGTCCCGCAGCGACAAGGGGGCAGGTCACGCTGACCCGATCCCCCCGATGTCTACCACAACTCCATGGTCCCACGGTCTGGGCGCGTTCCTGGCGCTGGCGCTGCTCGGCGGCCTCGCCGCCTGTCGACCAGCGCCGTCGGACCACGCGCCGAGCCTTGAGCCGCGCGCGGCAGTGGGAGGGCCAGACCATAGGCCAGAGGCGAGAGGCACGGGGCGAGGGGACCGCACCCTCCCCACCTTCGCCTCGAGCCCCGCACCGCTGGCCCTTCGCCTCTCGCCCGCCAACCAGGGCGAGACGCGCCCGGAGCAGCCCCTCGTCGTGCGGACTGGATGGCCAAAGCACTCACCGCGTTGGATGTCCAGGTGCGCCTCCAGGCGCTCGATCGGTGGGTCCAGCAGGGGCGCACGGGTGCTGTCGCTCCGCTCATGGTGGCCGTGAACGATCCGGATGAACGCGTAAGGGAGCGGGCGCTGCAATTGATCGAACAGGATAGGCGGACCGAGCCAGTCGCGCAGGGTAAGAAGAATCCGTGACGAGAGGGCATCATTACTCAGGACAGGAAGGAGGCAAGGCAGGACCACGAGTCGGTGAGACACAGACCGCATCCAGACAGGGCAGTTCGGCTCACCTGTAACACAAGGAGAAATTGTCGACGTACGAGCAGCAGACCGAGCGTGAGCGTGTTGGGTTGACGGGGCTGGTGAGAGGCAGGCCAATGCCCCGCGTTGTAGCATCAAGGGGTTCTTTATCGTACCCCGTGGGCCGCCCCCAGGCTGGGCGCAGGTCTCACGGCACCACAAAGGAGGGAGCGGCATGTTTCATCGAAGAACAAGAGCGACGGTAGGATTACTGGGTCTCGTGCTAGTCACAGTGGGCTTGGTGGGGCTGGCGCAGGCGGTACAGCCTAGCCCACATCGGTTTGTGGTTTTACCTCCTGACCAGTTGGGCCAGGTCTGGGTGTTGGATACCACCACATCCTTGCGGTGGCAGAAGACACCATCTAACAACTTTTTCCAATGGGGGGCTGCCTCTACGTATTGTACCGATCTGCAAGGTGGTTCTCGATTGCCGGAGGTCAAAGAGTTGATCAGTCTGGTGGATTACAGCGTGTCCTACCCTGGCCCCGTCCTCCCCGCTGGCCATCCGTTCGTTGATGTCCAGTCGGCCGACTATTGGTCGGCGACGACGTTCGCAGGCAATCCGGCCGTCGCGTGGAACGTGTTCTTCTTCAATGGCAACGTGAGCTTCAGCAGTAAGATCGTCAGCCTCCACGCCTGGTGTGTGCGCTAGGCCGGGATGCCTGTTGATGATTGGGTGATTCGAGTCATTTGATGATTTGGGGGTGCAGGGGGCGGAGGCCCCCTGCTCGGGGGACAGGCTCCGCAGCGCGGTGCCTGTCCCTCAGGACTTGTGAAGTATAGCCATGGCCCGCTACGAACATCTGCCGATCTACAAGACGGCGATGGACCTCACGGTCTATCTCGAACAGGTGGTCCGCAATTTCAGCCGGTATCACAAGTACACGTTGGGGAGCGACTTGCGGCAGCAGAGCCGCGAGTTGGTGACGGTGATTATCCGGGCGAATTCCCGGTGGGAGAAATTGCCGGTGCTGTACGAATTGCGTGAGCGGCTGGAAGGACTACAAGTCTTGCTCCGGATTGGCCAGGAAGTGCAGGCCTTTCAGAAATTTACGGCCTATGGGCGCGCCGCCGAACTGGTGGTGGCGCTCAGCCGACAGAACGAGGGATGGATCAAGAGTCAGTCTCGATCAGCTGTGGGTGCACAGGGGAGCGGCCAGCATTCCCGGCCTGATGGGCAGACCGGGGAGCGTGCCGAGTTGCATCATGGTGCGTCTGCCCCGCCTCAGTCGTGAGGCATGCGCGGACAGGAGGGCCGTACTCCATCCATGGGGATCGGCCTCCGGTGAGGTTGATTCTTGAAGGGGCCGGGCGCCCGTTCGTGAATCGGCCAAAGTGGGCAGACAAAGATGTCCAGTCGGCCAACTATTGGTCGGCGACGACGAACGCAGACAATCCGACCTTCGCGTGGTCCGTGGTCTTCTTCGAAGGCTTCGTGTTCCTCAACGTTAAGACCAACGGCCGCCTCGCCTGGTGTGTCCATGGGGGCATGAATGCGGCTACGTATTAGCGAAGCACGCGAGACGCGCGGGACTGGCGAGACACGCGAGAACGGCCACGAGGGGACTGGCTCCGGCGGAGCAGGGAGTCAGTCCCCGCCGGCGCTGTACCCGGTCATCCTGGAACGAGCGCGAACGGTAAGAACTGAGAGAGGAACGTAAGACTGCAACGCACGGGGCGGCCAGGGCGCGAGTTCCCTGGCCACTCACTGTTGGATGAATCGTAGCCCCGCATTGGACGGGCAGGGCCTGGGCTGTTAGGCGGGCTAGGTCAATTGGTACACTCTTCCTACGACTGGCGGCGTGATGACTTTGCTGACAAAATCCCCCCGCACTCGTTCGAGGCGGCGCATGGCATCGGCGGAGTAGTAGGCCTCTCCACATTCCGTGCAGGCCTCGGCCTCGACGACCACCAGGAGGTGGTCGTTCCCAATTTTGATCTCCGCTTCCACTTTTCGTGCGCTGATCTCGCCTCGCTTACAGATCACGCATGTCATCGGGGTTTCCTCCGTTGCCAATCGGTTTCCCATCGCGCCGGATCTGGTCGATAGACCGTGATGATGATCAAGCGGCCTTCTTCCAGGACCGGCGCGCAGACGATATGCAAGGGTTTGCCGCTCTGCGTACGTCCAAGAAGCAGGCAACTGGGATACGGTGCATCATCTGGATATTCTTCGATGATTTCGCCGGAGTCAAGCGCATCCAGAATCTCATCCGCGACGATACGACCCAAGGGTTCTGTGTCCATCTCTCGTCTGGCATGATCGGTAAAGCGACAGCCCGGGACACATCGGCGGATGGCGTCGTAGTGCATTCAGTGTCAGACGGTCTGCGTTGTTGGCCAAGGAACCGATCGTCAAGGACTTCTGCATCATAGTGGATTGGCCTCAAAAAAGCATCTGAGACGCCGCCTCTGGTGTGGGGACGGTGGCAGATGCCCCGGCGTACCGATCCGGCTTGGGCCTCGGTGTGTTCGTTTGCTGGTCGCCAGAGGACTCCTATTCGGGCTGATCAGGGAGACGGAGACTCGTCCCTGGCTGGACGGGGTGAAGCCCCGGGGCCTTATCGCGTACTGGCAGCCTGGTGACAGTGTTGGCACTCGCCGAGGCCGACGACCGTCTGAAGACCAGGGTGATGAAGGTGTTGGACCGGATTGGCTACAAGCCAAAAGTCAAAGATGAGGCCAAGGTCGTCGAAGTGCCGCGACTCACATAACGCCGTCCTTACTTTATCTGGGAGGGAGCCTTATTTGGTCTCCCGACCGAAATATGACGGAAGCCAAAGCCCACGACCCGGTCGGGCTCATAGACATTGCGCAAGTCGAAGAAGATGGGCTGGCGCAATGCGGTTTTCAGTCTGTCGAAATCGAGGGTTCGAAACTGGTTCCATTCGGTCATGAGGATTAACGCGTCTGCCCCCTGTGCCGCCTCATAGGCGTCTTTGCAGGGTACAAGGCCCGAAACTGTCTGACAGGCTTCCTCGAGCGCAGCGGGATCGTAGGCGCGAACCGCGGCGCCCTGTTTTATGAGTTCCTGCGCAATCGCCAGAGCCGGCGCATCCCGTAGGTCGTTTGTATTGGGCTTGAAGGACACCCCCAACATCGCAAATGTCTTTCCCTTGAGTCCCCCAACCGCATTCGTGATCTTTTCAACCATCCGGCCCCGTTGCTGTTCGTTGACGAGGGCGGCGGCGCTTGCGATCTGCATGGGATAACCGACTCGTTCTCCCGTCTGTACGAGAGCGGCCAGATCTTTCGGGAAGCACGATCCACCGAACCCAGGTCCTGCGTGCAGAAACTTCGACCCAATCCGCTTATCGAGCCCCATCCCTTTCGCCACCATCTGCACGTCGGCGCCAACCCGCTCGCAGACCGTCGCGATCTCGTTGATGAACGAAATTTTGGTGGCGAGGAACGCGTTGGAGGCGTACTTGATCATTTCGGCAGTCGGGATGTCGGTCACGACGAACGGAGTTTCGATGAGGTACAGCGGACGATAGAGATCTTTCATGATCGCAATCGCCTGCTCGCTGTCTGCGCCGATGACAACCCGGTTTGGTCGCATGAAATCTTCGATGGCGGACCCTTCACGGAGAAACTCCGGGTTGGAAACAATGTCGAACCGGAACTTGCCTGATTGATTGGCGCTGATCACTTCACGCAGCTTTTCCCCGGTTCCCACCGGGACGGTCGACTTGGTGACGATGACCTTGTACCCGGTCATCGTTCTGGCGATGCCGCGGCCGACTTCTTCTACATACGACAGATCGGCTGATCCGTCCGGTCGCGGTGGGGTTCCAACCGCGATGAAGATGACGAGGGCCTTGTCGACAGCTTTGGCGACGTCGGTGGTAAAGCTGATTCGGTTCTCTCGAATTCCTTTGGCGACGAGCTCCGTGATCCCCGGCTCATAGAAGGGGACATCGCCCTTCTCAAGCCTGGCAATCCGTTTGGCGTCGGTATCCATGCAGGTCACGCTGACGCCGAACTCCGAAAAACAGGCTCCTGTTACCAACCCGACATAGCCGGTTCCAATCACACTGATATGCATGGGTTGCTGTCCTCCTATAATTAAGAACGATCTGGGCCGAGTATAGCAACGGTACCGGGGGCCGGCAACAAAGTTAGCAAGTTGTAGATAGCAAGTCGTTTTCACCGGGAGGAGCCGTTCGTTGACAGGTGTACAAGGGCTGAGTACTATTTACTCCCTCCATCGGACTGATCCTGTCGTATGGCTATGCAGAGCGGACCTCTTCAGCGACCTCTCGCCGTGATGATGTGCCGGATCTTGCGCACGATCAGTCCGAACGCGACGCTGTTGGAGGCGGCTCGGCTGATGCGTGACGCGAAGGTCGGCGCATTGCTGGTGCAAGAGGGTGGTCACTACAGTGGGCTAGTCAGCGAATCGGACTTGGTTCGCAGGGGGATGGCCGAATCATGTCCGGCACAAGAGACGTTGGTCCGTGCCGTCATGAGCAGCCCACTGTTGTCGATCGATAGTGCGGGCTCGGCCCACGAGGCGAGTGAGAAAATGGCGGAACATGGGATTCGGCATCTGGCGGTCTCCGAGGAGGGGCAGATTGTCGGGATCATCTCCGTCCGCGACCTCTTAGTCTACTTTAAAAACTGGGGCGGTCTGTGATCGTGGGGGCTCGCGGGGCCGCCTCGGATCGTCTCCCTACCCTGTGTGATATTTCCGCATGAGTTTTGTGAACCGGTCGACTCACCCCCCTCGATGGTTTCTTCTGATAACGGCGCTGGCGACCGGGGCAGTGGTCATGGCGCTTGAAATTTTGGGGAGCCGGCTCTTGGCTCCCGTCTTCGGAAACTCCCTGTTTGTCTGGGGCGCATTGATCGGAGTGATTCTTGCCGCCATGAGCAGCGGGTATGCCTTTGGCGGCTGGGTCTCCGACCGGTACCCCGGCGCGCAGGTGCTGGCCAGCCTATTGTTGTTCTCCGGAATCTGGACATTTCTGGTCGCGTGGATTGGTCAGCTGGTCCTCTTTAAGGTGGCGGGAATAATCGAAGATCCTCGGTGGGGGCCCTGTGTCGCGGCGGCTCTGCTCTTGGGCCCGCCGGCTTTTGGCCTGAGCGGAGTGCTGCCGGCCGTGTTGCGATTAGCCGTGCTAGACCTTGAGTATCTCGGCCTGCATACCGGTCGCATGATTGCGCTCTCGACCATGGGGAGCTTGGCGGGAACCTGGGGGACGGCTTTTTTCTTTCTGTCCTGGATCGGCAGCCAGGCGCTTGTTACGTGGCTGGGCGCCATTCAAGTGGGGCTTGGTCTCTGGTGGTTGATCGGGGGGACGACCGCACGGCCGTTGGTGATCGGAATGCTCTTCCTATGCGTTGGAGGGTTGGGGGCCGGTGCCTGGTCTCCGATCCAGATGTTGAAGGCGCCGGTCTATCAGGAAGACAGCCCCTACCAACAAGTACGAATTCGCGATGACGATCTTTTTCGCTACCTTGTTTTGGATCGGACCTTCCATGCGGTCATGTGGAGGGCGGACCCTGTCACCCTGTTTCTCCCCTATAGTCAACTGATGGTCGCGTCGCTGGCTTTGGTGCCCGAACCGAAACGAGGTCTGATCCTTGGTCACGGAGGCGGATCGCTGGCGAAGTGGCTCGCCCATCGATGGCCTGAACTCGAGTTAGACGTGGTCGAGTTCGACCCTGTGGTCGTCCGCATGGCCGAAGAGTATTTCTTCTATAAGCCGCCTCCCCAGCATCATGTGCAGGTTCGGGATGCCCGGGTCTTTCTGAGTTCCACGGAGCGGACGTACGACCTCATTTGGGTCGATGCGTTTGTCCGACACATGATTCCGTTTCACCTGACCACGGTGGAGTTCTTCGCAGAGTTGCGCGCCCATCTTGCGCCGAACGGTATCCTTGCAGTGAATTTGGCCTCGTCGGGCGAAGGTGGAGATCTGTTGCGGGCCAATGCGGTTGTGCAGACGATGAGACAGTCGTTTCCCAACATCGAGTCCTTTGCGGTCAAGGGGCCCTGGAAGTCTTCTCAGACACGATCGGAGAATCTGGTTTTTTTTGCCGGCGCGCCGCTCGAACGGCACACAATCTCTACCATTATGGCCAATGTGAACAGATTGGTTGAGCAACAGCGTCTTCCATTCGAGGCCATTGCCTTGCTGGGTGCCCATCGCACGCAACCCTGGGAGGCAGGTGTCGTGTTAACTGACAACTATGCGCCGTATGATCTCTTGATCGGGTCCACGGTTCAAGAGGTGCAGCCTGAGGCGGGGACTGCGCACTAAGTTATTGAAATAATTACGACTAGCTTGTTGACGCGAGCGTCTGCGTTGAAGATGGATCCCAGAAAAGAACTAGAATAACGTTCTTGCTTCCGTTTTCGTCGCAGTGCTATCTATAAGTTGCTTCTCGAAGAGCATAGATTCTGTTACGACATGATGGGCAGACGCAGGGAAGTAGTAGTCATCAAGGTCACGGCTACGCGGGCTGGCGGTAGGTATTCACCAACCTAATCACATCTCTTCTTCTTTCTTAAGGAGGTAGGTCATGGGCAAGACGATGTTGGGGCTCTTCTTCGGCTTCGTGATGATCGTGGCTGGGGCATCTGCAGCGTTTGCGCTCCAGGCAGGCGGAGTCGAAATCGGGGATTTGGAAACTGGCTCCGTTGTAGGTCAGTCGTTCAAGGAGCTGGATGTCGATGCCCAGCTGTTCGCGATCGAGATAGGTACCTTAAAGACCTGGTATCCACCCGTCACGATCATCGATTTCAAAGTTCGGCCTGGTCGTCCCGTCCTGCTCAAGGTAACAAACAATACCACTGCTGAGCATGGATTTCAGATGACCGATGCCCCGAACGCTGGTTCACCGTTTGTGATGAAAGCCGAAGTGGTGTTGAAGCCGGGCGAAACCAAGTATATCGGGGTCCCGACCAGTGACATGTTCTATGCCACGCAAGGGAATACGCTGATCTATCGCTGTCACCTGCATCCGGGGCATGTCGGCGGCAAGATTCTTATGCTCAAGTAATAGTTCTTGGCAGATGTGAGTGACCACCGGCCTCTTTGCGGCACCGCGGAGAGGGCGGTGGGTTTTTTGCCAATGGACGATACGTCACGAATAACTAAATTTCTGACAGAGGGAGAAATTTACGAAGGGGCGGTTGTGGAAGTGACGCTAGCAGATTGCGGAAAAACTATCGTGGCACGGTGGAAATTCAATGTTCCGCACGACTAGGGCAACAGGAGAACACCGGGCAGGATGCTCAAAATGGCCGTCCAGCAATCCGTGAGACGTGAACCGTCAAACGTGAACCGTCAAACGTGAAACGTTTCGGAGCAAGAGCACTCGGCAGTCCTACGTTTCACCTTTCACGTCTTACCTTTCACGGTTCTTGAGAGCAAAGCGAGAACGCCGCATGGGAAAAGGCGCGTCTCGGCGCGCCGGGGTCGGGTGGGTGAGAAGAGCGACTTTTCCAGCATCCTGCTAGAAGCAGGAAGGCCCTGCTTCTCACGAGAGAAGCAGGGCCTTCATTGTTGAACATGAGCGATGATTAATTGCGCACGCCGCTCCAAACTTTTGCCGGATCGATCGCCTTATCCGGATTGAGCGTCTTCGCCCTATCGAGCAGGACTTCCGTCGTTTCCGGATACGCCGGGTCTGAAATGCAGCAATTATCGACCGGGCAGACTGCGGCGCATTGCGGTTCATCGAAGTGCCCGACGCATTCGGTGCAACGGGCGTGCGTAATCACATAAATACTATCGCCGACTCCCTGGCCATCACCCACATGATTGCCCTTCGTTTCCGCGTCGCTGCGAGTTTCAAAAATCGCCTCGTTCGGACATTCGGGCAGGCAGGCTCCACAGGAGATACATTCATCGGTAATCAGCAGCGCCATGACCCTCGCCTCCTTTTACTACGATAGAGACACACACGGTTGACAAGTTCACCCCGTCACGACCATGATGCGTGTCGCGACGCGGACGCCATTCTAGTCTGCCGCTCTTTTCCAAGTCAACAGAACGGCACTTGCCCAGAAGGCCTAGATTCCCTGTATTAATGGGCCTTTGGGCCCAGGAAATCGTGACGAATCATGACAGGGAATGTCTATGGCCACCGTACCGGTGAGCGATCGGGGGCAGAAAAAGAAGCGCATCATCACGCTCGTCCTCATGGCGATTTTCTTGATGAGCGCTTCGTTCTTTCTCATCGATCGAAAAGAGGAGACTATGATTATCGTCTCCTTTCCAAACGGCCGTGAGCTCGAGACGGAGGTGGCGGATACACCGGAGAAACTGCTCGTCGGTCTTGCCTTTCGAGAGACATTGCCGGCAAATAGTGGATTGCTTTATATCTTCGAGTCGACCGGCCAGAACCACATCTGGACGAAGGGGTATCGGTTTCCGGTGGACATGATGTGGATTGATGAAAGCCATCATATTGTGGGGCTCAAGGAAAATGTCGTTCCCTGCCGGGAAAATGACTGCCCCCAGTATAGTTCCTCTCCCGAAGCGGTCCGCTACGCGATTCAAACAGAAGCGGGTTTCATCAAGCAGGAAGGGGTCACCATAGGGCTGGAGTTGAAATATACACTTCGGATGTAACGCGCGTGGGAGACTTGGTGAAACGCACGAAGAGGGGAGTCGGTACAGCATGCTAGAGGGGTTTCAATCCGTCGCCCTGGTCGAGGAGCTGCCGCCTGGGCAATCAAAAGCCGTCATGGTAAACAATCGGGAGATTGCGCTCTTCAACATCGAGGGGACGTATTTTGCGATCCATAATCGTTGCCCCCACGAAGGCGGCCCTTTGTGTGAAGGGCGTGTGAAGGGCTTTGTCGTGGCCTGTCCGTGGCACGACTTGGCATTCGACGTTCGAAACGGGCAAGGGACGGACGGCGGTGGATATTGCGTGGGGAGTTATGATGTGCAGGTGGAAGGAGTCGAGATTTTTGTCGGGCCTCGGCGAAAACCATAGCATGATCAGGCAAATAAAATAATAAGGAACGGGTTGCCGCGTAAATGACGATGGGTACGACATCCAGCCACGACCATGATGGTGTCACACATTCGGATGGGGCCAAGGTCATTGAGACGACCATTGAGCATCCCATCCAGATTCATCTCTGGGAAGACAGAACGCGTGGGGAGATCTGGGTTCCGACCTATGATCCTACGGGGCTCGAGTTGCTGGCCGACGACTACCTTCGCATTGCCGGGAATAATGCGGTCGATAATGGGCAGCGGACGTTCGAGTTTAAAGCGGTCAAGCCGGGAACCCACCGGGTGCTGTTTGAAAAACGCATGGGGTGGAAATTCACCGCCGAAGATCGGCGCGTCTTTAACGTGACGGCTTCTGATGCCTTGCCTCGGAGGAGTGCGTAATCATGCCGAATGTGGCCTTCGTCAACGGAGCGTTCATGCCGCTGGCCGAGGCGAAAGTCTCGATCGAGGATCGAGGCTTTCAGTTTGGCGACGGCGTCTACGAAGTGATTCGCACATACAAGGGGCGTCCGTTCTCGCTCGATGCCCATCTGGCTCGACTGGACCGTAGCGCCACAGCGCTTGAACTGACGCAGCCCTATTCCCGCGCCGAGTGGACAGACCATATCCTGGAAGGGATTACGCGGGCCGCCTATCCTGAAGCCAAAATCTATCTTCAGATCACCAGGGGTGTCGCGCCCCGTGATCACGCCTACTCAGATGAAGCGACGCCTACGGTCGTCATGACGGTTCGTGAGTTTCACCCGCTTGACAGATCGGTACAAGCGACCGGTGTGGACGCGATGACGACCGAGGATATTCGGTGGGGGCGCTGTGACATCAAGAGTGTGAATCTGTTGGCCAATGTGTTGGCACGACAACAAGTAAAGCAGGCCCGGGTCTTCGAGGCCATTTTAGTCGACGCGGGATTGGTCACTGAAGGGGCAGTCAGCAACGTGATGGTGGTCCAGGGGGGAACGGTGGTAACGGCTCCCGAAGGGTCGCGCATTCTGTCCGGGGTCACAAGGGCTGTCGTGTTGGGTCTGGCGCTAAGCGAGGGCCTGCCGATTCAGGAACGCTTTGTCTCTCAGGCAGACCTCTATGGGGCTGACGAAATTTTTCTCACAGGGACTACGGTAGAGGTCTTGGCTGTCATCCGTGTAGATGGGAAAGTCATTGGAGATGGACGGCCTGGCCCGATCACCCAACGACTCGCCGCAGCCTTCACGAGTCGGGTCGGCTAGCCCCCTTGCTTTGGTATAGGTGGCGTGCTATGGTCGCCAGCTGGAAGTGGGCTCAGGCCCACTTTTTTGTTTGATCTCTTGAATGGGCCATCCAAAGATACGGGGCGAGGGGCGTCGGTGAAGGAGTCCCAACCGA
>Ga0334722_10005236_pt1 | contig 13165 bp, 15 predicted proteins | sample C3_bottom_MG_FD_207210 | JGI IMG/M metagenome (GOLD analysis project Ga0334722, IMG submission 207210) | Sediment microbial communities from Yellowstone Lake, YNP, Wyoming, USA - C3_bottom | ecosystem: Environmental > Aquatic > Freshwater > Lake > Sediment | place: USA: Wyoming | collected...
CCTCAAGAACGATTGCAGTCTTGGTCTTTGCATCCCATTTGCGTCTGTCCATGGCTGGTGGTCTCCTTTTCTCCAGCCACATTTTACTCTCTTAAATCACCCCTTGTCTATATGGGGGGCAGTATATTCTTCTTAAATAAAGGTTGACTTTGGTTAAGGATAATTTCTGCAAATATATCAAAATGTTTCAAGAATTATCATCCTCTTTTATGAAACTTAAAGTACCCGCCCATCCTTACTTAGAAGCGGATTGCACGGCTTCGCTCAGAATGACACGTAAGTTCCTGGATTCCCGCTTTCGCGGGAATGACGTCAAAAGAACGGCGCGCCGGGGGCGTCGCGCCCAACAAAGACGCCCGATGAATGGGGCAACTACATGCCCTCTATTATCTCCTTAATCTTCTGCATGTTAGTCTTCGAGTGCTCGTTGATGCGCATGACCGCCGTGTCGTTGTCCACGGCTGCCTTCCCGTCCATCTCGAAGTCCTGCTCCCAGGTCATCTCTACGCCGCCGTCCTTCTCTGCGTATGTCCAGAGCAGGTCCATGTGCGTGAACGGAAACATCGGCTCCTCGCGCTTCGCGGTGCACTTATGGCCCGACTTGTCGAGCATGCGGCTCGACCGCCACGACTTACCCTCTTTATTCGTCAACTGAAACGTTATCTTGTCGCCTTCGCGGGAGAGCACCTTTGCGTCCGAGTACTCGTTAAAGAGTTCCGGCCAGCGCTCGATGTCGTTGGTGACGCCGAAGACCGTGTCGTAGGGCGCTTTGATGAATACTGTATTTTTAGTATGAGCCATATTTTTCTCCTCAGTCTTCCAATATCGCAACCGCGCGAGCCCAGGCCGCGCCGACGTTCTTTATCTTTACCGGGAAGCAGGCGAACTTGAAACCATACGGCTTCGGCAACGCGTCCAGGTTCGCAAGCCTCTCGATGTGGCAGTACTCTTTTTCCCTGCCGTATATGTGCGCAGGCCAGAGGCGGCTCCCGTCTTTCGTTTTGTAATAGTCCTCGACCATCGCCCCGAACGGCCTGTCGAGGCTTACCGCGTCTATGCCGACGGTCCTCAAACCTTTGTCGAGCAGGTGCTTCAGGGCGGCCTTTCCCAGCCCCGGGAACTTGAAGAAATATTCCGGCCTACCGAAATACCTGTCGGCCCCGGTCTTTATCAGGACGATGTCTCCGGCCTTGAGCGTGTAGCCTATTTTATCAAGCGCACTGTCAATATCGTCCGGCGTTATCTCCCTGGCCGGCGGTATGTGCGTCATGTCGAGCACGACGCCGTCTCCGAAACACCACTCGAGCGGGAGCGCATCCACCGTCCTTGCCGGGTTCCCTTCGGATGACGGACCGAAGTGAAACGGCGCGTCCACGTGCGTCCCGCAGTGCACCGAGGCCGCGACCGACTCGTGCGACAGGAATACCCCGTCAGGGAAACTGTCCGCGTCTATCCTCCTGCCGCCCGACAAGTATTGTACGGCCTTCTTCAGCTTAGTAAGTATAGGCTCGTCTTTTCTGTATATGAACTTACGGCCAACCCGGCCCGCGCCCTCCTTATGGTCCACCCGGTGCACACTCATCGGGAATGGTTCCGGGGCGGTTTCGTCCATAGCCAGGCTCAGGTCTATTATCCTTGTCACTGTATGGTCTTGCCGAAATAGTTTACGACTTCCTTGACGGTACTGCCTCCGTGTATTATACCGTCCGGTATCTTGATACCGAACTCCTTCTCGAGCGCGACTATGACCTCTACCATCTCGGTGGAGTCTATGCCCAAGTCTTCCTTCAGGCACGCCTCGGCAATGACTTCCTTCGGTTCCAGGCCGATGTTGTTGACCAGAACCTTGCCCACACGTTCCTCTATGGACATGTCGAGCCTCCTTGTCTTTTTGCAAGCACGAGGCTTGCGTTCACGCCTCCCCTGCCTACGGAGTTAATCATAGAGTATTCAATTCTTTTCACGGCCGTTTTGTTCTTGCCGTTTACCCAGCCACAGCCGTCTTCCGGCTCGGTGCAGCCCGTGGATGTCGGCATTACACCCCTGTCCATCGAAAGACACGCCACGACCGCGTCCATCGCGCCGGACGCGCCGAGCAGGTTCCCGTACAGCGCCTTCGGTATGCCTATGGCAAGGCCACTATTTAACCCGTCTCCATACACGTCTCTAAGTGCGCGTGCCTCGGATGAGTCGAAGACCTTTCCGCCAAGCCCCGCGGGCATCAGACAGCCGACCTCGCCCGCCTCTATCCCTGACGCAGACAACGCTCTCCTCATGGCCCTTGCAAGCCCTTTGCCCTCGGGGTCCGGGTATTTAGGGTCTACCCCGTCGCTTGTATGACCGAAGCCCGTTATCTCCGCGTATATCCTGGCACCCCTCGCCTCCGCCCTTTCGAGAGACTCGACTATCAGGATAGCGGCCCCCTCACCGACGACGTACCCGTCGCGGTGCTTGTCGAAAGGCCTGTAGTTCCCGTTTTCGCTCATCTCGCCCGATGAGTTGCAACACAGAAGCGCGTAAGGCGATACGGGCGCCTCGGTGCCGCCCGCTATAACCACATCTGCCTTTCCGGTCGCAATCGCCCTGGCCGCATATCCGAGCGCGAGCAGCGAGCTTGCGATGTCGGATATGATAGTCTTAGCGAACCCGGTTATGCCGTAATGGATGGATACCTGCCCCTGCGGGGCGGCGGGAAACCATGCGGTGGCCTGGTAGGGGCTTACGTCCCTCAGCCCGCCCTCGTATAGGTCCCGAAGCTCGGTCTCGGCGAACTCCCACCCGCCGAGCGCATTCCCGATGATTATACCAATGCGCTCCTTGTCTTCCTTATCGAGCTTCAGCTTTGCGTCGTTTAACGCAGAGTCCGTAGCCACAAGCGCCATGTGCGAGAAGCGGTCGAGCTTCTTGACCAGCCTCTTCGAGAACTTCCCGTCCGGGTCGAGCCCGTCCACCAGCCCCGCGCTATGCGCCGGATACCGGCTTGCGTCGAACCGGTCGATGTCTCTCAAAAAGCTTTTTCCGGCCAAAAGGCTTCCGAAAAAAGTGTCCAGATCGTTTCCGGCTGGCGATACTACACCCAGCCCGGTTATCACTGCCCTTCTCAATTGCATGTCATACGGCCTTCAGTACGAGTGATGAATGGATGCCCGAAAAACCGCTGCTGGTCTTAAGCAGAGTCCTGACGCGCTTATCCCTGGCCGCGTTCGGGACGTAGTCCAGGTCGCAGGCCGGGTCGGGGTTACTATAGTTTATCGTCGGGGGTATCACGCCCCTTTTTATCACGAGCGCGCCGAGCGCAAGCTCAATCGAGTTGGCCGCGGACAGCGGGTGGCCTATCATGGACTTGATAGAGCTTACCGGCACCTTGTACGCATGGCCGCCCAGCGACTTCTTGAGCGCGTTTGTCTCGAATACATCGTTTTGCTCGGTCGAGCTTCCGTGCGAGCTGACATAGTCGATATCCTCCGGGTTCAACCCGGCCTCGTCCATGGCGATGGTGATGGAACGCGCAAGTGCGTCTCCGTCGGGCGGCAGGTCCGTCATGTGGTACGCGTTCGACGTGGAGCCGAAACCCGCGACCTCGGCGTAAATATCCGCGCCCCTGTTTCTTGCATGTTCGTATTCTTCGAGTATCAGTACCCCGCATCCTTCGGACAGAACGAACCCGTTACGCGTTTTGTCGAACGGCCTCGATGCCGACTCAGGCTCTGTGTTGTGCTTCGACAGGGCCTTTATCACATCGAACGCTGCGAGCGCAATCGGTGTTATCGGAGCCTCCGAGGCGCCGGTTACCATCACGTCGTTGTCGCCCATCATTATGCTTTCGTATGCGTATGCGACCGAGTCCGTGCCTGCGGTGCAGCCCGTGGAAAGGACACATGCGCCACCCTGCAAGCCATACCTCGCGGCGACGTAGTTGGCCGGAGAGTTGAAGATGGACGCGTCGTACAGGTACGGGCTTGCGAGAGACGGGTCGATCGGCGCATGGCCGTTTTCGGTCACCCGCAGGAACTCCTCCTCCATCCATTTCGTGCCGCATATCGCGTTTGCCAGGGCGACGCCGCAGCGTTCCCGGTCGAGCTTGCTCAGGTCCAGGCCCGCGTCGTCCACGGCCATCCGCGCCCCGGCAAGTGCGAACAGCAGGTAGCGGTCCATGCTGACTGATTCCTCGTGCGAGATGCCATACTCCGCCGGGCTGAAACCCCTGACTTCGGCCGCGACCTTAGACAGAAACTCGCTTGTGTCGAAGCTCTCGATAAGCCGGGTCTGGGAGCGGCCTTCCGTCATGGACGTCCAGAACGGCTCCTTGCCAATGCCGCCCGGCGCGATGACTCCGATGCCCGTGATTACAACACGCCTCCGGTTCAACCTTCGACCCTCCGCGCCTTGAACCGCACGTTCCCGCCGTCGGGGCATGTAACGGTGTTTATAGAGTTGGGGTCCTCCATGAACGGGTACTTCGCCCCGAAGTTGAGCGCGAAAAGCACCGGGAAGAGCGTATGGTATGCCGCGCCGCAGAAGCCGCCGGGCGTCTTAAGGCCGGTCACCTCTATCTCGTCGCCTGCCTTGTACTCGTAAAAGCAGCGTCCCGTCACTTCCTCGACGGAGATTATCATCTTCTTTGGGTTTGCCATATTAACCTACCTTCTTGACTTTGAATGTAAGCTTGCCGCCGTCAGGGCAGGTCGTGCTTATCCGTCCCTCTGCGTCCGCGAACGGGAACTCGGCGCCGAACGTCCACGCGTACAGCACGGGGAATAGCGAATGGTACGCCCCGGCGCAGAACCCGTCCGGCGGCGTGACGAAATCCTTCACTTCAAAGCTGTCGCCCTGTTTGTACCCCTTGAAACATTCCTTCTCGAGCTTGTCTACTGTCAGAACAAAACCTGGGAACTTCATAATATATCCTTTCTATATGTACCACGATTCGTGTCATTGCGAGGAGCGCAAGCGACGCGGCAATCTCAGACTTTTAAGAACGGAGATTGCCACGCTGCGCTCGCAATGACAGAATTATACTTCGCCTTTCACGGCAGATAACAACTCATCCTTACCCATGAACCGCCCGCTTCTCTCGACCTCTTTCACGAGCTTGGTCACCTTGTAATTAAGCGGCGCGGGATGCCTGTTGAGCAGGCCCAGTACGGCAATCTCGCCGTTTAAATAATCAACCTCGGTCGGCCTGCCGCGCCTTACGCTCTGGAGCACCGAGCCGGGCAGAGGGTCCTTGCAAAGGCCCTGCATTATCTTTCCGTAAACGTCCGAGCTTACCTCCACCGGAGCGTAAAGAAGCCCTTTCAGTTTTTCGACCGGCAGGTCAGGAAGCGGCATGAGCCTTATACCCGCCGCCTCCATCACCTCGCAGGCCTCCTTCATCATCGAAACTCCGAGACAGCAGAGGCGCGTATCCTCGAACGTCTCCTGGAGCGTCATGCCGGTTATGCCCGCCAGGGCGTTGTTCAGGTTCAGTATCAGTTTCGTCCAGTGCGTCCCGTGGATGTCCGGGCTGACATGCACTTCGAACGCGCTCGACAACACCTCGTGGACTTCCTCAAGGAAACGGCCGCTGTCGCCCCCCGGCGAATCAGCCCTCACCCCGGCCCCTGCCCCACCTGGGAACGCCCTGCCGATTATCAGCCCGCCGGGGAAGTTGTAGATCACCCGGCCCGGGTCAAGGCATGTCGCGCCGTACATCACCACGGACGATATTATTTTCTCCCTGCCCAGGAAATCGGCAGCTATCTCGTCGCTTCTGACCCCGTTCTGCATCGTCACGACGACGGCGTCTCTTACCCGGCGTTTTATATCCCTGCACGCGTTCTCCACGTCCTGGGTCTTGACGGCGAGTATGGCAATCCCCGGCTCGAAGTCGAGTTTCGATACAGCCGGGACGTCGAAGCGCCTGCCGCCCGACACACCTTCAACCGTCAGGCCGCGTGCGTTTATGGCCTCCGCCTGCTCCGGCCTGCCGACCAGCACAACGTCGTATCCCTTATCCCACAGAAGCGCGCCGGTTACGCACCCTATCGCGCCCGCGCCTATTACTGCAATTTTCATAATCTATCAACCTATTATATTCTTTCAGGCGATTGCCTTATTTATTTTGTCACCCCGCACTTGATGCGGGGCCCAGGAATTTACCAACTTCCTGGATTCCCGCCTTCGCGGGAATGACGTACTATACTCGACGGTGTTCCCGTCTTTATATCCCAGCCGTGGCACGAGTAATACTCGTCGAGCATACCGTCGTAGCCCGCCCTGTCCAGCCAGGTGTTTTTCGTCTCATCGTCAAGTCCGTCCTGCCACTTGAGCGGCTCGAAGTAGCGTCCCGGCGGGTAGTCGTCCTTCCTCGTCACCCCTTCGCGGCATATGAACGACCGTTCGACCGTGGTGATGTTCTCGCCCGCCTGAAAGACCTCTTCCGGCGTCATCTCCATACCGGCGCCGAGGCGTATCAGTTCCGCGAATACCTTGAAGTCGAAGACGCCCGGTTCCGGCAGTGTATGGAACGCGAGCAGCTTGCAAAGACCGAGCGCGTCGTAAAGCGCAAGGTAGCTCTCCCACCACCATACCACACGGCCCTTGCCATTGTAGCTCCGGGGGTCGGACTCGACCGGCCCACCGTATATGCCCGCGAGAAAGTCCTTGTCGTACTCGAACGCCTCCCACGGGCACCGGCTCCTCAAGTGGTCCGCCCCTCGTGTGGCAGTGGAGACGCCAAGCGCGAACGCCTTGATGAACCTCAAATCAACAGGGTCCGACTGCGGGAGGTCCTTGACCCATATCATGCAGTCGCGCGACTTCTCGCCGAACCGCGCCGACGCCTCCTTGGCCCCGTCCGCGAGCGCGTCCCCGAACCCGCGCCGGTGTGCGATGTCGCTAAGGAGCGTCTCGACCATTACCGGGTCGTTCCAGCCGAGACGGAGCCCGCCCGTCGCCTTGTCGTCTATTACGCCTTCCTGGTACAGCTCTATCGCCCAGGCGATAATGTTGCCGGACGAGCTTGCGTCGAGGCCGAGGCGGTTAAGTTTATCGTTCAGCGCGAGTACCGCCTCGACGGAATTGATGCCGAGCACCGGGCCCATGTGGGCCATCGTCCCGTACTCCGGCCCTTCACCCTTGAGGCCCGCGCGAGGCCCGTTTTTGATTTCATGTTTATGGCGGCAGGCGACCGAGCAGTATTTGCAGCCGCTCCTGCCCGTGTAGTAATTTGCCTCAAGGGTCTCCGGGGCCATGTCGCCCTTATCTTTGAGGACGGTAGACAGCCCGTTGTACGTCCGGCCCATCTCTATATTGTTGTTTATGACGTTGTAGAGGTGCGCCGTCCCGAGCCTCGACATGTCGTTTATCAGGAACTCGTCGCGCATCTTCGCGTTTATTTCCTGCGTCAAGGCCTTGAAGCCTTCCGGGTCGTGCGGCTCTAACCTCTCACCGAAAACCGCGACCGCCTTCAGGTTCTTTGCGCCCATAAGGCAACCCATCCCGGTGCGGCCCGCGGCGTTCTTCATTCCGTGCATCACGCATGCGAAGCGGACGAGGTTCTCTCCGGCCGGGCCGATACATGCTATCTGCACCTTCTCGCCCAGTTCTTCTTTCAAGATGGATTGGGATTCAAAGGTATCCTTGCCCCATAACCGGGATGCGTCATTAATTGAAACCCTCGGCCCGTTGTCGGATTTCTCAATCAGGAGGTAGACCGGCCTTTCGGCCCTGCCGGTGATATAGACGTGCCTGACGCCGGTGCCCGCGAATGCCGCGCCGAAGTCGCCGCCGATGTTCGAGTCGCCGAAAAGCTTGGTCTCCGGGCTCTTGCCCGTGATGGTCAGCCTCGCCGTCGAGGGGCCAGGCATCCCGGTCAGCAGGCCCGCGCCGAATATCAACGGGCTCTCAGGGCTCAGGGGGTCCATGCCCTTCTTCGTATTTTCAAAGAGCAGCGCGCTGTTTATCCCGCGCCCGCCTATGTATTTTCTTACGAGGCCATCCGGCAGTTCTTCCATGCGCGTGGAGCCGGATGTCAGGTCTATGTATAAAATATTGGTATTCAACTTGTAAACAAAGCCCACATTTGTCATTGCGAGGAGCCACGCGCTACACGTGGCGACGCGGCAATCTCCGCACTTTGATGTCACAGCAGGTCAAAACCGGAGATTGCTTCGCTTCGCTCGCAATGACATCGTAATTATACCGGCATATCGAAACCGGCCTTCCGGGCGGTATCGCGCATCATCGCCTGAAAAGGCGCGGGAGTCTCGGATATGAAGGCGCTGACGATGTCCGCCTCCTCCACGACCGAAGCGCCCCTGGCCGCGGCGTTTGCTTCGGCCTTCTTGCCACCGAGCTTCTCCGCCATCTTCCTCTGGAAAAACGGTATCATCGATACCATCTTGTCGAACTTAGCCTTTGATTCCGGGTGCCAGTCCATAACTACCTCGATAATTGTTCTCCCCCCTCTACCTATGGGAGAGGGGTCGGGGGTGAGGGCTGCCTTTAAAGACCTGGATTCCCGCTTTCGCGGGAATGACGACCTTTAAGATAAACCGCCCGATAAATCGGGCAACTACAACAACTCCGTAACCGACATACAACATTACCCTCCCCACCTGCGGGGGAGGGCAGGGTGGGGGCTGGGTGAGGGCTATCCCTGCCTTTTAAACAGCCCCTTCAAAAACCGCCGCCTGTCGGCCTCGGCTGCGGTGGCCGGGTACTCCTCGACCTCCGCCTCCACCGGCCCGCCCTCCAAGTAGCCCTTCAGGGCGAGCAGTATCTTCTTTATGTTCTCGTCGTGCTTCTTCCTGAACAGATGCTTCCAGAGAAACCCGTCCTTGCCGCCGGACACCTCGAAGTCCATCAGGAAGTGCACCTCGCAAGCATCCCTGCCCGGTATGATGTAGACCCTTTCGAACCCGGTGAACATCCCGTTCAGGAACTTCCTCGACACTTCCCTGTCCGGGCTTAGCGAGACAACCTCGACGTCCCATTCAGGGCCGAAGGGCACGTGCACCTTCTGGTGGTATCTCGTGCCGACCCCGACCTCGCCCGGCGTCAGCCTCGTGTACCGCATCGGGGTATCGGCAGGCCACCAATCCGACTCGCCCCAAATAACCAACTGCTTGAACGCCTCAGAAGCCGTCGCTTTTATATGGATAGAGTGATGGTTTATCAAGCCTTTGACAGCTCCCTGACCTTTTCCTCCATGTTCTTCTTGAACGGGCCCGGCGTGGCGGTAAGCCATGCGTCGAAGACGTCCCGGACGCTAACCTTACCATTCGAACCGGCCTTCGCGGCTATCTCGGACATTACCTTCTTCCCAGCGGCGGACCTGAAAATCTTCGGGACGAACTCAAGCAACTCGCCGTGTACCTTCTCCGCGTCCGCATCCCATTTGAGCCCCACAGGCTCCGGCTCATCTTCGCCGTAAATATCGCCGGAGACGAGCGAGTCCAGCAGGCCCTCGTACCGTCCAATCAGCTCGGAGAGCGGCTTTCCGTCTACAGTGATGGCCTTATTGGCTATCAGCTCGCAGAAGCCGCAGTCGGTGCAGTTGCTCGATGCGCAGTCCTTCGTCCTGAAGAAGCTTAAAAAGTTATCCGGTATCTTTGAGCTGTTGAGCGACAGGCACTCGCTAACAGGGTAGTCGGTTATATCGGCATATTCCATTAGTTTTGAGGTGTTTATATATTCATCCCTCATAATGTACTTTAGGTTAGCGGGCAGGAACGCCTTCTTGCGCGGCAGGTTCAGAAGCTCCACGAGGTTGCCCTCGAACCGCCGTTCGGTGTATGCCTTCAAGTACGACAGGAGCGTCTCGGTGGTCTTGTAGCGGTCGATTATCTTGAGGGAGTCTATGCCCGCCATCTCGTAGTCCTCGACGTCCTCCGGGCGTATCCAGCGAATCTTCACAAGCTCTACCGGGTTCTTCATCTTCTCCATCGTGCAGGAGAAGTAGCAGTGGTCCACCAGGAAGCCCTCGGACTCGTGCCCGCTCTGCGAGCCGTGCGTCATGACGTTGGCGTGGTAGTATGACCTGGGGCATCCGTAGAGGCAGCCGGGGTTGGCGATGAGTATCAGCTTGCAGTCAACCGCCTTCCTGATGGCCTCGATCGTCCTGAAGTCGCGGTTGATCTCCTCCGAGAGCACTATCGCGTCCGCGCCCATGTCCCTGAAGAACTGCGCCTTCCTGACGTTCTCGACCCGCGCCCAGCTCGATACGTAGACCTTGAGCTTCGGGTGGTGCCTCTTTATTATCTGGAGCAGGTAGGGTATCGTGACGGTGACGGAGTCCGCGCCGGACTCGTCCGCGACCCAGCCGATGTGGTCGAGTATCTTTTTGTACTCGTCCCGGCGGTATTCGCGGTTGTCGAGGCAGGAGGCGTTCAGGAGGAAGTTGAAGCTGTGGCCTCCGGCATGGGCCATCTTTATGTAGTCGCGGACCTCGTCCTCGGTCGCGGCGGGCGCGACGAAAGACGCCCTGCCCCCGGCTATGACGCTGCCCGGCATCCCGCCGAAGAGCTCGACCGGCGCATATCCTTCGAGGCCCTTTACAAGTTCCGTATCCCAGTTGCAAGCCAGTTCGTACTTCATTTTCCTGCCGCCGCCTCCCCTTCCATGCCCATGATGAAGTTCTCCAGGAATCCTATCTCGGCCTTGGAATGGGCCAGGTAATGCTCCGGGATGGATACGATGTGGTAGGCCGCGCCGCGCCTTGCAAGCTCGTCCCGGAACGCTTCCGCCTTTGCGTGGTGCTCCCTGAGTTTCGTGAGCAGTTCCCTCAGCTCCAGAAGCACCTGTTTCTTGTCCGAGTTTTCAAGGAAGTATAAAGACACGTCGAGTGCGAGCAGGGGCCGCTCGAAGTTGGTCACGTTCAGTTGGATGAGCTGGTTGAAGGTGTCCGCGCCCTTCGGGGTGATCTCGAATATCTGCTTTTCGGGGTGTGCGGTGTCCTTGACGACGGTCTTCGAGACCAAGCCCTTTTTTTCGAGGGTCTTGAGGTTGTGGTAGACGGAGCCGGAGGTGATGGGCGCGAAGTTGGTCAGCTCGTCGTCCACGAGCTGCATTATCTCGTAGCCGTACATGGGTTTTTTCTTGAGCAGACCGAGCAGCAGCACTTCCTTTGTCATGGTAGTGAAATACCCTGCCAAAGCCGTCCTCCTTTTGGCTAACCCCTCAAAAAACGAGGCCATTTCGCATGGAATATTTTACGTGAAATAGTCTGCGTATAATACCAATTAGGGCGGGTGCGTGTCAAGCAGATTCATGCCAATATTGTGGTTGACTCGCAATCCTGCCTGATGTATATTCTGAGGGTCGGTTACAATATCGAAGGGGGACTGGCATGGAGGATAAGGACTTCAAGGAGATGATGGAGTTCATCGGCAGACGATTTGAAGGCATTGACGAACAATTCAAAGCCGTCCATGCGAGGTTCGATAACACCGCCTCAAAGGACGACCTTGTGGCGGCGAAAGAAGAGACGATGCGGTATACCGGTATCCTCATCGAGAATGTCCAGCGCAACATCGAAATCATTGCCGAAGGGATACAGGGCATTAATGAGAAAACTGCAATAGATAAAGACGACCATGATGCGGAGCTTCGCCGGTTAGAAAAAAGGATACTCATCAACACCTCCGACATCTCCGGGCTGGACAAGCGGGTGGTAAGGCTGGAGGGGGCCTGAGGAATTCGGATATTTCTTGACATGCGTGACGAATCCGCATAAGCTACTTAAGAGTAAGAACCGAGCAATACCTTCGAGAAGTACCGCACTACCCTTAGGAGTCGGGCTTTGGAGTAAGCTTGGATTAGACAGCCCATCTCTGGAATACGGGGATGGGTTTTTTGCTATCTAATTATAGGGGCGGCCCCCAATTTCCCCCCAATTTCCCCATTGCGATGTGTCCCCAAGTTCCCCTATTAGCATCACCAATAGTTATTTAGCATTATGCTACTATTTGTCTTGCATGTTCCAAGTAACTGTGTTAGCATCTATAATATTTCAACCTATTTATAGGAGGTTTTTTATGGTCGAGAAAAAAAGAGGTCTAACTCTAGAGGAAAGACAGGTACGGGCACGGAACGCTGCCATAGCAAGATGGAATAAAGCCAAAGATGAACCCAAATACGAGGAGGGCGATTCAGATATCGTAGTGCTCGCAGGCGACTTGCCCGTCGCCAAACACCGAGGATACCTCCCCATGATGGATATCGATGTGCCAGTATATGTATTAAGCAATGCCCAACGCGTTATAGGTAGAACTTCCGCGACAGAGCTTTTGACGGGCATTAAGGGCGGTGGTGCACTCGAGAAATATCTGACTGTTTCGGCATTAAGTTCCTTTATAGACATAGATTTAGTTCTCGAGAGAATGGTTGCTTTTCGCCTTCCAGAAGTTGAAGGCCTTGAGAAAGCGGTAAAGGGACTGCCATCTGACCTTTTTATAGAAATATGCCAGGGATTTGTAAAAGCATTAGAGGCGCACAATACACCGGGTTCAGAAATTAAGCTGACTCGTCGCCAAATTGAAATGGCATTCAAGGCAAGCCTATTTTTATCTGCCTGCGCAAAAGTTGGACTTGATGCCTTAATTGATGAAGCAACTGGTTTCCAGTACGAGAGAGAAGAAGACGCCCTACAGTTAAAACTCAGAGCATATCTTTCTGATGAGCTAAGAAAATGGGAGAGAACTTTCCCTAATGAGCTATGGATAGAATTTGGTAGGCTAACTGGGTGGAATGGTGGCGTTTCCAAGCGACCAAAATATTGGGGTAAGTTGGTCATGGAGTTAGTATACGAACGCATGGATAAAGATGTTGCACAGTGGTTGAAAGACAATGCACCCGCTCCTAGGCACGGGCAAAATTATCACCAGTGGTTAAGCGGTCAGTACGGCCTAAAAAAACTGGTAGAACATATTTGGATGCTTATTGGTATGGCTCGATCATGTGAGAATATGACCGAGTTAAGAGATAGAATGGCCGCCTTAGATGGCAAGGTGCCAGTCCAAACAAGGTTTTATTTTCCAAAGGAGTCTATTTAGATGCTGTAGTCACGAAAAGCGTTTACAGTTAGCGACTTTTTAGTAGAAGAGTCATGGTCTTCCGGTTAAGATTGTTTTGCCGACAGTCTAAACCAATGGAGGAAGAGCCATGACTCAGCAGCAGTATA
>Ga0334722_10005237_pt1 | contig 13164 bp, 9 predicted proteins | sample C3_bottom_MG_FD_207210 | JGI IMG/M metagenome (GOLD analysis project Ga0334722, IMG submission 207210) | Sediment microbial communities from Yellowstone Lake, YNP, Wyoming, USA - C3_bottom | ecosystem: Environmental > Aquatic > Freshwater > Lake > Sediment | place: USA: Wyoming | collected...
CGAGGTCAAGCGCGGGACGTCCCGCGCCGATGAACGCCGCATGCGGGCGGCGATCACCCTCGGCGCGTTGATCGGGTCCGTCCTCGGTGGCGCGATCCCGAGCCTGTGGGGCGCCGGCGGCCTTTCGGGGGCTGCGATCGTCGCCTCACTGGTTGGGATGCTCGCGGGTGCCTGGGCCGGAGTGAGGGTCGGCGACCGACTCCTCTAAGGATTGACGCCGCGGTTTCCCCGGACCGCGGTCAGTGCTTTCCCGTCCGGGTGATCGGGTTCACATCGGATGCCGCGCCTTCGACGGCCGCGCACGCTTGGGGTGGATATCGGCAGCGTCCCGGAGGGGGCCGCCGGACCGACCGGAGCATCGATCACCGTCCCGAATCGGGGATTTCGGCCGTCGCCGCGGGCGGCGCCGTGAGAGGGTAGGCGACGTATCGACAATCACAACGACGGAGGTCGTGAGATGGCGGATGAAAGCGTGTACAGGGTCATCGACGTCGTGGGAACCAGCAGCGAGTCCTGGGAGGCGGCGGCGCAGACGGCGGTCCAGACCGCATCCGGCAGCCTGAGGGACCTGCGGGTCGCCGAGGTGACGAAGCTCGACGTGACGATCGAGGACGGCAAGATCGTCAGGTACCGCACGCGGCTCAACCTCTCCTTCAAGTACGAGGCCTGATGAAAAGCGGCGCCCCGTCCCCTCGCGGTGCGGCGTGAGGTGACGGGGCCGCCGGTCTCCGCGCCGGCGAGGCGGGCGACGAGCGCCCGCTCACGTGGTCCCGCCCGGGGGTCGTGACCGGCAGCCGCGAGCCCGGTCATCCTCCCGGCCTGCGGCCTGGCCGGGGGGGACGATGGTTCCCCGCGGATCCCTGAGCGCCCGGGGGCGGTCGCCCCGTCGACGGAGGATCAGGAACGGGGGGCGTACCTGTGGTGGAGCATCAGGTCGTTCCCGTCGGGGTCGGTGAAGAGCGCCATGTGGCAAACCCCGGTGTCGAAGGTCTCGCCGAGGAACGTCACGCCCTTGGCCTCCAGCTGAGCCCGCGCAGCTGCGACGTCGTCGACGTGGAGGGCGAGGTGCGCGTTCTTCTGGGGTGCGAAGGGGAACCCCATCGACTCCGGCTCCCAGATCCCGAAGCACGTTCCCCCCACCCAGAACTCGAACCGCGCCGTGGCGTCGGGCGTCAGGCCGAGCGTCTCCAGGTAGAAGCCTCGGGAGCGCTCCGCGTCCCGCGAGGGCACGGCGATGAAGTCGAGCCTGTTGATCATGTCTCCGCTTCCTTTTCCCGGGGTCGTGCTTCCACTATCCCTCCCAGAACGTCGCGCCGCTACGCGCGGACCACCAGGGTGCGGGCCGCGGCGACCACCTCGTCCTCGCTCACCAGGATGTGCAAGGCGGCGTCGCCGAGGGGGACGAACGAGTCCTTCGACGTGACGCGGGCCATCGGCCCCGTGAACCCGGCCTCGACGAGTCCGGCCAGGATCGCCTCGCCGACGCCGCCGCTGCGGCGGGTCTCTTCGACCACCAGCACCCGGCCCGCCTCCCGCGCGTGCAGCACGACCGCGTCGGTCGGGAGCGGCGCGAGCCACCGCAGGTCCAGCACGGTGCAGTCGATGCCGTCGGCCGCGAGGCGGCGCGCCGCCCGCAGCGAAATGTGCAGCCCGTTCGCCCACGACACGATCAGCAGGTCGCGCCCGGACCCGTAGCGCCGCGGCTCGCCGATCGGGACATGGGCGTCGGCCCATCGCTCCGGCGGGTCGTACGGATCGAGCCACGCCCCGTCGCCCGCCTCGTGCAGATCGGCCGTCGCGTACAGGGCGATCGGCTCCAGGAACACGCATACGGTGCCGTCGGTCGCGGCGGCGGCGGCGCACGTGCGAAGCATGGCCGCCGCGTCCCCCGCGCGGGCCGGTGACGCGACGACGATCCCCGGGATGTCGCGCAGCACCGCGACGCCGTTGTCGTTGTGGAAGTGGCCGCCGAAGCCCTTCTGGTAGCCGTACCCGGCGATGCGGATCACCATGCCGTTGCGGTAGCGGCCCCGCGAGAAGAACGACAGGCTCGCGGCCTCGCCGCGCAACTGGTCCTCCGCGTTGTGCAGGTACGCGAGGTACTGGATCTCGGGGATCGGCACGAGGCCCGACACGCCCGCCCCGAGCGCGAGCCCCAGGATGGACTGCTCGTCGAGGAGCGTGTCGAACACCCGCGCGGCGCCGGCTCGCGCCATCAGCCCGCGCGTGACGCCGTAGACCCCGCCCTTCGCGGCCACGTCCTCGCCGAACACGAGCGACCGCGGCTCGGCGACCAGGGTGTCGGCGAGGGCGCGGTTCACGGCCTGGGCGAGCGTCAACGGCCCCTCCTCCTCCGGCAGGGTGCGCCCGAACCACCACCGCCGCGCGTCGGGTGCGCCCGTCCCCACGGCGGCCGCCGCGACGGCGTCCGGGCGGCGCGGCGAGAGGGGCGCCGCCACCTCATCCGCCGAGGCGAGCTGCCGGGCGCCCACCATGCCCTGCGCGGCCGTCCGGACTCGGGCGCGCACCTCCTCATTGCGGGCGAGGATGTCGACCGGCCTGGCGAAACCGCCCTCCACGAGCTGCCGCGCCGTCCCGAGCAGCGGGTCCGACGGGTAGGCCGAGCGGATCTCCTCCGGCGTACGGTAGCCGGCCTCCACGTCGCTGCCGGCGTGGCCCAGGAACCGCACGGTCCGCAGGTGCAGGAACGCCGGCCGCCGCGTGGCGCGCACCCAGGCCGCGAGCTCGGCGGCGGCGTCGAACACCCCCGCCGGGTTGGTGCCGTCTGCGGCTTCGTACCGCAGGCCGGGGCGCCGGCCGTAGGCCGCCTCGATCCAGCCGGTGGGCGTGCGGACGCTGATCCCGATGCCGTTGTCCTCGCACACGAACAGGAGCGGCAGTGGGAGGTTCGCGTGGGCGCAATGGCAGGCGGTGTTGATCGCGCCGACGGCGGTGGAGTGGTTCGCCGACGCGTCGCCGAAGCTGCAGACCGCGAGCGCGTCGGCCGGCCACGCGATCGGCGCGGCGAGCTTCGGCGCCCGGCCGATGGTGAACGCGACGCCCACGGCGCGGGGCACGTGGGACGCGATCGTCGAGGTCTGGGGGATCACCGCCAGCTCGTGGCGGCCGAACACCTTGTGACGCCCCCCGGCGATCGGCTCGTCCACCGACGCGAACATCCCGAGCAGGACGTCGCGCACCGGGTCGATGCCCTCCACCTGCCGGGCGCGGGCGCAGTAGAACCCGCCGGAGCGGTAGTGCAGCAGCGCCGGGTCGGTGGGGCGAAGCGCCGCGGCGACGAACGCGTTGCTCTCGTGCCCGGCGGACCCGATCGTGTAGAAGCCGTGCCCCTGCGTGCGAAGCCATCGCGCGGCCAGGTCGAGGTGGCGGCTCTCGAGCTGCGCGTCGAGCAGCGCGAGGGTCCCGCCTCCCGTGAGCCCCGAGCCCGGTCGCACCGGCTCGCCCGCCTCCCGCGGCGGGCCGGGCCGCAGCGCCGACACGGCCTCCTGCCAGGCCGTCTCGAGGGGGTCACGCCGATCCGTGCTCAACGCCGACTCCCCTGGCCCTGTCGCGGTGCGGGCATGCGGGCAGTCTGGCAGCCGCGCCGGGTCGCGGCTGCCGGGCCCGCCGGCTCAGCGGGGCAGGACCACCGTCCGCACGACCTTCCCGTCGCCCGCGCCGGCGAGGTCGATCACGAGGCGCAGCCGCTTCCCCGGCCGCAGCGGCCGCCTGTAGCAGGTGAAGCAGCTGTCGGTGACGGTGCTGACGCCGGCCCTCCGGACCGTGAACGTGTCCGACCTCCCGAGGATCACGACGCTCCCGAGCGTCGGTCGCGACGCCCTGACCGTGATGCGCATGCTCGGGACGTAGCGCGCGCCGTTGTACGCGGCCCGGATGGTGACCTTGAGCACCTTGAACGTCAGCGGCGGCGGGCCGCCCGCCGTGGCGACCGCCGGTGGCGGCGAATTCGGCGACGTCAGGATCGAGCTGACCTTCGGCCCCGCTCCGCGCCAGGCGACGAGCGGCGTCCCGGCCGGTCCGGCCGAGGCGACCACCTCCGTCGGGTTTCGGAACAGCTGCCCCGTGCCCTGGGGCGGGGTCAGCCAGAATGGTCGGCCGAGCCGCCCCCCTGCCGGCCGCACCCGCGCCTGCAGGAAGCTCACCCCCACGTCCTCGATGCCCTGGACGACTTCGAAGGAGCCGTCGGCCGCGAGCGCGACGGCGATCGGGACGGTGGCGGCGGCGAATCGCGAGTATGCCCCCAGGAGCTTCGTGACGCGAACCGTGCCGAGGATCGTCGGAGGCCCGAAGCCGGGGGAACCGGCAGGGCGCTCGGTGAGGACGAACGTGCCGCTCAACGGCCCGGCGATCGCGGCGAACGCGACCGCGACGTCTCCTCGCGCGTTGGCGGAGAACAGGTAGCCCCGCCGCGCCTCGACGAGGGCCCGGCCGGGCGCCGGAAGCGGGCTCGCCGCCCCCATGCCGCCCGCCACGGTGCCGGTGGCCGCCATCAGGACGCCGGTCGGGCCGAGGCTGTTGATGATCAGGGTGTTCGCCACCTGATCGGGCCACACGGCGGTGATCCGCCCCGCGGCATCGACCGCGAGGCTCACGTACCGCTGCGAGCGGAGCGACCTATACGCCGTCGCCGTGGCGAGGTGGTGCGTGAACCCGCCCCAGGTGCCGCCGCCGGGGCGGATCGCCATGTCGAGGCTGCGGAGCCCGGGGCCGGCGGGAGACGCCGCGATCGCGACGGTGTCGCCCGCCTCGTTGGCGGCCAGCGCGACCACCTGCGCGTCCGGAGCGGGGAGCGCCAGGGCCAGGGGCCCATAGACGCCGTTCGCCGCGCGGTCCACGAGCGCGCCGTTGCGCGGAATCGTCACCCGCCCCGCGCCGTCGAGCGCGACGGCGCACGCCTCGCCGAGGGATCCGGGCGGGTCGGCCGCGCCGATCGTGTCGCTTCCGGCGGGGGCGTAGGCGACGTTGCATCCCTGGGGGGTCTGCCAGGCGACGACAGCGTCGCCTCTGGCGTTGACGAGTGCCTTGGGCGCGTCGATGGTCTCGGTTCCGGTCGCGACCTGCCCGCCCACCACCCGGCTCGGGCCGAAGGTGCTGCCCGAGCTTCGCAGAGCGACGGCGACGCTGCAGTCCGGCGCGAGTGCCGCCACCACCGCACGCCCGGACGCGCTCCCGGCGATGGCGGGGAGCCGCTCCGAGACTTCCAGCTGCGAGCAGCTCGTGCCCGCGCCGGGCAGCGCGACGACCGGGTTCACGAACGCGGCGCCGTGGGCGGCGCCGGGCGCGGCGGCGAGCAGCAGCGTGATGAGGGCGAATCGGCGGAGCATGCGGCCTCCAGGTGCGGCGCGCGCCCGGGACGCCGCCGCTCGGGGGGTGTGAGGATTTCGACGAAACTACCCGATCGCCGGTCGCCGGTACACCCCGGCGGTGGCGCCCCGGGCGGGTCGCCCCGGCCGGCGTCAGCGCGTGTCGGTCGCGCGCCTGCGAAGGCCGCTCTCGCCGAGCGATTCCCAGACGTCGAGCTTCGTCCTGACCCGCTTGATGACCTCGTCGGTGAACTCGTCCGTGTGGGCGTGCCCGCCGAGGTCCATCGTGCGGACGTCCTCGCCGACGGTCTCGAGCGCCCCCTCGTAGATCGCGCGGGACGCGAGCCCCTCGCCCATGTACGACAGCACCGCGGCGCCGGCCAGGATCATCGCGAGCGGGTTCGCGACGTTCTTCCCGGCGAGCGACGGCGCCGTGCCGTGCGGGGCCTCGGCCATCACCACCGTCGGGTTGTAGTCGTCGTCCAGCGCGAACAGGAGCGACTCGGCGCCCGCGATCGAGCCGAAGAGCTGCAGCACCATGTCGGAAAGCAGGTCCCCGTCCCGGTTCAGGGCCGGCACCACCAGGGCGTCGCCGGTGTGGGAGATCAGCATCGCGTACGTCGCGTCGATCAGCATCGGCTTGTACCGCACGTCGGGGTGCCGCGCCGCGGCGGCGTCGAGCTCCTCCTTCAGCATCCCCTCGTACACGGGGGAGACGGTCCACTTCGGTCCGCCGCTCACGGTCGCGCCCATGCGGATGGCCTGGAGGAACGCGATCTCCGCGACCTGACGGCACGTCCGGCGGCTGATGTGCTCGGTGCGCCAGGCCACCTCGTCGTCGCCGCTGCCCTCCCGGTGCTCCTTCGCGCCGTAGGCGTCGTCCACGGCCATCCGGACGATCGAGATCGGCGCGTGGATCCCCCCGACGGGACGCACGCCCGACAGGCGCCTGCCGGTGCGGATGATGACCTTGCCGTCGATCTCCTCCCGCAGGATCGCGTTGGGGCTGCCGACGTCGCCCATCTCCTCCGGCGTGATCGTCGCGGCCTTCAGGCCGAACCCGTGGCGGCACATGGCCCGGGCCGCCTCGTGCACGACCTCGTTCGAGGTCTCGCGGCGGTTCCCCAGCGACAGGTCGTACCGCTCCACGGTGAGGTCGACGCCGAGCACGGCGGGGTCGAGCACGCGGAGGGCCTCCTCGAGGAGCTCCTGCCCGGTCTCGTCCCCCTCCATGACGACAAGTGTCTTCGACATCGCGAACGAGTCTATTGAAGACGACCGGACCGGCAGGCCGGTCGTCACACGATCAACACGAGCTGCCGCTCTCCGATCTGCTTCAGGACGAGGCCCGCGCCCTGCGCCGCCCGGATCGCCGCGGCGAGGGTCGCCGGCTCGCGGCGGGCGGTCACGAGCGCCCGTGCGAGCCGACCCTTCGCGGCTTTGTTGTGGTGGCTCACGGGCCGCCCGTCATGGGACACGACCCGCACGACCACGGCCGACGGCAGCGGCGCCAGCGCGGCGTAGCCCCCGGAGCGCAGGTCGATCACCGGGTCGTCGTTCGCGGACGGCGCTTTTGCGAGGGGCGTTCGCCACAGGGCCGTGAGCGGGCCGAGGCGCGGCAGGGAGCGACCGCCCGACAGCCGGTACGCCGGGATCGCGTCGGACGGGCGGAGCGCGCCGAACAGCCCGGAGCAGATCACCAGCATGCTGTCGGCGCGCCGCCTGGCGGCGGGTGTCAGCCCGGCCGGGTCGAGGGGCGGACCCTGCCCGCCGGGCGCCTTCGTCTCGGATGGCGGGAGCAGGATGCGCATCGGCGGGGCGCGATGGTAGCGGGATGGGGGATGGCCGTGCGCCCTTCGTCCCGATCGGTCATGCTTTCGCTCGATGTCGACCTCGGACGGTCCGCCGCTGCTTGCCCGTTCGATCTTCGGACGGGCTGGCGAGCTCGACTCCCTCCGCCGCCTCCTGGCCGGCGGGGTCGAGCCGGCCGCCCTCGCCCTCGTGGGCGAGGCGGGGATCGGCAAGACCCGCCTGGCCCGTTGGGCCGCCGACGCCGCGCGCGAACAGGGGCGGGCGGTCCTCCAGGGCGGTACCCACCTCGGGCTGCCCGAGCCGCTCGGTGTGATCCGCGACGCCGTGCGCGGTGCGCTGCGCGCCGGACTCGCGCCCCCAGGCGACGACCCCGTCGCCGGGGGGCTCCCGCCGCTCCTGCTGCCCGAGTTGGGCGGCGTCACCACGCTGGGCGGCGGCGATGCCGGCGCCCTCGCCGAGGCGACGATCCGCTACCTGGCCGCGCTCGGCGGCGACCGCGGGCTGCTGGCGGTGCTCGAGGACCTCCACTGGGCCGACCCCGCCAGCCTCACGCTGATCGCGCGGCTCGCGCGAACGCTCCCACCCGGCGTCGCGCTCCTCGTCACGTTCAGGCCGGACGAGGACGCGGGGGCGGCGGCGCTGGAGCGGCTCCGCGGTGAGCTCAGCCGCATGCGTGTCAGGGAGCTGGCGCTGGGGCCGCTGGGAGCGGACGAGTCGGCCGAGATGCTGGAGGAGCTGATCGGAACCCGTCCGCCGCCGGACGTGGCGGACGAGCTGATCCGTCTGTCGGGTGGCAACCCATTCGCGCTCGAGGAGCTCGCCAGGGCGGTGGTCGAATCCGGCTGGATCGACCCTGCGACCGGCGCGCGGCAGAGCAACGCGACGGTGGCGGTGCCATGGACGCTCGGCGAGTCGATCAGGGCCAGGTGCAGCAGGCTCGCCTCCGCGGAGGGGGAGGCGCTTCGGTGGGCGGCGGTCATCGGCGAGCACTTCGACGTGCGCCTCCTCGCCGCCGCCGCCGGTCTTGACGATGACGCCGCGCTCACCGCGCTGGCCGGGTGCGTCGCGGCGGGTCTCGTCGCGGAGGACACGTCGGACCCGACCGGGCATCGCTTCCTGTTCCGCCACGCGCTCGTGCACGAGGCGCTCGTCCAGGAGCGGCTCGTCGCGGAGCGCGCCCGCCGTCACGCCGCCGTCCTCGCCGCGGCGGAGCGCCTCGCCGCCGCCGGGATGGAGATCCCCCCCGCCGAGCTCGTCCGTCATGCCGCCGCCGCCGGCGACCGCTCCGGCATCGTCGTTCATGGCCGGGCCGCCGCGGCCCAGGCATACGAGGTGGGCGCCGTGGAGGAGGCCGTCGGCCACCTCGAGCTGGCGCTCGCCCGCTGGGACCCCGCCGACGGCGACCACCTCCGCGTGGACCTGCTGCTCGATTGCGGGCGTCTGCGGGCCCGCCTGGCGCGCGGCGACGAGCGCGCGCCGGAGCTTCTTCAAGAGGCGCGCGACGCAGCCCTCGCGCTCGGGGACCCCCAGGCCGCGGCCGTCGCACTGGTGCTGCTCGCCGACGCGAGGTTCGAGTGCGGTGAGCGTGAGGAAGCCCTCGCGGACTGGAAGCGCGGGCTCGGCGAGCTCCGGGCGAGCGGCCCGGCGGACGCGATCCCTCAGGCGCTCGCCGGCTACGCGCGCGGGCTCGGCCTGCAGGGGGAGCCCGACGCCGCCAACGCCGCTGCCGACGAGGGCCTTCGCCTGCTCCCGGCGGCGGCGACCGCCGATCAAGCCCGGGTGCGTGTGAGCCTGCTGACGACCCGCGGCATGTCCGAGATGCTGCGGTTCCGTGTGGACGAGGGGAGGCCGCTCCTCGTGGAAGCCGCCCGGCTGGCGGTGGAGTACCAGGACGACCTCGGGGCCGCTCGCGCCCATCACATCCTCGGTGCGAACTTCTTCGCCGTTCCGACGCACGAGGCGGCGCACCACTTCCACCGCGCGGCGGAGTTGGTGCGCCGGCATGGTCTGCGTGGGCTGGAGGGCTGGTACGTCGCCCTGGAGGGCTGGTGCGCCGTCTACGCGGGCGACTGGACGGCCGCGGGCCGCCTGCTGGTCGAAGCCGAGGAGCTGGTCGCGGGCGGTGGCGACCGCGCGGCGTGGACGCGCATGATCGTGTGTGCGGCGAGGGCGGTCCGTCTCGGCGGTCTCGGGGACACCGCCGCGGCCCGTGTCGAGTCGGCGGCGGCGGCGGCGATTGCCGAGGAGATCGGCAGCCCGACCCACCGTTCCACCGCGGCCGTGTTCACGGCCGGCCTCGACTTCTTCGCGGGCGACCTCGAGGCGGCGCTCGCCGGAATCGGGTCGTTCGCCGGCGTCGAGATCGTGGTGGACGCCCTGGAGCTGGATAACTGGCTGGTCGTGGTCGAGGTGCTCGCGGCGGCCGGGGAGCCGGGAGACGCGAGGCGTGTCGCATCGGCGGTTCGCGCGATGTACGACAGCCCGTGGGCCGACTACGCCGCGGCCGTCGCGGAGGCCGGGGCCGCGCCGCCGGCGGAGCTGGTCGCGCGCGTGCGCGCCGCCGTCGCTGCGGTCGCGGCGATCGGGCACGGGTATGAGGCGGCCAGGATGTCGGCCGCCGCGGGCGTCGTTGCGGCACGATGCCCGGAGGGGCGGGACGCGGCCGCCGCGCTCGCCCGCGACGCGCACGAGCGCTTCGGTTCACTCGGGTCGATCGCGTGGTGCCGCCGGCTTGAGGGAACCATGCGGGAGCTCGGAGCGCCGCTCACCCGTCGCGGCGGCGGCGCGGGCGGCCTGACAAGACGCGAGATCGAGGTGCTGGAGGCGCTTGCGGAGGGACTGACGAATCGGGGGATCGCCGAGCGTCTGGTGATCAGCGAATCGACGGCGATCCGCCATGTGGCGAACATCTACGGGAAGCTCGGTGCCAACAACCGGGCGGCCGCGGTGCGGATCGCCGGCGAACGCGGGCTCATCGCGAGCGCATCGGGTGAGGCGGCCGCGGAGGGAGGCGCAGCCGAAGATACATAGTCACCCGCCGGCGGATATGGCAAGGACTGCCGATCCCACCGCGACCCGACCGCCATACGTTACGGCCATGAACGAGCACTCATCCGAATGGCCCCTGAGCTTCGAGACGTTCCGGTCCCACCGCGCCCGCTTCCTCGACCGAATGGCGGCGGACGCGTTGCTGGGCGAGATCGAGGCCGAGTCGGGAAGGCGCAACCGCAGACCGAAGGAGCGCAGCGTGGATCCCATCGTCGTGCAGGGGCAGCTGACCGTCATGGTCGACGAGCGCAGACTGATCCTGGGGTATTTCTCCCCGGGGCAGCGCGACCTCGCCGACGTGATCCGCGGTGAGCTGGGAACGGGCGCCGAGGCGTTCGGCCTGGTCGATGCAGGTGACGTTCGGATCACCGTCGAGTTCGTGAAGCCGCCGGCCTCCGCGGCGCCGGACGGAGGGGTGTGACCATGAGCGGCACGGCCATCGCTCGACCGGACGCGGGGCGGACGGGGAACGAGGCGCAGCTGCCGGGGTTGGCGGCCGCGGTGGCGGAGTGGGAGGCGGTCGCCACATGTCCTCGCAGGCTCCTGGTGGCCGGCGAGTGGCGGGAGGCGCGCTCCGGTCTGACGATGGCGGTGAGCGACCCCGCGACCGGCCGTGCACTCTGCGAGGTGCCGGATGCGGGGGAGCGCGACGCGGCCGACGCCCTCGCGGCCGCCGCCACGTCGATGGCGGAGTGGTCGGCGTGCGCCCCGCGCGAGCGAGCCCGCGTGCTGCGGCGGGCGGCCGAGGCGATGGTCTGCGACACCGACCGGCTCGCGATGCTGATCACGCTGGAGATGGGCAAGCCGCTGGCCGAGTCGCGGGCGGAGGTTGCGTTCGCAGCGGAATACCTCGAGTGGTGCGCCGACGAGGCCGTCCGGATCTCCGGGTTGGTGCAGCAGTCGCCCGACGGCGGAAGTCGCATCATGGTGGTCCGCTGTCCGGTGGGGCCGTGTCTGATCATCACGCCGTGGAACTTCCCGCTGGCGGTCCCGGCCCGCGGCGTCGCCGCGGCACTCGCCGCGGGCTGCAGCGTCGTGCTGCGCCCCTCGTCGCTGACCCCGCTCAGCGCGATGGCGCTTGCAGCGATCCTCCAGGCCGAGGGGCTTCCGGCGGGCGTGCTGAACGTCGTGGTGTCAACGGCCGAGGGCGCCACGGACGCGCTGCTGACGGATCCGCGGCTGCGGCGCCTCACGTTCACCGGGTCGACGGCGGTCGGACGACACCTCGTCGCGCGCTCCGCCGATCAGCTGCTGCGGGTGGGCCTGGAGCTCGGCGGGCAGGCGCCGTTCCTGGTCTTCCCCGACGCCGACCTCGACGCGGCGGTGGACGGTGCGGTGGCGGCGAAGATGCGGAACGGGGGGCAGGCATGCACGGCCGCGAACCGTTTCCACGTTCACCGCGAACTGGTGGAGGAGTTCACCGATCGCCTGGCCCGCCGGCTTGGCGCGCTCGCGTTGGGGCGCGGTACGGAGCCGGGCGTGGATCTCGGGCCGATGATCGGCGAGTCGCAGCGTCGCCGGCTGGGGGAGCTGGTGGACGACGCGGTTCGCCGCGGGGCCCGCACCGTGTGCGAGGGGGGAACGGTGCCGGGTCCCGGGCACTTCTTCGCGCCGGTGGTGCTGCGCGATGCTCCGGAGGATGCGCGGGTGTGTCGGGAGGAGATCTTCGGGCCGGTCGCGTCGGTCTCGGTGTTCGATCGCGAATCCGAGGTCGTCGCGCGAGCCAACAGGTGCGCGCAGGGGCTCGGCGCGTATGTGTATACGCGTGACGTGGAGCGCGCCTTCCGCGTCGGTGAGGCGCTCGAGGTCGGGATGGTCGCGGTGAACCGCGGGCGCATCTCATCGGTGGCGGCGCCGTTCGGCGGGGCGAAGCACTCGGGATTCGGACTCGCCGGCGGCTCCGATCCCCTGGGCGACTACCTGCAGACCCGGTCACTGACCGTCGACGCGTCCGCCACCCTCTGACCGCGCCTCGGCCGCCCTGACGGGCGGCCGAGGCGCGTGAGGGCCGTACGCTACGTCCCGGCCTCCGCGACGATCCGGCGGGGGCCGCCGTCCCGCTCCGCCGCTCCACGGGGCAGCCACTCGAGCCACCGGGGCAGGTACCAGTTGCGCTCGCCGAGGAGCGTCATCGTCGCCGGCAGGAGCACCGCGCGGATCACGGTCGCGTCGATCAGCACCGCGATCGCCAGGCCCACGCCCATCTCCTTCATGTCGATGAAGCTGAGCGTCGCGAAGACGGCGAACACGGCGACCATCACGACGGCGGCGCTGGTCACCACCCCCGCGGTCGAGGTGATGCCGTCGGCGATCGCCTGCCGCGTCGGCTTCCCGCCGTCGAACGCCTCGCGGATCCGGCTCAGGATGAACACGTGGTAGTCCATCGAGAGGCCGAACAGGATCACGAACATGAACAGCGGGAGCCACGTCGCGACGTGCCCGTTGGAGTGGAAGCCGAGCAGCGACTCGCCCCATCCGTGCTGGAAGATCAGCACGAGCGCGCCGTACGCGGCCCCCACCGACAGCAGGTTCAGCGCGATCGCGGTGATCGGGATCACGATCGAGCGGAACGTCACCAGCAGGAGCAGGAACGCGAGCGCGAGCACGAAGCCGAACACGATCGGTGCGCTGCGGTGCAGGACGTCGGTCGAGTCCTTCGTCGCGGCCGTGCTGCCGGTGACGTTGGCGGCGACCCCGGGGACCCGGCCGAGGGTCTGGGGGATCAGCCGGCCCCGCAGCACGCCGAGCGCGTGCAGCGACGCGCCGTCGGCGCCGTCGCCCGCGAGCGGGATCGACACGACCGCAAGCGTGCCCGCAGGGTTGCGCTCGACGGTGATCGGCTCGCGCATGTCGCCGGTGGCGACCGCCCTGCGGCGCAGATCGGCGATCGCGGCCTGCACGGCCGGTGCGGTGACGTCGGGCGCCTCGACCACGACGCTCGCGGGCAGCGACCCGCCTGGGAACGCGGCTTCCATCGCCC
>Ga0334722_10005238_pt1 | contig 13162 bp, 10 predicted proteins | sample C3_bottom_MG_FD_207210 | JGI IMG/M metagenome (GOLD analysis project Ga0334722, IMG submission 207210) | Sediment microbial communities from Yellowstone Lake, YNP, Wyoming, USA - C3_bottom | ecosystem: Environmental > Aquatic > Freshwater > Lake > Sediment | place: USA: Wyoming | collected...
AAATATATAATTCTAATCCTATGCCAAAAGTTATCATCGCATCCGGTCCAGTCATTGTGGAAAATAATAAAGTCTTACTCGACCAACATGGAGACACAGACTTTTGGAAATTTTGCGGTGGTCGCGCGAATGAAAACGAATCACTAATCGAAACTGCCACGCGTCGAGCCCAAGAAGAAGTTGGCATCGACATTGAAATTATTGACCCGATCCCCTTCATCACTCACACCATCAAAGAGACACCGGAAGGAAAACTTGATGTCATCCTCGTCCACTTTCTAGCCAAACGAATCGGCGACATCCAGCCCGGCGCCGATATCCGCGCCTGGGATTGGCATGACATAAATAATCTGCCAGAAAATTTAGCGTCGAATATTCTGCCAACGCTCAAGCATTTTAAATTCTTGGTATAATTACTTTCCTGCTAACTGCCCACACGCGCCTTGGATTTCTTCGCCGAGGCTTTTCTTTATGACTGACTGCAATTTACTCCCATTCCCATGCCTCAGCATTCCTAAATAAGAATTCAGCGTTTCCAAACTTGGATTTTCTTTTATTCTTTTCATTATCCTTCTTTTGGTTGTCGTCCGCAAAACCCTGTGGTCTGAAAAATTTATCCAACCTAGAAAATCAACGCCGGAATAAAGCGTTTTGATAAAAACTTTATCGGGATGAAGTTCGAGCTTTAGCTGCGTTTTCAGAAACTCCGCTATTTTTAGAATGATGTTTTCCAAATAACTTTTATCTTCCGAAAATATCACAAAATCGTCAGCATAACGGATGTAATATTTGGCCTTGAGTTTATGTTTTGCAAACTGATCGAATTTATTCATGTAAACATTCACGAACAATTGCGAGGTTAAATTACCCAATGGCAATCCGACATTATTTCTTCTCTTGGTATTAAAACTCTTTATAACTTCTTCCAACAACCAAATTATATTTTCATCCGGAATATATTTCTTTAAAATACCAAGCAAAATTTCGTGGTCGATATTGGCAAAGAACTTGCGGATATCGCATTTCAAAATCCAGCAGGTTTGGGTATTGTTTTTGCTGACCTTGTAGCCGAATTCTTTGAATCTCTTGATTGATTTATGCGTACCCTTTTTCAATCGACAGGAATATGAATCGGCAATGAAAGTTTTGTCGAAAAACGGATAGAGTTTCCGATAAATGGCGTGGTGCAAAAGCCGGTCGCGAACAATCGCCTTGTGGATATCCCTAGGCTTGGGATCATTGATTTTGAACGCTTGATAAGCGCAGTGTTTGTAGGTATGATGGAGAAGTTCGTCGTTAAGAGAAAAAATATTGTCCATCAGTCGCATTTGCAAAATCTGAACATCATATTTATTCCTTTTGCCTTTCACGAATTCCTTCCAGGCTTCCAAAATATTTTCTAAACAAATAATATTCTCAAAACTATGGCGCAATTGAATCTTCATAAAAATTCTCAACTTTTAAGCCCCCCCCCGGTCCTTCCTGCGGTATTTGAAAAAATAAAAAGCCTATATCTTGTTTGGTATGAATATTATCGTATTTTACCAACCACTCATCGCTATACGCTCGGGCAAAAAGTGGATAAATATTTTACGGAAATTATCGAATCAGTTGCCATCGCCGCTTTTTTGAAGGGAGAAGAAAAAATACCCTATGTCAGATTGGCTATCCGAAAATCAGATGTTTTGAAAATATTTTTAAACATCCTTTGGGAAACCAAGTCATTAGATGATACTAAATATATCCTGCTTTCGGAAAAGTTAGATCGGATCGGCAGAGACTTGGGCAGTTGGTCCGGAAGTCTTGTTGCAAAGAAAAACTCTCCCGGTGAAAAACAAGGAGAGGAAAAATAAAGAGAGTTTCGGACGGGCGAAAGCGAAGCCATTGTCACTGTTCCACCTATCGTCAGGCCTGTCATACATCGTGTTCAACCACTGGCCGTCATCGTTGCGATTAGCGTTGAGCAAGTTCGAACCACCATCGGAATTGCACGATATGCCTTCCTCGCCACTGCCCGTAGAATACTCTCGGGGCTGAATCTTATTCGGCATCTCAAATGCCCTAGCATATCGTACCAAGTATCTTCATTTTTTTGAAGTTTCTGCACACATCACTCTACCCGAAACCGTGATCGCGGATAATCTCGACATGTGGATACTGGATTCGGAAGCGAGAAACCGTGATCGCTCGCATACTTCCCTACTACCGATCTTATTTTAGCACAAATTAAAGACCCTGTGCTGAATACAACACAGGGTCCAAGACTTGCGTCTCTAAGGACTGAGTTTCTCAGGGCTAGGCCTGAGCGGCAGATTCCTGAGCACTGACTTGCGGACGGGCGAAAGCGAAGCCACGGCCACTGCCCCACCTATCGTCAGGCCCGTCATACATCGTGTACAACCACTGGCCGTCACCGCCGCGATAAGCGTCGAGCAAGCTCGAACCACCATCGGAATCTTCGATGGGTTCGTGCATAGCGACGATCCACCAGAGACCCATGGCTTCGATTTCCTCATCCGAAAACTTTTCCCGGATAAGGCAGGCGACTTCGGCGTTAGGCTTTTCGAGTCCTCTCTTTTCGGCTTCGGCGCGGATGTTTTTTGTAATCCGGTCGTTGTCGCTCCAGAGAATTCCCTTGAGAACAACGATTTCCGTAGTCACTCCGCTTGTCGGCTTGAAGTCCTTCGAATTGAGGATATTCCTCGCCCAGTCGTAAACCCGGAAGCCTGTTTTCTCAAGGCGCTTGATCCACTGCGGTCCGGTCGTTCCGTCGGAAGTCACCGTGCCGAGTCTGATTACGCCCTCATCTTCGTTCCAGTCGCGTACGCGCTCTGTAACTACGATGCCATCCCTCAGAAAGCGAGCAACTCCATCCATTCCGCCCAGCTTATTCACCACCGCCTCAATCGTCCCTAAATCCAATTTTGAATACTTCATGATAAATCCTCCTCTCAACTGCTAGTTGAAGTTTATCTATCCCTGCTAGAGATAGACGTTGGACTCTTTAAAAAAGAGCTTTTCTAATCTGAATATTTTATCTTACACCCAAATCGGGGTTTTGTCAATGTTTTGGACATCGGATGGCTTATATAAAGCTTACTTCCCCGCCAATTGCCCACACGCGCCTTGGATTTCTTCGCCGAGGCTTTTGCGGATCGTGACCTCAATTTTATTTTTCACTAGATAATCACGAAACATCACGGTGCGTTCTTTGGACGAAGATTTAAAGATTGAGTCAGTTGAGTTATACCGGATCAAGTTGACATGCAAGAGCTGCAGTTTGCCGATTGAACGGACAAAATCAATCAGTGTGTCCGCGTCTTCGCTGTTATCATTCACGCCATTCAGCATCACATATTCCAAAAAAACTTTGCGCTTGGTTTTAGCAAAATATTTTTTCAGAGCTTGGCGCAAATTTTCTAAATTATTTTTGCGATTGATCGGCATAATCTCGCTTCTTTTTGTGTCACTGCCAAAATGAAGTGACAGTGCCAGATTCACTTGTGGAAATTCTTCTGCCAGTTTTTCAATGCCTTCCGGAATGCCGGAAGTTGAAACAGAAATTGAGCGCGAACCGAAGCCAAACAGCTTCGGATCGATCAAATCTCTGAGGCTCTGACTGACATTCTCCCAATTCAAGAATGGCTCACCCATGCCCATATAAACGATATTATTCAATATCCCCCTCTCCTTTCCAAGGAGAGGGTGGGGTGAGGTTAGGGGTGCAGATGCTTCAAAATTTGTTTTCAAGTATTGTCGCCAAAATAAAATTTGATCAGTAATTTCCTCACTCGTAAGATTTCTCGTGAGTCCCATCTTGCCGGTTGCGCAAAATCCGCAGCCCAGAGCACAGCCGACCTGACAAGACACGCAAGCTGACCAAGTTTCTCCGCTTGGCGAAATCAACACAGCTTCAATCAAGTTTCCATCATGCAGCTTAAAGAGTGCCTTCATTGATTGCTTATCTTTGGAAACCAAAACCTTCTGTACTTCAAACGACAGAAGCTGCAATTCCTTACCCAAAGTCTCCCTCAAATCTTTTGAGAGAGTCGAGATATCCGCAAAACTCGAAACACCATCTTCATAGATAGCTTTTTTAATCTGATCAAAACGAAATCTTGGTTGGTTATTTTCATTTAATACATCCCGTAGCTTTTGTAAATTCATAACAAATTTAGAATAAAAAATAATTCTCGCACTTGCGAAATACCAAGCTATAAATTGAAACTTACGAGCGTTAAAAATTTTTAGGTCCGCCGCGGGGCAACCAAAAATTTTAGCGAGAAAGTTGAAAATTTATCTTGGCATGAGCCGTGCAGCCTTTTTCTTTTTTGCCACTTTTCTTTTGGGGAAAAGAAAAATGGCGAACAATCCTACTCTACCGTTACTGATTTAGCAAGATTCCTTGGCTTATCCACATCCAGACCCTTGGCCACGCCGACATAATAGGCGAAGAGTTGCAGGGGCACCACTGAAAGAAGCGGGGTCAGCATTTCCAGGGTTTTTGGAATATAAATCACCTCATCCGCGATTTTTTTGATTTCTTTGTCGCCTTCAGTCGCGATGGCAATTATTTTTCCACCACGCGCTTTAATTTCCTGCATACCAGAAATAGTTTTTTCGTAGACACTATCTTTGGTCGCTAAAAATATCGACGGAAAATCATTGTCGATGAGCGCAATCGGCCCATGCTTCATTTCCCCGGTCGCATAACCTTCTGCGTGCACATACGATATTTCTTTGATTTTCAAAGCGCCTTCACACGCAATCGGGAAATTATATTTTCTTCCCAAATATAAAAAATCTTTATAGCCAGCATATTTCTTGGCAATTTTTTTGATTTCCTTATCCTGCGCCAAAATCTTTTTGATCAGCTGCGGAATTTTTTTCATCTCTTTGGCAATTCTTTGCCCGGTCACGAGCGACATATCGCGCTGTCTCCCCAACATCAAAGTCAGCAAAACGAAAATGCTTAATTGCGAAGTGAAAGCCTTGGTCGAAGCCACGCCAATTTCCGGTCCGGCATGATTATACACGCCTGCATCAGTTTCTCGCGCAATCGTTGATCCAACTGTATTCACAATGCCCAGAGTCAGCGCGCCTTTATTTTTGGCTTCGCGAATCGCCGCCAAAGTATCCGCCGTCTCTCCCGATTGTGAAATCGCGATAACCGCCGTCTTGGAATTAATGATGGGCTTGCGATACCGAAATTCTGAGGCATACTCCACCTCAACTGGAATGCCAGCATATTCTTCCAACATATATTCACCTATAAGTCCGGCATAATATGAAGTGCCGCATGATACGATAATAATTTTTTCAATCTTGCGTAATTTTTCCGCCACATTGTGCAATCCGCCTAGCTTCGCCATGCCAGTTTCCGCAATCATTCTTCCGCGCACCGCGTCTTCAATCGCCGCCGGCTGTTCGAAGATTTCCTTCAGCATAAAATGCGCATAGCCCTGCTTCTCGGCTTTTTCTAGTGACCAATCCAGGGTGGTGATTTCTTTATTTTTCGTTTTATTTTTAATTGTCTTAACTTCGAAATTATCCCGCTTGATGATCGCCACTTCCCCATCTTCCAGATATACAACTTGTTGAGTATGGCGAATGATTGCTGAAATGTCGGAAGCAATGATATACTCTCCATCACCCACGCCCAACACCAAAGGACTGCCACTTCTCGCTACAATAATTTTATCCGGTTCTTTTTTGTTAATGATTGCTAATCCATATGTGCCACGGATTTTTTTTAATGTGTCCAGAACCGCTTCTTCATATTTCATTTTTTTATTCAATTCTTCAATCTGATGCGCAATCACTTCACTATCAGTTTCCGATTTAAATTTGTGCCCTTTCTTTTCAAGTTCATGTTTTAGTTCCAAATAATTTTCAATGATGCCGTTGTGAACCAAACTGATGTTGCCCGTGCAATCCTGATGCGGATGGGAATTTCGATCACTTGGTTTGCCATGCGTCGCCCAACGAGTGTGCGCAATGCCGATCGTGCCTAAGATAGCTCGCTCACCAATTTTATCTTCCAGATTTGCTACTCTTCCGACTGATTTTATGAGATAGCCGTTCTTGTCATCAATAATAGCGACCCCCGCCGAATCATAGCCGCGATATTCCAAACGCTTCAAACCTTCAATCAAAATTGGTGAGGCATTTTGTTTTCCGATGTACCCGACGATTCCGCACATAAATTTATTTTTATAAATTATTTATAAATATAATATCCCTGTCGCGATAACTGCGCCAACCATGAACAAAACCGACATCCAACCGAATATCCTGACCCATGTTGGATGCGTCTCTTTGCCCATGATTTTTTTATCATCCCCCACAATCATAATGACAATCAAGAGTGGCAGGGCTATCAAGCCATTCAAAAAGGCTGAGTAATAAAGCGCCATAATTGGATTAATGTGAAAAAAATTCAATGCCAGTCCGACTAGAATTGAAAAAGTAATGACTAAATAAAATCCTTTGGCTCGCGAAAATTTCTGTTCCAGACCTTCACGCCATTTCATAATCTCCGCTAGTGCATAGGCACCCGAGCCCGCTAGAACTGGTACAGCTAGCATGCCAGTGCCAATGATTCCAAAGGCGAATAATAAAAAGGCATATTTGCCTGCTAATGGCCGCAAAGCCAAGGCAGCTTGATCGGCCGATTCAATATTGGTTATACCATTTTTAAATAAAACTTGAGCAGTAGTCAGAACGATAAAGAAAAAAACGATGTTAGCCAAAATCATGCCAGTGCCAACATCCGTTCGCATTCGAGCAATTTTATATTTAACTCCATTATTTTCTTTTTTGTGAAATAATCTATGCAATTTTTGATGTAGCCGATTCTCCTCAACTTCCTCCGAGGCTTGCCAAAAAAACAAATACGGAGTAATCGATGTTCCGAAGACAGCAATCATAGCAAAAATATATTCTTTGCTAAATGTTATTTGCGGGATGAAAGCTGAATTAAAAATAATTTTCCAATCAGGATGAATAATAAATCCTGTCACCACATAGGCCAACACTGAAATCGCCAGCCATTTCAAAAATTTTACATAGATGTGATAGCCGATAAATATTTCAAATATAATGGTCAGCACCGCGAAAAAAATTGCAGCCGCGTAAAAATTTACAGGAATCAGGAGTTGCAATGACGCTGCCATCGCACCCAGGTCAGCTCCAATGTTGGCCACATTGGCAATAATTAAAAGCACAACTGCCGCACCAACAACTTTTTTCTTATAATGCTCCTGCAAAACTCCAGCCAACCCGCGATTAGTCACAATTCCAATGCGAGCACAGACCTCTTGAATCGCCAGCATCATCGGCAAAAGCCAAGCAGCCATCCACAATATTCCAAAGCCGAATTTAGCACCGACCGAGGAATAAGTCCCGATGCCAGACGGATCATCATCTGACGCCCCAGTAATAAGTCCTGGACCCAAGGCGCGAATAAAATAGTAAGCTTTGACCCATGGTTTTTCGAATAATTCAACAACTTTAACCACTTCTGAAGCGGCGATTCTGAGCGTTCCGTCCACGGCTTTTTCCGCCCCAATGACACCCCAGATAACCAATTTTTTGGCTAAAACAAGAGGTATTCCGACTTCATGCCGAAATTCAGAAAGGGTAAAAAATTTTTCTTTGGATAACTCTGATTGATTTATGTTTTGTTTTTTTTCTTCCATTTATTTTAGAATAAATTTTCCAGCTTGTTTAAGATTTTTAAATTCGAAATCACAATATTTATTTTTTGAATCATCATATCTCCCATCTTTTCTTTTCAGAAGAATTGTCGTTATTTTCGGATATGCCTTTTTAACATCTACAATCTGTTCCATCCTATCGTCTATGAAATATATTTTCCCATCGCTCAAATCTATCGTTTCTTTACTGATTATTTTTTTGATCGAATCAGATTTTAATTTATCGCTGATAATGATTGCGGAAACTAATCCCGCAACGCCACACTCAGAAATTTTTTCCTCCTGAAAATCAGTATCTCCATAGGAAATGATATGTACATTTTTTTTTCCACTCTTACTAATAAAATCTGTCACGTCCGGAAACACATATGCCGATGAGTTTTTGGTAATTTTTCTGACATCTGCCCGCAATTTCCTACCATCAAATTCAAATTCTCTTTCCAATATAACTATATGTTTAGATGGTTCATATTTTTTGATTGTTCCGTTTTTATTTTTTATCGGATAATCAATATATGATTTCTGAAACAGCTCCTCATCTATGCCATATTTTCTAAAAGCCCTTTTTATATCAGTTACGAATTTTTTAGTATTAAATATAACATCGTCAAAATCAATAAAAACTTCCATCTTTTATATTATATCTTTTATTATATTTTTATAGTTTTCTATCTCTGATATCAAGACAATCGCTTTGGACAGCTTGTCGCTGCTATGTCGGATAAATGACCTGGTTTTGGCCAACGTATCCAAGGAACTATATTTTACTTCTTCACTCATAATAAAATCGCCCTTAATCAATTTATATTTTCTTTTTGGTTTTTTGCTCTCAATAAAATCAACTAAAAAATTACCGCCCTCTGATCGACGATATTTTTCAATCAATTTTTTTGAAGGTTTCTTAGTGTTGAACATGACGTAATCAATCCGATCTTTACCAATGAAGCTATTAATTGATTCCACATAATCATCCACATCGAAACTATCGGTGTGACCCTTTTTATTTGTCAGATTGCAATTATAGACAATTTTGGCTTTTGATTTTTTGATTGCTTCTGAAAATTCCTTGATTACAAGATTCGGCAGGATGCTGCAAAAATGATTCCCAGGACCGATAACAATCACATCAGCCGCCTTGATGCATTCAATTGCCCTTGGATTAGCCTTAACTCGCGGATTAAAATATATTTTTTTGATTTCACTCGGACTAAATGAGCTGTGATTTATTTCATTCTCACCTTTTAAAATTTTTCCGCCTTTTATCTCCAAATGCAATTTTGCATCTTGATCGGTCACTGGCAGCACCTGTCCATGCACATTCAGGATGCGCATCGCCTCACCGACGCCGTCAGAAAAACTTCCGCTGATTTTTTCCAAAGCTGACAAAAATAAATTACCAAAATTATGTCCCTTCAGACTACCATCTTCAAATCGATAATTCAAAAGCTTACGCAATGTCGTTCCGGAGTCGCTCAGTGCAACGAGGCACTGCCGAACATCCCCTGGTGGTAGCACACCCAATTCATCTCTAAGAACACCCGTTGATCCGCCATCATCTGCCATAGAAACAACCGCCGATAATTCAACCTGATATTTTTTTAGGCCGGTTAACAGCATGAAACTACCTGTGCCACCACCAATCGTAACTACTTTTTTCTTTTTCATACTAGACAAATTTATGAATAATTTCCTCGGCTTTTTTCAGATCTTCCGGAGTCCCGATTGGATGCCAAGCGGTCGCAGTCTCAACTCTGACTCGATGATCTTGAGCCATCTTAGCTAGTGTTTGCGGCAAACCAAATTCGCCATTGCCAATTGGCACCAAATCATAATCAAATATTTTTTTGTTTATAACATACACGCCGGCACTCGCTAATTTTTCCTTGGATCGTTTTGGTTTTTCCACGATATCAATCAAGTTTTTGGCTCGATTCATTTTGATCATGCCGAATTTACTTGGATCATCAACCTCTTTTCCCAGCACGGCCAAATCGTGTTTAATCAAATTTTTAATATCTTTTTTATAATACAAATCATCCCCCATCATCACTAGAAATTTATCCTTCAAAACGCTTTGCGCTAGAAACAATGCTCCACCAGTTCCATTTAAATTTGTTTGGAAAACATAAGTAACTTTTCGTCCGTTGAAATATCGCTTGAAGTGATTCATAATGTGCTCGCCATAGTAACCGACCACAAAAACGATTTCCGTTATTTCCCGGGGCAACGCATTAATTTTATGCTCAAGAATCGGTTTGCCCTTGATCTTCAGCATCGTCTTTGATACGCCTTTCGTCAAATCCTCCATCCGCTTCCCCCGCCCCGCTGCTAAAATTACTACTTGCATACATTTTGTCATTAAAGCTTAAACGACTATATTCAAAAGTTTTCCTGGGACAAAAATTATTTTTCTTATTTCTTTGCCAGTGGTATATACTTTTATTTTCTCACTTTCCATGGCAATTTTTTTGGCATCTTCCTCAGTGATGTCAGCATTGACCATAATATTATCACGAACCTTGCCATTCACTTGAACCACTAAATTTATTTCTTCATCCTTAATCAGCTTTGGATCGTATTTTGGCCATTCGGATGAAAAGATACTTTCAGTATGTCCTAATTTTTGCCAAATTTCTTCGGCCAGATGCGGAGCGAATGGAGATAATAGTTGTATAAATTTTTCAAAATCACCAACATTCATTCCCTTAGTAAGCGTACTTTCCATGTCAATCCTATTGGGAAAAGTTTTGTTTTCACTGAATTTATAAATAATATTTAGAAATATCATTAATGAGCTCACCGCGGTGTTAAACTTAAAATTTTCAATGTCTTCCGTAACTTTTTTTATTGTTTTATTCAAACTACCCTTTAAAGCAGATGTTGTTTCTCCCACCTCTCCCATTTTCCATTTTTCAAAACTGCTATTGTTTGATCCGTCACGATGAATTTCCTCCCAACTTAAATAATTCCAAGTTCGCTCTAAAAATCTGCGCACGCCCACAATATTTTCTTCATTCCAAATAACCGCATCTTCAAGTGGTGCGACAAAAAGCATATAGGTGCGCACTGAATCCGCGCCAAACTTGGCCACCATGTCATCCGGATTGATAACATTGCCTTTGGACTTGGACATTTTTTTGCCCTCCTTGTCCAAGACCATGCCCTGATGGCGCAATTTCAAAAATGGTTCAGAAAAATTCAAATGACCAATTTTATGCAAAGCTTTCACAATAAATCTGGCGTATAGCAAATGCATATAGGTATGTTCAGCGCCACCAATATAGACATCCACCGGTAACCATTTTTCTCGGCGCGCCAGCGAACAAAATTCTTGCGCATTATGCACATCTGGATAGCGCAAAAAATACCAAGCTGAATCAACAAAGGTGTCCATCGTATCATATTCTGCCACCCAACCCTTGCCAAAAATTTTCTCGGTTCTTTCTTGCAGCTCTTTTGATTTGGCTAATGGTGACACGCCCGTCGGCACAAAATCAACATCCGTCGGCAGTTCCCAAGGCAAGTGCTCTTGCGGAACTAAATGCGGTTCGCCCGCTGGCGAATAGACAATTGGAATCGGACAACCCCAATATCTCTGCCGCGAAATTGACCAATCGCGCAAACGATAATTTGTAACTTTTTTGCCCAGGCCTTCTTTTTCCAGCCAATCAGTCATTTTTTCACGCGCTTCATTAGAACTTAAATCTGAAAAATTTTCTGAATTTATCAAAATTCCATCCCCTTTGAAATAAAAATTACTCGACTTTTTTTCTTGCTTTATAAGTGAATATTGATACTTTAGTGTCTCAGTTAATGATTCGTTCCATGTTAGACCATCTCTAAGAGAAAAAGCAGATTTATAGTGAATATCTTTAATATCAAAATCATCGTAATCAGGTTCAACTACGCACTTTATTTCAAGATTATATTTTTTTGCAAATTCAAAATCTCTTTCATCATGCGCTGGCACCGCCATGACCGCACCCGTGCCATAATTGCCCAAAACATAATCCGCCACATACACTGGGATTTCTTCGTTGTTAAATGGATTAATAACTTTTATGCCTTCAAGTTCTACGCCAGTTTTTTCTTTGGCTTCCATTCGATCCAACTCAGTTTTGCTTTTGCTTTTTTCAATATACTCAAGAACCTCATCCCTATTTCCAATTTTAATCTTGTCATCCTGAACTTGTTTCAGGATCTCATGCTCTGGTGCCACCACCACATAAGTCACGCCGAAAACCGTATCCACTCTTGTGGTAAAAACATTAATTCGTAATTCGGAATTAGAAATTCTAAATTCTAATTCTGCGCCTTCTGATTTCCCAATCCAAGCTCGTTGATTTTTCTTGGTATATTCTGGCCAATCCACATTGTCGAGATCTGCGATCAGTTCTTCTGCGAAATCAGTAATTTTGAAAAACCAAGTTGGCACTTCTTTCTGCATGATTTCCGTGCCGCATCTGTCGCACTTGCCATCAATCACCTGTTCATTTGCCAGAACTGTCTGACACGACGGACACCAATTTGTTTTGGTTGTTTTTTTATAGACTAATCCATTCTTATAGAACTCGGAAAAAATCCATTGCGTCCATTTATAATATTCTGGATCACTGGTCACTGCCTGCTCAGAAAAATCATAATCAAAACCCAAGGATTGCATCTGGCGGATATAGTTGGCCATATTCTGCTTGGTCGTTTCGGCCGGATGCACACCCGTCTTAATCGCAAAATTTTCCGCCGGCAAGCCAAAGGCGTCAAAGCCTTGCGGATGCAGTACATTGAAGCCCTGCATCTTCTTATAGCGATAGAAGACATCGCTAGCCGTGTAGCTCTCAGTATGGCCCATATGCAAGCCCGTGCCGGACGGATATGGAAACATATCTAAGATATAGAACTTTTCTTTAGAAGTGTCGTCTTTATCTATCCTAAAAGAGGCCTCTTTAAGCCATTTTTCTTGCCATCTAGCCTCAATTTCCTTGGGATTATATGTTTCCATAGAAGTATTGCATTACTACCTGATTTTAACTGATTTTGCTGATTTTAACAAGAAAAAGCCCGAGCTTTGGACTCGGGCGAAATTTCCTATTTTAACTAGGTATTTTCTATTTTTCTTTGCATTCATAGAACACTCTGTGTGGGCAATCCTTGCACTTGTCACAATCCATTTTCCCAACAATATATTTCACAGCATCTGGCTTAGAACTAAAAACATTACTCTCTCCGACCAATTTAATGAATCCTGCATTTTTCATTTTTCTATAAACCTCTGGATTGATATTGCTTACAAAAACATCGCCCTTATTTTTCCTGATTTTTTTAACTTGCTCAGCCAGCATGGCAATTCCTGGTAAATCAATGAAAGTGACTCGACTAAAGAGTAGCAGTATATTATTTTGACCCGGATTTTTTAAATATGCACTTTCCAATTCCTTTTCAATATT
>Ga0334722_10005240_pt1 | contig 13157 bp, 15 predicted proteins | sample C3_bottom_MG_FD_207210 | JGI IMG/M metagenome (GOLD analysis project Ga0334722, IMG submission 207210) | Sediment microbial communities from Yellowstone Lake, YNP, Wyoming, USA - C3_bottom | ecosystem: Environmental > Aquatic > Freshwater > Lake > Sediment | place: USA: Wyoming | collected...
ATCGCCGCCGCGGACTGAGGACGCCTGATGCAGGTCGACACCCACACCCACGTCGTCGCTCCGGACGCGTCCCGCTATCCACTCGACGCGATCGACCCGACGGGCGGCTGGTACCGCGAGGTGCCGGTGACGGTCGACGAGTTGCTCGCGCTGCTCGACGAGGCGCAGGTCGACCGCGCGGTGCTCGTGCAGGCCGTGAGCGCGTACCATCACGACAACCGCTACGTCGTCGACAGCGCGCGGCGTTACGGCGACCGATGCGCGAGCGTCGTGTGTCTCGACCCCGCTGCCCCGGGAGCGTTGGCCGAGCTGCGCACCCTGGTCACCGACAAGGGTGCCGGCGGCCTCCGCTGGTGGGCACTCGCCGACGAGCCGCTCGACGCGCCGCGCGCAGCCTGGGACGAGCTCGCACGCCTGCGCGTGCCCGTCGTGGTGACGATGTTCGCGGCCCGACTCGGCGAGCTTGCAGCGATCGTGCCACGCCTGCCGGCTGTGCCGATCGCGGTCGATCACTGCGCGTTCGCGGACTTCTCCCGCGGGGTGCCCGACGATCTGCGTGCGCTGGTCGACCATCCACGGGTCAGCCTGAAGGTGTCGACGATCGTGCTCGACGCCATGGCGGATCACGGCGACGTGCGCGACGGCGTTGCGGAGCTCGCCGCGTGCTTCGGCGCCGACCGACTCATGTGGGGCTCCGACTTCTCCCAGACCCACGACCGGCCCTATCCCGAGCTCGCCGAGTACGCGCGGCGGGCGGCCGGCCGTCTCGATGCTGGCGCCCGGGAGGCGTTCCTCGCCGGTACGGCGATGCGGCTCTGGCCCCAGCTCGCGAGATGAACGCCACCGCAGCGCCACCGCCGGTCAGTGCGATGTGTGTCACTCCGTTCGACGACGACGAGCGGCGCGACGAAGACGATCTCCCGAGCGCGTACGTCGAGCGTCACGCCCATTTCACGTACATCACCGACACCGTCGGCGTGCGACATCGCGACGAGATCGGTGTGGACCGCATCCTGTGGTCGAGTGACTATCCGCACATCAGCGCCGACTGGCCGTATTCGTGGCGCACGATCCAGGCGAGCCTCGCGGGCGTGCCCGCCGAGGAGAAGGCGCTCATCCTCGCGGGAACGCCGCGCGGCTCTACGGCTTTGGCCGGTAGCCAACCCTGCCGTTCCGGGAGCGCGTGATGCGCGATGTTGTTTCGGGCGCCTGGTGGTCGGCTGGTGACGGAGGCATCACCGTCTCCCTGCGCGTCACTCCGGGCGCGCGCCGAAGCGAGGTGATCGACGCCTCTGGTGATCGGCTGCGGGTGCGGGTCGCGGCGCGCGCCGTGGACGGCAAGGCCAACGCGGAGACGCAGCGGTTCATCAGCGAGCTCTTCGGGGTCCGCCGCGGCGCGGTGTCGCTGCTCCGCGGCGCACGGTCGCGGGAGAAGACCGTCTGGATCGCGGGGATCGACGAGCCCCCGTTCGGGATCGACGCCGGTCGTTGACGCCGCTCAGAGTGCGGCGAACTCGAACAGGCAGGCGGGGGTTGCCTCGGGATCGACGCGCAACACCGTCTCGGGAGACTCGAAGCCGGTGCGGACCTCGGTGAACGGTGTGCACCGCGCGCGTAGGTCGTGGGCCTTGGCCGTGAGATCGCGCACTGAAATGCGGACGTGCCAGATGCCCGGTCCCCACTGCTGGAGGAACTGGCCCTCGCCGGTGCCGGGCGCGGGCGCGAGGAGCTCGATGCGCGCGCTCCGGGGGACGCGGAAGCCGAGCACCGCGCGTCGCGAACCGTTGTCGCCCTTCTCGGGACCGAGCTCGGGCTCCCACGCGAAGAAGCCGGCGAGCGCGTCCAGGCTGCGATCGAGGTCGTCGACGAGGAAGCCCCGCGACGCGGTGCGGATCATCGTGTCGGGCTCAACGGCGTCGAACGCGTCGGCCGGCGCGTCGACAGCAGCAGGCGGGATCATGAGCGTGGCCGTGGGCACGACCTCGAGCATCAGCCCGCCGTCCGCTTCGGGCCGATAGCCCGACAGGTCGTCGGCGGTGATGCCCATCCAGAGCCGGTTGAACGGATAGCTGTCACTCGACGGCTGCACCCAGTGGCGAACACCGCGGCTCCGGGCGCGCTCGACGAGCTCGTCGACCGACGACGATGCGACGGGCGCGCCGTGCGTCTTCAGCGGCCGGTCCGCCTGCAACGCCGCGAGGCCACCGACGTTCGGCACCACCTCGGTGATCGAACGGTCGGGGTCGACGTCGGCGGCCTCGATGAGCTCGATCAGGGTCGGTGAAGCGGCGAGGCTCGGGTTCGCGCGACAGAAGGTCACGCGGTGGCCGGCGCCGGGGCCACCGTGCGACCAACGCGGCTTGGGCTCGCCGAGCCCGATCACGCGCTGCACCATCGCAACGGCCGCGTCGCGATCGGGCACGAGGAAGTCGGCGCTCGCGAGCGCGTCGAATGGCGGGACCGACATGTCAGGCGGGCGTGCAGGAGCGGATCGCGGCCGCGGCGGCGGCTTCGGTCGCGATCGTCGTGTCCTGGGCCAGGCGCTGCAAGACCTCGAGCTTCTCGGGATGCGCCTCGAGGTATCGCTTGATCGCGTCGGGGTCCGCGGTGCCGTCGGGATTCGTCGCCTCGAAGAGCTCCTGATCGACCAGCCCTTCGCCGGCGTAGTCGCTGATCCCGCGGAAGGCCGACCACGGCACGCCCGCGCGCTCGCAGACGGCCGCGACCGCGGCAGTCTCCATGTCGACGGCGATGACACCCGTCGCGCCCATCTCGGCGAGGCGCACCGGGTCGGTGATGAGCTCGTCGCCGCAGCTGATCGTGCCGCGGACCGGGGTGTGCGGGCTGAGTGGCGGTCCGTGCGAGCTCCCGGTCCGGCGGTCGATCACGGTCTCGGGGACCACCACGTCACCGATCCTCACGGTCGCCGAGTCCACTCCGCCCGCGATCCCGACGACGATCACGCGATCGACGCCGATGTCGAGGAGCCGCTGCGCGGCGACCTCGCCCGCGGTCATCCCCATCGTCGTGACGAGGGCGACGACGTCGACGTCGCCGGCCTTGCCACGGTGAATCTCGCCATCGTGCGTGAGGCCGAGCTCGCGGGTCAGGGGCGCGAGCTCGATCTCCATCGGAGCGAGCATCCCGACGCGGCGGAGTGGTGCTGCGGTCATGCGCGTGCCTTCCGGAGCGCGATGAGTGATGGGAAGCCGACGGCAAGCGTCTGGACGGCCCAGCGCGGTGCACTGGCGGCGAATCCTGCACGTCGCGCGGTCCGATACGCGTAGGCGGCCTCGACTGCGTGGACCGCGACCGCACCCCAGAACAGGATCTGATACGAGCGCTTCTTCGTCGTGAAGGCGAGCACGCCGTTCATGACGACCCCACCGGTGTTGGTGAGGTACCAGTGGGGCGCGACGCCGATGAACATCGCCGGGTCGGCCGTGCCCGCGTCTACTGCCCCGGTCGCGCTCATGCCGGCACGAACAGCGGCGCGGCAACGGAGCCGTCGATGCCGGTGAAGGTCAGCGGTCGGAACACGGCTCGCACCTCCGTCCCGAAGTCGAGCGCATCGGGTTCGCAGTCGACCATGCGGGTCGGGACGCGCACGCCGGGATCCTCGTCGATGGCGACGAGCGCCGGGACGAACGGTGTGAGATCCGCGAACTGGGGGAGGAACGCGTGGGTGACGACCACCCAGGAGAAGAGCGTGCCGCGTCCGCTCATCGTCTCCCACGTGTGTGCGGTGCCCGTGCAGGAGCGGCACTCCGGTTCCGGGTACCAGTGCAGCCGGCCGCACGCGTCACAACGCGGGATGCGCAGCTCGCCGCGCGCCGCGCCGGCCCAGAACTCGGCTGTCGGCTCCCAGGCGAGGTCGGGCAGCGGGAACTCCTGCCGCGTGCGCATCACGGCGCTCCGGTCGCGCATCACGGCGCCCTCCTCAAGACCAGGGTCGACGCCTGCGGACCCGTGTACCCGCCGTAGACGCCGATCTCGGCGTCGGGCACCTGCGCCGCCGCCTCGCCGCGCAGCTGGCGCACCACCTCGACGACGTGGGCGATGCCGAGCACGTAGGCGTGCGAGAGGAGCCCCCCGTGGGTGTTCGTCGGCAGGACTCCCGAGTCGTACGCCAGCGCGCCGCTGCTGGCGAACGCGCCGCCGCCGCCCTTCTCGCAGAAGCCGCTGTCCTCGATCTGCATGACGGTGTGGATCGTGAACGGGTCGTAGCACGTGTACACGTCGACGTCGCCGGGGTCGATCCCTGCCATCGCGAACGCGACGGGCGCGGCGAACACCTGGGGTGTCGACGTGAACGCAGGCTGCTGGGCCCAGTGCGCTCCGGTCACCGAGTTCCCGAGCCCGACCCCCGCGACCTCGACGACCGGTCGCGACATGTCGCGCGCCCGCTCGGGCGTCGTCATGACGTAGGCCGCGCCGCCGTCGGAGATCAAGCAGCAGTCCTCCTTGCGAAACGGGGCGACGATCGTCGGCGCATCGAGGTACTGCTCCATCGAGAGCGTCTTCTCGTGCATGACCGCACCCGGATTGAGATTGGCGTGGCGCCGGCACGCGACGGCGACGGCCCCGAGGTCCTCCTGTCGAGTGCCGAACTCGTACATGTGTCGCCGCGCGACCGTCGCGAAGTAGACGGGCTGAGGGAACCAGCCCATCGGGATCTCCAGGTTCTGCTTGAACAGCTCCTGCGCGTGGCTCTGTCCCGGACCCCCCACCATCTGCGATCGTTGCGTGGCCCACGCCACGCCGAAGGTGTTCAGGATGATGCTCGCCTTCCCGTCGCGCAGGGCGTGTGCAGCCTCGTACGGCGCTGTCGCCGCCCAGCGCATCCCGCCGCCCGCCCGCGACTCCCACATGTCGTGGTCGGTACCGAAGTGCGCGTGGAACGCCGCGACATCGAACTGCTCGGGGAGCGGGATGTGCATCAGCCCGTCGACGTCGGTGGGCTCGAGGCCGGCGTCGTCGAGGGCGCGCTCGACGGCCGAACCCACGATCTCGGGAACGGTACGACCGGAGGCCTTCGTGTGGTCCGACTCGCCGACGCCGCAGATCGCGACCGCGCCGCTGACATCGTCGTACTCGGTGGGCCAGCCCCAGGTCTCGTTCGGTTCCGTCATCCTCATGCCCCGACTGGCCGGCGACCGATGTGCCCCGCGGCTTCGAGCTCGGCGAGCTCCGCGTCGGTGAGACCGAGCTCGCCACCGAGGATCTCACGGTTGTGCTGTCCGAGCGTCGGCGCAGGCCGCCGGAGCCACGGCGCGCCGGCGCGGCTCGCGAAGCGGAAGGGGACCGTCGGGATCGAGTGATGCCCCGTCACCGGGTGGTCCTGCGGCGCGAAGTACCCACGGTGCACGAGCTGGGGGTTGTGGAAGATGTCACGGCTGTCGACGACGTAGCCCGCAGGGATGCCCGCTTCACTGAGCAGGTCGGCGGTCTTGCCCGCGTCCTGCGTGGCGCACCATGCGCCGAGCTCCTCATCGATGAGGTCGTGTGCCTCGCGCCGGCCCGCAGCAGAGGCGAGCGCCGGGTCGCGTGCCCACTTCGGGTCGCCTAGGTGCTGGCGAAGCCGTGCCCACTCCGCGTCGGTGGAGATGGCGATGGCGAGCCATTCCTCGTCGCCCGCGCACGCGTAGACGTTCTGTGGCGCGGCCAGCGGACCACGGTTCCCGTGACGCGAGAGGACCGTCCCGCTCGCGCCGTACTCCACGACCTGCTCGGCCGCGGCGTTCAGCGCCGCCTCGATCATCGTGACCTCAACGAGATGCCCGTCGCCGCTCGACTCGCGGTCACGCAGCGCGAGCATCGTCGCGAAGACCGCGTGCATCGCGGCGAGGGGGTCACACGCTCCGCGGGGGAGCAGCGGTCGGCCGTCCGGCCAACCGGTGATCCAGGCCATGCCGGTGATCCCCTCCATCGTCTGCGCGAAGCCGGTGCGGTCGCGCCATGGCCCCCGGAGGCCGTACGCGGGCAGGCGCACCATCACCAGCCGCGGGTTCGTCGCGTGGAGCGTCTCCCAGCCGAGGTCGAAGCTCTCCATGACCCGCGGCGTGAAGTTCTCGAGCAGCACGTCGGCACCGGCCGCGAGGCGCAGGAGCAGATCACGCCCCTCGGGGCGCGTCAGGTCGAGGGTGATTCCCCGCTTGTTGTGGTTCGCACCGTGATACAGCGGCCCCCACTCCCACCACTGGTCCTCGGTCGGTGGGCGCGCCGACGTGTAGCGCATCAGGTCGGGCCGGGTGACCGATTCGACCTTGATGACGTCCGCACCGAGCGTGCCGAGCATGTGGGTCGCGGCTGGCCCCGCCCACCACGCCGTGCAGTCGATGACCCGCACCCCGGCCAGGGGCAGATCGTCTTCCCCATCGTCGCCTCGGGGAGACGCTGGCGCGCTCCCCGGGCGGCCCACACCGTGCAGCTCGGGCCAGTCGACGGCGTCGAGCTCCGTCGACCCCAGCGCCGGTGCCGCGGCGAACGGTCGCGCCGTGAGCCCAGAGATCCGGTAGGGGACCCTCGGCTGCACGAATCGGCCGGACGGGTTCGGAACGAACGTCTCGACCGCCCGGAAGTGGTCGAAGCCCGTGACCGTCGCGCCGTTGCCGACGGGTCCGCTCGGGATGCGCAGCGCAGCCGCCTGCTCCAGCAGCTCCGCAGTCGTGAACCTGGTCGTGTGTGCGTGGATCATCTCCAGCGTCTCGCGACGTCGCTTGAATCGACCCAACGCCGACGAGAGCTCCTTGTCGGCCAGGAGGTCGGGCCGCTCGATCATGACGAGGAAGTCGGCGAACTGCTGCGCGCTGTTCGTCGTGAACGCGGCGAACCCGTCGGCGCTCGGCTCGATCGACGGCACCTCGAACGTGCGGGTCGGACGGCGCAGCGGCGGCCAGCCGAGGAACTCGGCGAATACCGATGTGTACGTGTTCATCGTGAGTGCCATCGAGTCGAGGAGCGCGATGTCGACGTGCTCGCCGCGACCGGTGCGGCTGGCAGTGCGAAATGCCGCGACCGCCGCCATCGCACCGTAGGTGCCGGTGACCCATTCACCGATGCGACCACCCGCCGCGACCGGCGGGCGCTCGGGGTCACCGCGCGAGCCGGTCGAGCCGCACCACGCCTGGAGCGTGAACTCGGTCGCGGCGCGGTCGCGCCACGGACCGTCCTGGCCGAACGGTGTGATCGAAACCACGATGAGCACGGGGTTCCGCTCGCGCAGGACTGCGACGTCGAGCGCGCCGGGCTCACCGCTCTCGACGACGACGTCCGCACGGACGCAGAGCTCGAGGATGTCGGCGTCGTCCCCCGCGCCCAAGATCGAGCGCTTCGTCGTGTTGAGGAACTCGAAGAGCGCGCCCGACATCCATCCGCGCATCGGGTCCCCGTCGGGACGTTCGACCTTGACGACGTCGGCACCGGCGTCCGCGAGGAGCTTGGTGCAGTAGGGCCCCGCGATCTCGGTCGAGAGATCGACGACTCGCAGACCGTCGAGCACGCGCGCTGGCTCCTCTTGATCGACTCGGGCCCGCATGCTCGCACAGGGACTCCTGAGCCCGCATCTAGGCTGCGGCCCCATGAAGGCGACCGTCCGCGCCGCGGGTAACCCGCGGCGCAGGGAGCCGGGGCCCGAGCGGCCCGGCGCGAAGCGCCGAGAGTGGACGTGATGGAGACCCTTCGGTTCGGCACGCTCGGGGCGGCGCGCATCACGCCGAACGCGCTCATCAAGCCTGCGAACGCGCTGGACGAGGTTGAAGTCGTCGCGATCGCAGCCCGCGACCGGGACCGGGCCGAGAAGTTCGGTGCGAAGCACTGGATCCCGACCGTTCACGACTCCTACGGCGCGCTCATCGATGATCCCGACGTCGAGGCCGTGTACAACCCGTTGCCGAACGGACTGCACGGCAAGTGGACCATCGCGGCGCTCGAGGCGGGCAAGCACGTGCTATGCGAGAAGCCCTTCACCGCGAACGCCGACGAGGCCGAGCAGGTCGCGGCGGTTGCCGCGGCGTCACCCGAGCTCGTCGTGATGGAAGCCTTCCATTACCGGTATCACCCGCTCGTCGCGCGGTTGCTCGAGATCATCGCGTCGGGCGAGCTCGGTCAGGTGCGTCGCATCGAGACCAGGATGTGCTTCCCGCTGCCGCTCTTCAACGACATCCGCTACCAGCTCGATCTTGCCGGTGGCGCGCTCATGGACGTGGGGTGCTACACGATTCACCAGCTGCGAACGCTGGCCGGCGCAGAGCCGGAGGTCGTGTCCGCTCGAGCGAAGTGCCTGCGGCAGGGGGTCGACCGGTGGGCCAAGGCCGAGATGCGGTTCGCCGACGGCCGGACGGGGAGCGTCGAATGCTCCATGTGGTCGAGCAAGGTCATCGCGGTGGGTGCGCGCGTCGAGGGTGATCTGGGCGAGCTCAAGGTGCTCAACATGACCGGGCCGCAGCTCTTCCACCGCGTCTCCGTGCGGACCCACGATCCTCGCTCGGGCGCCAAGGCGCGGCGCAGCGAGAAGGTCAGGGGAGAGGCGACCTACTGGTACCAGCTCAAGGCGTTCGCGCAGGCGGTTCGGGAGCGCGGTCCGGTGCTGACCCCTCCGGCCGACTCGATCGCCAACATGCGGGTGATCGACGCCGTCTACCGCGCGGCCGGTCTCGACCCCCGCCAGCCGAGCACCTGATCGCGTGTTCGACGAGAGCCAGTTCGCCCGCTGGCTGCGCGACGGAGAGCGCGAGGAAGGTGATCCAATCCCCGCGGCAACGGTCGTGCTCGTGCGCGACGCGGCCGACGGCATCGAGACGCTGATGCTCCGCAAGAACTCGAAGCTCGCCTTCGGCGGCATGTGGGTCTTCCCCGGAGGTCGCATCGACGACAGCGACCGTGCGGGCGTGGCCGATCTCGAGAGCGCGGCTCGCCATGCCGCGGTCCGCGAGGCCGCCGAAGAGGCGGACCTCGCAGTCGACGAGACGTCGCTCGCGTGGATCTCCCACTGGCTCCCGCCCGGACTCGCGCCGAAGCGCTATGCGACCTGGTTCTTCGTCGCTCCGGCGCCGGAGGGTGTGGTCACGATCGACGGGGGAGAGATCCACGACAGCGCGTGGATGCAGCCGCTCGATGCCCTGGCCCGGCGGGACGCGGCCGAGATCGAGCTCGCGCCACCGACGTGGATGACGCTCCACTACCTCGGCACGTTCGGCGACGTCGACACACTCATGCGAGACGCGCGGGCGGTCGAGCCCATCTGGTACCAGACGGCGATCCTGCGCAGCGCCGACGGGATGATGGCCATGTGGGCCGGCGACGCGGGCTACGACGCGGGCGATCCCGACGCTTCGGGGCCTCGTCACCGCCTCTGGATGCTCGAGGGCGGCTGGCGCCTCGAGCGGACGATCTAGAGAACGGGCAGCTTGTCGACGACGCGGCCGAGCGATCGCTTCGTGATCGGACCGCGCTTGGAGACGTAGGCCTCGCGGTGTCGCTGCGTGAGGTGCACCGGGTCCTTGTCGAACTCGGGGATGACGTGCTTGCCGAACGTCTCGACCGCCTCGATCGCGATCTCGATCGGCATCGTGGTCGAGAGCATGCCGAAGCAGACCTGATCGGCACCGGCCACCTCGTAGGCCTTCACTGCCTTCGACACCTCGTCCGGTGTGCCGCTCATGATCAGCTGCGCTTCGATCGCCTGCTCGAGGGTCTCGGGTGTCGGCTCGGGGATGAGCGCCGGCCAGGTGGGGATCCCGTCGGGCTTCGGGAACGTGTCGAGGTAGTGGAACACGAGAGAGTTCTGGTACCCGCTCGTCATGTTGCACGTGATGTCGCGCGCCTTCTGCCCGTCCTCGAGGCAGAGCATCTGGCTCGTGACCATGACGTTGTCGTTGACGTACTCGCCGACGGGTTCGGCCTTCTCGATCGTGTTCTTGTAGACCTCGATCAACGGTTTCAGTGTCTCCGGTGATCCGGTGGTGAAGCAAAGGACGCCGATCCCCATCCGAGCCGCCTTCTCGAACGTGCTCGGGTTGCCGGCGGCGATCCAGATCGGCGGGTGCGGATCGGAGTAGGGCTTCGGGAGCACGTTGCGCGGCGGCATGGAGAAGTACTTGCCGTCGAAGCTGTACTCGTTCTCGCGCCACATCTTCTTGAACTCGGGCGTGACCTCGTCGAGCATCGCCTTCGTCTCCTCGGGATCGGTGATCCCGAACCCGCGTTGCTCAGTGCTCGACGAGCCGCGTCCGATCCCGAACTCGAAGCGCCCACCGGAGAGGTGATCCAGCATGGCGACCTTCTCGGCGACGCGCGCCGGGTGACAGACCGGGGGCGTGATGTTGAAGATCGCGCTGCCCATGTGGATGCGATCGGTCACGCCGGCCACGTACCCGAGGAAGGCCTCGCTCGACGACAGGTGCGAGTACTCGGTGAGGAAGTGGTGCTCGGTCGCCCACGTGTACTTGAAGCCGGCCTTGTCGCCGGCGACGGTCCACGCGACCTCGTTCTTCAGGCGCTGGGCCTCGACCGACCACTCGTCGTCGACGTCCTCGAAGGCCTGGTGCGGGGTGTAGAGGCTGTTGAAGAGCGAGAACTCCATCGAGCGGCAACCTTTCGAAAGGCCCTGGGTCCGACGCCGGGCGAGCAGGCGGGATCGTACCGACCGACCCACAGAAGTGCAACACGTTCTAGTTTTTGGCGGCGGCCTTCTTGGCCTTCAGCCAGCCCTTGATCATCTCGCCGAACTCCACCGGGTTGTACATGTCCTCCTCGTAGCAGAACCGACCGTCCCCGCCGTAGTGGAGGAGGGTCCAGTTGTGCTCCCGGTGGTCGGAGCCGTCGCCGGGATCGTCCATGACGTTGGCGACCTGGCACATGATCCAGCCGCGATCTTCGTCGATCATGTACCAGTCGATCGGGAACGCGCTCATCTCGGAGTTGATCTGCTCGTTCATCGTGGCGTTGATCCAGTCGAGGATCGCCTCACGGCCCGACATCCGGCCGTAGTGGTGCTCGTAGTACTCGGCGTCCTCGGTGAAGCACTCCGACCACTCCTGCCAGTCGCCGGAGGCGCCGCAGCGGGCCGCGGCCTCCTGGAAGTGCTGGAACGCCTTCTCGATCTCGTCGCGGCTGTACGTGCCCATGGGCTGGACCCCCCCTGGTCGGCTGCAACGCGTTCTAGCATCGGCCGCCCGAACAGTCGAGCGAGAGGGTGCTCACGGATGCGCATCGGCTTCGTCGGGCTCGGGAACATGGGCGGCCCGATGGCCGCGAACCTCCTGGCCGCAGGGCACGACGTCGCCGGCTTCGACGTCGTGGCCGAACGCATCGCCGATGTGGAGCGCCGCGGCGGGCGCGTGGCGTCGTCACCCGCCGACGCCAGCCGTGACGCCGAGCTGGTGTCGATCGTCGTGCTCGACGGCGAACAGCTCGACGCGGTCGCGAGCGGCCGCGACGGCGTCCTTGCCGGTGTCGCGCCCGGCGCCGTCGTCGCGGTGCACAGCACGGTCCACCCGGATGCGGTCGCGCGGGTCGCGGCCGCCGTGCCCCCTGGGGTCGACGTGCTCGACGCACCGATCAGCGGCGGTATTCCCGGCGCGCGCGACGCCCGACTCGCGATCATGGTCGGTGGCGACGCGGACGCTTTCGCCCGCGCGCGCCCGGCCTTCGAAGCGATGGGCACCCTCGTTCTCCATCTCGGGCTGCCGGGTGCCGGCCTCGCGGCGAAGCTCGCGCGGAACCTGATCGGATACGTGTCGTTCCTCGCCGCCCAGGAAGGCCGCTGGCTCGCCGACGCGGCCGACGTCGACCTCGACGTGCTCATGCAGATCCTCGAGCACACCGGAGCGCTGAGCCCGATGATGCGCAACATGCTCGCGGTCCGGGGCGGAGACACGATCTACGCCGAGAACCTCCAGCCGCTGATCGACCTCGCGGCCAAGGACCTGCGGGTCACTCTCGAGTTCGCCCAGAGCCTCGGCGTCACGTTGCCGGCGACGGAGATCACCCTCGAGCACGTCGCCGACGCGATGGGGCAACGCAACGCGACGCCACGATGAAGGCATCGGTCCAGCTCCCGACCCACCGCGTCGACCGCTTCGACGAGCTGTCGAGCCTGGGCGCGATCACCGAGGTCTCTCAGGCAGCCGAGGGCGCTGGCTTCGACGCGGTGTTCGTCACCGAGCACCCGTTCCCGGCCGACCGCTGGCTCGAGACGGGCGGTCACCATGCGCTCGATCCCTTCGTGGCGCTCGCGGTCGCGGCCGCGGCGACGGCGACGGTGCGCCTCCACACGAACCTGTGCATCCCGGCGTACCGCAACCCGTTCCTCCTCGCCAAGGCCGTGGCGTCGCTGGACGCGCTGTCGGGTGGGCGTATGACCCTCGGGGTCGGAGCCGGCTACCTCGAGGAGGAGTTCGCGGCACTCGGCGTGGCGTTCGACGAGCGCAACGACCTGACCGACGAGGCGATCGGTGCGATGCGCGCGGCATGGACGGGCAAGAGCGTCGTCATGCGGGGCGCGCACTTCGACGCGACCGGCAACACGATGCTCCCGGCACCCGGACAGCCGGGCGGACCACCGATCTGGATCGGGGGCAATGCCCGCCGTGCGGTGCGACGGGCGGTTGCCCTCGCCGACGGCTGGGCACCGATGCCGAGCCCGGCGCGTGCCAGTCGACGCCTGCACACACCGGGCATCGAGACGCTTGACGACCTCGCGGTGCGCATCGAGGAGCTGCGCGGCATGGAACGGGAAGCCGGTCGCACGACGCCGCTCGAGGTGGTGTTCATGCCGAGCGGACTCGACATGTTCAGCAACGCGCCGGTGGATCCGCCGTCGGTGCTGGCGAGCGTCGGCGCGCTCGCCGCCGCGGGGGTCACCTACGCCACGCTCACCGTCCCGGGCGAGACGCGCGCGCAGCTGCTCGCCAACCTCGAGATCTTCGGCACCGAGATCCTGCCCGAGGTCGTGCGCTTCTAGCTCAGAGCCGTCGGTGTCGGCTCCAGCCGCGCCGGTGAGGAGCCCGTCGACGCCCGTCTGCTCAGCGCTGTCTCGCTCACGAACACCCCGATGCGCATGCGCGCGACGATGGCACACATGGCAGTTCGACGAGTGGTGACGGGAGTGGACGACGCCGGGCGGTCCGTGTTCCTGTCCGACGGCCCGGCTTTCG
>Ga0334722_10005241_pt1 | contig 13156 bp, 11 predicted proteins | sample C3_bottom_MG_FD_207210 | JGI IMG/M metagenome (GOLD analysis project Ga0334722, IMG submission 207210) | Sediment microbial communities from Yellowstone Lake, YNP, Wyoming, USA - C3_bottom | ecosystem: Environmental > Aquatic > Freshwater > Lake > Sediment | place: USA: Wyoming | collected...
CTTGTCTTCACTCGATCGTGACGGCCCTCCGGTGGGTCTTCCAGAAGCGGCGGATATGGTCCCAGCCTTCCTCGGCCGTTTCCACGACCTTGAAGAGCTTGGTGTCTTCCCAGGCGATCATCCCCTGCTCAGCCAGGTAGTCGAAGTCGACGAGGCGCTTCCAGAACTGACGGCCGAAGAGCACGATCGGCAGGGGGCGCTTTTTGCCGGTCTGCACCAAAGTCAGGGTCTCGAAGAGCTCATCGAGGGTCCCATAGCCTCCGGGAAACGCCGCCAGCGCGCGCGCCCTCATGAGGAAATGCATCTTTCGCAAGGAGAAGTAGTGGAACTGCATGCAGAGCTCGGGAGTGATGTAGGGGTTCGGGTCCTGCTCGTGGGGCAGGGTGATGTTGAGGCCGATGCTCTTGGCCCCGCATTCCCAGGCGCCGCGGTTGGCGGCCTCCATGACGCCGGGGCCTCCCCCCGTCACGATGACGTACTCCAGGTCCTGGCCCTGCTGCTGGGCCTTGGAGAGGATGGAGGCGAACCTTCGCGCCTCGCCGTACCAGCGGGTGTACTCAAGCTTCTTCTCCGCCTCCACCACGCGGCGCTTAAGCTCGACGTCGCGCGGACGAAGGGCGAGGTCTTCCTGAGCGGTCTTAAGCTTCCTGCGGGCGTCCTCGGGCGAGAGGATGCGCGCCGAGCCGAAGACGACGATGGTCGATCTGATCTTGTGTTCGCGCAGGATCAGCTCGGGCTTGAGCAACTCCAGCTGCAGGCGCACGGCCCTCAGGTCCTTGCGGGCCATGAAGTCCGTGTCGCTGTAGGCCTTGAGGTAGGCCTTCGACTCCCGGATCTTGTGGAGAAGGGCGAGCTTCTCTTCGGGCAGCAGTTCCTTGGTGGTTCGTGGGTTCATTGGATTTTCAGCACTCCGGGCAGCCACAGGCTCAAGGCCGGGCAGTAGGTGACGATCAAAAGCGAGGCGGCCAGGATCAGCCAGAAAGGGGCGACCGCGGCGTAGAGCTTGGGCAGGGGGCGCTCGAAGCGCCGCGAGGCCAGGAAGAGATTCAAGCCCAGCGGCGGGGTCATGTAGCCGAGCTCCAAGTTGAGCAGGAAGAGGGCGCCCAGGTGCACGGGGTCGATGCCGTATTGGACCGCCACGGGTACGATGATCGGCACGACGATGACGATCGCCGAGAAGATCTCCACCATGTTCACCACGAGCAGGAAGGCATTCAGCAGGGCCAGAAATCCCCAGCGGCTGGAGACGTGCTCGTGGAGGAAGGCGAAGATCCGGCCGGGGATCTCGGCGTCGATGAGGTAGTTCGTCAGGCCCAGAGCGCAGCCGAGCACGATGAGGATGGAGCCGACGAGGATCATGCTCTGGCGCGCGATCTCGGGCAGCTTCGAGACGGGGACGTCCTTGTAGACGAGGGTTTCGACGATCAGGACGTAGAAGGCCATGACGGCGGCGGCCTCGGAGGCCGTGAAGACCCCCCCGTAGATGCCGCCGACGATGATGACGGGCAGGGGAATCTCCCAGAGGGCCGCGCGCGCGGCCGACTTCAGGGCGCGGCGGCTGAAGGGGATGGGGCGCACCCCTTCGCGGCGGGCGACTGCGACGGCGTAGGCGGCGAGTGCTGCCAGGATCAGGAGGCCGGGGACGGCCGAGGCGGCGAAGAGCTTGTCGATTGATATTTTCCCGACCAGGGCGTAAAGGATGATGGGCAGGCTCGGCGGAAAGAGAAGCCCCAGGCTTCCCGTCGTCGAGATCAGGCCCAAGGCGAAGGGTTCGGGGTAGCCTTGGCGGCGCAGGAGCGGGAAGATGAGGCCGCCGAGCGCGATGATCGTGACTCCCGAAGCGCCCGTGAAGGCCGTAAAGAGGGCGCAGGCGCCCAGGCCCGCCACCGCCACTCCTCCGGGCAGAGAGCCGAAGAGCGCCTCGGCCAGGGCCACGAGACGGCGCGGCGCCCCGCTTTCGGCGAGCACGTAGCCGGCGAAGGTGAAAAGAGGGATCGCGATCAGGGAGGGCAGCGTGGCCAGCCTTGCCAGCTCGATAATGACGGCGCCGGAATCGATGCCCGCGCCGTGGAAGAGCCAGAGGGCCAGGGCCCCCAGGAGCGCGAAGACCGGCACGCCCGCCAGGGCGAGGACGCCGAAGCCGGCGAGGAAGAGGAGGGTCACTTCCGAGAGACCTCCGCGGCGGCGTCGGCGGTCTTGAAGATCAGGTGGGCCAGCACCAGCGCGAAGCCGGCGGGGATGCCGGCCGAGGCGATCCAGGCGGGGATTTCAAGCGAGCCCAGCATGAGGAGGACGGTCCCGGCGGAATGTTCGTCGAGCACGTAGCCCCAGGCGGCCTTGAGCAGGAAAGCGACCACGATTGCGGAGACGGCGGAGGAGAGCAGTCGCAGCCAGGGCTTGAGTCTCTCGGAGGCGCCCAGGTGCGCGGCTTCCCAGGCGAAATGCTTCTCGCTTCGAGCGGCCAGCGCCGCCCCCAGAAACCCCGCCCAGAGAACCGCGTGGCGCAGGACGGTCTCCCCCCAGAGCAGGCCGGCGCCGAAATGACGCAGGACGACCTGCGCGAAGGCCAGGCAGACCATGACGGCCAGAAGGGCGACCAGGATCGCGCCCTCGGCCGCGGCGAGGAGGTCCTCAGCCTTTCTTAGACGTTCGCGCACGGAGTGTGGCGAGCTCCTTTTCAACTCGGCCGAGGAGGTCGGCGGAGAAGAGCTTGCCGGCGAGCTCTTGGCGCGCCGAGCGGCCCAGTTCCTCGTATGTCTTCATCGTCTCAGCGCCCGGTTTGGGGGCGAGGTCGAGGCCTTGCGCCTGGAGCGTTTCCAGGGCCTTGCCGTTTTCAACGGAGGTCAGGTCGTTGAGATGCTTGAGATGCTTAGCCGAGAGTTCTTTGAGCGTTTTTTTCTGATCGTCGGGCAGGGAGTTGAAAAATTTCTTGGAGACCAGGACGGCCCCCGAGGCTTCGGCCATGGGGACGGGATAGATGTGCTTAAGCCTCGAGTGCCACTGGAGGGCGACCACTCCCAAGGGCGGCCCGTAGACGGCGTCGATCATCCCGGTTTGAAGAGACTGCATGACGTCGACGACCGAGAGGGGGGTCGGGTTGACGGAGAGGGCCTTGTAGGCGGCTTGGGCGATGGGATCGCCCTCCCAGACCCACATCTTCGCCTTCTTCATGTCCTCCGGTCCTGAGATCGGACGTCGGCTGAAGACGTAGACGGACCCGAGATCGGTCCAGCCCAGGAGGACGAAGCCCCCCTTGTCGAGGGCGGCCTCCAGGTCCTTGCTGAATTTAGCGCGCACCGTCTCAAGCTCCGCGCGGGAGCGGAAGAGCCAGGGGGCGTCGAGCAGGCGGGTTTCCGGGGCGATCTCTCCTAAGCCCACGCCGGTAAACCCCCCAGCGTGGAGCTGGCCGATGCGGATCTTCTTGACGACGTCCTTCTCATCGCCGGAGACGCCTCCGGGGTAGAACTTAAACTTGAGCTGGCCGCCTGTGGTTTTTTCGAGGTCCTTGGAGAGCTCGGAGAGGACCTTCATCCAGGTCGAGCCCTCCGGCGCCAAGGTCGCGAACTTGATGGCGGTCTGCGCTCGCGACGGCACGGCCGCGAGCGCGAGGCAGAAGAGGACGCCCCAAAGCCTAGAAATAGTCATCGATCTTCTCCAGAAGAGCGGCGGCCTTGCGCTTGGCCGCTTCGTCGGTGAGGCGCGCCTCGGGGAGCCGGCCGGAAGGCTCTTCCAGCGTCTTTGCCAGGAGCTGTTTGAAGAGTTCCCGGTCCTGGACGGCGACGGCGTACCAGCGGGCGTTGAGGACATGCGCCATCAGGTAGCGTCCTTTCGTGATCTTATGGGCCCAGTCGAAGTGGGTCTTGGCCTTCTGGGGATCTCCCCCCAGCATCGGCGGGCGCGAGGCGTAATAAACCCCGAAGAAGAGATCGGCGCCCGCGAAGTGATAGGAGGGGTCCAGTTCGTAGACCCGCTTCATGAGGGCGACGGCTTTGGGAAGGTCGGCCAGGGCCGAGGCGTCGTCCTTGGAGAGGTTGATGAGTCCCCCCCAGCCAAACCCCGCCCAGAAGAGATCAGGGACGTCGTCTTTCGTCGCCGCTTTGAGGGCGTTTTCGAATTCGTCGATCGGCCGCGAGGCGAAGGTCTTGAAGGCGGGCTTCAGCGCGAGGGCCGCAAGGGCGTGATCGCGGCCGCGGAGATAGAAGCCCTTGGCCCGGGAGGGCTCGGGGTCTTCCAGGAACAGGAAGGCGCCCCCGCCGAAGCCTTCGGCGGCCAAGCGGCGCAGGGGGCGGCTGTTGGGTTCGGAAACGAGAAGGGTCTCGATGAGCTTGAGCTGGGAGGGCATGGCGTCCCGCGCCAGCTGCCAGTCGGGCTCGTCTAAGCCTGAAATCCGTCCGCGTTCCATCATGTCCGCCGTCGATCGCAGGGCCATTCTGTCGATGGAGCAGGCCGACAGAGCGACCCCCGTCAGCGCCAGGAGTGCTGCATTCCTCATAGCGCGGCATCGTAGCAAATCTTCCTTCATGCTCACAGGCGGGAGGCGGGACTGGTGCTTACGCGCCGCGTGGAGCTGTTGAAAAGATCGAAGGCCTGCCCTCCCCTGATGGACACGACCAGGCGCGAGCCCCCCGGCCCGCCGTTGAGGGCGTAGGCGAGATCGACGCGCAGGACGGAGCCGGAGCGCGAGCGGCTGGAGGCCAGGCGCAGGCCCGCGCCGAGGTCCGTCTTAAAGCGCGAAAAAGAGATGCCGCTTCCCTCGGGAACCGCCGTGCCCGAGTCGACGAAGAGGGCCCCCCCCAGCCGGATGAGATGAAACCACTCTCCGTCGAAGAAGAAGCGGTCCTCCAGGTTGAAGAGGACGGATTTGCCGCCCACGAAACTGTCGTTCTTGTAGCCGCGCAGGCCGCTGTTGCCCCCGAGAGAGAGCTGGTTGCCCTGGTCGAGGAAGCGCCCGGAGGAGCCTTCCAGGTGGAGGACCAGGGTCCGCTCTCGCGTCCAGCGGGTCTTCCAGAAAAAGTTGAGCCCGGCCGTGAGAAGCCCGTTTTCCCAGCGCCCGCCGGCGATGCGGCTGCTGGCCGCCACGCGCGCCAGGGCGAAACGGCCGTCTCCCAGGCCCAGGCCTTGCTGGTCGGAGACGTTGAAGATGCCGCGGTCGCGGTTGGAGCCGGTCGCCGCGGCCATGAAGCCCGTGCGGGCCTTCATCTCGTTTCCGAGGTTGAAGTCCTCGACGCGCTCCATGCGGTCGATATTGGTTTCCTTGACGTAGCGCGGCTGGACCCAGGAGTAGCCGACCGTCGGTCCGGAGAGTTCCCGGTCGGCGGGAAGCGTGCCCGCCAGGGTGTCGCCGGTCGGGTCGTAGGCGAGACCTTCGCTGTACCAGCCGGCCTCGCCGCGTTGGACGAAGTCGCGGTCGCCGCTCAGGCGGGCTCCATAGGCGGCGTCGGCCAATCGGATCCGCTTGTGGTACTTGCTGTAGGTTACGGCGTCTCTCACGAGGGACTCCTCGGCCAGCGTCCGGGTCCAGCCCGCGCCCAGCGCATGGTCGGCCTCGAGGGAGAAGAAGGGTCGGGCGAGGTCGGCGCCGATCTGGTCTCCATCCTGGTTGCGGGCATAGTTTCCGCTGAGGCCCAGGCGCGAGCCCAGGAAGCGGGGGTCGCCGTAGCCGTAGGAGTTCGACTTCTTCGCCCCTTTTTGGGAGTGCTCGAAGGAGACGGATTTCCCGTAGCCGAGGATGTTTCCCTCCTCGAGCCCGAAGGACAGGAAGCTCTCGCCTCCCTCGGTGCCGGCGCTCAGCTTTGGGTTCGTCGTCCAGGCGTCCTGGGTGCGCACGACCGCGTCGGAGCTTCCGTCGGGGCGGGGCACCTGCACGATCTCGGCGCGGCGGAAGGCGCCGTTGGCGCGGAGGTTGCGCTCGGATTCGAGGGCCTTGAGAGCGTCCCAGGGCTCCCCGGGCGCGAAGAGAATCTCGCGCTTGATGATCGTCTCGCGCGTGAGGATGTGGATCTTGTCGGCGGTCCGGAAGGGCCACCAGTCCTCGCCCGGAACGGAGGGGTCGAAGACGTTCGTGCGCTCGATGCGGATGCCTCCCACGGCCGGAGCGCTGGAGGCCTCCGGGGGCGAGATGAGGGCCGAGGCGGGTGCCGCCGCCAGGAGGATGAACGCCGCGGCGGCGGTCATGCGCGGCGCAGCCGGGAGAGGATCTCGGCCGTGGAGTGGGAGCGGTTGAGCGTGTAGAAGTGGATTCCGGGCGCCCCCCCCTCCAGCAGGGCGCGGCATTGACGCACGGCCCAGTCGATGCCGAAGGAGGTCACGGCTTGAGGATCGTTCTGGATGGCGGCGAGTCGTTCGTCCATCTCGGGGGGGATGCGGGTGCCGCAGAGGGCGACGAAGCGCTTGAGCTGGGGGTAGCCCGTCACGGGCATGATCCCGGGAACGATGGGGACGCGCACGCCGGCGGATCGGGCGCGGCGAACGAAGGAAAAATAATCGCGCTCGTCGAAGAAGAGCTGGGTGACGGCCCAATCGGCGCCGGCTTCGACCTTCTGCGCGAAGCGTTTTAAGTCTTCCTCCGGGGAGGGAGACTCGGGATGTTTTTCGGGATAGGCGGCGACTGCGGTCTTGAATGCGCCTCTGCGGCGGATCTCGCCGACGAGGTCGCAGGCATGGGCGAAAGGCCTTTGCGCCAGGGGCTTTGCAGACCCGTCCTTGGGTTCGTCTCCTCGCAGGGCCATGATGTGACGGAGGCCGAGCGCGTCCAGGCGCTCGAGAATGGCGGAGATCTCCTCGCGCGTGTGGGAGATGCAGGTCAGGTGCGCGACCGTCGGCAGGCCCGTCTCGCGCTGGAGGCGGCCCACGGTCTCGATGGTCCTTTCCCGCGCCGAGCCCCCCGCCCCGTAGGTCAAGGTCACATAGTCCGGCGAGAGGGTCTTGATCTCGCGCACGAAAGAGAGGAACGATTCGACGTCCTCCGGGGCCTTGGGAAGGAAAAATTCGAAAGAAAAGACGGGACGCTTGGCGGAGGCCAGCAGTTCAGGAATCTCGTTGACGGACACGGGACGGCATTGTAGCAAACCCGGGCTAGGAGGACTTGCCGCGGGGGGCGGGGCCGGCGGCCCGGGACTCGGCTTCCTCGACGAGTTTGCGGTACTCCTCGACAAGAGCCGGGTCGGTGTTGAGCAGGCTTGCGACGCGGAAGTCTCCGGCGGCGTTTCCGTACTTGCGCATGCTGGTCCAAACCGAGGCCCGGTTGCGGTAGCAGCGGTCCGGCAGCGGGTTTAAGGCGATGGCGCGGCTGAAGCTCTCGACGGCCTCGTCGTTGCGCTTAAGCGCGAAGAGCCCCAGGCCGAGGCCGTTGAGAGCGTTGGCATCGAGCGGGTCGTCCTTGACGGCGAGGTCGTAGTTCTCCTGGGCCTTGACGTAGTTCTTGAGGAAATAATGGGCGTTGCCGGCCCGCAGATGCGCCTCGGAGTTATGGGGATCGAGTTCCAATGCCTTGCCGAGTTCCGCGAGGGCGGCTTTGTAGTTGCGCCTCATCGTCAGCGCCACGGCCAGGCGCACGCGCAGAGAGGCGTCGTCGGGCGAAAGCTCGATGGCTCGGACGAAGTCCTGTTGAGCCGCCTCCAGGGCGTCCTGGGCGGCGAGCGCCGTGCCGCGGCCGGCGTAGGCGTCGGCCACGGTTCCATCGAGCTCCATCGCCTTGGTGTACTCGATGACGGCCTTGTCGAACTGTTCGGCGTTGTGGAGCGAGTCGGCCCTCAGTATGTAGACGTAGGGATCTTTTTGGTCCTCCTGCATTTTCTCGTCGAGATCGACGATCGCCGAGAGGAAATCATCCCCCTGCGGGTGCCCGGGCGCAAACCCGAGATAGGGGCTGCGCACGGAAGGGTCGAAAAGGATGGCTTGCAGATAGGTGCGGTGCGCCTCCTTGTACTGCCTGGAGGCCGCGTGGGAGATCGCCTTGGCGATCAGCGCCTCGGCCCGGCGCGCGCCCAGCTTCCAGGCCGCGTCGACGTCCTCGATGACGCGGGAGTGCTGGCGGAGGGCCAGGCGCACGAAAGCCCTCTGGAGGTAAGCGGTTCCGTACTGAGGATCGATTTCAAGGGCGTGGTTGCAGTCGTCGAGGGCGGCCTTGGAGTCCCCCCTCAGGCGGCGGAGCTGGCAGAGGTCGGTCCAGGTCTCCTTGGATTTGGGGTCGAGCTCGGAGGCGCGGCGCAGATCGGCGAGGGCGGGCTTGGCCTGTCCGAGAGCCGCGTAGGCCTGGCCCCGCCGCTCGTAGGCGGCCGCGAGCGACTCATCAAGGTGCAGGGCTTGGCTGAAGTCCCGAATGGCCTGTTCGTAGTCCCGGGCGCGCAGGCGGATGGCGCCGAGTGCTGCGTAGGCCGAGGCGCTCTTGGCGTCCTTTTCCAAGGCCGACTCGATATCCCTCCGGGCTCCGACATGGTCTCCGAGCTGGGACTTGGCGTCGGCGCGGCGCTCCAGGATGCGCGCGGCGGGACCCTTGAGTTCGAGGGATGTGTCGAAGGACTCCAGGGCCTTGAGGTAGAGACGGGCTTTCAGGCGCAGCATCCCGAGGTTGAAATGGAAGCCGGGCTCGCGCGGCTTGAGTTCGACGGCCTTGAGGACGTCCATCTGGGCTTGGACGAGATCGTTCATCGCGTTGGCGCGGAGGACGCCTCGGCCGTTGTAGGCTTCGGCGTGCCGCGGATCGGCCTCGACGGCGAGGTTGAAGTCCTGCAAGGCGAGCTGGGGCTTGTCCTGCGAGGCCAATAAGCTGGCTCGCGCAACGAGGATGTCGGGGTCCTTGGGGGTCAGGCGCACGGCGCGCGTCAGGTCTTCCTGGGCGTCCTTGATCAGGCCCAGGCGGGCCTCCAGGCTTCCGCGCGCGGCGATGATCGGCGCCGATTCCGGCTGAAGCTTGACGGCCTCATCGAGGTCGGCCAGGGCCTTCTTGGGCTGCTTGGCCGCTTCCCAGGCCTTGGCGCGGCGCGTCAGCGCGGGGACTGCGCGCCCGAGGGCGTGAGCCTTGCTGAAGGAGTCGACGGCGTCGCTCCAGAGCTGGAGGGAAAGATAGCGCTCCCCGATGGCCAAGGCGGCGTCGCCGTCGATCTTGGGCGAGGCAAGCGCGCTGCGGTAGTCGGAGAGGGCCGGTTCCCTCCGGCCGGCGCGCCAGTGGGCTTCCGCGCGGTTGTAATAGGGAGCGTAGTCCCGGCTGTCGCAGCGCAGGGCCTCTTCGAATTCCTTGGAGGCGGAGGCTTCATCGCCCTTGCGCAGAAAGATCGCGGCCCGACCGAGATAGGCGAAGGCGTATTCGGAATCCAGGGCCACGGCGCGATCGTAGGCCTTGAGCGCGCGAGAGAGATCCCCCTGCCGGGCCAGGGCCGCGCCCAGCAGTCCGTAGGCGATCGGGAAGGCCTTGTTGGCGCGGAGGGCGGCGGTGAGGTCCGAGACGGCTTTGGCGTCCTCTCCTAGTTCGTAGTAGGCGCGGGCCCTCGAGTAGAGCCAGAGTGCTACGGCGGGGTCGGTCTTGAGGGCGTCGTCGAGATCGTCCTTGGCCTTGGACACCTCGCCGCGCTCGCGCCGGGCGCGCGCGCGCGCCGCGAGGGCCTCGCCCGATCTCCGGGAGGCGTGGACGGCCGCTTCGAGGGCCGAGAGGGCCTTGTCGCTTTGGCCCAGGAGGAGGAGGGCTCCTCCCTGGGCGATGAGCTCGTCGGCTCCGAGGGAGCCGTGCCCGATGAGGTCGAGGGCGCGTTCGGCGTCCTGCGATTGCCGCGTGGAGTCGCCGGCGACATGCCAGAGTCGAGCGCGGAGCTCGTAGGCGACGCCGAGGCGGCTATCGGCGCCGAGGGCGTCGTTGACCGTGCGCAGGGCTTCCTTGAACTCTCCCTTCTGGTAGAGCGCGCGCGCCTGCTCGAACTGGCGGCGGGCGCCCACGCGGTCGGCGGCGGCAAACGCCGGTGCGGCCCAGATGAAGAGGGCCGCGGCCAGAGCGGTGAGAAGAGCTTGAGGGGTCATTGGCAAGGTGAGTGTGCCCATCTGGTGTTACAAAATCAAGTCAGGCGCGCAAGTTCTCATCGGGGGCTTGGCAGACGCGCACGCGCAGGCCGACGGCGGCGATGACGTCGGCGGCGGCTTCGCAGCGCGCGCGGGAGCCCTCGCAGGCCGACGCGGACCCCCTCGTGTGGACTTCGTGGGAGATCTGCCGGGCGCGCGAGAGGGTGCAGTTTACCGCCATCATCACGACGCGCTCGACCTCGTCGAAGGTGTGGCAGTCGCAATTAAAGAGGAGGGTTCGCCACGGCCCGCCGGGCGGGGCGGCGGTTTCTTCGACTTCCTCCGCGCTTAGAGCCCGACCCATTGCAGAATCTTCCACTTCTCGGTGGCCGAGACGGTCGTGCCGCGCCTGCGCAGGCGGAAGCGGCGGCGCAGGACCTTCGCGTCGCGCTTGAGGGCGCGCCTTTCGTTGTCGAGGAGGCCGACCCGCTCCTGGCGCAGCATGAAATCCACGAAGGCCAGGGCGTCGGCCACCGGGGCGGTCTCCCCCTGGGGGCTGCAGAGCTTGGCGTGGGCCAGGAAGAGGGCCCGGTAGCGGGTGCCGAGCAGGCGCACGCTCTGGGGCAAAAAACGAGCGGTCTGCCACATTCTCTGGACGTCCGCCGGAGGAGCTTGCATCAGGAGGGCAGTTTAGCAGGTCGAAGGACCCCCGTCAAGCGGCGTTTTGGGGCCTGTGGATAAGTGGATAAGTCCGTGGATATCATTGAAATAGGCTTATTGTGCCAGGCTTTTAATAATTATGCGCCGACGGCGGCAGTTCTATTAAAGTCTGGCACCATTTTGGGCTAAAGGGCCCATGTTTGTATGGGCCTCAGGACCCTGGGTCCTTTGGTCTTTTCGTTCGTAGGCCCCCCTTTCAGGCTATAATGGGGCGTGGAACTCGACGCCATCTTCGGTGAGGACGCGGCCCTTTCGCGCGTCTTGAAGGGCTGGGAGCCCCGGAGGCAGCAGGCGGCGATGGCCGCGGCCGTGGCGCGCGCCCTTGAAGGCGCGGAGAGCCTGGTCGTGGAGGCGGGCACGGGGGTGGGCAAGTCTTTGGCCTATCTTTTGCCGGCGGCCCTTTGGGCCGCGCGCAACGGCAAGCGCGTGCTGGTGTCCACCCACACCCGCGCCCTGCAGGAGCAGCTCCTCAACGGCGATCTGCCGGTGGCCGCGAAAGTCCTCTCCGAACTGGGCGTTTCGTTTCGCTCCGCGATGCTGATGGGGTCCGACAATTATCTCTGCGTTCAGCGCCTCCGCTGCCTCCGATTGCAACCGTCGCTTCTTCCCGGCCGACAAGACGAGGTTTTGTCTCGCTTGGCGGAGTGGGCCGAATCCTCTTCGACGGGACATCGCTCCGCTCTCCCCCTCGACGTTTCCGAGAGTCTCTGGGAGAAGCTCTCGCGAGACACGGACATCTGCCTTGGGCCCGCCGGTCCGGATTGGAGCCGCTGTCTGTGGCGCCGCGACCGGGAGCGCTGCGAGGAGGCCCAGCTCGTGGTGGTCAACCACGCCCTTCTCCTCTCCGGCGCGCGGCTTCCCCCCCACGACGCCCTCATCCTCGATGAGGCCCATAATCTCGAGGAGGCGGCCGCCTCTCGCTTCGGCTGCGAGGTCTCCCTGGGCCGCCTCGTGGCCTTGGCCGACGAGGCCCGCACGATGGCGCGCCTCTGCGGAGACGACCTCCTCGCCAACGCCGCCGAGGCGGCGACCTCGGCCGGAGCGAGGTTTCTCGAGGAGATTTGCCGCTCCTGCGGGCTGAGCGCTCCCGAGGAGGAACTGGGGGGCAGGCTGATCGAATCCTCCCCCGTCGCGGCGCCCCGTCAGCTTGGGGAGTTCGCCTCGGCCCTGGAGCGCGCGGTCGCAGCTCAAGAGGGCCGTCCCGTGGAGCCCGATTTGAGGTCTCTGCAGTCTCGCGCCGTCCTCCTCGGCCGCGACTTGGGAGAGATCTTAAAGCCCGCGCCGGCGACGGCGCGCTGGGCCTCGTGGACGCGCACCGGTCCGGAGCTGCGCGCCGCTCCCTTGGACGTAGGGCGGCGCCTGGCCGAAGGGCTTTTCTCACGCGAGATGCCGGTCGTGCTGACTTCGGCGACACTCGCCTCCGGCGACGGCCTGGCGGGATTTAAATCGCGCGTGGGCCTTCCCGAGGCGCGCGAACTCTGTCTCGACTCGCCCTACGACTACCGCTCCCAGGCGGCCCTTTGGTGCGTACCCGACCTGCCGGAACCCAAGGACGAGGCCGCGCACGCCAAGGCGCTGGCTGCGCATTGCGCCGAGATCGTCTCGCGCGTGCCCGGCGGGGTGTTCATTCTCTTCTCAAGCTGGAAGACTCTTAAAAAAGTCCATGCCTCCCTGCGCAAGAAGATCAAGGACCGTCCCGTCTGGGCCCAGGGCCCTTCGGGGCACGACGCCCTGCTTGAGCAGTTCTCCGAGGCGGGAGACGCCGTCTTGCTCGGCGTCGACGCCTTCTGGCAGGGAGTCGACGTCCCGGGCCCGGCGCTCTCCTGCGTGATCTTGACGAAGCTCCCCTTTCCCAACGTGGGCTCGCCCCTTGAGGAAGCCCGACGCCGCTGGCTCGACGAGAACGGTCGCGAGTATTTCCCCGACTGGTCCCTGCCCAAGGCCGTCATGAAGTTCCGCCAGGGCTTCGGGCGCCTGATCCGCTCCGGCGAGGACCGGGGGGCGGTGGTGTGCCTCGACTCGCGCCTCCTTAAGAAGGGCTACGGAAAAATATTTCTCGAGGCTCTTCCTTCCTGCAAGCGCATTGAGAGTCTTGACCAGCTCGGAGAGTTTTTTAAGAAGTCCTGAGCCGTGCCGAAAGAACGAGAACGGCCGGCCCTCTGGGGAGGACCGGCCGTCCGTTTTAGATCCGGAGAGAGAGGGATTCGAACCCTCGGTACGGGTTTACCCCATACAACGGTTTAGCAAACCGTCGGTTTCAGCCGCTCACCCATCTCTCCATAAATGGGAAACGTCTGAGAGGATCGTAACTTTTTTTCTTTCCCCTGACAACGGAACGAATGCCGAGCGTTATCGCCGTCGTCGTTTCTTCTTCAATCCGGAGTTGAAGCAGTCGCTGTAGGGGTGGCCGTCAGCCACGCAGGCGGCATATCCCTCGCTGGCGTTGAAG
>Ga0334722_10005242_pt1 | contig 13154 bp, 11 predicted proteins | sample C3_bottom_MG_FD_207210 | JGI IMG/M metagenome (GOLD analysis project Ga0334722, IMG submission 207210) | Sediment microbial communities from Yellowstone Lake, YNP, Wyoming, USA - C3_bottom | ecosystem: Environmental > Aquatic > Freshwater > Lake > Sediment | place: USA: Wyoming | collected...
ATCGAGCGCCTGCACCGCCTTCGGGCGCATGATGCGTTCCACGCGGTCGATGCGCCGGCGCGTGGCGTCGGTCATCAGCGCGAAGGCGCTATCGAACGCCACGAGCGCCGTGCGCTGGCCCGACCGATGGCGGGCGAGCCCGAGTGCCAGCCACGCGTCGGGATCCCACGGCGCAATGGCCAGCCGCCGGTTCGCCGCCGCCTCGAGTTCCTCCCACCGCTTGCGGTCGGCGAGCGCTGCGAACAGGTGCCGCCAGGGCAGGGGCAGGGCCGGCACGGCGCCCGTCGCGACCTCGAAGTAGTGCAGGGCCTGCTGGTACGCCTCGGCGCCCGGCGGATTGGCGCCGCCAACGGGCACGGAGCGACTCTCGAGGGCCTCGCGCACGACGTCGGCGTTGGTGCTGGCGCCGGTCTGGAGGAGAATATCCGCGATGCTCGCGCCGGGCCCGTTGCTGAGCGACATGCGCCGGCCGAAGAACATCTGGTATTCCTTGAAGCGCAGTTGCCCGAGCTTGTCGGCCATCTCGGCGACGATCATCGAATCCCCGGTGGCCCGGGCCCGCTCGAACGCGCTGGTCTCGAATCGGGCTGCCCCGGCGCGCACCAACGGCGAGCCCTGCGAGCGGTAGACCGCGAAGTCGGCGAGATAGCGTGCGTTCTCGGGGCGGAGTGTGGCGGCGCGCAGCAGCGACGAGTCGGCTTTCTGGTTCAGGCGCAACTGCTCGCCGTCCACCCTGGTGCCGATGGCGCGCCTGCCCTGCGACAGCTGCCAGGCCAGCAGGCCGCGCGCGTGCCAGGCGGCGGCGTCGTCCGGGGTGCGCTGGACGAGCGCGTCGAGGCGCGCCAGGTCGGCCAGGGAGTCGGCGCGGGTCGCAGCCGCCACGGGGGCCGGCTGCTGCGCGTCGACTGCGGTGGCGCACACGAGCAGGACGGCGGCGGCCAGGCCGCGCGTGCGCACGATGGATGTCCTACAGCAGCGACGCCTGCGCGTCGGTGCCCTGCGCAGGGGGAATGAACCCGAAGTGCCGGTAGGCCAGCGCGGTGGCCATGCGTCCGCGCGACGTCCGCTGCAGGAACCCGTTCTGCACGAGGAAGGGCTCGTATACCTCCTCGATGGTGTCGGCATCCTCGCCGACGGCCGCGGCGATCGTCTGCACGCCCACGGGGCCGCCATCGAACTTCTCGATGATCGCCCGCAGCAGGCGCGTGTCCATCTCGTCGAGGCCAAAGTGGTCGACGTCGAGCATCTCGAGCGCCTCGCGCGCCACCGCCTCGCTGACGACGCCGTCGGCCCGCACTTGCGCGTAGTCGCGGATGCGGCGCAGCAGGCGGTTGGCGACCCGGGGCGTGCCGCGCGAACGCCGCGCGATCTCGCGGGCACCGGCCGGCTCCACCGCCACTTTCATCACGTCCGCCGTGCGGCGCACGATCTGCTCGATCTCGTCCGGCGGGTAGTAGTTGAGGCGCATCTCGATGCCGAAGCGCGCGCGCAGCGGCGCGGTGAGCATGCCCAGCCGCGTGGTGGCGCCGATGAGCGTGAAGCGCTCCACGGGCATCGTGATCGTCTGCGCCTTGGGCCCCTCGCTGAGCCGGATGTCGATGCGGTAGTCCTCCATTGCCGGATAGAGGAATTCGTCGATGATCGGCCGCAGGCGGTGGATCTCGTCGATGAACAGGATGTCGCCTTCGCGCAGGTTGGTGAGCGTGCCCACCAGGTCACCGGGCTTCTCCAGCGCCGGGCCGCTCGTCGTGCGGATGTTCACGCCGAGTTCGCGCGCCACCAGCTCGGCCAGCGTCGTCTTGCCCAGCCCCGGCGGGCCGAAGAAGAGCGCGTGGTCGAGCGGTTCCTTGCGGGCGCGCGCCGCGTCGATGTAGATGCGCAGCGCGTCCTTCACCTTTCCCTGGCCGATGAACTCGGCCAGCCGCTGCGGACGCAGCGACAACTCGACGACCGACTCGTCGGCGAGCACCTCGGGGGTGGTGATTTCGGCGCGGGACATTCCTGAATCTACTCCCCTAGCCACGCTTCGAAACGCGAGCGAGCGCCTTGCGGATCAGCTGCGCCGTATCAGCCGGGCCCTCGTCCTCCAGCACCCCGAGCACCGCCTTCTCCGCATCCGTGGCCTGGTAGCCGAGTGCCACCAGCGCGCGCACCGCGTCGGCGGCCGGTCCACTGGGCGCCGGCTTGTCGGCCGCACGGGACGCCGCGCCCCCCGGGGCAACCAGCTTGTCCTGCAACTCCAGCACGAGCCGCTCGGCGAGCTTCTTGCCGACGCGGGGCACGCGGGTGAGCACGACGAGGTCTTTCTCCTGGATGGCGCGCACGAGGCGGTCACCGCCCAGCGCCGACATCAGGTTCATGGCGAGCGACGGACCCACGCCGGTGGTCCCGAGGAGCCGCTGGAAGAGCGCGCGGTCGCCGGCGGCGGCAAAGCCGTAGAGCGTCCAGCCGTCGTCGCGCACCACGAGCGCTGTGTGCAGCTCGATGGTGCCGCCCGGGCGGGGGAGCGACTCCGCCACCGACAGTGGAATGTGCACGAGGTAGGCCACGCCGCCGGCAGTCATCACCTCAACGCGATCGAGGTCCGAGGAGAGCAGCGTGCCGCTCACGCGCGCGATCATCGGACCGCCGCCAGTGCGCGCAGGATGCCGGCGCTCAGCACGCAGGTGAGCGCGGCCGCCACCCCGTCGGAGGCGTCGGCCGGCTGCGGGGCGTGCTTGAGGCGCAGCAGTTTGGTGACCATGAACTGCACCTGCTCCTTGGTGGCGGCGCCGTTGCCGACCACTGCCTTCTTGATCTCGGCCGGCGAATACTCGTGGATGATGACCCCTGCCTGCTGCCCGGCGAGCAGCACGACGCCTCGCGCGTGCCCCAACACCACGGTGGTGCGCACGTTCTTCGAGTAGAAGACGTCTTCCACCGCAAGCGCCTGCGGTTCGTGCCGCGCGAGCAGCTCGCGGACCCCTTCATAGATGTCGTGCAGCCGCGCGGCCAGCGGTTCGCCGGCGCGCGTGCGGATGACCCCGCACTCCAGCAGATCGGCGCCGCCCGCGCGGCCACTGCCTTGTGCGCGAACGACGCCGTAGCCCGTCACCGCGGTGCCGGGGTCAATGCCGAGGACGATCACGCGTCCGTCATCTCCGACTCGTCCATGTCGAAGTTCGCGTCCACCTTTTGCACGTCGTCCAGGTCCTCGATGGACTCGATGAGCCGGAGCAACTGGCCTGCCGCGTCGCCCGCCACCGGCACGGTGGTCCGGGGAATCCACGACAGGTCGGCCTGCGCCGCCTTCAAGCCGGCTTTCTCCAGCGCCGCCTTCACCGCGTGCAAGTCGGCCGGGGCCGTGGAGATGATGAACGTGTCGTCTTCGCGCACGAAGTCCTCGGCGCCCGCCTCCAGCGCCTTTTCCATGGCCGCGTCCTCCGTCAACGCGCCGGCTTCCACGAGAATCTGGCCCTTGCGGTCGAACATGAACGACACCGAGTTGCTGGTGCCAAGGTTGCCGCCGCCGCGTACCAGCTTGGCGCGGATCTCGGCGACCGTACGCGTGGGGTTGTCGGTCAGCGCCTGGATCATGATGGCGACGCCGCCCGGACCGTAGGCTTCGTACAGCACGTCCACATAATCGACGCCGTCCGAATCGCCCGTCCCCTTCTTGACGGCGCGCTCGATGTTCTCCTTGGGCATCGACAGCGACCGGGCGTTGTCGATGGCCGTGCGCAGGCGCGGATTGCCGTCCGGGTCGCCGCCGCCCTGCTTGGCGGAGATGGTGATCTCACGAATCAGCTTCGTGAAGAGCGCGCCCCGCTTGGCGTCGGTCGCTGCCTTGTAGTGCTTGGTTGTCTTCCACTTGCTATGACCAGACATCACGCAGAACCGGAATGAGGATTTCGGAATATGAATGCGGAATCCGAATGCGGATTCGGAACCGGAACACGTGCCCACGACGGAATCTAGCGCCATTCCGCCCCCCGGAAAACCAGAGAGGGCGACCCTGGGGCCGCCCTCTCTGCCGACTGCAGCCTTCTATTCGTCCATCGTCTGTCGTCTGTCGTCCGTCGTCTGCCGTCTGCCGTCTGTCGTCTCTAATGCAGCCTGATCATGAGCGATGCCCTCCACCCCGTGACGTCCATCCCGGAGCCATCGCTGGTCGAGTATACCTTGCCCATCTGGTAGGTGGCGTTCGGCATGACGGAGAACGGGCCGGCGCCGAAGCGAAGGCGCACACCGGCATTGGCCAGCCGCCCTGCCTTGACGCCGTCGTCCAGCCAGCTGCGTCCTTCAATGCTGGGCTCGATCAGCAGCTCGCCCACGTGAAAGCCCAGGGCCACCGACCCGTCGGCGATGTTCTCGGGGTTGGACTTGCCGCCCAGCTGCTGCCCCGAGGCGCGGTAGAGGTTCCAGCCGCTGATGTACAGGTCAGTGGTGCCCAGGGGCATGAACAGCGAGGCCTGCCCGATGTACCGGTTGCCCGTGGCGTAGGAGGTCGAGTCGGCGATGTCATTGCCGAAGGCCGAGTAGCTGACGCCGAACGTCAGGCGTCCGTTGCCGATCATGCGGTCGAGTCCCACGCGGGCGCGCATTTCATCGCCCGGCGTGAACGTGAACGTCTTGTTGGAAATGTTGAAGGCGTTGAACTCGGTCGATTTGCGGAACGACGCAGCCACGCCGAGGTTCCAGTCGCCCAGGGTGCGGGCAGCGGCGACGCCGCCGGTGCCCGAGAGTCCCGAGCCGTACGTCGTGACCGGGAAGAGCAGGAAGTCGTTGCCAATCTGCCCGGCCGCCTCGGCCTGTCCCTCCGGGATGGTGTACTGCCCGGTGGGAAGGTTGGCGCCCACGGTGAACACCACGGCGTCGTTGCCGAGCGTCAGGTTGGCGCGCACCTGCGTGTCGGTGAGGCCATTGATTGAGCTCACGCTGGCGCCGTTGGTCGACACCTCCGACCTCGCGTACCCCGTGGCCACGTCGATGTTGAAGCGGGAAGTGACGGGCACCACCACGACGAACGGCATTGAGAACTGCGTTACGGTCTTGGCCGCCGCGCCGGTGCCGATCTTGATGGACACATACTGCGGGATGGCCGCCAGCGCGGCGTCACTGAGGCCCTGCGCCAGCGCGGCGCACGGCGTCGCGGCGAGCAGCAGGCAGCCGATGGAATAGCGTACCGGTCGCATGATCATGGCCTCTTGAGGACGATGCCGACCGTCCCGGTCTTCTGGGCCGGCTGGTCAGTGCCCGTCTTTTCCGAGGTGGCGTCGCGCGTCGACGGTGGCGCCTGCCCCTGGGTGGTGCCCTGCCCGCCGCCGGTGGTGGCGTTCACGCCGTTCGCCGCCGACGGGTTCACGTCGCCGACGGCGTTGGCGAGCGTCGATCCGATGCCGGCGTTGGCGGTTGCCACGCCGCGCTCGGCGGCGTTGACCGTCGCCCCTTCGCTGGTGTTTGCCAGGCCGGACTCAACCTTCGCCGCGGTGACCTGCACGCCCTGCTGGGCCGAACGCGCGCCCTGCGCCTTCTGCAGCGCCTGGCCATACCCCGGGTCGAAGCTGCGGGCCTGGTCGAAGAACCGGGCGGCGTCGTCGTACCGCCCCTGATCTTCGGCCACCAGGCCGTTGCTGAACGCGAGGAACGCCTGCAACGACCGGGTGGGTCGCTGTTCGATGGCGGCCCGGTCGGCGGCCGACAGCCGAACGCCGAGCTGGTCGAAGATGCCAAGGGCAAGGTTCTTCTCGATGGCGAAGATCTGGTCGACGACGTCGGCGCTCTGCACGTCGCGTCCCTGCTGCTGCGACGTGGCGACGTTCATCACCGCCGCATTCACCGTCAGGTTGCGCCCTCCCGTCTGTGTAATGGCGCCCTGCACCACGCGACCGGCGCGGACCAGCTTGCCCGCGCGCACCGACGAGCCGGCATCGGTGCGTCCCGACTGGCCGAGGGCGATCTCGTCGACGATCGCCTGGATGCGGTCGCGCTCGAGCAGCTGCAACTCGGACGAGCGCGAGAGGTCGTTGATGAGCAGGTCGGTCAGGCCGCGCCCCAGTGGGGCGAACGTCTGGTCGGTGCCGCTGAAGGTCATGGGCAGCACCGCCACGGAGCGCGCCTCACCCGGCTGCAGGGCGATGCGCGCCTCATTGGCGATGGCCGACTTGGCGGCCGCGGCCAGTTCCTGGCGCGACAGCAACACCAGCCGTGCGCGGATGTCGTTGCGGACCGTCTTCGTCTTCCCCACCTGCAGGTAGGAGTTGTACGCGTCCTTGGCCCCCGCCAGGTCATTGAGCGCCTCGGCGCTCAGGCCGGCGTACAGCGCGCTCACGCCGTCGTTGGGGTCGAGGCGGCGGGCGGCGTTGAGCACCGTACCGGCGTCGGCGAATCGCTGGCGCTTGTAGTAGGCGACGCCGAGGGCGCGCAACGCGGCGACCGAACCCGGGCTGGTGGCGCGGGCACGCTCGAGTCGGGCGATCGCGTCGTCACCGCCCTGCTGGGTCACCGGCGGCGTGCAGGCGCCAAGCACCAGGGTGACGGCAAGAAGTCTCAGAAGTCGCATAGTACCGGCCTCCTACCGGTCGGGATCGAGCATGTCTTCAAACCGCATCCACTGCTTGTAGAAAAACAGGTCCACGTAGCCCACGTTGCCGTTCCGGTTCTTGCGGACCAGCAATTCCGTGGCACCCTCCACTCCGTACCCGGGACGGTACATCTCTTCCCGGAAAATGGCGAGCACCACGTCCGCATGCTGCTTGACCGCGCCCTGCACCCCAAAATCGTCGAGCACCGGGCGCGGATCGCTCCTGTCGGGCACCAGGTGCGGCAGCTGGCAGGTGAGCACCAGTGCGAGGCCGAGCTCGATGGCCAGCACCTTGAGCATCCGCACGGCCGCGGCGAGTTCCTCTTCCTGCGACCGCGTGCTCCCGGCCAGCAGTTGGAGGGAATCGATGAAGACGACCTCCACATCGAGTGTCCGGCGAATCTCGGCGGCGAGCGCCTCGACGCCTCCACCGGGAGGAAAGGCGGCGATGACCGGCTGCGCCTCGCGGAACCGCACGGCGGCGCCACCGACGCTGGCGCGCGTGAAGACGTCGAGTGAGCCGCGACGAAGGTCATCCACGCGCGCCCGTCCTTCGATGGCCAGCGCCCGCTCCATGACCCGCTCGCCCGACATTTCGCCGGTGAAGAAGACCACGTGTGTGCCCTGCTGGGCCATGCGCAGCGCCATCGCCAGCGCCAGGGCGCTCTTGCCACTCTGCACGTCACCGCCCAGCACGGTCAGGTCGCCACGGCGCAGCCCGCCGCCGAGCCACTTGTCGATGCTCGGGAATCCGGTGGCGTACGCGTCGCGGCCGCGGTCGCCGTCGGCGGCCGCGTCCACCCTGCGCATGACTCGGGCAAGCGGGGAGATGTCGGTTGGTCGTGACACTCGGACTCGGCGTCGGGAACGGACTAGCAAAAGATCATACGAAAGATGCCCCGATGCCCACAAGCACCGGGTTATCCGCCGATTTCGCGAAGCAGACGATCGAGTTCCAAGTGTGCCTTCCGGTCAAGGTGCGGTGCCGTGACCTCGGTCACCTTGGCCAGGGCGTCCGACAGGGCAGCCGGCGCCCCGCAGGCCGACGCTTCCACCAGCTGCATCAGGGCGCTGCGAACGGGCGCGGGAAGCGTCAGCGCCCCCATCCAGTGACGCGCCGCGGCCGCGCGCACGCCCCGCAGCGCCTCCGGAAGGGCATCGGGGCCGTGGGCCGCCGCCGACAGCCTGGCCGCCAGCAGCGTTGCCGTGAGTGCCTCTCGCGCCCCGCCGAGCGGGGCCCGGGCCGCCGCGATCGCCAGCGCCCGCAGTGGAAACAGGGGCTCGGAAAGGGCAAAAGGGGGTTTGCTGTCCATGTCCCGGACGAATCTGCCGTGACGAACCGGCCGTCGCCAGCACGTCCGGGCGTTGGCGACAGGAATTCGCACGGACTAGCTTTCGCAGGATATGGCGCTGCCAGCACGATCCGTTCTCTGGGTGGACGACGAGGCCGAACTCCTCGAGTCGCACCGTCTCTTCCTGTCCGAGAAGGGCTATCGCGTTCAAATGGCCTGCAACGCGACGGACGCCCTCGAGCTGCTGCGCCAGCACGCCTACGACATCCTGCTCCTCGACGAGCAGATGCCGGGCATGCGGGGCATCGCGATGGTGCGCGAAGCACGCGAGCTCGCCCCGTCGCTGCCGGTGGTGATGGTCACCAAGAGCGAGGAGGACAGCACCCTGCGCGAGGCGCTCGGACAGGATGTGGCGGAGTACCTGGTGAAGCCGGTCACCCCGCGGCAGGTCCTGAGCGTCGTCACGCGCATTCTCGAAGGGCCCAGGATCCGCAGCCAGGCCATCGCCCGCCGGTTCGTTGAGCGCTTCCGCGAACTGGAGGCCGTGCGGCTCAAGGACCTCGACTGGCGTGGCTGGACCGAGCGGTACGCCGAACTGGTGCAGTGGGACGTGGATCTGACCGCGGCCGGCGAGCAGGGGCTTCACGCGTACCTGCGCGCGCTGTTTCCCGCGATGCACAAGGACTTCGCCGCCTTCGTCGGCGAGGGATACCCGCGCTGGGTGCATGAACTGGACGGCGACCGACCGCCGCTCTCGGTGGACATCGTCAGCGAGTTCCTCATGCCGGTGCTCGCCGAGCACCCGGCGGTGCTGTTCGTGGTGGTGGACTGCCTGCGGCTCGACCAGTGGAAGGTGCTGGAACCCCTGGTGGCCCAGGCGTTCGAGATCGATGCCGCGCACTACTTCTCGCTGCTGCCGACGGCAACGCCCTACGCGCGCAATGCGCTCTTCAGCGGGCTCTTTCCCGCCGAGATCGCCGAGAAGTTCCCGGCCTGGTGGGGCGAGCACGACGACGAGTCCCTCAACCAGCACGAACGCGAGCTGCTGGTGGAGCAACTGCGCACGCTGCGCGGCGAGACGCCGGTTCGCTACCACAAGATCTCGTCGGCCATGGACTCCGACGAGCTCGAACGGCACATGAGCAGCGCATTCGCCGGTGAGGGCGTGAGTGCCTTTGTGTTCAACTTCGTGGACCTGCTGACGCACGGACGCTCGGAGTCGGCCATCCTCTATGAGGTTGCCCGGGACGAGGTGGCCCTCCGGCAGATCACGGAACAATGGTTCGGCCGGTCGGCATTGTGGGCGGTGCTGCGCGAGGCGGCGCGACGCGGGCTTCCGGTGCTCCTCACGAGCGACCACGGTTCCATTCACTGCAACACGTCGGCCACCGTCTTCGCCAAGAAGGACGCCACCGCCAACCTGCGATACAAGTTCGGTGAGGACCTGCGCGCCGAGCGTCCCGAACAGGTGCTCTCGTTCGGCGATCCCGGCCAGTTGCGGCTGCCGCCGCTCGGCCCGCGCGTAAACACGGTGCTGGCGGTGGGCGACTGCTTCTTCGTGTACCCGACCAAGCTGCGCGAGTACCAGCAGCGGTATCGCGGGTCGTTCCTTCACGGCGGGGTATCGCCGGAAGAGGTGATCCTGCCGCTCGCCCTGCTCACGCCCCGCCGCTGATGCCGCTGTATCGCCGCCTGCTGCACTTCCTCCGGCCCTACCGCGGCCGGGTGGCCGGCACGCTGCTGCTGAGCGCCACGGCCAACGCGCTGGCGGCGTTGTCCTTTGCGCTCTTCATCCCGTTTCTCAACACGCTGTTCGAGCTTCCGCCGCTGGGCATCGGGACGCCCAACCGGATGACGCTCCTGCTGCGCCAGCTGATCGGGCGGTTCCTCGACGGTGCCGACAAGATGGACGCGTTGCGCACCGTGATCGTGGTGATCCTGGCGACGATGCTGCTCAAGAACGCCTTCGCCTGGCTGGCCGGGCAGATGGGCGCGGGGTTGCAGGAGCGCGTCACCCGCGACCTGCGCAATGCCGTCTACACGCACCTCGAGCTGCTCTCGCTGCGCTTCTTCCAGCGGCACAAGACGGGACAGCTGCTCACGCGGGTGCTCAACGACACGGTCACCACGCGGCAACTGCTCGCCGAGGTCGTCACGCGGTCGGTGAACGCCGGCACGCAGGTGCTGGCCTTCGTCGTCGCGCTCTTCCTCATCTCGGTCAAGCTGGCGCTGGTCTCGCTCATCGTCGCCCCGCTGCTCAGCCTCGCCTTCCAGCCGCTGCTGCGCAAGCTGCGCAAGGGGCACCGCCGGCTGGCCGCCGAGTACGGCGAGATGGCGAGCGTCGTGCAGGAAACCGTCAGCGGCATCCGGCTGGTGAAGTCGTTCCGCGCCGAGGCGTACGAGGCCGGCCGCTTTGTGGAGGCCTCCAACCGCTATGCCACGGGCATGGTGCGCATGAGCCGGCTCGCGCTCATGTCGCAGCCGCTCGCCGAGGTCGTCGGCACCCTCGTGGCCGTGCTCCTGCTCTGGTTCGGCGCGCGTGAGGTGATTTCGGAAAAGAGCATCAGCGGTGCCGAGCTGGTGGGCTTCCTGGGCATCCTCATGTCGCTGCTGCCGCCGCTCAAGCAGCTCTCGCAGATGCCGGCCGTGGCCACCCAGTCGCTGGCCGCCGCCGAGCGCCTGTTCGAGATCCTCGATCATCCGTCGGAACAGGCGGCCGACAGCGGCACGCGCCAGGCGACGGCCTTCAACTTCGACCTCGTCTTCGACGGGGTTGCGTTCAGCTACGGGGACGAACCCGTGCTGACCGACGTGAACTTCGTCGCCAGGCGTGGCGACGTGGTGGCGCTCGTCGGCGCCAGCGGGGCGGGCAAGAGCACCCTGGTGGACCTCATTCCGCGGTTCATCGAGCCCACGGCGGGACGCATCCTGCTGGATGGCGTCGACACGCGGGAGATCACGCTGGCCTCGCTGCGTTCGCTCACCGGAATCGTCAGCCAGGACACGGTGCTGTTCAACGACACGGTGCGCGCCAACATTGCGTATGGTGCCACCGACCGGTACAGCCGCGAGCAGGTGGAGGCCGCGGCGCGAGCCGCCAACGCCGACGGGTTCATCAGCGAGCTGCCCGAGGGCTATGAGACGGTCCTTGGCGAGCGCGGCACGCGCCTGTCGGGGGGCCAGCGCCAGCGCATTGCCATAGCGCGCGCCTTGCTGGTCGACCCGCCGGTGCTCATCCTCGACGAGGCCACTTCGGCGCTCGACACCGAGAGCGAGCGCCTGGTGCAGGAGGCCATCGATCGCCTGCTGGCCGGGCGCACTGTGTTCGTCATCGCGCACCGGTTGTCCACCGTACAGCACGCCACGCAGATCCTCGTGCTCGACCGGGGATGCATCGTGGAGCGGGGTACTCACGCGGAACTGCTGGCGATGGGTGGCACGTACGCCCGGTTGCATGCGCTGCAGTTCCACGACGCCGTCGCCGGCTAGGGCGTGCGAGCCTGCTTCGTGGTGCGCGACGCAGCCTGGTCGGGGGCAACGCGCGCCTTCGCCGATGCAGCCACGCTGCTGGCCGCGCGCGGCTACGAAACCTGCTTCGCCGCCACGGCGGGGAGCGAGGCCGCGCGCTGCCTCGTCACGGCGGGGCATGAAGTGGTCGGCATGAAGCAGGGTGGAGGATGGATGCGTGCCGGATGGCGGCTGCGGCAGGTGGTGGCGAGCCGGCTCAGCGAAGTGCTCTTCGTGCACGACGACCGTGAGCACCTGACGGCCGCCGCGGCCGTGCGGCTGGCCGGGCGCGGCGCCGTGATACGGCGCACGCCATGCGGCGAGCGCCTGACGCTCGGACGGGATGGACGGCTGGCCATGCGCCTCGCCGCCACCGGTTTCGTCTTCGCGCATCCGGATGACCAGCGCGGCATGACGCCGCCCCGTGGCGCGCTGGCCGCCTGCGTTGCGCCGCCCGGAGTGGCCATCGCCACGCCGCGGCCTCCAGCCGCGGTCGGCGCCATCGGGGACGCCGGGGCACAACGGCTGGTCGTCTTTGCCGGCGCCGACCGCAAGCACGAGGCGCTCGTCGCCCTGCGCGCCCTGTCCCTGCTGGCGTCGCGGCTGCCGCGGCTGCGCGCCACCGTCTTCTGGCCGGCGGCCGACGTCGATACCGTGAGACTCGAGTCGGCCGCCCTCGGCGTCGCTGACCGCATCGTCTGGCGCGCCAGCGGGACGCCGCGCCACGACGCGCTGGCCGAGGCCGACCTGGCATGGGTCATCGCCACGGCTGATGATGCCGTCTTCGCCATGCTCGACGCGCTCGCTCACGGCGTGCCCGTGCTGGCGGCGCGGTCGCCGCTGACGAGCCGGGTCGTCGAGGACGGCGTCACCGGGGTGCTGCGGCACGATGCCGACGAAGCCGCGTGGGCTTCGGTGATCGCGGCAACGCTCGCCCATGCCGACCGGATGGAGCGCATGGGGGAGCGCGCGCTGAACGCGGCCACGCGCTGGCCGCTCGATGCCGGCGTCGACGGCTGGGTACAGGCGACCGAGGCCGCGCGTGACCGCACGCGCTGGACGACCTAGTGCGCCACCTCTTCATCCGGGGCCGCGTGGCGCGCGATGCGATTGACTTTGCGGCCGCCTGCATGGGTCGCGTGAGGAACGGGGCATGAAGGCGACGTGGAACAACCGGATCGAGTACGCGCTGCTGCGCGCGGTCATCGCCCTGGTGAGCCCGTTGGGCATCCGGCGCGCCAGCAACGTCGGCGCGCGCATCGGCGCGCTGGGCTACTGGCCATTGGGCATTCGTCGCGACGTCGTCACGCGTCATCTGGCGGCCTGTTTCCCCGGCCTCGACGCGTCCCAGCGCGGCGCGCTGGCGCGCGAGTCGTACGAGCACCTCGGGCGCGTGGCCATGGAGTCGGCGCTGCTCTCGCGGCTGGGTCCCGAGTCGCTGCGTGCGCTGTTCGAGCGCATCGAGGGCTGGGACGTCATTGAGCGTGGCCGCGCGCGCGGCAAGGGCCTGGTGCTGGTGGCCGGGCACCTGGGCAATTGGGAACTGTCGGGTGCCTGCCTGTCGGCGCTTGGCGTTCCACTGGTGGCGGTGGCCAAGCGCCAGCTCAACCTGCTGGTCGACGGCTTCGTGAACCGCACGCGACGCCGGCTCGGCATGGTCGTGGTCTTCGACGAGGACGCCGTGCGCAAGCTTCCGCGCCTGCTCAAGGAGGGCTACGGCATCGGCCTCCTCGCCGACCAGTCGGGGCTTGGTGCCGCCACGCACGTGCCGTTCTTCGGCCGGCCGGCGCGTA
>Ga0334722_10005243_pt1 | contig 13152 bp, 13 predicted proteins | sample C3_bottom_MG_FD_207210 | JGI IMG/M metagenome (GOLD analysis project Ga0334722, IMG submission 207210) | Sediment microbial communities from Yellowstone Lake, YNP, Wyoming, USA - C3_bottom | ecosystem: Environmental > Aquatic > Freshwater > Lake > Sediment | place: USA: Wyoming | collected...
GTCACACCACCGGCTACGCCGTGCCCAACTATGTGATTGACGCCCCCGGCGGCGGCGGCAAGATTCCCCTGATCCCGGAAACCGTGGTTGGTCGGGAGGGCAACGACCTCCTAATTCGCAACTACGAGGGCAAAGTCTACCGCTACCCGGATGTGATCTAAAAACAGGCTGAAGACTGAAGGCTGAAGACCGAAGGAACGGCGACCAAGGCCCGCCGCCTTCTTTAGTAGTCCCTACCACCAGCCCTTCAGTCTTCGGCCTTCAGTCCTCAGCCTAAACAACACAAGGATCAACCAATGCGCATCGGCATGACCTACGACCTGCGGACCGACTACCTGGACGCCGGTTTTTCCGAAGATGAAACCGCCGAGTTTGACCGGCCCTCAACCATTGACGCCATTGAGAACGCCATCCGCACCATGGGCCACCAGCCGGTGCGGATCGGCAATCTGACCAGCCTGGTCAAACAGCTGGTCGCCGACGAGAAGTGGGATCTGGTCTTCAACATCGCCGAGGGGCTTTACGGCTTTGGCCGCGAGTCCCAGGTTCCGGCCCTGCTTGACGCCTATCGCATCCCCTATGTCTTCTCCGACCCATTGGTTCTGGCCCTGACCCTGCACAAGGGCATGGCCAAGCACGTGGTCCGCGACCTGGGTATCCCCACCCCGGACTTTGCGGTAGTCAAGAGCCCGGCCGACATCGCCAAGATCGCCCTGCCCTACCCGCTCTTCGCCAAGCCGGTGGCCGAGGGGACCGGCAAGGGGGTCAACCCAGCTTCCAAGATCAAGGATGCGGCCCAGCTCGATAAGGTCTGCCGGGAACTGCTGGCCACTTACCAGCAGCCGGTACTGGTCGAGACCTTCCTGCCCGGCCGCGAGTTCACCGTCGGCATCGTCGGCAACGGCGAGACGGCCCGCGCCATCGGCATCATGGAGGTGATCCTCCTGGAGAAATCCGAGCCGGATATCTACTCCTACCACAACAAGGAACATTGCGAGGAACTGGTGGAATATCGGGCGATCAACGATCCCGAGGCCCAGAAGGCGGTGGCGGTGGCCCTCGAGTCATGGCACGCCCTGGACTGCCAGGATGGCGGCCGGGTTGATCTGCGCTCGGACGCGACCGGCCAGCCTAATTTCATCGAGGTCAACCCCCTGGCTGGCCTCCACCCGGAGCACTCCGACCTTTGCATCATCGCCAGCAAGTACGACATTACCTATCAGGAGCTCATGAGCGAGATTATCCAGGCCGCCCTGCTTCGCAACGGCCTGGTTTGATGAACACCATGAAAATCGGCCTCATCCACAACCGCCCCATTCCCCAGGGCGAGCCCAACTGGGAATCCTCCCTGGACGTGATGATCCAGGTCGAGGCCATCACCGCCGCCTTAAGCGAACTGGGCCAATTCCACACCACAATCCCCTTCGACCGGGATCTCGTCGCCTTCGTGACCCGACTCCGCCAGGAAAAAGTTAATGTGGTCTTCAACCTCTGCGAATCGGTGGACGACGACCCACTCTTGATCGGCCATCCGGCAGCGGTTCTGGAACTAATAGGGCTGCCCTTCACCGGCTCCTCGGCCATGGCCCTGATGGTCTCCACCGACAAGGTCCTGGTCAAGCGCGCCATGCAGGCGGCGAGTCTTCCCACCCCCGGTTTTTTCCTTTACGAGGGCGGGGAAATCGCGCTACCGCCGGGCCTGACTTTCCCGCTCTTAATGAAACCGCGCTGGCAGGACGCCAGCATCGGTATCGACCAGGAATCGCTGCTCCTCTCCCCGGTCGGCATCGGCCCGGCCCTGGCCACCCATTACCAGCGTTTCGGCCCCCTGGTGGTAGAAGAGTATCTGGAGGGACGCGAATTCAACGTCGCGCTCCTGGGCTATCCCGCCCCCCAGGTGATGCCCCTGGCCGAAATCGACTTTACCGGCTTTCCCGCCGAACTCTTTAGAATCGTCGGCTACCGGGCCAAGTGGGACGAAACCTCCCCCGAATACTCCACCACCAACCGGGTCTTTCCGACCAATCTCCCGGAAACCCTGGCCGCCGAACTGCGCCGGGTGGCGACGGAGTGTTTCCGGCTCTTCGACCTGCGTGACTATGGCCGGGTGGATCTGCGGCTGGACCGGCAAGGCCGGGTCCAAGTGCTGGAGATCAACGCCAACCCCTGCCTTTCGCCGGACGCCGGTTTTGCGGCGGCGGTGGCCGAAAGTGGCCGCAATTACACGGCCATGGTCGGCGAACTGCTAAGGCTGGCCAGTAAGAGGATGGAAAAATGATCGAGATAAAAAAGGCGGCAGAAATCCACCGGGCCGGACTGCTGGCCCTGGTGGCCGCCCAGGATAACTTCACCGCTTTGGAAAGGGCGGTGGCCGAGGAGGTCATCGACGACGGCCTGACCGGCAAGGACGATTACGAAATTTTGCTGGGAGTGACGCCCGGCGGAGCAGTGGCCGGTTTCATCTGCTTCGGCCCCATCCCTTTAACCGATTGTTCCTTCGACCTTTACTGGATTGCCACCCTGCCCAGCCACGGCCGCCAGGGGATCGGCGGGCGCCTGCTGGTCGCTATGGAAGAGGAGCTGCGCCGCACCAAGGCGGTGGTCTACATCGACACCTCCTCCACCCCCGGCTACGACAAGGCCCGGAGTTTCTACGAAAAGCACGGCTACCAGGTGGCGGCCAGCCTCAAGGATTTCTATCACCCCGGTGATGATCGGATCATCTACCGCAAGGAGCTGTGAGCCGTTTAGGCCATCAGACTAATCTTTCTTGATAGCCAGGAGACATATTAAGCTGTAAAGAACGGGACAAAATTGCACAAATCATTTCTCTCCCAGCTTTTTCCAAAGGCAGGCCGTGGGCAACTACTATAAAAACAAAATCGCCGTGATCACCGGTGGCGCCTCCGGTCTGGGTCGAGAGTTATGTCTCGAGCTGGGCCGGTGCGGGGCCACGGTGGTCGCCGTCGATGTTGACCAGGAAGGCGCCGAGGAGGTTTGCCAGAGCATCCGGGCGCAAGACGGTCAGGCGCTTTCCGCCTATCTTGACGTGACCATCTACGAGAATGCCCAGCGCATCGTCAAGGATGTGGTTAAGAAATACGGCCGGATCGACCTGATCTTCAACAATGCCGGCACCGCCCTGCACGGCGAAACCCGTGACCTCAGCGTTGAACAATGGCGAACGGTGCTGGACATCAATCTCCTAGGAGTGATCTACGGGGCCACCTCAGCCTACGGGGAGATGGTCAAACAGGGCGCGGGGCAGATCGTCAATATTGGTTCGCTGGCCGGGTTGATCCCGGTGCCCAAGGAAATCCCTTACTGCACCAGCAAATGGGCGGTGGTCGGCTTCAGTAACTCCCTCCGACTGGAAGGGGCCGGGCTGGGGGTCAAGGTCAACCTGGTCTGTCCGGGGATCATGCGCACCGCCATCCACCAGACCGTTTCCTACGTCAATGTCGATCAACAACGGCTGGTTCGGCCGCAGACCCGCCATTTTATCACCCCGGAGAAGGCCGCCCGGACCATCCTCGGCCAGGTAGCGAAGAACCGGGCCATCATCATTTTTCCCTTCTATGCCCGGGTGGTCTGGTGGCTGTATCGTTTCAATCCAGCCATCTTCAACCTGCTGTACAGGAAGATGCTCAAGGATTTCCGGAAAATTCGTCTGCCATAGAAAGCACTTTAACTAAGTGCGCCGGAGACATGCAGGTCAGCAGCAAACATTGCTGTCTCAAGGGATTATCCCGGTTTGTTAATGAACAATAGCGCCCGCCCCTTCTTCGATTTCACCTGGCAGACAGCATTCATCCACAGCCAAACGAGTTTATTTCCATGATCATTCCTTTGTTCCCACCACCAGCGCCTTTCCTGCTTGCGACCAGTAACGGTTGATCGTATATTAACGGCCATTGCGCCCGGACTTCGGTTCGACAGTTAGTCTTCAATCCCTTAACCCAAGCAGGTCAAGCCATAATGTCTGCCAAACGCCTCTCCTCTGCCCTGTTGGCCGCTGTCGCCTTCGCCACCTTTGCTTGCAGCAAGTCCGAAACCCCAGCCACCAGCAAGAGCAACGATGAGCTGGTGGTCCGCATCGGCGCCTCGGCGCCACTGACCGGCCCCCAGGCCCACATCGGCAAGGACAATGAAAATGGCACCCGCATGGCCATTGACGATGCCAACGCCAAGGGAATCATGATCGGGGGCAAGAAAGCGCGCTTCGAGTTCTTGAGCGAGGATGACCAGACCGACCCCAAGACCGCCACCATCGTCGCCCAGAAGCTGATGGACGCCAAGGTCAACGGCGTGGTGGGTCACCTCAATTCCGGCACTACCATCCCAGCCTCCAAGATTTACAGCGACAACGGCGTACCACAGATTTCCCCCTCGGCCACAGCGGTGGCTTACACCGCCCAAGGCTTCAAAACCGCCTTCCGGGTGATGGCCAATGACGGTCAACAGGGCAAGGTGCTGGGCGACTACGCAGTCACCAATCTGAAGGCGAAGAAGATCGCGGTGATTGACGACCGCACCGCCTACGGCCAGGGTCTGGCCGATGAATTTGTCAAGGCTGCCCAGGCGGGTGGGGCGGAGATCGTTGCCCGCGAATACACCACCGACAAGGCCGTGGATTTCTCGGCCGTACTTACTTCCATCAAGGGCAAGAAGTCAGAGCTGATCTTCTTCGGCGGCATGGACCCACAGGGGGTGCCGTTGCTCAAGCAGATGAAGGCTCTGGGGCTTCCCGCCAAATTCATGATGGGCGACGGCGGCTACACCCCCAAGCTAATCGAACTGGCCGGTGAGGCGGCGGAAGGCGCCTATGCCTCCTTGCCCGGGGTGCCTCTGGGTCAGATGCCCGGCGGGGCCGACTTTCAGCAGCGCTACGTAGCCCGCTTCAAGCAGCCCATCCAGCTTTATGCCCCCTACTGTTATGACGCGGTCAACGTGATGATTGCCGCCATGCAGCGGGCCGGTTCCGCCGAGCCGATCATCTACCTGCCCGAGCTGGCCAAAACCAGCCATGCCGGGGTTACCGCCCAAATCACCTTTGACGAAAGGGGCGATCTTAAGGGTGGGGCCGTGACTCTTTACCAGGTAGCGAAGGGCAAGTGGCAGCCTTTGCAAACCATGGGCGGTGAGGCTGCCCCGGTGGCCGGGCATTGACAATGATGTGAGGAAGGCGACACTTTGGTGTCGCCTTCTTTTTTCTGATTACCACCGAACTTCAGCCAGCTAACCCTTCGACAGGCTCAGGGTGAACGGAATTACTGCCCGGTTGGCTACTGTTTACCGACTGCCCTGGCGGCTTCGATAAATTCGTGAATGCCCCTTGGTTGAGCCGGAGTACTGGCGTTTGCGGGAACTGCGGCGGGTGGCTGATGATCACTGGCAATGGGGCCTTGATGTCCCTGCCGCTCCGCCCTCTTCTTTGACCCTTCTTTGGGGCGGCTGCCAAAGACAATTTGTTCCGGCTCGTGCTCAAAGGCGGCTTGTTTGACACGCAGGGCATAGTTGTTGTTGAAATCGAGCAATAACGCCTTTTCGCAGATTTCTTTCGCGGCCTTGTAGTCTCCCTTTCTGACGTAAATGTCGGCCAGGAACGCCAAGTAATTGGGGTTGCCGCTATTTAAGTCGGCCAGTTGGGTAGCGTCGGAGATGGCCAAATCGAATTTACCATAACCGGCAAAGGCCTCAGCTCTATATCTGTAAAGCTCGGAATTATTGGGGTTGATTGCCAAGGCTCTACCGAAGTCAAGGGCAGCCGAGCCAAACATCTTGCTATGCAGAAATGCCTTGCCTCTTTCGATATAGCCGTCAATGCCGGTATCGGAATTGGCAAGTGAGGCGCTGAAATCCTGAATAGCCAACGCGTAGTTATTATTGCGAGAGTACGCCCTGCCTCGGTAGAGATAGTACTTGTACTTGTAATCGTCGGGGGCTCTTTCCAGTGCCTTGGTGTAATCTTCGATGGATAAGTCATTCCCGGCGGCCGGGACGGTGAGCCCGGTCATGATGAAAATTAATGCCAGACCAATAAATATCGACCGCATAGATCCCTCCCAGGGCCAGGTGCATGGATGCTGATAAAGAACGGTTCCGTAGCAGGATGCGTTAGGCTTCTACGGCTAAGAAATGACCAAAGTCTTTTTGGCATCACGAAGCCTCCCCGGGCAAGCAACCACTATGTGTGACGGTCCAAATCTATCTTGAATCGCCGGGAAACGCACCGAGGATTTGCTGCTGCTTGCAAATTAAAGCATGGCCAGCAAACCTCTGAAACAACGGTCGGCAACCAGGGCACAACACACCCGGATGACATTCCTCCTGTCGTTGTTGTCGCCTCCCGCAGCGATCCTGGTGACCGGCACCGAGAACTTCCTGGCCTGATCACGCCAATCTTGTCTGTTGATTGGCGATACTCTTTTTGCTATGGTTGCCTTCTCGCAGGTGGCCGGTAAGGATTACCCAGATCAACAGCCCCACGTCTTTCAGGATCTTCGCGGTGGACATCTTTCTCCAACAGATCATCAACGGCCTGGTACAGGGCAGCATTTATGCCCTGGTCGCCTTGGGCTACACCATGGTCTACGGCATCCTCGGTCTGATCAACTTTGCCCATGGCGAGGTGGTGATGATCGGGGCCATGTCAGCCCTGGCCGTCAGCAAGGGGCTGCTCTCCCTTGGGCTACCGGTAGTTTTGGCCATGCCGCTCGGTCTCTTAGCAGCGGTCGCGATCTGTATGGCCCTGGGCTACACCATCGAGCGGGTCGCCTACCGGCCCTTGCGCCACGCGCCCCGCTTGGCGCCGTTGATCACCGCCATCGGCGTCTCCATCGTCCTGCAAAATCTGGCCATGATGTTTTGGGGCCGCGAATATCACGCCTTTCCGCCCCTGATCACCAGCGATTCCCACCAGCTGGGCGGGGCGGTGATCAGCGACCTGCAGATCCTCATTGTCCTGACGGCGCTGCTGATCATGGCCGGGCTCCTGCTCCTGGTCCATCGCACCAATCTGGGTCGGGCCATGCGGGCGGTGGCCGAGAACCCGGCGGTGGCCACCCTGATGGGGGTGAACATCAACGGGGTGATCTCGCTGACCTTCATGCTCGGCTCGGCCCTGGCGGCGGTGGCCGGGGTGATGGTCGGGGCCAATTACGGCATTGTCCACTATTACATGGGCTTTATCCTCGGGCTGAAAGCCTTCACCGCTGCGGTGCTGGGCGGCATCGGCAACCTGCGCGGCGCCATGCTGGGTGGCCTGCTGCTGGGACTGATAGAAAGTCTGGGGGCCGGCTACATTGGCGACCTAACCGGTGGCTTTCTGGGCAGCAACTATCAAGATGTCTTCGCCTTTTTCGTCTTGATCGGGGTACTGATCTTCCGGCCCTCCGGTTTGCTGGGGGAAAGGGTGGCCGAACGTGCTTAGGCGCTTACCGGATATACTGGGGCGCCGTTCCCGCCTGGCCCTGACGGTAGGCGCTGCGCTCCTCTTGCTCCTGCCCTTTGCTGTCGATCTGTCGCTGGGCCGGGGCTGGGTACGAATCACCGATTTCGCCCTGCTCTACATCATGCTGGCCTTAGGTTTAAACATCGTCGTTGGCTACGCCGGGCTACTTGACCTGGGCTATATCGCCTTCTTCGCGGTGGGCGCCTATACCTACGCCCTGCTGGGCTCTCCGCAGTTCGGTCTACACTGGCCGGTCTGGGTGGTGCTGCCGCTGGGGGCCTCGCTCTCCTGTCTGTTCGGGGTGCTGCTCGGCGCCCCAACCCTACGGCTGCGCGGCGATTATCTGGCCATCGTTACCCTGGGTTTTGGCGAGATAATCCGCATCTTCCTGAACAACCTGAACGGGCCGGTCAATATCACCAACGGCCCCCAGGGCATCAGCCGGATCGATCCGGTGACGGTGGGCGGCTTCTCCTTGGGCAGCGCCCACCAATTCGCCGGGCTGGAATTCCCTTCGGTCCATCTCTACTATTACCTCTTCCTGGGCTGCACCTTCCTGGTGATCCTGGTTTCGCTGCGGCTGGAAAAGTCGCGGATCGGCCGGGCCTGGATGGCGATTCGCGAGGACGAGGTGGCCGCCGAGGCCATGGGAATCAACACCCGCAACATCAAACTGCTGGCCTTCGCCATGGGCGCCACTTTCGGCGGCCTCTCCGGCGGTCTCTTTGCCGGTTTCCAGGGTTTTGTCAGCCCCGAGAGTTTCGGGCTGATGGAATCGATCATGATCCTCTGCATGGTGGTGCTGGGCGGCATGGGTAATATCGGCGGGGTGGTGCTGGGCGGGGTGCTGCTGGTGCTGCTGCCAGAGGCCTTTCGCCATGGGGCCGGACCGGTGCAGCAGATGCTCTTCGGTAAAATCCTGATCGATCCCGAGAGCTTAAGGATGCTGCTCTTCGGCCTGGCCTTGATCGTGGTTATGTTGGTGCGCCCGGCCGGGCTCTGGCCGTCGGGACGACGGCAGCGCGAACTGACCGCCGATGACGGGGTGGCGCAACAGGAGCAGGAGACGGTCTATGACGCCTCGCGCTGAACCTGCCCGCCAGCCTGCCGCCGGAACCGAAACCATCCTGGAATTGCAGGGGATCGGCAAGAATTTCGGGGGCCTAGCCGCCTTGGCCGAGGTTTCTTTGCGCATCCACCGGGGTGAGATCTACGGCTTGATCGGCCCCAACGGGGCTGGCAAGACCACCCTCTTCAACATCATCTCCGGGCTCTACCAACCGGATACGGGCAAATTCACTTTTGCCGGTGCGGCCTGTACCCATCGCAAACCCCATCAACTGGCAGAAGCCGGGATTGCCCGAACCTTCCAAAACATTCGCCTCTTCGCCAATATGACCGCCCTGGAAAACGTCATGGTCGGCCGCCACCTCCGCACCCATACCGGGATCTGGGGGGCGCTGACCCGGAGCCCGGCGGCCCGCGCCGAAGAACGCGCCATCATTAATCGCGCCAGGGAGCTGCTCAATTATGCGGGCATTACCCGCCCCCATCAGACCCTGGCCAAGCACCTGCCCTACGGGGAGCAACGGCGGCTGGAGATCGCCCGGGCCTTGGCCACCGATCCCCTCCTCCTGGCCCTGGATGAACCGGCCGCCGGGATGAACGCCACCGAGACCGCGGCCCTCCAGACCCTGATCCAGACCATCCGTGCTGATGGGGTAACCGTGTTGCTCATCGAGCATGATGTTAAATTGGTCATGGATCTCTGTGATCGTCTGGCGGTGTTGGACTATGGCCGCAAGATCGCCGAAGGTGAACCCGCGACGGTGCGCGCCGACCCGGCGGTGATTGCCGCCTATCTGGGTGGGGCGGCGGTGAGCGAGGTTGCGGCATGAAGCTGCTCCTGGAGGTGCATAACCTCAAAGTGGCCTATGGCGGCATCCAGGCGGTCAAGGGCATCGACTTCCATATTGGTGACGGTGAACTGGTTACCCTGATCGGCTGCAACGGGGCGGGCAAGACCACCACCCTCAAAGCTCTGGCCGGGCTGCTGCCGCTGGCCTCGGGTCGGGTGCGCTATAACGGCGAGGATCTGCGGCAATGTCCGCCCCATCAGTTGGTACGCCGGGGTATTGCCCTGGTGCCGGAAGGCCGTGGGGTCTTCGCCCGACTGACTGTAGCCGAAAACCTCCAGATGGGGGCCTACACCCGCAACGACCAAGCGGACATCGCCCAAGATCTCCTATGGGTCTATGACCTTTTCCCGCGTCTCGCCGAACGGCGCAGTCAACTGGCCGGAACCCTGTCCGGCGGGGAACAGCAGATGTTAGCCATGGGGCGAGCCCTGATGAGCCGCCCGCAACTTTTGATGTTGGATGAACCCAGCATGGGTTTGGCGCCACTATTGGTGGAGCGGATCTTTGCCACCATCCGGGAGATTTCGGCCCGAGGGATGAGCATTTTGTTGGTCGAGCAAAACGCCAAGCTGGCCCTGGAAGTGGCCCAGCGCGGCTATGTCTTGGAAAGCGGCCTGATTGCCCTGACCAACAGTGGGGCAGCGCTTCTGGGGAGCGAGGCTGTTCGGCGCGCCTATCTGGGGGGTTAAATCCACTTCGCCCCTATTCCCAGCTCAAAGAGGAATAATTTCTTGAATCGGCCGGTATTATTGGCTAGTAACTAAGAAACTAGATAGCGTAAGATCTATTCGCAACAAAGAAGCCACAACCTCTTTCACCTCCACAGGTACAATCTAGGAGCAGATTCCATGTCACTGCACGCAGGATCAGCTAGACAGCGGTGGTTTCGCACCGGGATCTGTTGTCTGTTGCTTTTCCCCTGGTTTTTTGCCACCGCTCAGGCGGGGGAACTACATCGCCTGGCAGTGGTCGGGGTCGCCAACAAAACCGGCGAGGGCGAGTTCAGCAATCTGCTCATTGCCCAGGGCATTGCCCAGCTGGTCGCCCAGGAACTGTATGACGTCGGGGGCTACCTGCCCGTTGAGGACAACCCGGAGATCACCGGGCGTATCAATGAACTGCTGGCCTTATCTGCCCAAACCGCCAGTGCGGACGCCGACAGTGATCGCGCCCTCAACTCCGGCAAAGGTCTGGGCTGTGAGGCCGTGGCCACGGTGAAGATCGTCAAGTTTTCCAAGAGCCGCAGCAAGGGCGGGGTCGGCCCCTTTTCCACCGCCAAGGTGGAGATTGCAGTTGAGGTGGAGGTTTCTCTCAAAGATGGTGACAAGCCGGTGATCAGGGCCCAGGGTCGGGGCACCGGGGTCACCAAGTCCCAGTCCTTCCTGTTCCAGGTACGCAAAGACAAGGTAAATTTCGACCAGACCAGTGCTGGCCAGGCCACTCTGGAGGCGGTTAAAGATGCGGTGGCTAAGCTACCCCGGTCATAGGCAAGCAAAAATTATGCGTTTGCAAAAAAGGGCATTTTAACGCCAAGGCGCAAAGACGCAAAGTTTACAACCCTTCGTTTTGCATGTTTTTTGCGCCTTGGCGCCTTGGCGTTATGCTTTTGTGAATAGTTATCAACAAGGGAGGCTTCATCATGAAACGCAGTTTTCTTTGGTTGCTGCTTGGCGCCCTGACCGGTCTATTTCTGGCTGGTTGCGCCAGCACCCAGGTCGTCGAAAAACCCCCGGAAAAGGCCAAGGCCGAGCTGGCCCCACTGCCCAAGTACACCGGCCCCAAAACCGTGGTCGCCGTCCTGCCCCTGGGGCTTTCCGCCAAGGCTGCCGCCGCCTATCCGCATCTGCTGACCAAGGACGTGGGTCTGGGGATTCACAACCGGGTGGTCGAGGCCCTTTTCGACACCAATCGCTTTCGCTTTGTCGAGGAGAAGCCAGAGATCGTTAAGGACGTTCTGGATCGCCAGTGGCTGAGCAGCTCGGGCATGGTCGATCAAGCCACCGCCGTCAAGATGGGCAAACTGCTGGGGGCCAGCAAGGTTATCTATGGCGAGGTCTACGACTTTGCCATAGGCGGCGAGAAAATCGGTGTGGGTGGGGTGGCCAAAGATTTCAACACCAGGATGGGTGTCCAGGTCCGCTGCGTCGATGTGGAGACCCTGGAGTACGTACCCGGCAGCGGCACCGGCAAGGGCAGCGATGTGGGCGAGGCCTCCGACGCAGCCATCCGAGCTGCCATTGATGGTCTGATCCGGCGGTTAAATTAAGTCCAGCGCAAGAGAAGAGAAAATTGCCACTCTGAACGGGTGGCTGCCAGATAAACCAACTGCAAATGAGGGCGACATGAAAAACAGCATGAAAATGGCAATTCCAATGGCAGCGGCGCTGGCACTCGGGGTGGCTGGACAGGCCCAGGCGGCGGACTTCTGGGATACATTCGCGGCCAACGCCACCACTGTGGGCACGACTTCCACTGTGAACACGACCCTGAACAGCGCCGATGTCATAGTCTCCTGGAACGACGCCAACAGCAACGGCCTCTTTGATGCCGGGGAAACCGTGATCGGAGCCCTGGATATCTTTAACCGCAGGGGGACCCTGACCCTACAATCACCTGCCGGTCTTAACCGGGCCCAATTGGAGACATGGGCAGAGGCCAACGCCAATGCCATCCTGAGCGCCCTCTTTCCCGCCGGTATCAGCGAAATCACCGGCGCCACCGACGATGCCATGATGGCCAGCGCCACCGCCAGTCGCAACCTGTTCCGGAAGGCCGGAGGATTAAGGAAGAGCGCGGGCAAGGGTAAAGGAACGACAGCGCAAAATAAGGGCGAGTCGCCGGAACAGGAAGATGAGAAGAACCAGGAAGTACGGGCTGAAGTCGAATATCTCGATCTTAAGGTGGCCGGAAATAGCGGTAAGGCCTACTCGATGATCATGGGCTACTCCCATGAGTCCGACTCCGGGTTGGAACTTTCGCTGAGCGTTCCTTACCGCTACAGCACCATGAAGGATGATGTCGAAGCTAAATCACATTTTGTCGGGCTGGATCTTTCCGTTAAGTACCCGCTCAAAAAATGGGACAAGAGCGAATGGAGCCTGGGCGGCGACCTCTTCGGCTCGGCCTATTACCTGAAGACCACCACCATCGAAAACGCCGGCAACCTCAAATACGGCGGTGGCGCCTTTACCTCGGTTAACACCGATCTGGGTTTTGGCACCCTCGGTGTCGGCGTCGATTACAAGATCGCCAAGTCCTACCTGCCCTCCAGCATGACCGGCGACAATATCTTTCTGGACAAGGCCATCGAATACGTCAACAACCTCGATCCGGTCCACACCATCTCCTACGGCTTCAACTTTGGAGTGCCTCTGGCCAACGACACGGCAGCAGTGAATCTAGAGGTTATCCGCGCTAGTTTTATCAGCGGCGACGTGCCCGACGGTCAGAAGAATCGAACCACAGTTGGCCTTTCCGGGGCATATTTCCCCAGTGATACCTTTGAGATCAATCTCGGGGTCCGCTCCGATTTCGAACTTGAGGATGTTGATTCCATTGGGGTGATGCTGGGGGTGGTCCACAAATTCTAATCAGACTTTATAAGCACCTTCTCGCTTCGAATGAAGGCGGCAGAGCTGACCGTTTTTGAACTACCCTTTGAACTACCCTTTGAAAAAGCTGCTAAAACCCGGCCAGGATTGTCCTGCCGGGTTTTTTTGTGGTGTTATCAGCGATCAGACCATTATCCCGCCTTTGCGGGTTGGCCAGATTTTCCTGGTT
>Ga0334722_10005245_pt1 | contig 13150 bp, 10 predicted proteins | sample C3_bottom_MG_FD_207210 | JGI IMG/M metagenome (GOLD analysis project Ga0334722, IMG submission 207210) | Sediment microbial communities from Yellowstone Lake, YNP, Wyoming, USA - C3_bottom | ecosystem: Environmental > Aquatic > Freshwater > Lake > Sediment | place: USA: Wyoming | collected...
CCTTACCTCGGACGACTCCGTAAGGCAGTCATGCCCATTCAGCACAGCCCTGCCCGAGGTTGGCGCCAGCAGGGTGCAGAGGATGTTTATGGTTGTGGTCTTGCCCGCCCCGTTTGGTCCGAGGAACCCGAAAATGGTCTTTTCTTCAACATCGAAGGATATATTGTCTACGGCAACGACAGAGCCGAATTTCCTTACAAGGTCTTCAACCCTTATAATATACATAGCAGAGTTTACCAGATAATTTTGAATATATGTTGCAATTTCCTTGCAAATATTTTTAAATAATCAATTCGATTTCAAACGAGGAAAACTATAATGCTCAAAAGATTCAGGATGGACAAAACACACCTCGGCATAGCGACAAAATCCACGATTCGTCGGGCCATGTCTTTTATAAAAACGACCGAACTGGAGCCGCCCTATCTGCTGATCGACAGGGCCAAGGTTAAGACAAAGGCGCATTCCATCGGCAGGAAGATCAGAAATTCAAAGGTATTCTATGCCGTCAAGGCAAACGGAGATATCGAGATCCTGAAGATGTTGAACAAGATGGGTCTCGGTTTTGAGATAGCGTCGGAAGGGGAGCTCGAAAGTCTTGCCTCGATAGGCGTCGAGAAGGAAAGGATCATTACCAGCAATCCGGTCAAATCTTTCCGTTTTCTTCGCAGGGCGGCCGAATACGGGGTACCCTACTATGCCTTTGACTCGAAAGATGAAGTGCGTAAGCTCAGGGATTATGTCCCGGGCTGCAATGTCTACGTAAGACTCTGCGTTCCGAATGAAGGCAGCGAATGGCCGCTGAGCAAGAAGTTCGGGGTGGAACTTGATCAGGCTGAAGAACTGCTGCTGTACGCCAGAAAGAAGGGGCTTAAGCCCGCCGGACTGACCTTTCATGTCGGCTCCCAGTGCACCAACCTTTACAACTGGAACTCAGCCCTCGATAAGGCAAAGATACTCTGGGACAGACTGGCAAAGGAAGGGATCAGGTTGTCGATCCTGAACATCGGAGGAGGATATCCTATCCGCTATACAAAAAACGTTGTCGACATCTCGGCCATAGACAAGAATATCAATACCCTTATCTATGAAAAATTCCCCAAACATACTCAGGTCTTCATTGAACCCGGCAGGGCGGTGGTAGGAGATGCGGGCGTTTTTGTGTCACAGGTTATCGGCAGGACCGAAAGGGGCGACGAAGACTGGCTTCATATAGACGTCGGCGTCTTTCACGGCCTTATGGAAAGCGTTGGCGGGATCAAATACAGCTATATCGTCGAGGGGTCCAAGGAGATCAAGAAATGGACTCTGGCAGGACCGAGCTGCGACAGCTTCGATGTAATCGAAAGAGATATTGAGCTGCATGTGCCGGACATTGGCGGCAGGATACTTATCCTGTCCACAGGCGCTTACACAACAGCCTATGCCTCGGAATTCAACGGCTTTTCAATTCCCAGGACTATTCTCATATAGACAGGCACAGTCAGGAGACACATCATGATAAAGTTCATAGAGAACGACCCCTACGCGCCCATCCAGTATTCATATGAAGTCAGCAGGGTCCTTTATCGCGGCAGGAGCAGGTTCCAGGACATCATGGTGTTCGAGAACCCCTTTTTCGGAAAGATTCTGGTGCTCGACGGAGTCGTGCAGATAACGGAAAAAGATGAATTCTTCTACCACGAAATGCTGGCCCACGTTGTAATGAGTTCTCATCCGGACCCCAGAAAGGTGGTAGTCATCGGCGGAGGAGACGGGGGAACGGTCAGGGAAGTCCTTAAGCACAAGTCGGTTGAAAAGGTCTACTTTATCGAGATAGACGAAGAGGTCATCAATGTCTCGAAAAAGTTCTTTCCCGGCGTGGCCTCCGGCATGAAGGACAAGCGGGTTGAGATAAAATGCATGGACGGCGCGGAATTCGTAAAGGGACGTCGGTCGGATATCGACGTCGTGATAGTCGACTCGACCGATATTGTCGGTTTCGCAAAGAGCCTTTTCACAAAAAAATTCTTTAGGTCGATTAAAAACAGTCTGACCGAAAACGGCATGTTCGTCACTCTCTCAGAGTCGCTTCATTTCCATAAGGAGATCGTAAAAGAGGTGCAGGAGACCATGCGGGCGGTATTCCCTGTAGTCGACCTGTACACAGCCCCCCTGGCCACTTACGCCGGCAACTGGTGGTCGTTCTCCATAGGATCAAAAAAGCTGGACCCAAGGGAGATAAGAAGCCGCAGCAGGATCAGGACCGGGTATTACTGCCCTGAGATCCACAGCTCAGCTTTTCTCCCCGCGGAGTTATATAAGCGTCTCCTCTCCTCCGACAAAGACCCTAAAAAAAGACAATAAAATCAATATAACTTGACACTCTTTTGCAACAACTGTTAAATTATTAGCACTCGGCAATGGAGAGTGCTAAACTATGTTAGACGACAGAAGCAGACAGGTATTATTCGCGGTTATTCAGTGCCATATCAATTCCCCGGGACCGGTCGGCTCGCGCGTTGTCACAAAGAAATACTCGTTCGGACTCTCCCCCGCAACAATACGTAACATAATGTCGGACCTGGAAGAAATGGGCTATCTGCTTCAGCCTCATACCTCGGCCGGAAGAGTGCCGACCGAGACGGGCTACCGCTACTACGTTGATTCACTGAGGGCCTCTGAACAGCAGATCGGCGCAGAACTGATTTCCGAAATGAACCAGAAGCTCGACAGGCTCAGGAAAGACATCAACACGGTCCTGGATGAGGCGTCAAGGATGCTGTCTTCTTTGTCCCATTACATAGGAATCACCATATCTCCGGGCACCGGCGGGGCCGTATTAAACCGGATTGAACTGATCAAATTCAGATCCGACCAGCTTGCGGTGATACTGTTTACAGAAGAGGGAATGCTTAGAAACAAGGTTATATCGATCGATTCGGATATATCCCAGAGCGACCTGAACAGAATGGCGGATTACCTGAATTCCAGGTTTTCGGGTCTTGCGGTTGATGAAATAAAAAAACGCGTCAGCCATGAAATCAGACAGGAAAGGATCATGTGCGACAGGCTGATAGCCGAGGCGATGAATATCTGCAACTACATTTTTTCAGCTTCACAGGGGAACATATATATATCGGGAATTTCCGAGATGCTGGCCCTCCCCGACTTCTGCGACGTAGACAGGATAAAGGAACTGTTAAAAGCGATTGAAGACAAACATATCATAGTCAAACTTCTTGACAACATAGCGGACTCGGAGGGAACGCAGATTTTCATAGGCTCGGAAAATCCTCTCGACGAGATGAAGAAATTCAGTCTGGTCGCGTCCACATACAGGGAAGGCGGCAGACCAATAGGCGCGGTCGGAATAATCGGGCCCACGAGGATGAACTATGCGCAGGCGATTTCGATCGTCGACCTGACCGCAAACTTCATCACTGAAGTGCTGTCATACAGATAGGAGGGCTCAAATTGGAAGAGCGCGAGACGGAAAAAACTGCTGCCTGTAACGATGGAATGCAGGAAGACATATCAGGAGAAGACGAGATAACACTCATTGACGAGCCGGCTGAAGAGCAGCCCGTTGATGAACCTGCGGCCGAAAAAGAAGCAGATGCCGCGCTGCAGGACCTTAAGGAAAAATATATGAACCTTAACAATCACTATATGAGATTGCACGCTGATTTTGACAACTATAAAAAAAGGGTAAACAGGGATAAAGAGGAGCTGGTGAAGTATGGGAATGAATCGCTGCTTCACGAACTGCTCCCTGCGATAGACAACCTTGAACTCGCCCTGAAACACGCGGACCAGGAGCAGAACAGCGGTCTGGTCACGGGAGTCGAGATGACGTTCAAGGAACTGCACCGCATCCTCGAAAAGTTCGGCCTTACAAGGATCCCGGCCGAGGGGCTGCCTTTTGACCCGGCCGTGCATCACGCGATGATGCAGGTAGAGCGCGGGGACATGGAAGAAAAAATGGTCGCTGAAGAATTGAGGACCGGTTACCGTTATCGGGATAAAGTGCTGAGACCTTCGCTGGTGTCGGTATCCGTGAAGCCGCAGGCGACTGCGGAAGCATCCCCGGACGACGAAAAAGAAGTTGAAGAATAATCAGACGCAATTTGAATAAGACAACAAATACAGGAGGAATTACAATATGGGAAAAGCAATAGGAATAGACCTCGGCACAACCAATTCTTGCGTGGCTGTTGTGCAGGGAGGCGAACAGGTGGTCATCCCCAATCAGGAGGGCAGCAGGACAACCCCTTCAATCGTCGCAATAACCGATAAAGGAGAAAGGCTGGTCGGTCAGATCGCCAAGAGGCAGTCTGTTACAAACCCGGAGAACACCATCTTTTCCATCAAGAGGCTCATGGGCCGCAAGTATAACTCCCCGGAAGTGGAACACGCAAAAAAGAGACTTCCCTACAAGATAGCTGAGGCCGCAAACGGCGATGCTCATGTAGAGGTAATGGGCAAGAAATATTCTCCTCCGGAAATCTCCGCCATGATCCTGCAGAAACTGAAACAGGCGGCTGAAGACTATCTCGGTGAAAAAGTGACAGAGGCGGTCATTACCGTGCCCGCCTATTTCGACGACAGTCAGCGTCAGGCGACAAAGGACGCCGGCAGGATAGCCGGACTGAACGTGCTCAGGATTATCAACGAACCGACTGCGGCAGCGCTTGCCTACGGCATGGACAAAAAGAAGGAAGAAAAAGTCGCGGTCTACGACCTGGGCGGCGGCACGTTTGACATCTCGATCCTCGAAATAGGCGAAGGCGTAATAGAGGTCAAGTCCACCAACGGAGACACCTATCTCGGCGGCGATGATTTTGATTTAAGGATACTCGACTGGCTCGTGGAGGAGTTCAGAAAAGACCAGGGCATAGATCTGAGGAACGACAAAATGGCGCTCCAGAGGCTGAAGGAAGCTGCTGAAAAGGCCAAGATCGAACTTTCAACAGCCATGGAAACCGAGATCAACCTGCCGTTTATCACAGCCGATGCGACAGGCCCCAAACACCTTCTTATGAAGATATCCAGGGCCAAACTCGAACAGCTCGTGGGAGACCTGATGGATAACACGATCGGCCCGTGCAAAAACGCTCTTTCGGATTCCGGTCTTTCGCCTTCGAATATAGACGAGGTGCTTCTTGTCGGCGGTCAGACCAGGACGCCTAAAGTACAACAGACTGTGCAGAGTTATTTTGGCAAGGAACCCAACAGGACGGTCAATCCGGATGAGGTCGTAGCTGTCGGCGCAGCGATCCAGGCGGCTGTGCTCAAGGGCGATGTGAAGGAAGTCCTTCTTCTCGACGTAACGCCTCTCTCTCTCGGGATCGAAACCCTGGGAGGTATTTTTACAAAAATAATCGAGAGGAACACCACAATCCCGACGAAGAAGAGCCAGGTCTTTTCGACCGCCACGGACAATCAGCCGGCAGTGACAATAAAGATCTGTCAGGGAGAGCGGGAGATGGCTGCGGACAACAAACTGCTCGGCAATTTCGAGCTTATAGGCATCCCGCCGGCGCCCAGGGGCATACCGCAGATCGAGGTGTCTTTTGACATAGACGCCAACGGCATACTGCATGTGTCGGCAAAGGACCTCGGGACCAACAAGGAGCAGTCGATCAGGATTACAGCTTCGAGCGGACTAAAGGAAGATGAGATAAAAAATATGGTGCGGGACGCTGATTCGCACCTTGAGGAAGACAAGAAGAAAAAGAACCTGGCCGAGGCGCGCAACCACGCGGACACTCTCATATACTCGGTTGAGAAGTCTCTTAAAGATTATGGCGACAAGGTTTCGGCCGACGAAAAAAGAGATATCGAAGATGCGCTCGACAAGTGCAAAAAGGCCCGGGACGCAGGGCAGGACCCTGAAGAGATAAAGGCCGCTACGGAAAAACTCGCTAACGTGTCTCACAAGCTGGCGGAGCATATTTACAAGTCCGCGGGCGCTCAGTCCGCAGGACAGTCAGGCGACGGAGGACATGCGAAACAGGGCAAGGAAGGCGAGGAAGAGGTTGTGGAAGCTGAATTTGAGGACGTGAACAAAGACAAGAAGTAGCAGCTTGCAGCATTGATGACAAAAAGGGTCCAGGGGTTCCCGGCATAAAGGATGGAACCCCCGGACCCTTTTTGTTAGCCCGGGAATTTCATCGCGGCATGAATATGGTGTCGCTGCAAAAGACTTTCCAGCCGGCCATATCCTCGTTAGATAGATGTTATTGCGTTTTTTGGGTTAATATGTACTGGATTATTATTTATCGGAAGGGGTACAGCAGGGCAAATGGCAAAAGACTATTACGAATTACTGGGCGTGCAGAGAGACGCCTCGGAAGCGGATCTGAAAAAGGCCTACAGACAGATGGCCATGAAATACCATCCCGACAGAAATGCCGGGGACAAGGAGTCTGAAGAGAAATTCAAGGAGATAAATGAGGCCTACTCCTGTCTCAGCGACCCGGAAAAGAGGGCCAATTACGACCGCTTCGGGTCGGCAGATGGGCCTGCAGGTTTTGGGTCATATTCGGGCGCGGGTTTCGGAGATGCCTTTGAAGACATAATCGGCGATTTCTTCGGCGCTTTTACAGGCGGACGCAGGGGTTCAAGACCCTCCAGAGGCGATGACCTGAGATATGACCTCTCGATCACGTTGAGTGAGGCCGTATTCGGCGCTGAAAAAACGGTGGAGTTTCCGCGCTGGGACAACTGCTCAGACTGTAGCGGCTCAGGGTCGGCGCCCGGCAAATCCCCTGCAGTCTGCCCGAATTGCAAAGGCTCAGGACAGGTAAGGTTTCAGCAGGGCTTCTTCAGCGTTTCAAAGACCTGCGGCAAATGCGGGGGAGTCGGCAAGATAATTACCGATCCGTGCAAAACCTGCGGCGGCCGCGGCAAGGTGCAAATAAACAAGAGCATTACCGTCAAAATCCCGCCCGGCGTCGATACGGGATCGAGACTGCGGGTGCACGGCGAGGGAGATCCCGGGATGTTCGGCGGGCCGAAGGGCGATCTGTTCATAGTAATGAACGTGGAGGAACATGTTTTTTTCAAGCGAGAGGGCACCGAGATATTCTGCGAAGTGCCTGTCTCTTTTCCTCAGGCCGTCCTTGGTTCTGAGATTGAAGTGCCCACTCTCGACGGAACCGCAAAGCTGAAGATACCTGCGGCGACTCCTTCAGGGAAACTGTTTTATATGAAGGGGAAAGGCGCAACCCGCGTCGGCGGACATCAGAGGGGAAACCAGATCGTAAAGATATATATAGACGTTCCTAAGAAGCTCACGCCGAGACAAAGAGAGATACTTGAGGAGTTCGCCTCCATTAGCGGCGACGAAATATCGAAAAGTTTCAAGGACAAGCTGAAAGACCTTTTTACCGGCGTGGAAAATTGAGAGCGCTGAAGAGCGCCTGAGACCGCCAAAGAACAAGTGATGCGGAGGATTTTTCTGTATACGGAAGTCGTCGGGCGCGGCCCTGTCGTGGTAAATCGTGACAAGGCCCGTTACCTTTCATCTGTGTTGAGGTGCGTCGAGGGAGAGATAATATCGGTCACTGACCTTAACGGCAATTCCTACCTGTCAAGAATAGCCTCCATAACCAGAAAAGAAGTGATCATCGAGGTACTTGAAAGGCAGGATATCGATGCAGAGTCCCGGCTGCATATTAGGCTGCTGCAGGGTGTGTTGAAAGGCGAAAAAATGGACCTTGTAGTTCAGAAGGCCACGGAACTCGGCGTTAAAGAGGTAGTCCCGGTTGTTACAGAACGCAGCCAGATCAGGGAGACAAAAAAGCTCGCCAGATGGCGGAAGATTGCGGAGGAAGCATCGCGACAATCCGGCAGAAGCCGCGTGCCTGTCATACACGAAACCATGGAATTCGCGGACCTGACAAACTCGGGCCTGGTGAGCGGCGGCGGCATTATTTTCTGGGAACAGTGCGGTGATAACCTTTCTGCGTTGCTAAGGCGGCGGAAAGGGCAAGACGAAATCGCGCTCTTCACCGGTCCTGAAGGGGGCTTTTCAGAGCTGGAAGTGCGCGCTGCAGCCGAAATGGGTCTGTCGCCGGCAACCTTGGGCAAGAGGATACTCAGGGCGGAGACTGCGGCGATAACCGCGGTCGCGATCGCACAATATGAACTCGGCGACCTTTGCGCATAGATGCTTCAATATAGACGCGGTATTTCAAATTTGCACCTTGCCCTTCATCATGTATAATATTATCAAAACATAATGCTGCTCGAAATAATTTTCATTTTCGTCTTCATGCTCCTGAACGGCTTTTTTGCTGCTTCCGAGATTGCCGTACTCACCTCGCGCAAGTCCCTTATCAAGAGTCTCGCGGATAAAGGGGGGCAAAGGGCCGCAAAACTGCTAAAGCTGCAGTCCGAGCCGGACAGACTGCTTGCAACAGTCCAGATCGGCGTGACCGTTATGGGCGCGATCGCCTCGGCCATAGGCGGCGCTATTTCGGTAACTACCATCGAACCGCTCATAGCAACGGTCCCGATCCATTTCATAGCCCACAGCGCATCCGCCATTTCAATAGCCATCGTAGTAATTTTCATTTCATACTTCTCGCTGATAATCGGGGAACTCGTCCCGAAATCAATAGCTGTAAGGAACCCCGAAAGAATCGGCATCATGGTTGCGATCCCGATATCCTACATCGCAAAGCTGTCTTCATTTCTTGTGACCGTATTGACCGCAAGCAGCAATATCTTTCTCAAGCCTTTCGGCGGAAAGGCCTTTTCCGAGAGGTCTTTCATCTCCGAGGAAGAGATAAAACTCCTTATAGCAGAAGGCAAGGACAAGGGCATATTCGAGGCCACGGAACATGAACTTATACACAGCGTATTCAAATTTACGGATATCTCCGTCAAAGGCGTCATGGTGCCTTCAACCGAAATGGTCGCGTTCAATGTCATGGATCCGCCGGAGACAATAATAAAGAAAATCTCAATAGAAAACTTTTCGAGATATCCGGTTTTTGACAAGGACAGAATCGAGATAAAAGGCATACTGTACAGCAAAGACGTTTTCAATGAACTGGCGAACAACAGGTCTTTTTCCATAGACAACCTGCTGCATTACGCCCTGTTCGCCCCTGAAAGCATGAAGATCAGCGCGCTTATGAGGGAGATGCAGAAGAAAAGGCTCCACATGGCAATAGTTATCGACGAGTATGGAGCGGTTACCGGAATTGTGACGATCGAGGACCTGCTGGAAGAAATTGTCGGCGAGATCAGGGACGAGTTTGACACCGAGAGTCCCGTACAGATACTCAAAAACGGGGACATGATCATTGACGCGTCACTGGCTGTGCGCGACCTCAATGAAGACTATAATTTCGATATACCTGAATCGACCGAATACGACACGCTCGGGGGTTTTCTCCTGGCCGGTTTTCAGAGGCTGCCCTCTGTCGGAGACAACCTTACGACCGATTCGAAGAAGTTTTCGATAACAGGGATGAAGGGCCGCAGGATACTGAAGGTGAGGGTCGAAGCGGTCAAAACATCGCCGGCGCAGCAAAGTTAAATATCATTCACTTGAAATGCGCCCGCTTTTGTGATAATTAGAATCAGGACGCGTATGTTACAAGCGGGATTTTTTTCCCGCACACAATTTTTATTGGAGGCTGTATGAAAAAAATAGCGGTTTTTGCAGTATGTATTGCCTTGCTGGCGGCAACTTTCGGATGTACGCCGTATCATACCCAGGGCGCAGGCACCGGAGCGGCCATAGGCGGCGTTGCCGGGGCGCTTCTTGATCACAGGAACCCATGGCGCGGCGGCGTGATAGGCGGAGTCCTCGGAGCGATAGCCGGCGCCACTGTTGCCGACATCTCGCTTCAGGCATCGCGGGAGGCTGCGGCTCAAGACAGGCCTGTTGAATACAGGACTGAAGACGGCAGGGGCGTGTACCGCGCAGACCCGATCGGCGGCGATGAAAGGACAAAATGCAAAAAGGTCCAGGAAAGGGTTTGGGAAGACGGCAGACTGGTAAAAGACCAGATCAGGGAAGTCTGCGAGGGAGAAAGACGCGAGCACAGGTATTAGGCCGGTAATAAGCAACTCGGGTATTTAGTCTGTAGGCGTTCAGATAAATGGGCCGGCTGATTAGGGTGTCGTCGTACTCCCTGATAAGTTCTTTGCGCAGTCCTGAACGGACTACATGCTAAAAACCTGAGTAGTTATTTTTTCTGCCCGTCCTGTTTCCAGACGGTGAAATCAGCGGCAACAAGAGCGGACAATATTTCTTCAAGATGTTCCTTCCCCCTGGTTTCCACTGTAAAAACGACCTTTGTTTTCCCGATCGGCAGCGCGAGATCAAACCTGTCGTGAAACACGTCCAGTATGTTGCCGCGCCGCGCAGCTATTATGCCGGTCAGGACATTGAGCCTTCCGGGCAGGTCCTCCACATCAACCGAAAATATGCCTATCCTGCCGCTTTTCAAAAGTCCCTTATGTATTATCCTGTCCATGAGGTTAGAATCAATGTTCCCGCCGCTTGCAACAAGCGCAACCTTTCGCCCTTTGAACCTCTCCTTGTCCGAGAGGAGCGCCGCTGCGGCAACAGCGCCCGCTCCTTCCACAACGAGCTTTGTCCTCTCCATGAACAGAAGGACCGCCATGGAGATGGATTCATCGTCGACCAGCACGATGTCGTCTACGTATTGTCTTATATACCCAAACGTCTTCTCTCCGACCCGGCCTACGGCTATGCCGTCGGCTATGGTTGAAGAAGGCGGGAAATCCGAAATCCTCTTGTCGCGAAAACTCCCGTAGGCCGACCGCGCCGCAACGCTCTGCACGCCTATCACCTCTGTCCTGGGCAGAAGCGTTTTGACAGCCAGAGAGACGCCCGATATAAGCCCTCCCCCGCCGACCGGTACGAGCACGCTATCAACCTGCCGCAGATCTTCCACAATTTCAAGCCCCACCGTCCCCTGTCCTGAAATTATTCCATCGTCGTCAAAGGCGTGAACGAAATAACGGTCCTTTTGCGCAAGCGCAAAGGCAAGCGCCTCTCCGAAGGTCTCGCCGTGGAGAACAACATTTCCGCCGTAGGACCTGACCGCCTCCTGTTTTGAGATGGAAGAAGAAAAAGGCATCACTATTTCGGCGCTTTTGCCGAACAGCGCCGCTGCATAGGCAATTCCCTGGGCGTGGTTTCCCATTGAAGCTGCTATTATCTTCCCTTCATCCGTTTGGGACAGGACATTGCACGCGCCCCTGACCTTGAAAGAACCTGTCTTCTGGAGATTTTCAGCCTTGATATAAACGTCGGCGCCGGTCATAAGACTGAAAGAGCGGGAATGAATAAGAGGGGTCCTGTGTACAAACGGCGCGATCCTCGCCGCAGCGTCAATTATGTCGTTTATGTCCGGCATGATGTTTAAGACCATTATATCATCTTTACTGTCCGCACCATCCTGTCACGCTCAGTCCAGCCGCCTTCCTCGCGATAAAGAGCGCATCGACAATATTGACCACTCCGTCACAGTTGACATCAGCGCCCTCTTCGTAAAAAGTCCCGACAGACAACCCCGCCGCATGCCTGGCCACAAATAATGCGTCAACTATGTTCATTGTTCCGTTACCGTCTGGGTCACCTACAGCTATATAAATTATGTTTCTCTGTGCCGTGACGGTGTTGCCAACAGCATCGGTGGCGGTCACAACCACGGAATTTATCCTCTCGTGTGGTAAGTCTATTGCCTGTTCAAATTTTCCAGCAGTGACTATTGGATGATGAACTGTTACTCCTACAGTCACGGTAATCGTCACTATCGTCAGATCAGTCACAGTGCCCTTGATTAGCAGATGAGGCTGATTTGTCGTTATGTCGGCATTCGGCTCTGTTATTGCGAGAGATGGATTCTGATCGTCATGCGTCACCGTCCTTTTAGCTGTTGTCGTATTCAGCGCTCTATCTTTAGCGGTGAGTTCGATGGTATTCAACCCATAATCAAGATCAACAGTCATATTGAAATTGTTGCCTGTCAGGGGCACATTCACAGGTGCATATGAATTCAACTTTGCTGTTACAGTTGCTGTTTCATCGACTGTGCCAGTAAACGGTAGTGTGCCTACCTTTGTGACACTGTTGTCAGCTGGAGCAGTTATAGTCAAAACAGGTGCATTCGGGTCGAAGTTGATAGTTCTCGTATCCGTTGTCATGTTGTCTGCATTGTCCGTAGCTATAGTTGTTATTGGATTTGAGCCAATTGCAAGCGTCAGCGCATAGCTGAAGGTCCCGTCAGGGTTGAGAGTTACTCCATCGCCATTTACTGTCACCGTACTGACGCCGTTTTCATCGGTCGCCTGTCCGGAGATGTTGAGGGTTACATTATTTGTCCATGCGTTGTCCGAAAGGGTGGAGATAGTCAAGACAGGGTTGGTAATGTCAACAACAACCGTCCTGCTGCCTGAATCAGACCACTCGCCCGCATCATCGCGCTCCTGCACGTTAAGCGTGTGAGCGCCTTCCGCAAGCGCGCTTACGGATGCATATGGTGAAGCGCAAGCGAACCATGAGCCGCTGTCAAGATTACACTGATAAATGTCGTTTCCTCCGCCACCGCCTGATGTCCATGCCCATGAAGGTTTTGTTTTGTTTGTGGGTGTGACGCCATTGACGACCGGTGCATTCGGCGGATCGTCATTCGTAATCGTCACAGTAGCACTGTTTGGGCTCCCCAGCGTTGCACCACCCGTCGGGCTTGACAATTTCACTGTAAATGTCTCGTTTGGCTCATTAAGCGCGTCGTTTATAATACTCACCGCAAATGTCTTGTTCGCCGTATCGCCGTTTGCCCAGCTTAGCGTCCCAGAGGCTTCCGTATAATCACTCCCGACTAATGCAGAACCATTAGATATACCGTAACTTATTCCAACTGCTCCCGCACTACCTCCAGTCCTTGTCGCTGTGATCGTTACAGTTCCTCCATTTTCGTTTACAGAGTAGCTTGAAGAACCCAATGCAATAGTGCCTGGCGGAGGTGGTCCCTTAATATAAAGATCGTAGCTGCCGGTAACATTGCTATTGCCGGGTTTCACTTCTACATAATATGTGCCGGGCGATGTTATGTTGTACTCTATTCTGAAATTATCCAATTCTCCAGCGTAGTTCGTTTCCGTTAGCAGCCCG
>Ga0334722_10005246_pt1 | contig 13148 bp, 10 predicted proteins | sample C3_bottom_MG_FD_207210 | JGI IMG/M metagenome (GOLD analysis project Ga0334722, IMG submission 207210) | Sediment microbial communities from Yellowstone Lake, YNP, Wyoming, USA - C3_bottom | ecosystem: Environmental > Aquatic > Freshwater > Lake > Sediment | place: USA: Wyoming | collected...
CGACGCGCGCTACGAACTGCTCGACGTGACGCTCCCCGAGCTGCCCGACACGATCGCCGCGCTGCGCGACGACGCTTTCCTCGGCGCCAACGTGACCATCCCCTACAAGGAGCGCGTGGTGCCCCTGGTCGACCGCATCACCGATGAGGCGCAGGCCACCGGTGCGGTCAACACGATCACCCGTGAGGGGAAGCGGCTGATCGGCCACAACACCGACGTGCCCGGCTTCAAGGTCTGCCTCGAGACCCTCGTCGGGCGCCAGAAGATGCCCCGCTCAGCGGTCGTGCTGGGCGCCGGCGGCGGCGCTCGGGCGGTCGTCCACGGCCTCATCACCGAGGGCTTCCAGCGGGTCATCGTCTTCAACCGCCACCTCCACCGCGGCGAGGGGCTGGTCCGCTTCTTCGCCCGGAGCGCGGCCCACATGGAGCTGAAGGCGATGCCCTGGCACGAGTCGGTCATCGAGGCCGAGCTGGCAAAGGCGAAGGTGTTCATCAACGCCTCCTCGGTCGGGCTCGATTCGGACGAGACGCCGGTGGCGGCAGAGCTGATCCCGCCCGACCTGCTCGTGCTCGACCTCGTCTACAGGCCGCGCGAGACGCGCCTGCTGCGCGACGCGAAGGCGGCCGGGGCGCAGGCCGTCATGAACGGCGAGCTGATGCTGCTCCACCAGGGCGCGGCGGCCTTCGAGCTGTGGACAGGCCAGCCCGCGCCGCTCGACCTGATGCGCGCCGAGCTCGAGGCAGCCGCGGAAGCGGGCACGCCCATGGCGGCCGACCCGGCCTGACGATGAGCTTCCGCTTCCTGACCGCCGGGGAGTCCCACGGGCCGGCGCTGGGCGTCACCCTCGAGGGCCTCCCGGCGGGCATCCCCGTCTCGGCCGACGCGATCGCCGCGGACCTCGCCCGCCGCCAGCGCGGCTACGGGCGCGGCGCGCGGATGAGCATCGAGCAGGATCGGGCGGAGATCCTGGCGGGCGTCCGGCACGGCCGCACGCTCGGCTCGCCGGTGCTGCTGCTCGTGCGCAACCGCGACTGGGAGAACTGGACGCGGGTCATGCAGGTCGAGGCGCTGACTGCGGAACAGGCCGCGGAGCTGGCGTCGCTGGTCGACGGGGGCGACAAGCGAGCCCAGCCGGTGACGCGCGTCCGCCCCGGCCACGCAGACCTGGCCGGGGCCCTGAAGTACGGCTTCGAGGACGTGCGCGACGTGCTGGAACGGGCGAGCGCGCGGGAGACGACCGTGCGCGTTGCGGCCGGCGCGGTCTGTCGTGCCTTCCTGCGCCTGCTGGGCATCGAGGCCTGGAGCTTCACCGCCGCGGTGGGCGACGTCGCGGTGGACCCCACGAACGCGCACCGCACGCGCGCGGAGACCGAGGAGAGCCCGTTGCGCTGCCCCGACCCGGCCGCGGAGGCGCGCATGATCGCGGCCATCGACGAGGCGCGCTCGGCCGGCGACACGCTGGGCGGCGTCTTCGAGGTCGTGGCCACGGGCGTGCCGGTCGGGCTGGGCAGCCACGTCCACTGGGATCGCCGTCTCGACGGCGCGCTGGCCCAGGCGATCTGCTCCATCCAGGCCGTCAAGGGCGTCGAGTTCGGGCTCGGCTTCGAGCAGACCCGGCGTCGTGGTTCGCGGGTGCACGACGTCATCGAGGGCGTCGGGGAGGACCCGGCCGCGCCCGGCATCCCCGGGCTCGACGACGGGCCCGTGCGGCGCTGGCTCCACCGCACGAACGCCGCCGGGGGCCTGACCGGCGGCATCAGCAACGGGGAGCCGATCGTCGTGCGCGGCGCGGTGAAGCCGATCAGCACCCTGGCCCGCCCCCTCCCCTCTGCCGAACTGCGCACCGGGCAGCCGGTCGAGGTCGCCCACTACGAGCGCAGCGACATCAGCGTCGTGCCCGCCGCCGGCGTCATCGGCGAGGCCATGGTGCTCCTGACGCTGACGCGCTTCGTGCTCGAGAAGTTCGGCGGCGACTCCCTCGTGGAGGTGCGCGACAACCTGGCCCGCTACCGCGAGCGGACGCTGGCCGTCACCGCGGCCGCTGCCGGCGCCGAAACCACCGCCGAAGCCGAGGCCGGCTCCGGCGGGGACGACTGAGCGAGCCGTCGATGGAGCTGGTGCTGATCGGGCCGCCCGGGAGCGGCAAGAGCGCCGTGGGCCGGCGGGTCGCCCGCGCGCAGGGCGCCGCCTTCGTGGATCTCGACACGGCCATCGAGGCGGCCGCGGCGATGCGCGTGGAGCGCATCTTCGAGGTCGAGGGCGAGGCCGGCTTCCGGGCCCGCGAGGCCGCGGCGATCGCCGCCCTCGGCCCGGCCGACACGGGTTCCCGCCTGACGCGCGTGGTCGCCGCCGGCGGCGGCGCCATCCTCGACCCTCGCAACCGCTGGCGGCTCTTCCACGACCGGCGAGCGGTCGCGCTCATGGCGCCCGCCGAGGCACTCGCCGAGCGGCTCGCTCGTAGCCCCGTGGTGCGTCCGCTCGTGGCCGGACGCGACCCCGTCGTCGCCGTGCGCGAGCTGCTGGCGGCGCGCGCGCGTTTCTACGCCGCGGCCGAGGCCGTGGACGCCACCGGTCGCGTGGAGGACGTGGCCGGCCGCGTCGCCTCGCTCCTCGAGCGCCCGGCGCCCGCCGGCACGCGTCTGCTCTCCGCGGAGACGCCGATCGGGACGCTGGACCTGGGGCACGGGCACGCGGCACGGGCGCTGGCCGACGCGCTGCGTTCGATGGGCAGCCGCCGGGCGACGCTGGCCAGTGAACCCGAGGCATGGCGCCGCCACGGCGAGCGGCTGGCGCGGTCGCTCGCGGACGCTGGCGTGGTGCAGCTGCTCCCCCTGCTCCTGCCGCGCGGCGAGCGGGCCAAGACCGTGCGCGCCTGGGAGGCCGCGCTGCGCCAGCTGGCCGCCCGGCACATGGAGCGCGGCGAGCCGATCGTGGCCATCGGTGGCGGGGCGCTGGGCGACGCGGCCGGGTTCCTGGCCGCCACCTGGCTGCGCGGGGTGCCGCTCGTCCAGGTGCCGACCACGCTGCTGGCGCAGATCGACTCGGCGATCGGGGGCAAGGCCGCGCTCGACCTGCCCGAGGGCAAGAACCTCGTGGGCGCCTTCCACCAGCCGGTCGCCATCGTGGTCGACACGGACCTCCTCGCGACGCTCCCCGTCCGGCAACGTCGGGCCGCCCTCGGCGAGGCCGTGAAGTACGCCGCGCTCGGTGACGAGCGCCTCTTCGCGCTGCTCGAGGCCGACGGGCCGGCCATCGCCTCGGGGGCGCGCGGGGCCGTCGAGTCGGGCGCCCTGGCCGAGCTGGTCGAGCGCTGCGCCTGGGCCAAGGTCGAGGTCGTGGCCGCCGACGAGCGCGAGGCGGCCGGACGGATCCGGCTCAACCTCGGTCACTCCATCGGCCATGCCATCGAGGCCGCGGCCGGCTATCGCGGCATCCTCCACGGGGAGGCGGTGGCGCACGGGCTGCGCGGGGCCGTGGCCGTCGGGCGCCGCCTGGGCGTGACGCCCGACGAGCGGGCGGCGCGGATCACCGGGCTCCTCTACCGGCTGGGCCTGGCCACCTCGGCGCCGGGCGTGGCCGCGGCGGCCGTGGCGGCGCGCCTGGCCGGCGACAAGAAGGTGGCCGGGGGGCGCCTGCACTGGGTGCTCCCTACCGTGGACGGCGTCGTGGTGCGCGACGACGTGCCGGCCGAGGCCGTCGAGGCGGGGATCGCCGCGGCGCTCGCGGGCGGGCCTTCGCAGCGGGCCGCGGCATGACCCGCGTCCTGGTGCTGCAAGGCCCGAACCTCAACCTGCTGGGCTCGCGCGAACCCGAGATCTACGGTCGGGAGACGCTCGACGAGCTGCACGCGCGGATCCGCGCCCGGGCGGCCGAGCTGGGGCTCGAGATCGACTTCTTCCAGTCGAACCACGAGGGCGCCCTCATCGACCGCCTCCATGCGCGCGACTTCGACGTCGCCGTCGTCAACGCCGGCGGGTTGACGCACACGAGCGTCGCCCTGCGCGACGCACTGCTCGGGGTCCAGCGGCCATTCGTGGAGGTCCACCTCTCCGATCCCTCGAAGCGGGAGCCGTTCCGCGGGGTGAACTTCCTCAAGGACATCGCGCTCACCTCGATCGTCGGCCAGGGCGGGGCGGGCTACCTGCTCGCCCTCGACGCCATCGCCCGACGGCGGGAGGCGCACGATGCCTGAGGAGCGGGCCGGCGAGACGGCCGAGATGCGCCGGTTGCGCCGGCGCATCGACGACCTCGACCGGCGCATCGTGGAGCTGCTGAACGAGCGGACGCGGCTCGGCCTCGAGGTCGGCTCGGCCAAGGCCGAGGCCGGGCGCCGGTCGGTGCGGGACGGCGATCGCGAGCGGGAGGTGCTCCTGCGGGTGGCCGCGGCCAACGAGGGACCGCTCCCCCAGGCCGAGCTGCTGGCCATCTACCGCCGGCTCATCGCCGCCACGCGACGTCTCCAGGGGGCGGCGCGGCGGGACGCCTCGGGCGACAAGCTGGCGGAGTGATCGACCGGGCCGTCGACCGGCTGCTGAACCGGACGGCCTCCCACGGCCCGTTCGCCGTCCGGCCCGAAGTCGCCGCCTTCCACGCCGCGACGCCGGTGGTCGACCTGCTCGTCGGCGCGCCGCTCTTCCGGCGCTCGTTCCTGAGCCGCGTCGACCACGGCCACGTGGACCTGCCGCGGGCCGTCGGCGGGGGCCTGGACCTCGTCGGCTTCACCGTCGCCACACGCTTCCCCGACCTGCGGGGCACGCTGTCGGCGGTGCATTTCGCCGCCCTTGGTGTGCCCGTCGGCCGCCTCGGTGACGACCTCGCCATCGCCGAGGCCTTCCTCGACCGGATCGACGGCTGGGTCGCCGCATCCGGTGGGCGGCTGGCCTGGTGGTCGCCCGGCGAGGCACTGCCCGTCGGCGTTGATGCCATCCGCTGCATCGCCGGGATCCAGGGCGGCCAGGTGCTGGGCGACGACCTCGGGCGCATCGAGCGCCTGCGGGCGCGGGGTGTGCGCATGCTCGCGCTCGCCCACGTCATGGACACGCCGCTGGCCGGCTCCGGGACGGGGCGCCGGGCGGGTGGGCTGACGGGGCTCGGGCGCGAGGCGATCGCCGAGCTGGAGCGGACCGGCGTTCTCGTCGACCTGGCCCACGCCTCGGTCACGGCGATCCGCGAGGCCCTGCCGCGCCTGCACCGGCCGTTCGTGCTCAGCCACACCGGGTTCACGGCGCTCGCCGCCGGCCGCAGTCGCTGGCGCCGCTACGCCCCGGCGACGCGGAACCTGCCCGACGATGTCGTGCGCGAGGCGGGCGAAGCCGGTGGGTTGGTCGGCGTGACGCTGGCCACGGACCTCGTCGGCGGGGGATCGATGGACCACGTCGTGCGCGCCTTCGCCCATGCGGTCGAGCTGGTGGGGCCCCAACGCGTCGCCCTCGGCTCCGACTTCGACGGCGCCCTGCGCATGCCCTTCGACGTGACCGGGCTGCCGGCGCTGACCCAGGCCCTGCTCGACGCCGGCTTCGGGCGCGAGATCGTGGCCGGGATCCTCGGCGGGAACGCGCTGAGAGTGCTGCGCGGAGCGGTGGTCAGGTAGCCGCGCGAAGCGACTCCACGACGCGACCCATGCCGTCGACGTTGCGGCCGTCCGGGCCGAGGGCGTCGACGAGCGCGCTGCCCACGATGACGCCGTCGGCGACGCGACCGAGCTGGCGGACGTGGGCGGGGCGCGAGACGCCGAAGCCGGCCGCCACGGGGATGGGGCTGACCGCGCGGACGTCGCGCAGGAAGGCGCCGACCGTGCGCGGCAGCGCGCGTCGGGCGCCGGTGACGCCGACGAAGGAGACGCCGTACAGGAAGCCGCCGCTGCGCGCGGCGATGGCGGCTCGGCGATCGTGGGGCGTGGTGGGCGCCACGAGGTAGACGAGCGCGATGCCCGCCGCGCGGGCGGCCGCTTCGACCTCGTCGCCCTCATCGAAGGTGAGGTCGGCGAGGATGAGACCACTCGCGCCGGCCTCAGCCATGCGGCGCAGGGTCGTCGCGGGATCGCCGCGCCCGACGGCCTGGTTGACGTAGGCCATGGGCACCAGCGGGGTGCCGGGGCGCGCGGCGTGGATCCTGCTGAGCAGCTCGATCGAGCGGTCGAAGGTCGCGCCGGCCCGGAGGGCCGCGCTGCTCGCCCGCTGGAGCGTCGCCCCGTCGGCCAATGGGTCCGAGTAGGGCAGCCCCAGCTCGAGCAGGTCGGCGCCCGCGTCGATGGCCGCGAGGGCCACGGCGAAGCTCGTCTCGGCGTCGGGGTAGCCGGCCACGACGTACGGGATGAGCGCAGTCCGGCCGGCCGCGTGGGCCGCGGCGAAGGCGGCGTGGATGCGGGCCGCGCCCGCCGTCTCGTCGGTCACGACTCGCCACCGAGCACGCCGAGGTCCTTGTCGCCGCGACCGGAGAGCCCGAGCAGGACGAGCGCGTCGTCGTCCAGCGGGGCGTGGCCCGGCAGGCCGGCCAGGAGCGCCCCCAGCGCGGCCACGGCGTGTGCGGGCTCGAGCGCCGGGATGATGCCCTCGCTCCGCGTGACCAGCCGCAGGGCATCCACGGCCTGGCCGTCGGTGGCGTCGAGGATCTCCAGGCGCCCGGCGGCGAAGAGCGCCGAGAGCTGGGGCCCGATGCCCGGGTAGTCGAGGCCGGCCGAGATCGAATGGGCCTCGATGACCTGGCCGTCGAGATCCTGGAGCAGGTACGAGCGGGAGCCGTGGAGGACGCCCGGGGACCCCCCCGCCAGCGCCGCCGCATGGCGCCCCGTGGCCACCCCCTCCCCCGCCGCCTCGACCCCGATGAGGCGCACGGCCGGCTCGCCGATGAAGCGGCTGAGCAGGCCGATGGCGTTCGAGCCACCGCCGACGCAGGCGATGGCAAGGTCGGGCAGGCGCCCCTCGACGGCCCGCAGCTGGGCGGCCGCCTCGTCGCCGATGACGCGCTGGAGGTCGCGCACGATGAGCGGGTAGGGGTGCGGCCCGACCGCCGAGCCGAGCACGTAGTGGGTCGTCTCGACGTTCGTGACCCAGTCGCGCATGGCATCGTTGATGGCGTCCTTCAGCGTCGCCGAGCCGCTCGTCACCTCGCGCACCTCGGCGCCCAGCGCGCGCATGCGCAGCACGTTCGGGGCCTGGCGGCGGATGTCCTCGGCGCCCATGTAGACGACGCAGGGGAGGTCGAGCAGCGCGCAGGCGGTCGCGGTGGCCACGCCGTGCTGGCCGGCCCCGGTCTCGGCGATGACGCGCGTCTTGCCCAGGCGGCGCGTGAGGAGCGCCTGGCCCAGCGCGTTGGTGATCTTGTGGGCGCCGGTGTGGTTGAGGTCCTCGCGCTTGAGGTAGAGGCGGAGGTGGCCGGGCTCCCGGCCGGCCCGGCGCTCCAGCTCCGCGGCGAGCCGGTCGGCGCGATAGAGGGCGGAGGGTCCCCCGACGTAGCGGAGGCGAAGCTCGCGCAGTTCGGCCCAGAAGCGGGGATCGTGACGGACGGCGGCGTAGGCCTCCTCGAGCTGGACCAGAGCCGCGACCAAGGTCTCCGGCACATACCGGCCACCGAACTGGCGCTCGGTCCCCCAGCGGCCGCGTTCGTCGACCTCGACCAGGCCCGGGTGGACGGGGGTCGGGCGGGGGACCGACTGCGGGCGGTCGAGCCGAGCCGCCTTCGCCCGCTTGACAAAGAGGCCGACGAGGAAGGGATCCTTGCGGGGACGGGCCGCGCGGCGGCGCGGGGCCTCGACGCCGGAGGCGACGTCGACGCCGACGGCCGGGATGGTCCGCAGGGCGCCGGCCACATTGGCCGGGGAGAGCCCTCCGGCGAGGGTCACAGGCACCTCGCGGGCGACGGCCGCCGCGAGCACCTCCGAGGCCCGGCGCCCGGTCCCGCCGGGGTGAGGACCTCCCGCCGTGTCGAGGAGGAGGCGCTCCACGCGCCCGGTCGCGAGCCAGGCTCGGGCGCGGGCGACCGTCGCGGCTGCGACGGACTCGGGGTCGGCGGTCACGGCCGGCAGGTGGAGGACCTTCCAGGCCGGGCGGTCGATGCGGGCGAGGAGGGTCTCCGGTTCGTCGCCGTTGAGCTGCACGGCGTCGAGGCCCAGGCGATCGGCGAGGCCGTGCATCGTCGAGTGCTCCGCATCGGCGAAGACGCCCACGAGGCGGGGTCCGGGTGATGCCGCGGCGCGGACGGCGGCGGCGATGCGGGCAGCCGTCCGCTCGTCGAGGACGCGCGGCGTGCCGGGCACGAAGTTCAACCCGATGGCATCGGCGCCCGCCCGCACGGCCGCGAGGGCACCCGGCACATCGGTCACGCCGCAGATCTTCACGAACGGCGCGCGGTCGGCGGCGGCCGGGTCATCCGCCGCGGACGGGGGACGGCCGTCGGCCACGAAGGCGGCGGTGCGGGCGCGGACGGCCTCCGGATCCTCGCCGGCGCTCATCAGCGCCTCGCCCACGAGCGCCGCGTCGAAGCCGATGGCCCGCCAGCCGGCGATGGTGCGCGGCTCGCGCACGCCGGACTCGGCGATGACGAGCCTGTCGTCGGGGACCAGCTCGCGCAGGCGGACGGCGCGCTCGGGGTCCACCTCGAGCGTGCGCAGGTCGCGGCTGTTGAGGCCGATCAGGCGCGCCCCGCTGGCGAGGGCGCGGTCGAGCTCGCGACCATCGTGCGCCTCGACGAGCGGCTCCAGCCCGAGGTCGCGGCCACGCCGCACGAGCGCGCGCAGGACCCGTGCCGGGTGCAGCGCGGCGAGCAGCAGGACGAGGTCGGCGCCGGCGGCGCGGAGGAGCGGCAGCTGGCGCTGGTCGACCACGAACTCCTTGGCCAGGACCGGGACCGTGACCGCGGCGCGCACGGCCGACAGGTCGGCGAGCGACCCGCCGAACCAGTGCGGCTCGACGAGGACCGACACGATCGCCGCGCCGCCGGCCTCGTAGGCGCGGGCGCGGGCGACGACGTCCGTGCCGGCGGCGGCCAGCGCCCCCGCGGAGGGGGAGCGGCGCTTGATCTCGGCGATGAGGTGGAGGCCCGGCCGCAGGAGTGGCCCGACGGCGTCCCGCGGCGCGGGCGCGTGCTCCGCCGCGCGCCGCAGCTCCGTGGGCGCACGGTCACCCAGCTCGGCGGTGACGTCGGCGCGGCGCCGGGCAGCGATCTCGTCGAGCACGGCGACGGTCATGCCGGCGCGCCCGCGGCCGCCCGCGCCGCCTCCACGAGAGCGCGGCGGGTGCGCAGCCGCTCCAATCGCTCCGCCGCGGCGCCGGAGTCGACCGTGGCCGCCGCCAGCCACACGCCCTCGGCGAGCGTGGCACTGCGGCCGGCGACCTGGAGCGCCGCGCCGGCGTTGAGCAGTACGACCTCGCGGCGGGGCCCATCGGCGCCGCGCAGCACGGCCTCGACGATGGCCGCGTTCTCGGCCGGCGCGCCGCCGGCGAGCGCCTCGCGCGGCGCTCGGGCGAGCCCCACGTCCTCCGGCAGGACCGTCCGGCGCTCCACGCCGTCGGGCGTCACGTCGTAGAGCACGCCGCTGCCGTCGAGCGGCAGCTCGTCGATGCCCTCGCCGTGGACGACGAAGGCCCGTTCGGTACCCAGCGCCCGCAGGACCTCGGCCATCTTCGGCGCCGCCTTTGCGTCGCCGGCGCCCACGACGAGGCGCGCGACGCCGGCCGGGTTCGTCATCGGGCCCAGGAGGTTGAAGGCCGTGCGGACCCCGATCTCCCGGCGGGTCGGGCCCGCGTGCATCATCGCCGGGTGGAAGCCCGGCGCGAAGAGGAAGGCGAAGCCGTCCTCCCGCAGCGAGGCGGCGGCCTCGTCGGGGCTCTGCTGGACGACCACGCCGAGCGCGTCGAGCACATCCGACGAGCCCGAGGCGGACGTGATGGCGCGGTTGCCATGCTTGGCCACCGGCACACCCGCGGCCGCGCAGACGATGGCGGCGGCGGTCGAGATGTTGAAGGTGCCGCTGCGGTCCCCGCCGGTGCCCACGACATCGATGGCGCCGTGTGGCGCCTCCACCGGCAGGACGCGCAGGCGCATGGCGGTGGCGAACCCGGCCAGCTCCTCGACGGTCTCGCCGCGCATGCGCAGCGCGACGAGCAGCGCACCGAGCTGGGCGGGCGTGGCCAGGCCGTCCATCACCGCGCCCATCGCATCGCGCGCCTGCTCGAGGGTGAGCATCTCGCCGTCCACCACCGCGGCCAGCGCGGCCCGCACCACGTCGCTCATCGCGCGACGCCCACCAGGCCGCGCGTGGCGAAGCCGACGCTCTCCTCGGTCTCCAGCAGCTCTGCGTGGCCCTGCCCCGTCCGGCGCAGGAAGTTGGCCAGCACTCGTGGCCCGTCCGGCGTCAGCACCGACTCGGGGTGGAACTGGACGCCCTCGAGCGGCAGGGTCCGATGGCGCATGGCCATGACCACGCCGTCCGACGTGCGCCCGGTGACCTCGATCTCGGGGGGCACCGTGGCTTCGTCGACGCACAGGGAGTGGTAGCGGGCGGCCGGGAAGGGCGAGCGGATGCCCGCCAGCAGCCCCTCGCCGCCATGCAGGACGTCGCTCGCCTCGCCGTGCACCAGCGTCGGCGCACGCACGATGGCCGCCCCGAACGCGGCGCCCAGGCACTGGTGGCCGAGACAGACGCCGAGCAGCGGCAGGCCGCGCGCGGCGGCCACCTCGACGGCCGCGACGGACACGCCGGCCGTGCCCGGGTTGCCCGGCCCCGGCGAGATGATGATGCCGGCCAGCGGCTCGGGGTCGGGCTCGGGCGCCCCGTGCTCGGCCAGTCGCTCGATGCCCGCCCGGTCGATCCTGTCGTTGCGCACCACGAGCAGCCGCGCCCCCGCCGCCTCGAGCGCCTGGACGAGGTTGAACGTGAAACTGTCGTAGTTGTCGATGACGAGGATCACCCGGCGGCCTCCCCGGCCGGCACCGCGCCGGCCTCCGCGGCGAGCTGGATGGCCCGGCGCATCGCCGCCGCCTTGTGCTCGGTCTCCTCGAACTCGCGCTCCGGCACGCTGCCGGCGACGATGCCGGCACCGGTGTGGAGGTGGGCCACGCCCTCGGCCAGAACCGCGCTACGGATGGTGATCGCCGTGTCGAGGTTGCCGTCGTAGCCGACGTAGCCGACCGCGCCGCCGTACAGCCCGCGCCGCTCCCCTTCCAGCTCGGAGATGAGCTGCATGGCGCGCACCTTCGGCGCTCCGGAGAGCGTGCCGGCCGGGAAGACGCTGCGCAGCGCGTCGAGGGAGTCGAGGTCGGGCCGCAGGCGCGCCTCGACGTGGCTCACGAGGTGGAGCACGTGCGAGTAGCGCTCCACCTCCATGTAGCGCGTCACGGCCACGGTCCCGGGGCGGGCCACGCGGCCCAGGTCGTTGCGGCCGAGGTCGACGAGCATGATGTGCTCGGCGCGCTCCTTCGGATCGCGCTGCAGTTCCTCGGAGATGCGTTCGTCATCGGCGTCGTCCGCGCCGCGCGGCCGCGTGCCCGCGATGGGATGGGTGGTCATGTGGTCGCGATCCACCTGGAGCAGCAGCTCCGGGCTGGCGCCGACGACCTCGAAGCCGGCCGTGCGCACGAAGAAGAGGTACGGGCTGGGGTTGACGCGGCGCAGCGCGCGGTAGAGCGAGATGCCGTCCAGCGCCCGGCCGTTCGCGCCTCGTGGCAGCGTCAGCGACTGGCGGCGCGCGAGGACGATCTGGATGGCCTCGCCGGCCGCGATGGCGTCCTTGGCCTTGGCCACGGCCGACTCGTAGGCCTCGCGCCCGAGGCTGGCGGCGATGGGGCTCTCCAGCTCGATCTCGGCGCCGGGGGTCGACGGGCGCGGGGCCGGCGCCACCTCAGCCGCACTCGGGCGGGCCGTCCGATCGAGGGCCTCGAAGATCGCCCGCTCGGCGATGCGATAGCGACCCTCCAGGTCGCGGGGCGCGGTCTGGAGCGAGGCGATCGCACTCAGGGTGTGGGTCAGATGGTCGAAGACCATGACGAGGTCGGTCTCGAGGAAGGCCGCCGTGGGCATGCCCAGGACGTCCCGGGCCGGCAGGGGCACCGGCTCGAAGGCCGAGATCGCGTCGTAGGCGAGGGCGCCGACCACGCCGCCGGTGAAGCGCGGCATCCCGTCGAGCGGCGCCACCCGGCGGCGGGCCACGAACGAGCGGATGGCCGCGATGGGGTCGTCCGCTTCCGCGGTCGTGGTGGGCAGGCCGGGATGGAAGCTGTCCTCCGAGAGCGGCCGGTCGACGATCGTGGCCCGCCCGCCGCGGACCTCGAGCGTCCGGCGGGGACCGACACCGAGGAACGAGTAGCGGCCCACGCGCTCGCCGCCCTCGACCGACTCGAGCAGGTACGCCGGGCCGCCGTCGTCGAGGCGCAGGAAGGCGCCCACCGGCGTCTCCAGGTCGGCGTCGCGAGTGGCCCGCAGGAGGATCGTGTCGGCGTTGCCCGCGAGGCGCCGGACCTCGCCGAAGCTGAGCGGGCTCGTCATCGACATCTGCGTGGACCTCCGGGAATCAAAACGGCCTTCCGTCCGACCGGGACGAAAGGCCGAGCCTTCCGCGGTGCCACCCGCCTTCGGCGCCCGGGACCCCGGGGCCGCTCTCTCGCCGACGGACCCGCTGCGAGTCGATCGGTGCTGCCGTGATAACGCTGGCGCCCTGCGCCGGAGCCTACTGGCGCCGCCTGCGCGGCCGTTCGGTCCGGGGGCTCCCGGGTCCATTCGCCATCGTCCTCGCACCGGCTTCCACCAGCCGCCGGCTCTCTGCTCCGAGGAAACGACGGGTACTCGTCCCGTTCATCGCCCGATATTCGGTTGTGGGGGCGGAGTATGAGAGCGGGCCGGGAAAGGTGTCAAGGGCCCCCGGTGTCGCGTTCCCCCGGCGTTGCGCCCTGAACACCAAACACCGCATCGGGGCAGCAACCGGGACCAGATCGGGGGCCGCTCGGGCGTGCGAGGGACGGGAGCGGGCGCCGGCCACGCTCAGGTGGCCGCCTCGAGCGGTGAGGATCGGACCGACCGTGGGTCTCAAGAGCCCCCGCGCGGGCCCCGTTGGCGCTGTTTGGTGTGCCACAAACAACACGCGCGGCCGACGCAGGGTCGCGCCACCGTCCCATGCCTGCGTCGATGCCGAACGAGCATCAGCCCGTTAGCGATT
>Ga0334722_10005247_pt1 | contig 13148 bp, 25 predicted proteins | sample C3_bottom_MG_FD_207210 | JGI IMG/M metagenome (GOLD analysis project Ga0334722, IMG submission 207210) | Sediment microbial communities from Yellowstone Lake, YNP, Wyoming, USA - C3_bottom | ecosystem: Environmental > Aquatic > Freshwater > Lake > Sediment | place: USA: Wyoming | collected...
CTTCACACGGGGCTCAAGCCCCATGCACCCAGGGTCGAAGCCCTGGGCCACTGAGGCTACGAGCCCTTGTTGCCGCCCGTGCGGCCGGTCTGCCGGGGCTTCGCCGTGGATCGGCCTGGCGCCTTGGTGCGCTCGTGCACCGGCGCGTCGGTCTCGCCGTCAGCCTTGCGGCGGACCTTCTCGAGCCTGCGGCGCAGCCGTCCGGCCATGCCGCCCTCGCCCTCGGGGGTCCGGCCGGCCTTGGCTTCCTTGGCGGCCTCGGCCTTCTTGGGATCGTACTCGCTGCCGATCAGCTCGATGAGCGCCACCGGCGCGGCATCGCCCTTGCGGACGCCGGCCTTGATGATGCGGATGTAGCCGCCCGGCCGCTCGGCCATGCGCGGCGCCAGGACGTCGAACAGCTTCTTGAGGACGTCCTTGTTGGCGATGTCCTCGCCGACCATCCGGCGCGCGTGCAGGTTCACGGTGCCGCCGGCCGCCACGCCGCGCTTCGCGACGGTGATGAGGCGCTCGGCGAAGGGCCGCAGTTCCTTGGCCTTCGGGACGGTGGTGATCAGGTGTTCGTGCTCGAAGAGCGCGGTCGCCTGGTTCCGGAGCAGGCTGATCCGGTGCTCGGTGACTCGACCCAGTTTCCGATGGGCAACTCGATGACGCATCTCAGTAGTCTCTTTCCAACGGTCATTCAGACTGGGCGTGAGCGGACTGATCCATCTTCATGCCGAGGCTCAGGCCCATGGTCTGCAGGATGTCCTTGATTTCGTTGAGCGACTTGCGGCCGAAGTTCTTGGTCTTGAGCATCTCGCCTTCGGTCTTCGCCACCAGTTCGCGGATCGTCCTGATGTTCGCGTTCTTGAGGCAGTTGTACGAGCGCACCGACAGCTCGAGTTCCTCGACGCTCTTGTCGAGGTGCTCGTTCGACGCCGACGGCCCGGCCGCCGAGGCGCCGCCGTCCTCGCCCTGCTCGAGGGTTTCCTCGAGGTTCACGAAGATGTTCAGGTGGTCGCGCACGAGGCGGGCGGCCAGCGACACGGCGTCGCGCGGCGTGACGGCGCCGTTGGTCCACACGTCCAGCGTCAGCTTCTCGTAGTCGGTCGTCTGGCCGAGGCGCGCGGCCTCGATCAGGTAGTTCACCTTCTTGACGGGCGAATGGACGGAGTCGATCGGGATCCAGCCGATGCCGAGGTCCTCGTCGAAGTTGCGGTCGGCGGTGACGTAGCTGCGGCCCCGCTTGACGCGCATCTCCATGTGGAGCTTGCCGCCCTCGGAGACCGTGGCGATGTGGGCGTCCGGCTCGAGGATCTCGATGTCGGCATCCGGCTCGATGTCGCGGGCGCGGACGTCACCGGGCTTGTCGACCCGGATGTAGAGCGTCTTCGCGTAGTCCACGTGCATCTTGAGCGGGATCTGCTTGAGGTTGAGGATCATGTCGGTCGCATCCTCAACCACGCCGGGAATGGGCGAGAACTCGTGCAGCACGCCGTCGATCTTGACCGCCGACACCGCCGCGCCCTCGATGGACGACAGCAGCACGCGCCGCATGGCGTTGCCGATGGTCGTGCCGAATCCGCGCTCGAATGGCTGCGCGTAGAACCGGGCGAACCGGTCGTTCAGAGTATCCCGTTCGAACTCCAGCCGCTTCGGCCGCTGGAAACCCTTCCACAGCATCTTAGGCGTTCCTTTCTACAGGTCCAGTGTCCGCCAGCGCCGGGCCGCCCCGTTCCGGGCCGCCCGGCTCCCGCCTGGCCTTGCTTACTTCGAGTAGAGCTCGACGATCAGCTGTTCCTGCACGGGCAGGTTGATCTGCGCGCGCGTCGGCAGCGCCAGCACCCGGCCGGACATCTGCTCGGCCTGGATCGACAGCCACTCCGGAATGCCGCGGCCCTTGACCTCGTCCATGGCGTGCAGCAGGAACACGTTCTTCTGGCTGCGCTCCCGGACGCCGATCACGTCGCCCGGCTTGACCTGGAGCGACGGGATATCGACCTTCTTCCCGTTGACCGAGAAGTGCCCGTGGCGGACCAGCTGCCGGGCCTGCGACCGCGAGGTCGCAAAGCCGAGGCGGTAGGCCACGTTGTCGAGCCGGCGCTCGAGGTTCTGCAGCAGCAGTTCGCCGGTGATCCCGCGCTGGCGGGCGGCCGCCTCGAAGTAGCGGCGGAACTGGTTCTCGAGCACGCCGTAGATGCGCTTGACGCGCTGCTTCTCGCGCAGCTGCAGGCCGTAGCCCGCCAGCTTCGCCTTGCGCGCCTTGCCGTGCTGCCCGGGCGGGGTGTTCCGCTTCTCGATGGCGCACTTTTCCGCATAGCAGCGCTCGCCCTTGAGGAACAGCTTGATGCCTTCCCGGCGGCACTGACGGCAAACAGGTCCGATGTATCTAGCCATGGGTCTCTTCCGTGTCCCTGAGAAATCCGTCTGTTACACGCGCCGGCGCTTGGTCGGCCGACAACCGTTGTGCGGAATCGGCGTGATGTCCTGGATGGACTTCACGGCGATGCCCACCGTGCTCAGCGCCCGGACGGCCGACTCGCGGCCGGCGCCGGGGCCCTTCAGGCGCACCTCGCAGGAGCGCATGCCCAGCCCCTTCGCCACGTTGGCCGCCGCCAGCGCAGCCTGGGTCGCCGCGAACGGCGTGCCCTTGCGCGACCCCTTGAACGACACGGCTCCCGCGCTCGACCACGCCACGACGTTGCCCTCGGTGTCGGCAATCGTGATGCTGGTGTTGTTGAACGAGGCGTGGATGCTCACAATGCCGTGGTGCACCACCCGCTTCTCGCCGCGCTTCTTGAAGGCCTTCTTGGGTTTTCCGGCCTCTGGCTGCTTCTCTCCGCCTTCGTTGTCTGTCTTGGCCATGTGGCTACACCGTCTTCTTCTTGGCAATCACGCCCTTGCGCGGGCCCTTCCTCGTGCGCGCGTTGGTCTTGGTCCGCTGTCCCCGCACCGGCAGGCTGCGGCGGTGCCGCAGGCCGCGGTAGCAGCCGATGTCCATCAGCCGCTTGATGTTCATGGAGACTTCCTTGCGGAGGTCGCCTTCAACGCCGCCCTGATCTTCGATGACGCGGCTGATCTTCCGCACATCGTCTTCCGACAGGTCCTTGACCCGGATGTCGGGACTCACTCCCGCATCCTTGCAGATGCCGGCGGCCCGCGTATGGCCGATCCCGAAGATGTAGGTCAGCCCGATCTCTACCCGCTTGGTCCGCGGCAGGTCCACACCCGCGATACGTGCCATGACGTTACCCCTGCCTCTGCTTGTGCTTCTGGTTCGTGCAAATCACCCGCACCACTCCGCGGCGACGGACGATCTTGCATTTGTCGCAAATCCGCTTGACCGACGCTCTGACCTTCATAGCCTGGTCCTTCGTAACCCGGGTCCTGGCCCGGTTCCTCTGCCTGCCGAGGGGCGGCGTGCCGCCCGCCGCCCGTCCCGCCTCACTTGTACCGATACGTGATGCGGCCGCGGCTCAAATCGTACGGCGACAGCTCAATCAGCACCTTGTCGCCCGTGAGGATGCGGATGAAGTTCTTCCGCATCTTGCCGGACACGTGCGCGAGAACCGGATGCTTGTTCTCGAGCTCCACGCGAAACATCGCGTTCGGAAGCGATTCGAGCACTATGCCCGTGACTTCAATCGTGTCGTCTTTCGGCACCGGTCGCCCTATCCTCCACCGTGGTTCTGCCCGCCGGCCCGAGAGCCCGCCGGACCCGCACCGCCCGGCACCGTCAGAATGACCGGCCCGCCAGACGTTACGGCCACCGTGTGTTCAAAATGGGCCGCCAGGCTGCGATCCTTCGTGACCGCCGTCCAGCCGTCCCCCAGTACTTTCACCGCCGCCCGGCCCATCGCCACCATCGGCTCGATGGCCAGCGTCATGCCCTCGGCCAGCCGCGGCCCGCGCCCCGCCGGGCCGTAGTTCGGCACCTGCGGTTCCTCGTGCAGCGCCGCGCCCACGCCGTGCCCGACGAACTCGCGAATCACGCTGAAGCCGTGGGCCTCAACGTGCCGCTGCACCGCGTGGCCGATATCCGACACCCGCGCCCCGACCCGCGCCTGCTCGATCCCGAGGTACAACGACTCCTCGGTCACCCGGAGCAGGTCGCGCACCGGGCCGGCGATCTCGCCCACCGGCACCGTCACCGCCGCGTCCCCGTAGAACCCGTCGAGCACCGCGCCCAGGTCGATCGACACGATGTCGCCGTCCTTCAGCGCGCGCCCGGAAGGGATCCCGTGGATCACTTCCTCGTTGACCGACGTGCAGAGGGTCGCGGGAAACCCGTGATACCCCTTGAACGCCGGCACGGCGCCGGCGGCCCTGACCCTCGCCTCGGCGAAGGCGTCCAGGTCCGCCGTGGTCACCCCCGGCCTCACCATCTGCGCCAGCTCGGCGAGCACCTCGGCCACCACCACGTTGGCCGGCCGCATGCGCGCCAGTTCCGCCGCCGACTTGCAGACAATCATCGGCCGGGCCGCCCGTCCGTCCCTATCCGCGGCGCCCGCGAATCCGCGTCTTCTTCATGAAGCCGTCGTAATGCCTCATGATGAGCTGCGATTCGATCTGCTGCACCGTATCCATCGCGACGCCGACCACGATCAGCGTCGACGTGCCGCCGAAGTAGAACTGCACGTTCAGACCCTCGGTGATGAACCGCGGCAGCGCCGCGTCGAGCCACTCCCCGATGAAGGGGATGGGCGCCACCTTGAAGCCGACGAGCAGGAATTCGGGCAGGATCGCGACGAGCGCCAGGTACACGGCCCCGGCGAGCGTGATGCGCGTCAGGATCGTGTCGATGTGCTCCGCGGTCCGCTTGCCCGGCCGGATCCCCGGGATGAACCCGCCGTACTTCCGCATGTTCTCCGCCACGTCATCCGGGTTGAAGATGATGGCGGTGTAGAAGTACGCGAAGAAGATGATGCCGGCGATGTACAGCAGGTTGTACAGCGGCATGCCGTACCGGATCTGGTTGATCACGGCCTGGCCCCAGCTGCCCTGCGGGAACATGCCCGCGATGGTGGCCGGGAACGCGAGGATCGACGAGGCGAAGATGACGGGGATGACGCCCCCCGTGTTCACCTTCAGGGGGATGTGCGTGCTCGATCCGCCGTACATCCGCCGCCCCACGACGCGCTTGGCGTACTGGACGGTGATGCGGCGGTTGCCGCGCTCCATGAAGATGATGGCCCCGATCACGACGACCACCAGGACGATCAGGAACAGGATCTGGAAGAGGCTGATCTGGTTCGTGCTCAGCTGGCTCAACGTCGCCAGCGCGGCGCGCGGCAGTTGCGCCACGATGCCGGCGAAGATGATCAGCGACATCCCGTTGCCGATCCCGCGCTCGGTGATCTGCTCGCCGAGCCACATGATGAGCGTGGTGCCCGCGGTCAGCGTCAGTACGGTCATCAGCTGGAACGCCAGCCCCGGCCGGTAGACCAGCTGCATGCCGCCGGCGATCTGGCCCTGGTGCTCGAGGAAGATCGCGATGCCCCACGACTGGACGACGCTCAGGACGATCGTGCCGTAGCGGGTGTACTGGGTGATCTTACGGCGGCCGAGGTCGCCTTCTTTCGACAGGCGCTCCAGGTACGGCCACACCACCGTCAGCAGCTGCAGGATGATCGACGCGCTGATGTAGGGCATGATGCCCAGCGCGAAGATCGTGACCTTCGACAGGCTCCCGCCCGAGAACATGTCGTACAGGCCGAACATCGTGTTCCGGGCCTGTTCGGCGAGCTGCGCGATCGCGTCGGTGTTCACGCCCGGCGTCGGGATGTGATTGCCGATGCGGTACACGCCCAGCAGCAGCAGCGTGAACAGCACGCGCCGGCGCAGGTCCGGCACGTTCCAGATATTCCTGATGCTTTCAACCATACGGTTCGGACCCCGGAATCCGCTACGCCAACGTCTCGATGGTGCCGCCGGCGGCCGCAATCTTCTCAGCCGCCTTGCCGCTGAACTTGTGCGCCTTCACGGTCAGCTTGATGCCGATGTCGCCGCGGCCGAGCACCTTGACGGGCAGCTTGCCCTGCACCAGGCGCAGCGCACGCAGCGCGTCGGGCGTCACTTCCGCGCCGGCCGTGAACCGGGCCGCGAGATCGTCCAGGTTCACCACCGCGTATTCCACGCGGAACGGGTTGTGGAAGCCGCGCTTGGGCACCCGGCGGTGCAGCGGCATCTGGCCGCCTTCGAATCCGCGCTTCTTGTGATAGCCCGACCGCGACTGGGCGCCCTTGTTGCCGCGCCCCGACGTCTTGCCGAGTCCCGATCCCGGGCCGCGCCCCACGCGCTTGCGGTTCCGGGTTGCCCCCTTGGGCGGTTTCAGGTTGCTGAGATCCATAACGTCAGGCCCCTCGGGTCCCTATTCCACCGTAACGAGATGGCGCACCTTGTGAAGCATGCCGCGCACCTCGGGAGTGTCCTTCACATCGATGGTGTGGCGGATCCGGCGCAAGCCGAGACTCTGCACCACGAGCGCCTGCTTCTGATTGAAGCCGATCGTGCTCTTCACCAGCGTGACTTTCAACGTCTTCTTGCCGCCGCGATCACCGCTCATGTCGCTGCCTCACGTCCCGCCGGCCTACGCCGACGCCTTCTCCAGATCCGCCAGCTCCCGTCCCCGCATCCGGGCGACGGTGACCGGGTCCTTCAGGGTCATCAGGCCGACGAACGTCGCGCGCACCACGTTGTGCGGATTGGCGCTGCCGAGCGACTTCGTGACGACGTTCTGGATGCCCGCCGATTCCACCACCGCGCGCACCGCGCCGCCGGCGATGATGCCCGTGCCTTCCGGCGCCGGCTTCAGCAGCACCGCTCCGGCGCCGTACTTGCCGGTCACGACGTGCGGCACGGTCGTGCCCACCAGCGGGACACGGATGAGCCCCTTCTTGGCGGCCTCGATGCCCTTCTTGATGGCCGAGGGCACTTCACGCGCCTTGCCGACGCCGAAGCCGACCACGCCGTGGCCGTCCCCGACAACCACCAGCGCGCTGAAGCTCAGGTTCTTGCCGCCCTTGACGACCTTGGTCACGCGGTTGATCGCGACGACCGTGTCCTTCAGCTCGACCTGGGACGGATCGATCTTTTCTCGTGTTCTGAACATCTAGAACTCCAACCCCGCTTCGCGCGCGCCGTCGGCGACGGCTTTGACACGCCCGTGGTACAGGAACCCGCTGCGGTCGAACACCACCGCCTTGATCCCCTTCGCCTGCAGGCGCTCGGCAATCGTCTTGCCGATGGCCTGGGCGCCCTTCAGGTTGCCGCCCAGCGCCCCTTTGGGCAAGGCGGCCTTGACCGCCGGCTCGACGGTGGATGCCGACGCCAGCGTCTGGCCCGTCATGTCGTCGATCGCCTGCGCGTAAATGTGCTGGACGCTCCGGAACACGCTCAGGCGCGGGCGCACGCCCGTGCCCTCGAAGCGCTTGCGCGACCGCAGTTGAATGCGGCGGCGACGATCTGCCTTGGTCTTGATCCTCATAATCCGTCGACCTCTACGCGCCGGTCTTGCCGACCTTCTTCTTCAACACCTCGCCGGTGTAACGCACGCCCTTCTGCTTGTACGGATCGGGCTTGCGCATCCGGCGGAAGTTCGCGGCCACCTGGCCGACCAGCTGGCGGTCGACCCCGGTCACCGTCACATGGGTCTGCTTGTCGACGGTCACGTCGACGCCGGCCGGAATGTCATACACGATCGGGTGCGAATACCCGAGCGCGAACGTGATCTGGCGGCCCTTCAGTTCGGCGCGGTACCCCACGCCGACGATGTCGAGTTCCTTCTTGAACCCGTTGAGCACGCCCTCGACGGCATTGGCCACCAGGCTGCGGGCCAGGCCGTGGAACTTGCCGAGTTCCTTGGCGTCCGTGTCGGTCTGGGCGCGCAGTTCCGCGCCGTCGACCGCGAAGTGGATGCCGGGCGGCACGATCTGGCGCAGCTTGCCCTTGGGGCCCTGCACCTCGACGGCGCCGGCGGCGACCTTGATGGTCACGCCTTTGGGAATTGCAATCGGTTTCTTGCCAATACGGGACATGGACGTCTACCTACGCCTTCGTTACCAGACGTTGCACAGCACTTCGCCGCCGACGCCGCTCTTGACGGCCTCGCGCCCGGTCATGACGCCCCGGGAGGTCGTCAGGATGCTGATGCCCAGACCGCCCAGCACGGACGGCACCTTGTCGCAACTGAAGTACACCCGGCGGCCGGCGCGGCTGACCCGCCGGATGCCGCTGATCACGCCCTCGCCGCGGGGACCGTACTTGAGGAAAATCCGCAGGCGCTTCACCGGCAGCTTGCGCGGCCCGTCGGAGGGTTCCTCGACGACCTTGAACCCGGCGATGTACCCCTCGTCCTGCAGGATCCGCGCGATCTCGGTCTTCAGGGAGTTGGCCGGAACGTCGACGCGCGCGTGCTTCGCCTGCACGGCGTTGCGGATACGCGCCAGCATGTCTGCAATCGGATCAGTCATGGCTTCTCTACTCTGTCTTACCAGCTGCTCTTGATGACGCCGGCCACCTCGCCCCGGAGCGCGAGCTCACGGAAACAGAGACGGCAGAGCGCGAACTTGCGCAGATACGCGCGGGGACGGCCGCACAGGCGGCACCGGTTGCGGTGCCGGACCTTGTACTTCAGCGTGGTTGCTTCCTTGGCGATCTTCGCGGTGGTAGCCATAGTTCTAGTTCGTCCGGAAGGGCATGCCCATCAGCTGCAGCAGCCGGCGGGCCTCCTGGTCGGTCCGCGCCGTGGTGCAGACCGAAATGTTCATTCCACGCGACTTGTCGACCTTCATGTAGTCGATTTCCTGGAAGATCAGCTGATCGCGCAACCCGAGGGTGAAGTTGCCGCGGCCGTCGAAGCCCTTCGGCGACACGCCCTTGAAGTCGCGGACGCGGGGCAGCGAGATCGAGATGAGACGGTCGAGGAACTCGAACATCCGCTCGCCCCGCAGCGTCACCATCGCCCCGACCGCCATGCCCTCGCGCAGCTTGAACTGCGCGATCGACTTGCGCGCCCGGGTGATGACGGGCTTCTGGCCGGCGATGCGCCCGAGTTCGTCCTGCCCGACGTCGGCAATCTTGACGTTCTGGGTGGCTTCGCCGAGGCCCATGTTGAGCACGACCTTCGTGATCTTCGGGACCGCCATCACGTTCTTGTAGCCGAACTCCTTCATCAGAGCCGGCACGACGTCCCCGAGGTACTTCTCCTTCAACCGGTTCATTTGTCGACCACTCCCTCGCACTTCCGGCAGATCCGGACCTTCCGGCCGTCGCCGAGCGTCCGGCGGCCGATGCGGGTCAGCGTGTTGCACTCGGGGCACACGATCTGCACGTTGGATGCGTGCAGCGGCGCCTCGCGCTTCATGATGCCGCCCTTGATGTTCTTGCTCGGGTTCGGCCGCGTGTGACGGCTGATGAAATTCACGCCCTCGACCACCAGGCGGTTCGTCGCCGGCAGGACCTTGAGCACGCGCCCGCGCTTGCCGCGATCCTTGCCGGTCGTCACGAGGACGTTGTCGTTTCGACGGATGGGTGTCTGCAACCGTGACATGACGTTAAATCACCTCGGGTGCGAGTGAAATGATCTTCATGAAGCGCCGCTCGCGCAGCTCGCGCGCCACCGGTCCAAACACGCGGGTCCCGATGGGCTCGCCTTCGTCGTTCACCAGCACGGCCGCGTTCCGGTCGAACCGGATGTAGCTGCCGTCGCGGCGCCGCTGTTCCTTGCGCGTCCGCACGATGACAGCCTTCACGACCTGGCCCTTCTTGACGGTGGACTCGGGCGTGGCTTCCTTGACCGACGCCGTGACGATGTCGCCCAGCCGCGCGTACCGGCCGACCGAGCCGCCGATCGGGTTGATCACCGAGATCTTGCGCGCGCCGGAGTTATCCGCCACGTCGAGGATCGACCGCATCTGAATCATGGTTCGTTCCTCCTACTCGGCGGCCGCGCCGTCCGCCCGCTGCACGATGCGGGTAATCTCCCAGCGCTTGCGGCGCGACAGCGGACGGCTCTCGACCATCGCCACCACGTCGCCCTGGTGCGTCTCGTTCTTCTCGTCGTGCGCCATGAACGTGGTGGTCAGGCGCTGGGCCTTCCCATACATCGCATGACGCACCTGGCGCTCGATGGCCACCACCCGGCTCTTCGCCATCTTGTCGCTGACGACGACACCCGTGACTTCTCTCTTTGCCGCCATAGGTTCCTACCGTTTTTCCCTGAGGACGGTCTCGACACGCGCCAGTTCACGCCGGAGCGCCCGCACCTTGTGCGGCGTGTCGATCTGTCCCATCGCCTTCTGAATGCGCAGCCGGAAAATCTGATCCTGCAGGTCCTTGACCTTCGTCTGCAGGTCGCCGGTGTTGAGCGCGCGGATTTCCTGGACTTTCATCCTGACACCCTCTCCTCGGCAAAGCGTGTCGCGAACCGGGTCGGGATCGGCAGCTTCGCCGCCGCCCGGTTAAACGCCTGCCGCGCCTCGGCCTCGGTCACGCCTTCCATCTCGAACAGGATCTTGCCAGGCCGCACCACCGCGACCCAGAGCTCCGGCGCGCCCTTGCCCTTGCCCATGCGCGTTTCCTGGGGCTTCTTCGTCACCGGCTTGTCCGGAAACACCCGCACCCAGACCTTGCCGCCGCGCTTGATGAACCGCGTCATCGCGACGCGGGCCGCCTCGATCTGGCGCGCCGTCATCCAGCACGCCTCCATCGCCTTCAGCCCGTACTCGCCAAACGACACGTCAGAGCCGCGCCACGCCTTGCCGCAGCGCCGCCCGCGCTGCTGCTTCCGGTACTTGACTTTCTTCGGCATCAACATGGCTTATATCCCTCGCCTTACGCCGGGCGCCCGGGGGCGCGTCGCGGTGTCCGGTACTCTTCCTCGCGTCCGGTCCGCGGCACCAGGCGTTCGCCCTTGTACAGCCACACCTTGACGCCGATCCGGCCGTAGGTCGTGCCCGCTTCGGCCTGGCCGTAGTCAATATCCGCCCGCAGCGTCTGCAGCGGCAGCTGCCCGTGCAGGTACCATTCCGACCGCGCGATCTCCGCGCCGTTCAACCGCCCGGACACGCGCACCTTGATCCCGCGCGCGCCGAACCGGAGCGCCGACTCGACCGCCTTGCGCATCGCCCGCCGGAACGCCACGCGCTTCTCGAGCTGCATGGCCACCGACTCCGAAATCAGCTGCGCGTCCAGCTCGGGCTTCTGGATCTCCTGGATGTTGATGAAGACCTCGCGGCTCGTCCGCTTCTGGATCTCCTGCTTCAGCTTGTCGACCTCGGTCCCCTTGCGCCCGATGATGATGCCGGGACGCGAGGTGTGGATGTCGATCTTCAGCTTGTTCGCCGCGCGCTCGATCTCGATCTTCGAGACGCCCGCGTGCCGGAAGCGCTCTTTCAGCGTCGACCGCAGGTTGAGATCCTCGTGCAGCAGCTTCGCGTAGTCGCGGTCCGCGTACCAGCGCGAGAGCCACGTCTTGTTGAAGCCCAGCCGGAACCCGTACGGGTGTACCTTCTGCCCCACGTCTCGCTCCTAGTCCTGCGCGGCGGTCTTGCCGCCGGGCGCCTTGGTTGCCTTCCGCGCCTTCGTCGCCTTCGCCGTGGCCGGCCCCGCCGCCGGCGCCGCCTTCACGGGGGCCTCCGGACGCTCCGACACCCTCACCGTCAGGTGCGCCGTCCGCTTGACCACCCGGAATGCGCGGCCCATCGGAGCCGGGCGCACCCGCTTCTGCGAGGGGCCCTGACCGGCGTAGCACGCCGACACGAACAGCCGCTCGACATCGCCCCCGAACCCCGGCTTCTGCTGGGCGTTGGCAATCGCCGACCGCAGCACCTTCTCGATGTCGCGCGCGACGCGCTTGGTCGAGAACTTCAGCGTCGCGAGCGCCTTGTCCACCTCAATGCCGCGGATCAGGTCGAGGACGAGCCCCGCCTTCTGCGCCGAGGTGCGCACGTACTTGACCGTTGCCTGCGCTGCGATCATGACTTAGCCCCCCGCCTTCGGAGCCGCGCCCGCTGGCGCCGCAGCAGCCACCTGGGCCGCCTTCTCCGACTTGGTGGTGTGGCCCTTGAAGCCGCGCGTCGGCGAGAACTCGCCGAGCTTGTGCCCGACCATGTTCTCGGTGACGTACACCGGGATGAACTTCTTGCCGTTGTGCACGGCCAGCGTGTGCCCCAGCATCTCCGGCAGCACCGTCGATCGCCGCGACCACGTCCGGATGACCTTCTTCTCGCCGGCGCGGTTCATCACCTCCACCTTTTCCAGGAGGTGCGTGTCCACGAACGGCCCTTTGCTCAAGGATCTGCTCATAACCTACCCTGCTCGAACCGGCGCCCTACTTGGGCCGCCGCTGGATGATGAACTGATCCGTCGCCTTGCTGTTGCGCGTCTTGAAGCCCTTCGTGGGCATGCCCCAGGGCGACACCGGATGACGGCCGCCCGAGGTCTTGCCCTCGCCGCCGCCAAGCGGGTGATCCACCGGGTTCATCGCAACGCCGCGCACGTGCGGCCGCTTCCCGAGCCAGCGGCTCCGGCCGGCCTTGCCGAGCGACACGTTCTCGTGATCCAGGTTCCCGACCTGGCCCACCGTCGCCCGGCATTCGATGTTGATGCGCCGCAGTTCCCCCGACGGCATCTTCACCGACGCGTACTCGCCTTCCTTCGCCACCACCTGCACCGCCGCACCCGCGCTGCGCGCGAGCTGCCCGCCCTTGCCCGGCTTCAGTTCCACGTTGTGCACCTGCGTGCCCAGCGGGATGTTCTTCAGCGGGAGGACGTTGCCCGGCAGGATGTCGACCGTGTCGCCAGCCACGATGCTGTCGCCCACCTTCAACCCCACCGGATGCAGGATGTACCGCTTCTCGCCATCGGCATACTGGACCAGCGCAATCCGCGACGAGCGGTTCGGGTCGTACTCGACCGTCACCACCTTCGCCGGAATGCCGATCTTGTCCCGCTTGAAATCGATGATCCGGTAGAGCCGGCGATGACCGCCGCCCCGCCACCACATCGTGATCTCACCGTGGTTGTTCCGCCCGCCCGACTTCTTCAGGTTCTCGGTCAGCGGCTTGAAGGGCTTCGCCGTCGTGATCTCGGCGTAGTCCTGGATCGTCTGGAACCGCCGCCCCGGTGAATTCGGTTTGTAACTCCGGATAGCCATCACTCACCCC